>Ga0078894_10000007_pt1 | contig 124807 bp, 129 predicted proteins | sample LauGreSu1BDMLBSD_2_FD_67506 | JGI IMG/M metagenome (GOLD analysis project Ga0078894, IMG submission 67506) | Freshwater lake microbial communities from Lake Michigan, USA - Su13.BD.MLB.SD (version 4) (version 4) | ecosystem: Environmental > Aquatic > Freshwater > Lake | place: Lake Michigan...
ATCCGACAAACATTGATTCTCCTTCTGTTCTTATCATTCCGCTCCCTCCAGCTCGGCGGCGATGGCGAGTAGATCGGAGACAACAATTACTGACTCTGTTTCGGGATAGTCAGGGTGGTAGTTCCAGTCAATCTTGCACTGATCCGCAGCGGCGCGGAGGGCGGCGGCCACCGATAGTCTGTTGCTGTAAGGTCCCTTTATGAAGGCATCCAGCACCGCCTGCGCGGCGGGGGATAGCGGTTGGTTAGTTGTCATCGGGGTTTTTCTCACTTGTTGGTTCGGGTAGCACAGAAAAGTAGCCTCTTGTTTCCAATAAGGTGTAAGCAAAGCGTTCAGCCTTAGAAAAGGCGTCAAGGCCGGCTTTTACCCTAAAGACTTTTTGCTGAATCTCTTGCTCAACTTCCTGCAAGAAATCAATGTAAAAGTAGGTGCTATCAATTCTAATCACCTGGCGTGTTTTTTCTGTGGAAAGCTCAGTCATTGCCAGCCTCCAGCTCGGCGGCGGGGAGAGGTGTGGTCATAGATTTGACAGAAAAACAATTAGTTGTGCGATCAGAAGCAAAGTCAGGCCTACCGGGCCCATAATGACAAAGCAGGTGTAGAAAATCAACAGCATCATTGCGTCTACAAGTTCCATGCCTCTGATCAAACGGCGCTCGCTGAACGTGAAAAGCAGGCATGAAAGGATGCCAGCAATGATCCAGGTGGTGACGTAATCAGTCATTCAGGCAGCGCCTCCAGTGCGCGGCGAATGGTGTCCCAATCAGAGTCTTCTTGATAGTTGCAGGGGTATTTATCTTTGGACAGCCTTTGCAACGTTTTCAGCGCCTGCTCCTTCAAGCTCGGCGGCTTGGGGCGCATCGCTTCTTTCAATGATTCACCTTCTGGAGCAACCCTTAGATGCGGCTCATTCAAGGCGTTGTGATCCAGCCATTTTGCATCTTTTTCAAGTTGCTGGTCGGCGCCCCATTGGGCGGCAATCACGATGATTTCCTTGGTACTTAGCGGTAAGTTGTCCCACTCATCTCGTAGCTCCGGCGGTGGGGTGATTGGGTGGGAGGAAGCCATGGGATCGGTTCTTGTCATGAGACTATCATACTACAGAAGAAGCCCCGTCGCCGGGGCCAGTGGGCCAGTTCACGAGGTGGCTCTCAGAGCCCCCCCACGAGGGGGAGGTCGATCTGGCCATTGTCCCTCTCAATTCGGGAAATTCGGGCGGCCTCAAGCGCCTCTTCCGAAAAAACATCCAGATTGAAAAAGTCTTCCGGATCGAATGATTTAAACCCCGAACCACTATCCGCAATAAACTCAACCTCGTAAAAGCATTCATTAAGATCGCGGGTGGCGAGGAGTTGATCAAGAGCCATTTCGCGAGCGTAGGCACTCGAGCCGTTATCCTCAGCGTCGTGGATGTCAAAATCAACGTTCCTAATGGCCTGAGTGCGGGCCTCGGCCTCGCTAGAGGCGAGGACAATTGCCTCGGCCTCTAGCACCCATTCCTGAGTCACTGTTACCCTATACGGTTTCATTTATCAACGCTCAGAGTCGGGACCGGCATACCGCCCTCGGTGGGCACGTAGATGGTCTTGTTGCCATTCTTCGCCCCGTCCTCCAGGCCGGTGATGTACAGATACTGAAGGTACTCGCGGTTGCCCTTGAGACTACTTCCAATAATCTGGTTGGCCTGGGCCACACCCTTGGCCCTCTCGATCTCCGCCAGGGCTAACTCCTTAGCGCTGTCGAGTTTAGCTTTTGCCTCCAGGACGGCGACCTGGCGGGTGAACTCGGCCTCCTGGAGTTGGGCCTTACCGCTCAGGGACTTGGTGTAGACTCCGTACTGGGGTATACCGAAGCCTAGCAGGGCGATGACAGCCACTCCGGCGACCACCACGAGGGCGGTGTGGCCGGGGAATGGTAACAAAACCATCCCGGTGCGATTAGTACGATTAGTCATTGTGAGAGTTCGTTGAGTTTTACGTAGATGGTGTCTAAGAGGTGGCTCACCAGATCGGTGAAGAGGGCGGTAGTGATGTCCGTGTCGGCGAAACCGATCTCCTGCTCGATGATCGTGCTGGAGATGAGTAACGCCGCCTCGTCGACGTTGGACTTATCTGAGAAGTAACTCTTCATCGCCGCGGTCGCGATGTTCTGCTTGGCGGCAAATGAGAGGGACATTGGAGCTCGATCAGGAGGAGTTATAGAAGGGGTGTTTGTCATAAGGATCTCTTATCCCACTTACTGAGGCTTTCCCTCTCCCCCACTCTATACCGATCAGGGATTGGGTCACCCATCCTCCAGCCACTTCCCCACCTGGCCCTAGGATACGGACTAATCACCTCGCCCCCCTCTCGTTGAGAAGAGCCTGCAGCCTCCACTTCAGCTCGTCGCGCTCGTCCATGGCGTGAGACCAGGAGGTGGCGCTCAGCTTGGGGTGGGAAGCAAGCTTGTGGACCTCCTCCGTGGTTGGGTTGCGAACAACTATCGTCAGGAACCTGTCAGCCATCCGCGCCCCGTTGTGTGTAAGTGAACCACATGTGCAGCGCCTGATCCACTGGGAGTTTCTCGGCGTAGAAGTCGTACAGGAGGGTGGAGGGGGCGCTCCAGGCGTCCACACCTCCATCCTCATCCCAGACATTGACGTAAGCGGCGAAGGAGGGGTAGGCGCGGATGAACGGGTCGTCGTCGAGTAGGTCCTCCATGACATCGAGGGGGTTGGTCACGGCGCACCTCCGAACATCAGCTCCTCGTCCCCATGGAGTTGCTCGAAGACCACCCCGAAGGAATCGCTGAAGTAGCGGTGGTACGTCATCGCGAGGAAGGCCTCCCCCCCATCCACCTGGGCCGCGAAGTGCCTAGCCTCCTCCACGAGGAAGAGGGAGGTGCGTACGTCGCCGCATTTGCTCAGGTGCTTGGCACGTGATACGAGTGTCTGTACGCGATCGAGGGCTAGGCCGATGATGAAGATCTGGTTGTTGGTGGTGTTGTGGGTCATGCTACCATCCTATCACAGAAAGTCAGTTGGGGGAGGTTGGGAGTGGACGGTCTGGGCAGATGGCCATGGCGGTACAGGCGCGGTCCACGGGCTCCCAGGAGCGGAGGGCGTGGTCGGCGAGGAGCACGGTCAGGGCCACGAGCAGGCTGATAACAGCGGACATGTGAATTGTTAAGAGAATGTTAAGAAATACCGGCCCGCTTTAGCGGTAGCGAAACCCCTCCAGGTACTCGTTCATCTCATCGAGGTGGTACGGAGCGTGCACTCTGAGGCGCGGGGTGTACTTGAGGTGGCGGTTGCCAGTGTGCACCCAGTGCCTCATGAGATCCGGATCGCCGGCAAACTGCGTGGCAAGGTTATCGTAGAGACGTACGAGCTCGAGGGGCCTGGGGTTGGGGAGAGTTGGGTCGAGCCCCAGCGCCATGACAATCTCCCGTACGGCGTGATCGACGATCTGTCTGTCTTCTTCTGAGAGGCGGATGGTACTGGTTTCCATTTTGCTCCGGTGAGGGCGGATATGATAAAGCGGTGGATGAGGTGGGGGGTTGATTCCGTCTCTATAGCGATCCCTTCCCATTCCCACTGACCACTGTGAAGGCCACTTCGCGAACGGACAAAGACCGAGAATGGGCTCTTGGAGTACGTCTGCGCGGAGGGGGATGCGGTAAGGGTGCAGGGGCGACTGCCGCCCTGCAGGTATACCTCGTTGCAGAGGTTGGTGGATAGAGTGAGCGATCTGCTGCCAAACGCCACCTCCATCTCCGCGGCCAATCTCCGCTCCTCGAGTTGCTCGGGGATGAGCACGTGCTCCTCCTCCCACCACCACGAGATCGCCCCCCAGAAGTCACTGGGGCCGGGGCCGGTTTCCCCGATCCGGCGGCCGAAGCGTAACTCGGCGGCCCGGCGCACCAACGCAGCCCCCACCACCAACCGGCGTACGAGCCCTGGGTTAGAAGGGCAGGCCTGGAACGGTGTCGTAAGGGCCATAATTTGCTCCGGGTTCGTATACTGGATTGATGCAGCCCTGGGGCTTGAGTGTGCTTTCTCCTATCTTACCATCCCGGCGGTCCGCCGCGTACGCCCACTGGCATACTTTGCGGGCCAGGGTCTTGCCGTCGGATGGGAGGTTGGGGCGGTGGGCGAAGTACACGCAGCCGTTGGCGATGCGCACCTGGCAGCGTGGGCAGATGGACCAGGGCGATAGGTCGCCGGATAGGTCGCCCGAAGGGTCGCCCGGCGGGTCGCCGGGGGTGTTGTTTGTCTCATTCATTTGAGTCGGAGTCGAGTGATCTGATGAGAGCTACTATCTTGGAGAGTTTCTCTCGTTTGGAAGTGGCTTGGGCGAGCTCGGCCATCGTGCGTTCGAGGCGTTCGGGGGTGGAGGTGGGTCCTGGAACACCATCCACGAAGGTGGTGCTTAGGGCCCTCTCTGTCATAGATTGCTCGTAGGAGATGTACTCCTGCTCGTAGGATTGGGCCAGGCGGAGAAGCAGGTTCTCGGTAAACCCTTCATCTCCCACCCAGTTGTCCAGGGCTAGGACAAAGTTAATGGGGTCGTTGTCCCCGTACCCGTGGCTGATGGACTCGATGACGTCTTCGATGTTGATCTCAGCGGTGATCTGCATGATGAGTATAAATACCTAGGGAGAGGGTGGAATGGCGCTTGCGTTTGCGCCTAGGAATCGCGGCTACCGCGCCGCCACGTGGCCCGGACTGAGGCCTCGCGTTTAACTCTGTCCTCCGCCGTCTGGACTTTGGGCTCGGGTACCGGAACGATGAGCACGTGCCCGGTCTCCTCATCGAAGTGGTGGCCCTTGGTCCAGATGGTGGTGGTGAGGGTAGCGGCCTCGAGCCGGCGCTTGATCCGGGTCCTGGGCTGCTTGGATGCCTCAATATCCTCCCAGAGTAGTTTCTGGAGTTTCGTGTAGAGCTGGTTGAATTCGCTGCTCATCACCCACAGGTGGTTCCAGTGGTACTGCATGCCGGCCGGTGGGGGGTTTCTGTAGAAGGACATGAGAGCGAAGCATTCCTGCTCCAGATCCGCGGTCATATCGCCACCGTCCAGGAGGGTTTCGATGTTCCGCAGCATGAGGCTCTTGGTCTCCGCGGGGTCGAGGTAGGGTTTCTGCTTTGCCATGGGGGGGGAGGGGGTTTACGTTACCAGGATGAAGTGTAGAAGACGACGGATTTGCCCCTCCTCACCACTCTGATGAGGTGGTCGATTATTTGGGCGTCTATGCCCCCCAGCCTCTGCGCGCCGCCGCCCCAGTACGTCTTAAACATGTCCCCAAACACCATCTCCAGCTTTAGAGCGAGGAGGTCTTCCTCGTCGAGCCGGATCTCCCTCCCCGAGAAAACCTCCGAGGGGGCTATGTGGTAACGGTCGAGGGCTCTCGTCAGCATCCACGTATTCAGTTTTCGATGGTTTCTCCAGTAGAGAAGCTCGTTTTTTTGGTTATAGAAGCCGGGAATCTCCTTCAGGTACTCTCCCTGCTGGTCGGCCTGGGCCACGAGGTCCTTGGGGAGTTTTCTTATGAAAGCATCAAGGCCCATGGTGGGGGGTGGGTATCATACCACTATCATACCACTCCGACTTCTGCTCTGTCAGTAGTAGTAGCCACTTAGCCATTTGGCCATTTGGCCAGAAGCCGGAGGCCGAAGGCCGGAGGCCCGAGGTTAAAGTCTAAGTAACTTAACTACCAAACCATGGGACTATTCGACGACTCCGCACGGCTCTTCAATCAGTCGTTTGCCTGGGCGCTGGGCCGCTACCGCCCGGGAATCGACTCCGACCCGGACCTCGACTCCCCACCCCCTGACCTCGACTCCCTCTCGGTGTACATCGACGACGAGGGTACGGTTAATGTCAGCGGGCCTATCTCCTCGTTCTCGCCCACCGACCCTATCGACGTTCCCGTCGATCACACCTACTCGCCGGAGAACAACTTCATCGCGCAGCTCAATCGCACCCTCACCACCGTCCCGGTGGGGGGCATCATACTCTACCCGACGTACAATGCCCGCTCCGCCACCTCCTCCCCCAGGCGCTACTGGTTCGCCAATATCCTACCCCGCTACCAGGGAAGAGTCAGGTACCCCCAGGATACGCCTCCGGGATTCGTGCCATGCGTGGGGCAGGTGCTGCGCTACGCCGACGGCTCCTCCTTCCAGGTCGCCGAGCTCGCCCCTCCGGTGACCACGTGGGGGGTCTGGGAGGGAGGGAGATTGGGTGGTGGATGGGGAGGGGGTGGTTTTGCTCCGTCGTGGGGCTACCTGCCCGCCGTGAGGTACCTGCAGAGGGTTCCCGAGGGATGGGTGGTGGATCCGGTGGTGGAGGGGAGAGATGGGGGGAGTGTGCCCCTGGATGAGGTCAAGCCGGATCTGGTCTGGAACTGGTGGTGGGGGCAGAGCGGGTGATGGCTGGGTTTTTATCCGGCGCCCACGCGTCGAGGTCCGGCCACCGGGGTCGTGGCGGGCCGGCGGGCACAGCGCGCTCTACGAACGTACGCGGGGCATACGCGGGAGGGGCGTCGATTGTCACAGTTCGGGGGTGGGGGTTACACAGCGTAGTGGCAAATGTGATAACGCTGTGCTAAACTAGTTGGGGTTAATTGTAGATCTTCATGTCTTTAAACGATGACTGCTGAACTGTGACAATCATATCATGGGAAGCGCGGCCTGTCAATGGGCGGGTAGCCACTTCGTGGCACCCAAAACCACCTCGTGAAGTGGCCACGGCATTGTCACAATATTGACACATTTTTGGGGGGTTATTGTCACAGCGGATTGTCACAGCTTTTGGCCCCGCGATGCGGCCCACAGACCCCCCCTCACATTTTTTGGCCCAAAAACAGTGCAAAAATGCGGCTAAAAATGTGAAGGGGGGTCCCTTTTTACGATGTGAGGGGGGTATGATAGGGCCAAAAACGTCCCGGTGCGTGGGGGCGGCCATTGCGGCGTCTGGCTCCAACTCGCGTGAAATCGGCGCTGCGCGCATTCCGGTGCGCGGGGGGACCCCCCCTCTTCACATTCTTTTTAGCTATTTTTGTGAAGGGGGGGTGGGGGGCTATTCGGGTTTGGAATCGGGCCGCAAATGGTACTCGGTGAGGTGGACAAATCGTGTTTTTATGTCCACAGTTTAAAGCTTACTGAACGGCTAAACCACATGGCTAAGAACTCGGAGATAGTACTACTGCGGGACAGCTACGCCCTGGGTGACATAACCTCTCCTGAGTCTAGGGAGAGGCTGGGTAGAACCCTGCTGGAGCTGGACCAGAGGCAGCTTACCGAGCTGGAGCTGCGGCGCTACTTCGAGGGGCTAAGGCTAGCCATGGGTGCTTTTATACAGAGAGTCACCCTACTGGAGCTGGATATCCGCGACCTGAGAAGGGACCAGGTGGCGGCGGAGAGTCGCATGGAATCTATGTACCTGAGGGCCCAACTCGAGATCCAGGAATTGAGAGCTGAGATCACGGAGGTGAGGTTGAGCAGGGGGAGGATAGAGCAGATCGTGAAGGTGGCCAAAGCGCTCCGTGGTAATGCCTATGCCCCCTACGCTGTTAAGTCGCTGGTCGAGGGGGTTATGGGCTCCCAGTCCAGAGTTGGTAGTGAAGTTACTAAGCTGGATACTACAAAACTACCAAGCGATTTTACCAACAGACTAGAGTTCGCTCAGCAGAACGGGTTTAAGTGGAATCAGAATAACAGAGTACCGAGTAAGGCCTCCAAGCAACTTGAGGTGCTGGAGGAGTGGGAGAATCAGTTCTGCGAGGTGGAGGGGATGGCGATGGAGCAGGTTCTCGACAAAGCCTACATAGCCAGAGTGGGAGCGGGGGCGGTGGCCGGCGCGCTTATGTTACTCGAGCGGGAATTAGGCGCGCTCCTGCCGGAGCGCAAGACCCTCTCTGTGTTCAACTGCTACCAACGAGCCGTCAAACTCTACGGTGAGAAACTCTCCGCGTCCGAATCCCCGCAACAGGGGATATTCGACGTTAAAAACCTCACTTTGGCCGCTTTTTACCACCTACCTGTAGAGGATATAACGGACATAGAAAACAGGTTTAAAACGAAGGTTTTAAGCACGGTGGAGCAGGCCATCTCAGCCATCAAAAAAACCGTATCCAAGTCCATCCTCCCAGCTTTTGTGCGCTGGAGCGATGAGGACGGTTCGGATACGGAGAGACTGTACTCGCTCCAGGCCGGCTGCTACGACGAGCAGCTGGAGAGCTTTGTTGTTAAGTTTGTAGTCAGTGAAGCCGGATGATGCCCCCGGGTATCTCCTCAGAGACGAAGAGAAGGTTGTCACGGTTTACTTCCCCATCTCGCTGGTAGATGGCGTAGTTGACTTCGTCTAGGATCTTCACTATTTCCTCGTGGTAAGGAGCACGTGAGACCACCCACCCTAAAAGCTTATTCTTACACGCCCACTCCTTGATCTCCATACTGCACTCCCCTAACGCCTTGGTGTGAGGCCTGAGTAAATCGTTAAAGTGGCGGACGAGGCCGGTCCGCGAGTTTTGCGAGTTTAGGCCAGAACGCTGAACGTAGTTGTATAAGTTTTGAATATCCTCTTTGGTTACCTCACCTTTTGTTTTGAAAAGATACTTGTTTGTAGCGGTCTCGCCAAACGCGTCTTCTAAGTGCTTACAGATCTTCTCCAGCTTCTTTTTAAGAACTGACTTAGACTTATCCATCGAGGCTTTCTCCCTTACCATTTTGAGTAGGGAGATGTACAGATTCTCCACGCCATCGTCCAGATGATAAAAGCTTCTCGGTAGCAGGTGCCGCATGCTGTAGGGTCTTTGCATGAGACACAAGTAGAACAGCGTCTCAACTACAGCATCTCTCTGCTCCTTGTCATCTCTGTAGGTTTTATGAAGCACTTTGGAGTAGGAACTTAGCAACGCGCGAGGGCTGGAGTAGGAACTAACCACCGCGTGGCACTTAAACCCTCTCAGAGCTTCCTCGGTGGTGATCATTAGCTCCTTATTCATGAGCATGATCTTGTCCGGAGATGCTTGGCCTACCACTATTGCCTCTAGGAAAATGGATCTGACCTTCTTCCTAGTCTCCTCGCACTTCATAGCTCTCCTGAAAGTCTCCAGTCTTATCGTATCTAGGACAGCGTTCAAACCCACCCACCCTAAGTGGGGGCTAAGAAGAACCGCCCACCTCACCCGGTCCCAGGCCAGGGCTTTCGCATGGCTTCTGGGCCTGAACGTGTAAGCCCCACCTCCGGCAGTAACCACCCACTTCATCGGGTCATTGAAAGCTTCGGAGAGTTCCCTGATGTCCGGATCGTCGGAAAAAATCTCGAGCAGAGCGAATCCCGGGTTTTCCAGGACCTCCTTCAGGTACAGTCTGGATCCCTCGGTAAGCACCAGCGGCGAGGCGTTGGGGTTGGATGCTACAGCCTTCCGAACCCTCACCGACTTGGATTTATTCCAGATCTCGAGCAGTTTCTTCTCCGGGGTCTCTGGATCCAACGCCGCTGCCATATCCGCTGTTACCGAGTTAGTTTTCATATCACCGGCTCCGCTTACGGTCCGTCATCAGCTTGAGGAAGATGCTGTACCACAACTCCCTCGAGCACTCCTCGCTGCAGCAGTACTCCACCGCGAACACGGACTTGTAGTTCGTCTTCTTACCACAGACTCCACAGTACCCGGTCCGTTCCTGCTGGCGGTACACGTCCCCCTGGTACTCCACCCAGGACCTGTTGCGGAAGAAGTTCTTTGTCTGTTGGGCCATTGTATTAGGCTGATTCTGCCCTTATTCTACCACATCCTTGTCCACTAGGTCAACCAGCTTCTCGGCCGGTTTGCGTTCTGTAACGAATCTCTCCCTCGCCTTGCGTTTCTTATCCCTCACCCTCTTCAGCTCCCTGCGCGCCAGGGCGAACACCCTCCACATCACCTCGGACATGGAGGCGTCCTCGAATAGGTCCCTCCACTCATCGAGTTGCTGGGCGACCTCCTCGCGAATGCGGATGGTCCTGTACTTGATCGGTTTCTGATTGGAGTCTTTTAGGGAAAGCACTGGAAATCTGTTGCGAGCAAACGGTTTATGGTATTATACACCATAGTCTACTTTAACCCGCGAATATGAAAAAAGAAAGGCAGTGGCCCGAGGTTTACGTGGACGTGGACTTTCTGAAGCGCGACGACATCGTCAATAAGGTGCTGAGGGTCGACAGGGATACCTACAACGTCAACTTCGAACACCCGGTCCTAGGCCAGGTCATCGAGGTGTACTCGATCGTGAGTGGCGACACCCTGTGCCTCAAGTCCGTCTATCCCGTGGAGATGCAGGATGACCACGAGCAGATCGACATCGCCAAGGACTACTACAACAACTACCTCCTCGATGGGCAGGAGACCTACCTCGAGTACTACAATCCGGAGGTCGGGTACTTCCTACTATCACGAAATGTTAAATCCCTTGACAGCTAGGGGGAGGCTGTGGTAGGATTGGTACACATATAGTAAGAGGCTGCCCCGTTGTGCCGGTAAAAGCTCCACAGAAGGACCCCACAGAGGCCCTCCCGGTCTCCCTCACCAGGGAACTAACAACTAGCTACCTCTCGTACTCGGTCGCTATCTTCAACAGAGCGCTGCCCAGCGCCGTCGATGGTCTGAAGTCCGCTCAGCGCCGCATCGTCCTAGGCCTCAAGGATCTGCACCTGCGCCCCGAGGGTCAGTATAAGAAGGTATCAAGGTTGGAGGGGCACGTTCTCGGCTCCTACCACCCTCAGGGTGGATGTGCCGGCACGGCGATCAATATGGGCCAGGCTACGGCCTTCCGCTACCCCCTCACCGATATCCACGGGAATGTGGGAGGGAGCATCCAGTCTGGCCCGAGCGTTGGCCAGTCTACGTCGGAGGACGCACCCGCCGCCGCCAGGTACCTCGAGGTCAAGTCCACAGCGCTGACTCAGAGCATGCTGGTGAACGAGATCGATCACCACTCGTGCCAGTGGAGGGATAATTACGACGGCTCTACACAGGAGGTGGTTGAGATCGTCCCAGCGATCCCCAGCCTGCTCATCAACGGAGCTCAGGGCATCGCGGCCGGCTACGCTTGCCACCACATCCCCTACAACCTCACAGAGGTGGTGAAGGGAACCGCGGAGTACGTAAAGAACCCAAGCATCACGACCAAAAAACTCTTCTCGTTCATCAAAGGCCCCGACCTCGCCAACGGCGCCAGGATCCTCAACGACGACGCGATCTTCCAAGCCTTTGAGAAAGGCTCCGGATCGTTGAAAGTCTACGGAACATGGGAGTTCAGAAAGGTCCCGCACGGAAAACGATCGACCCGCGATGCTATTACTATTACCTCTCTGGCTTCGGGAAGTTCCGAACGCTTCCTCGAGCGGCTCAAGGAAGGAGTCGAAAGCGAACGAATCGTGGGTGTCATTGATGCCCAGGACCACTCATCCCGCGACGGTATTGAAATCCAAGTCATCCTGAAGACGGGCGCCGACCCACAGGAGGTGGTGGGGCAGTTGCTGGCCTTCACCAACCTCTACGATACCATCGGTGTGAACGCCACGGCGATCTCCGGGGGCCTCCCCACCGTTATGGGGGTCAAGGACATCATCGCCGAGTGGTACGTGGCCCGGTGCGAGGCCCTACGCAACCGCTACAGGGCCGAGTGCGAGCGGCTCAAGGACAAGATCCACATCCTAGAGGGCCTTCTGACCATCCTGGCGGACATCGACGAGGTGGTGAAGCTGATCCGCTCCTCCAAGACCAAGGAGAAAGCCGCCGAGGGCCTTAAAAAACGCTGGAAGTTGAGCGATGCTCAGACCTCCGCGGTGCTCGCGATGCCACTCAGCCGGCTGGTGAGCGCGGAAAAGCTCGAATTGCAGTCCCAGAAGACCGACCTGGAGACGCAGATGGCCCTCCTCATCGGGATTATCGAGGATCAGGCCCAGATGAGCTCGCATATCATCTCCCAGATCGAGCTGATGAAGGAGTTCGCCGACAAACGCCGCACTCAGATCGTGGAGAAGGCCTCTATCGGCGCCGAGAAAGCCAAAACCACCACCAAGAGTGGTACCCGCAGGGTCAAATTGCCCTCGGCGAAGGACCGAATCAAGGAGGAAGGGAAGAAAATCGGCATGAAGAGGACCGAGGTGTCAAAATTCCTTGGCGATAATGCCGGATCGACTGACCTAAAGGCAAAATGGGAGGTTTTTGTCGGGGATTGGAAGCATGACCGGTCACTTAACACCCGCGCTGGCCGAGCGGAACGCAAAACCAAGCTAGAGGAGATCAAATCCGCCGCTATTAAGCGTGGATTGCCTAAAAGAGGGCAGTACTGCTGGAATAAGTTCATCGAAGGCCACGAGAAGGACCGCATCAAGGACCTGGAGGTGGCTCTGAAGGAGTGGATGGATAATATAACCGCTATCTAAGCGGTTTAAAGCATAGCGTACGCTAACATACCGGATGAAATTGCCAAGAACGGCCGTACTGATGCTCCGTGGAGTGGAGGGGTGTGGGGTGAGTACCTACGCCCGCCACTTCAAAGCTTTTTTCGACGAGAATCAGGCCACCTGCGATATCTTTGCCCTAAACCTCAACGTTGGAAGGCCAGATACCTCAACAGACATAAACGTAAAGATATTCGCACTCTCCGAGGCCCCTATACTTGTCAGTAAGATCAATAACTCCTACGATCTGGTACTGGTGTTCAGCGTTCCCGCCAAGAACGCCCCCGCGGCGGTTGTTGATAGCTACGTCTCGGACATAATCGAGCCGATCCGGGTGCCGAAGTGGATGATCAACCACGACCACCACTTCCTGAGCATAAATCGCAACGCGGACTACGCCAACGCCATCGAGGCCTGTGACGGACTACTGTGCCACTCCCTGACAAAGACAAAGTCCGGGTTTATCTCGTGGTTGGAGAAGAGAAATATCTCTAAGGTGGTGAAGAAGATGGACGTGTTCTTCCACATCCCCTTCGTGGAGCATCTCATCAACCTGGATAGGGGCGAGGAGAGGCGGAAGCGCTTGATCAACGCGGCCAGGGCCGTGGCGTGGAAGCGCGGTAGCATCGTCCTCAACCTCCACAGCGCTCTGGCCCGGCGTGGCTTCGTGACGGAGATGATTGGCTTCGAGCGCTCCATCGCCGGCTACTCCCAGCTCAAGAACTACGAGGGGAAGCTGAACTGGTTCACCGATAGCACCTTCTACAAGCCTATCAAAGGCCCGTCGGCTTTCTCCTCAGCCCGCATAAACAACGAGCTCTTCGACCACATCGATAGGGCGGGCCAAGACCCCAACCTGATGTACGTGATCGGCTCCTACGACTACAAGCGCGGACTTCAGCGCATCTCCCAGAGCGCTTTCGCCACCCACCCACGCTCCTTCGAGCACAACAACCTCGATTACGGTAACAACTTCGAGTACCAGGGCCTGGAGGCCGCTCTGCTCTCCGTCCCGATCTTCCACCGCCACTTCCTGGACACCGTGGTCCTCCCGGACGGTTGGGGGACTCTCGCGCAGACGGGAGTCTTCCTGTCCGTCGACGACGACAACCGCCACCTCAGCCAGGGAGGGCCTCAGGTCCTAGGTGCGGACGAGCTGGCCAAGAACCTCGACGAGATCTGGAACGACTTCTCCTCATACCACCGCATGAGGAAAAATTCGGTGGAGCTGGTCCGTGCTTACTACTCGTCGGACGTGGTGGTTCCGAAGCTCCTCGGCGCTCTGTCATAGCTTCCTAACATTAGGTTAAGGTTCATGGAGTCGGGTTTAAAGTCTCCGCTAACTATCCTATAGTGGTAGGGGGCGAGGCAAGTCCCCCGCTCATTCATACAAACATCCGAATTACTACTATGGTAGCTTCAATCGCCCAACGCGAGCGGAGTAACACATGGGAGCAGTTCTGCCAGTGGGTCACATCCACCGACAACCGACTTTATGTTGGTTGGTTTGGTACCCTGATGATCCCCACGCTCCTGGCAGCAGCAATCTGCTTCATCGTTGCTTTCATCGCAGCTCCCCCCGTCGACATCGACGGCATCCGTGAGCCAGTCGCCGGGTCGCTGATGTATGGCAACAACATCATCTCAGGTGCTGTTGTTCCCTCCAGCAATGCCATCGGCCTGCACTTCTACCCCATCTGGGAAGCTGCCAGCCTCGACGAGTGGCTGTACAATGGCGGTCCTTTCCAACTGGTGGTCTTCCACTTCCTCATCGGAATCTATGCCTACATGGGCCGTGAATGGGAACTGTCTTATCGTCTGGGCATGCGTCCTTGGATTATGGTTGCCTACAGCGCACCCGTTGCTGCTGCTAGCGCAGTTTTTCTGGTCTATCCCTTCGGTCAAGGATCCTTCTCTGACGCGATGCCTCTGGGGATTTCGGGAACTTTCAACTACATGCTTGTTTTCCAAGCCGAACACAACATTCTCATGCATCCTTTCCACATGTTGGGAGTTGCTGGGGTCTTCGGTGGTTCTCTTTTCTCTGCTATGCACGGATCTCTCGTCACCTCTAGTCTTGTTCGCGAGACGACAGAGACAGAGTCGCAGAACTACGGATACAAGTTCGGTCAGGAGGAAGAGACCTACAACATTGTAGCTGCTCACGGTTATTTCGGACGTCTGATCTTCCAGTATGCTAGTTTTAACAACAGTCGTTCTCTTCACTTCTTTCTTGCTGCTTGGCCGGTTGTTGGCATTTGGTTTGCTGCTCTGGGTGTTAGCACTATGGCGTTTAATCTGAACGGATTCAACTTCAACCAGTCGTTGCTCTCCTCAGATGGCCACGTGATCAATACCTGGGCCGACATCCTCAACCGCGCGGGCCTTGGCTTCGAGGTGATGCACGAGCGCAACGCTCACAACTTCCCCCTCGATCTGGCCGCCGCCGAGACCACTCCGGTGGCGCTTAAGGCTCCGGCTATCGGCTAATCATCAGCCCTATAACCCACTCAACCCCGGCTCTACACCGGGGTTTTTTAGTATAAAGTTCTCCTGATGGAGTAGGATAGAACCATGGAACATTACCCGCAGATCCTCCACCTCTCTTACAGGGAGTCAAAGCCGGAAAACGAGAACCGGTGGCTCTACGTAAACCTGGTGTTCAAAGTAACCGAAGAGTTCGACGTCATCGCCTGCAAGGGTAGATGCGAGGAGTGGTCGAAGAACGTCATCTACGAGGTCGAGGATAAGGAGCAGATCCACAGCCACTTCCTTAACACTCGTCTCAACTTTAAGCCGGTGGAGGGTTCGAGTCTTAGCCGACTGGAATCCTACTCCACGGACCCCGAGTTCGATATATCAGACAAGAAACGCGTCGGTCTGTCCCTCAACCCGTTCCACACCCTGGAGTACTTGGAGAAGTTTAACGTCTTTGTCTACAGGGACTATGTCGAGGACAACTTTGTCACTAGAGCCGCCCTATCCATGCTATCCGAACTAAAGGAGGGAAGGGGCGGTGGTACAAGGTTCGTTCCCTTCAGCACCCTTACGCGCTGCATCGACACTCTAAATACCTTCTGGGATTGACCTATGGACCTCCAATTCTATTACCTCTCACTGCTCTCCGTCTTCGCGGTGGTTCTCTACATGATGGCCGTTGATCCTAACGTAAGCAAATTCATCGTTCTTCTCGCGAAGATGGGTCGTGTTAACATCTCCAGAGGCATCTTCTGGCTAAAATTCTACCCACGACTGCGGTTTGACACGTTCGTGCTGAAGTGGAGATCGCGCCAAATTGTTAAGAAACTCTTAAAGGAGCGCGAGAGGGAGTAGGATGGGCTTAGAATAGACGAACACAAATCCCCCCTGCCTATGGACCCCAATGACTGGACCCAACTCGAGAAGATGCACCACCAGATCTCAGAGTCGGGCGTGGCGGCTTTTGACTCGGCTTATCTCGAGCGCTACACGGAGCTTCTCACCCAATCCCTTGAGGGGAAGGGGGAAGGCCAGTGCTTCGAGCGAACTCCACTCCCTTGATCCCACAACCCCATGGTATGAGTGGTTGTCGTACGAGGAGTGCTGCCAGAGTCTCGGGGCGAGGCCATCTCTGTCTAGGTTTATGCGATACAATGCTTACTACAGGAGCGTAACACATGAGTGAGGAACTTCGCGACTTACTAGAGTCCCATAAGTGGCTTATCGACGTCCTTGAGGACAGAATCACAATGCTGGAGGGTACGATTCGGGAACTGGAACAGAGGATTGACAGGCTCGAGCCTTCCGAGTATAATAGTCTTAACACCTACAACCTAGGGAAGTAGCATGTACGAGCATTTAAGCGAGTTTGAGAGGGCCCTCGCCCGCTTCGGGGACAAGGTCGGGCTGATCGCCGGCCTCGAGGTCGGGGGAAAGATCACTCCCGAGGAAGCCTACAAGGAGATCAAATTCCTTTACAAGGAGTTGAAATCCCTTCGTAAAGTCGAGCGCAGAGTCCAGTCCGAGGACCCCCAGAATGACTGATTTTCGTTCCGCGGCCTCATTTATGAACGATTTCGAGCAGGAGATCGTGGATATCAGCTCGGTGAATAAGATCATCGACCTCGCCTGCAATCACATCGAGGCTCTAGAGGTCGATAACGCCACGAACCTTCTCATTGCTCTCAAACTCATCCTTGAGAGCAAGGAAGGCGCCCTTTACCACCTTTTCCAGAAAGCCTGGAGCGAGTTTATGGTACCAGCTCACCAGCAAACCTACTTACCAAGGAAAACCTGGACCGTAGAGGTTGGGGAGGACGGCCTCATCACCTTCCCCGACGACCTCGTCAAGCAGGTCGGGTTGGAGGAGTGGGATCTTGTGGACGTGTACGTAAATGAGGCCGATGGCACCATCGTAGTTAGCAGAGTTTGGGGCGTGGGAGACGACGATGCGTAAGGAAGCCTTCTTCTGCTCGTGCGGGCTTAACGAGCATCTCGTGGTGCTGAGTAGTTCCACCGAACCCGACGATGACTACACTTACCTCTCCGTCCATCTGCCCCAAACCCACTTCCTAGACCGCTTGATCTCAGGAACCAAGTACATTTTCGGTATCTCAGACCACATCGAGTTCTCTGAGCTTTGCCTGGACGGGGAGGCCGTGGACCGAATGACCAACTTCCTTAAGAACCGAGATGTCCCTAGCTGAGAGCGTTAGAACCAGGTTTCCGGAGTGGGAGGAGACTAACAGGCTCCCCGAGGGCCTGGAGCACCTCACCACCACGTCCGAAGGCTCCGAGATCCGCTCCTACGTCTGGGAGGGCGAGACTATTCGCCGTGCTCGAGTCTGCGAGTTAAGCATCCCGGGCAAATTCACGGCGGAAACGCTCGTAATCTACCCCGACTGGTGTACGCAGACCCCTATACTTGGCACGGAGTACATCACCATCGCCAACAAGAAGTTCTTCGGGGCCATTGACTTCCACCCGCTCCTGCAGACACCGGAGTACTTGGAGAGATGGGTGGAGGAGTACCTCTACGACTTCCCCGAGCGCCAGACCGAGACCTCCAAGTTCTACGACCTATCCAAGTACTTCTCGTCAAGGTTCTGGACGAAAAAATCCGCCGAGGACTTCTCGGAGGAGTACGCGGACTGGGCGGACAGGTATATGGGAAGGTACCGGATGGCGTTGATGGACGGGGACGTGGGTGAGAGCAATAGGCCCCTCCACGTCGACTACGACAGGCACATGGCGCTTAACGACCCCGCCCACGGCATCCTCAAGTCCTACTTCGGCGCCGGATTCGCGGATTTTTACGTTCACAGGTTCCTATTCGATCTCTCAGAAGGATGAAGACTCAAAAAGTAGTAGTTAGGTCGGACGTGTACGTTCAGTTAAAACCCGCCAGGCTTTTGGAGCTGAATATGCTGGTGGAGCGGGGATCGGGGTATTCTCCCTGCGCTCTGACAAGATCCCCGCTTCCAGGCGGTTACAACGCTTATGAAGACGGGATCTACGCTCTCTCCAAGCTATCATTTACTAACCTTGACGCCCAAAACCTGCTGCTGAAGGCGAGCAATATCGTTAAAAACACCGAGGAGTTTACATCCTACCAACTCGAGGAGCTCTTCTCCACAGGTAGTAAAACCCCGTACTCCACACCACCCGGCACCGTGAGGATATTCGCCCAGGACCTTATCTCCTTCTACAATGGAAAGACCTGGAGAAAACTCGATCCCTAACCCATTCACCTTCCCCTATGCCGGGAGGGAGCTCCTAACAACTGACAAACTGCTCCTGCAGAGACCCGACCTTCGCAACCTCTACGTCTACGACGTAAACCTGACAACCGGCACCCTCCTCTACTCCTGCGCCGGCGGCATAGGAGTCACAAAGGAGCCCTATATGGTGGACATGCACAGATTCATAGGTACTTCTACCGTTCTGGGGGCTTTAGACTCTTCGCTCGAGGCGGATTTTGGCGGGAAGTGGAGTAGAAGGAGTTATCTTGCTGCGCGTGAGAGGTTTAACAACGATCCGTGGAATGGGAGGATGGCTACGCTCTACATGCTGTGGGCGGGAGCGGGGTTTAAGCAGAGGTATAGGGGAAGGGGTTACGACGCCCAGTACTCCCCAACCGCTCCAGATTACGGTGGTTTGGCGGAAGCGTCCCGGCAAAGCCGGGAGAAAAACCTCCTCTTCAGGAGGGAGGATCTGTCCAGTATGTCCGAGAGCATCATAAATGACAACGTCTTCCTCCACCTCTACCTACCCACGGAGTTTGGGACCTACGGAAGCGGATTTGTCTGGAACGAGAGCGCTCTGGAAAGGCACGTGAGAGTGATGAACGAGTTCGGAGCGCTCGGGTACAAGGTATGCGTATCGGCGTTATTCGAGCGGCGTGGTAGGATCTTCAGGGACTACAGAGCCTCCTTCCCCAATTTCCACCACCTCGTAGTACCGGGGTTTAAAGTTCTTGAGTTCTCGGAAATGCACTTTTTTAACTTCTGATGGGAAAGCACCTTCTACTTGATCTATTTGGCGTTGACACCCTCCTACTGCAGGAGATGGAGGAGTTCATGGCGTTTATAGGTCCGGAGTTGAAGGACTGCATGGCCGAGGTTCTGGATGAGTCCGCGCATAAATTCCCAGGCGCTGGAGGTTACACCTACCTCGCCCTCCTATCCACCTCCCACTTCTCCATACATACTTGGCCGGAGACTAACTGCTGTGCGATAGACATGTTCTCGTGCGGTGAGATCAAATCCGACGCCCTGATCTCGTACGTTATCCGGTACTTCTCCCCCAACTCCTACAACCTGAAAATGGTCAATAGGTGATATAATAGGACCGTCCGCACGCAAACCGATGGCAAAAATCACAACCAAGAACGGCACAAAACTCATCCTGTCTAATCCCAAAATCACTCGCCAGGGTAAATCCAGAAACACCAAACTAGCGGCCACTAGCCGCAATGGCGCTAGGAAGAGGTACAGGGGCCAGGGTTGAGTAGTTGAAAGCTAACCAGTGCAGTTTGACTAACCCATGACACTTGGATGGTGGCCTGAGGGCTGGAGACAGGCCTCCTACTCCGACGAGATGGTCCCGGAGTCCATCAAGAAGACCGCTACGCCTGGGCAGGTTTATCGCAATCCCCAGTCCGGCCATACACTTCAGAAACAGGCTAATGGGCGGTGGAAGCTGGTGGGTGGCGATGATAGAGTAGGAGGGCAGCAGAAGTCCCCCGGCTCCTCCGGTATGCCAGACATCTCCAAGATGAAAAAGCTCGCCGAGGGCAACTACGGTGTGGTCTACCAGGATCCACAGACCGGCCACGTTGTCAAGACCCTCAAGGAGGGTAAGGAGTGGGGACCCCACGAGGTGGAGCTGGGGCGGAAGATGGGAGAGCTTGGCCACTCCCCTAAGATCTACTCCGCCTCCAAGGACCATATCGAGATGGATTTTTCCAAGGGCAAGCCCCTCTGGTCGGGCGGTTTCAACCGGACCGACGACGAGAAGGAGCGGGACGTCAAGATGACCACCGAACAGGCCTCCAAGGCCCTGTCGGCCATCAAGGACCTCCATAAGATGGGCTTCTATCATGGCGACATGCACAACGAGCAGTTCCTTACCGACGGTGAGGGGGGCAAGGACGCCACCCTCATCGACTACGGCCTCTCCGGTAAGATCCAGGACCAGCCCAATAAAGCCCTAGTGGATTTCAATAAGGTGGGTAAGCTCATCGACATCTACAGGCCCGAGCTCGACAAGGACCCCTACGTCAACCTTGTCCGCGACTCCATCGACGCTTACAAAGCCGCTAAGGGTCAGTCCAAAGCCGCGGTTGCCAAACGCTCCCAAATCGGTTTAGAGTACTTTAACAAACTGTCACAGATGGATTGACACGCGTGTCATCCTCTGATATGATAGTACAATGCGGAATTAGCTCAGCGGTAGAGCGCCTTCCTTCCAAGTAGGATGTCAGGGGTTCAAATCCCCTATTCCGCTCTTAGGGGATAACAACGTAGTTGCTAGGCAGATAGCCTAGAGAGACGCGTAACCCCTTTCTGTCTCAAACAATCTTAAGAAAGTATGAAAAGCTTCATCGCTGTCGTGGGTACTCTGGGTCTGATCAGCCCTGGAGCCGCCATGGCAACCGACCTGAACCTCGCCGGCGTTAGTAAGTACGCCTCGGCGGACCAGGTCACCAGCATCACCCAGTTCTCCGACGTTAAGCCGACCGACTGGGCCTACCAGGCTCTAAGCAATCTGGTGGATCGGTACGGTTGCGTAGCCGGTTACCCCAACGGCACCTTTGCCGGTGGTCAGTCCATGACCCGCTTCGAGGCAGCCGCGCTGCTGAACTCCTGCCTCGACCGAGTCACTGAAGCCACCGACGAGCTCAACCGTCTTGCACGTGAGTTCTCCGCTGAGTTGGCCGTGATTCGTGGCCGGGTGAGCAAGCTCGAGGCCAAGGTCGGCGCTCTGGAGGCAACTCAGTTCTCCACGACCACCAAGCTCCGTGGTGAGGCTAGTTTTGTCCTCGGTGGAGTTGACGGAGCCCGCACACCCGGAGTCGGCAGAAACGCCCCCTCCACCAATGTTGGCGAGACCGCTTTCAACTACGATCTCCGGCTAAACTTCGACACTTCGTTCACGGGCAAGGATCTCCTGCGCACCCGCCTGCGCTCGGGTAACTTCTCCTCCCAGCCATTTGGCTCCAGCTCTTCTCTGTTCAAACTGGACAAAGCCGAGAGCACCTCTAACAACGTCACTCTCGACCGTCTCTACTACCAGTTCCCTGTCCTGACCAAGGGCATGAAGGCCACGGCCGGTGCTCTGGTCCGCAATACAGAGATGGCCTGGATCCCCTCGGCGTACAAGTCCGAGATCCTCGACTTCTTCCAGCTCGCGGGTGCCCCTGGGGTCTATAATAAGGCCACTGGTGCGGGTTTCGGTGTCCAGTACGTCCAACCCGGTAAGAAAGGTGGAGTGGTTGTCGGCCTGAACTACGTTGCCCAGAACGGCAGCGATTCAACCAAAGGGGAGTTCAACGAGTCCGGCGCTCTGAACACCCTGGCTCAGATCGGTTACCGCGCCCCCCAGTACGGAATCGCGTTTGGCTACCGTTATGGCACCGAGGGAACCCGCGTGAGAACCTTCAACGCTCTGAATGGCGGTTCGGGCACGCTCGCCCCGGGCCAGACCTCTAACGGTTACGCCATCAGCGCCTACTGGCAACCCTCCAAGTCGGGGATCGTGCCCTCGATCAGTGGCGGTTACGGATGGAATACGGTGGGTCTGAATGCCCAGAACAAGCCGACCCCCGCCGGCGCGACTGACTCCCAGACCTGGTACGCCGGTCTTCAGTGGAGCGACGTGTTCGCCAAGGGGAACGGCGCTGGTTTCGCTATCGGCCAACCCGGAAACGCTTCGAGCATCTCCAAGGACGCTCTGATGTGGGAAGTGTTCTACAAGTACCGCGTAAGTGACAACATCTCCATCACTCCCGCCGTCTTCTACGTGACCAACAACCAGGCTTTCACCGGAGCCTCCTCTAACTTCGGTGGTGTGATCCAGACGAAGTTCACCTTCTGAGCGGGCGAAGTCAGGGTCTCCTGACAAACTGGCTACGGGGGCCACAAGCCCCCCATTTTTATGATATGATGGTTAAGGAAATGTGGAGAGACTTCTCTATGACGGTTACAACTAACGAGCGTGGCCAGCAGAACATGTGGGCCAAAGAGCCTGTTATGTACTACGAAAACTACGGCATGCTCACCCCCAACCAGGTGAAGGAACGCACTAATGGACGCTGGGCTATGGTCGGTATTATTGCTGGTGCTGTTTCTTACGCTCTCACTGGTAAGCTCTTCTTCGGAGTCTTCTGACGACGACTGAAGCGTTTCCTTCCCCTCCTACCTCTACAAACCAACTAGGTAACAATGGACAAGATCTTTACTGAGAAGGCCGAAAAGCTCAATGGCCGGCTGGCAATGCTCGGCTTCGTGGCCGCTGTAGGTGCGTACTTCGTGACTGGCCAGGTCATCCCTGGCGTGTGGTGATGGGAGAGGTTATCTTCACCTTCACCTCCGTGGCTTTTCTGGTGCTTCTCTTTCACTCGATCAATCAACTGTCAGAAACATACTGACAGTGTTTATAGACTAGTATGACTAACTTCTCGTATATTGCATTTAAGAACCCCTCACCGAGAGATGCGGTGCTGGCCCCTCTTGTTTGCTAATACGGGAAACTCTATAAGCAAATCACAGGAGGGGCAGAGGTCAAAAAGACTTCTCCCCTCTTTTCTTTTGCGCGGAGACCGAAGTGGACAGCTTACCAACCGTCTACCAGGCCATTCCCAAAGCCTCCCGTCTCTGATATATTAGTCTCATGGTCAAGGGAGACGGACTTCTCCGGCCCCTCTCCCGACCCCCGAACCTTGACAATCTAAACCTTTTATGGGTCTGTAACTCAATGGCAGAGTAACGGGCTTTTAACCTGGAAGTTGTGGGTTCGAGCCCCACCAGACCCATTGACCGTTTCAGCTCGGTCGGTAAACATAAACTGTTTTGGGTAGGTGTCCGAGTGGTTTAAGGAACCTGACTGTAAATCAGGCGGCTCTGCCATCGGTGGTTCAAATCCACCCCTACCCACCTTGACCCATTAGTGTAGCGGTCTATCACGCCACCCTGTCACGGTGGAGATCACGGGTTCAAATCCCGTATGGGTCGTCGCCACTTCGCGCCGGAGCTGATAATCCGGAATGCCGGTGGCAAACCTCACGGAGAGGGTCCGGTTGGTCGAGGGCGCAGCCTTGAAAACTGTTGGGTGTAAAAGCCTCGGGGGTTCGAGTCCCTTCTTCTCCGCCTGGCGTAGTAGACAAATTGGTAAAGTCACCATCCTTTCAAGATGGATATTTTGCGGGTTCGATGCCCGTCTACGCTTCTCGCCCTTCGGGGCAACCTCTCATAAACCGAGAGCAACGGCGGTCGCATCGCCCTGGGACCGGAACCGTTGTAAAACAAAGATGTTTGTAGCGTCTCGCGAGCAACGCAAACATAACCAGGGCCCACAATGGCCTGTAGTTCAGAGGTAGAACGCTTGACTGTTAATCAAGTTGTCGCAGGTTCGATCCCTGCCGGGCCAGTTCCCTCGTCCATGCGACGCCTACTAGACGAGGGGGAAGTAGGCTTGTGCCCGGATGCCATTTGGCAGTTTGCGTAGTCCGGGAGCGAGAAAAATGCCAAACTGCCTGTAAGAGTCATAGTTCAGGCTCCCAAATAAGTTACGAATGGGTGAACTCCCATTCCATGCTCAAGCGTTAACGACACTCACGACTTGATGCGGGTACAGTAAGCAGTATCCTGGGTCTAGTAACGTACCCAGTAAACAAAACGTACACACTCGCCGCAACAAGGGAGGTAGCGGCACCCTGCCGAGGTAAGGAAAGCAAAAGGAGCATGGGCACCGGCGTACACCGGCACGTGTCATCGACGTCTCGGGTACTTGCTAGCAGTCTCTAACTGTGGCCGGGGATACCGCACCTGCCTCGTTCCCGCTCTGCGTGGTCCGGAAATGTCCGGGCGTAGCATCGGGCTGCGGTTTGCCTCACCGTCCCGCGTTCTTCGGATCGCTCAAGGGAGAACGAAGCACCCTCCGTTCTAGACACCGGAGTCGTATGGAATACGTCGTTAAGTTCCCGACACGGCCACTCATACAGTCGTTAATGTGTGGTGCTTCCTTGAGGGCTGTCTTGCCATTGGTGCTGCTGGATGAAACACTCTTACCGGCCAATATGCGAGCCCTGCTGGAAGCCACGAGCCCCCACCTCTGTGCGTTCTTGAAACGTTTCACGTGTTAAATGGGGCCATCACGGGGTGTAGCGCAGCGGTAGCGCGCCTGCTTTGGGAGCAGGATGTCGGAGGTTCGATCCCTCTCACCCCGACTCGAGAACGGTCCAAACGTTCTCCATTGATGCGGTTCGGCTCTACCGCTTTAACAAAAGGGCCGCCAGGGGAGTTAGCTCAGCTGGTAGAGCACCTGCTTTGCAAGCAGGCTGTCAGGAGTTCGAGCCTCCTACTCTCCATGCCCCCCTCGCGGGGGTTCGGGGCCTCCAAGGAACGGAGGCTTAAACGAAGGGTCCCCTAAGCCACATCGTAGAGAAACGGTTCCCGTTTCCGTAGGTGGATACCCTCGCCCACGCCCACGCCGGTAGTCTAAATGGTAATGACACCCCGACAAGGGAGTTGGATAGCGGGTTCGATTCCCGCACGGCGTATATGCCCCGATAGCTCAGTTGTATAGAGCAACCGCCTTCTAAGCGGTCGGTCGTTGGTTAGAGTCCAACTCGGGGTGCCAGGGAACGTAGCTCCAATTGCGTAGAGCACATGTTTGAAAAGCATGGTGTTGCGGGTTCGAGTCCCGCCGTTCCCACTTTGCTTACCTATTTTATAATAGGTTTTTAGGGTAAGCATAAGAAAACCTGTTTGAAAAAGTGAAAAGCACGAAGTCCGCAGATTTTAAATCTGCATTTGCATCTGCTTTTCACACAATGGAACGTAGCTCAGCTGGTAGAGCACACGACCGATAATCGTGAGGTCACGAGTTCAAACCTCGTCGTTCCAATCGCCTTCGGGCAACATACCGAAATAGTGTAGTGGTAACACGACAGTCTCCAAAACTGTTATCCAAGGTTCAAGTCCTTGTTTCGGTGCCATGCTCTCTTAGCTCAGCGGACTAGAGCACCTGGCTACGGACCAGGGTGTCGGGAGTTCAAATCTCTCAGAGAGCGCTTGCCGAAAGGCAAAATGGAAGATTGGCTGAGAGGCTTAAGGCAGCGGTTTGCTAAACCGCCGAGTCGGTACACCCGGCTCCGTTGGTTCAAATCCAACATCTTCCGTTGATTTACCACCCACTACGTGGTATAATCATTCCAAACCGACTAACAAACTATGTATTTCGCCGCAGCAATCCAAGCCGTAAACGCCGGCCTCAGAAAAAGCACCGAGCTGGAAACCAAGATGAATATCGCGGTGGTGGACCGTGGCGGGAACCTTGTGGCTTTCGCGCGCGAGGACGGGGCATGGGTCGGAAGCGTGGACATCTCGATCAAGAAGGCCCGCACCGCGACCTACTTCGACATGCCGACCGAGGAGATCGGCAAGCTCTCGCAGCCTGGCGGTACCCTGTACAATATCGAGCACTCCAATGGTGGCCTGATCACCTTCCCTGGTGGGCTTCCTCTGACCGCTCCCGACGGCTCCATTCTGGGCGCCGTGGGTGTCTCCGGCTCCAGCGTGGAGAACGATCGCCTGGTAGCCGACGCGGCCGCTGAGGGTTTCACAACGGCCTTTGTAGGCGCGTCCGAGTCCTGATCCTGTCCGGGAGGAGCGTAAGGCTCCTCCCCCCACCCATACGCCTCCTTAGCTCAGCTGGATAGAGCACCGGTTTTGTAAACCGTAGGTCGTCGGTTCGAGTCCGACAGGGGGCTTTGTTTAAAGTAATAACTGGTAGTACGATTCGTTACGCATATCCGATCCCGTATGGCTAACTTATTTGGCTCCTCAAACGTAAGACTCGCCGTTCTAGAGGAAAAACTAAACGTCTACGAGGATCTCTCCAGAGAGATGCTTTCCAAACTCGAGACGGCCGTAGACAAGATCTCAGAAGCCAATCAGAACGTGGCGAAGATCCTCGTAAGACACGAGGAACGCCTGGACCAGAGCATACAGTCAGACACAGCGATAATAAAGCTCCTCGATGAGCTAAAGTCCAATCACGCCCGGGAGATAAAGTCCACCACCGACGAGATAAGTGACCTCGATACGAAGGTGGATAAGGAGGTGAAGGTACTGGGCTCTCGCATAGACGACTTATCGAGATTCAAGTGGTTGTTAGGTGGGGCCCTGCTTGTTGTGGGGGTGCTGGTGGGCCAGGTTAACGTCCTAGAGTCCGTGTTCCCCAACCTACCATCCGTCCACTCCGGCGGCAAATGAGAGGGAGACGCGTAGGCTTTACCTACCACAAACTTTGGAGAACGGGTATAATACAAGGGGTATCGGCGGACTTTCCGGGGTACTACGCCGTATTTATTGTCAGAACCACCGATGGATCATTTATTCCTGTCGATTCGCGAGACATTGCGTACCTATGACCTTCAGATAGCCGGTACGCTAAGCCTCCTATTGATTGTTGTCCCAACATATGGTATAATGTACATACACCGGAGACACGGTCGGTGAGTTTTGGGACCGTCGCCTATGGGTTAAGGCCCTCTGCTTATAACGGAGTGAACGGAGTCCGAGTCTCCGCGGTCCTACTCGCTCGATTAGCTATCTGGTGAAAGCACCCGACTCATAATCGGATATAGGCGAGTTCGATCCTCGCATCGAGCACCTCGCGCAAGTGGCGGAATTGGTAGACGCCCGGGTTTTAGGCACCCGTGGGGGCAACCCCGTGGAGGTTCAAGTCCTCTCTCGCGCATAAAACAGTTTAAAGCTTTCCGATGGCTGAACAACTAACCAAGGAAGAGGATTTCTCGCAGTTACTAGAACTGGCTAACAGACTCAAGTTGCGCGAGCTCTTCGAGGAACCTAGTAGCTACGAGGACGAGCCCGAAGAGGGAGGTTAGCTCAGCGGTAGAGCGCCTGCCTTACAAGCAGGATGTCACTGGTTCGATCCCAGTACTTCCCATATCACACCACAGCAATGGAACACGTAACCTTCTCCGACAACGTAGAGTCCTCCGAGGACTTCACTCTACCCATCGATCAGAGCACCGGGGCTCCTATCCTCTCGCTAGAGGAGTACTGCAGGAAGAACCCCAGCGCTCTTGAGTGCCGGGAGTACGACGTCTAACCGTCCACTACCACCCCACTCCCTCCCCTTCTCTGTGATAGAATCAGACTATCCAGGGAGGTTTTTTAGTATGAACATCTTTTTCCTTTCCGCCAACACGAGAGAGTGCGCAGCGGCTCACTGCGATAAGCACGTCAACAAGATGATTATCGAGTATCTTCAGATGATGAGTGTTGCCGCGGTGCATTACGGTTACCTCCCAGCGAAGAAGAAGGACGGCAATTACTACTCCACCAGGGCGTATAAGAACCACCCGTGCACGAAGTGGGTCAAGGAGTCCACGGGTAATTTTATGTGGTTGTTTGAAATGACATACCACCTATGCGCTGAGTTTCGCAAAAGATTTGGCAAGGAGCACGCCGGATTGACAAGTCTTCTGTCTTTTTACTACGGCACAGAAGGTAACACGATAAATGGCACTGTGTCAAAGCTGATGGTCGAGAACGTCTATCCCCACCGAGGTCTTACTGACCCCGTGCAAGCGATGCCCTCCTTCTGCAGAGTCTACGAGGATCCCATCCAAGCCTACCGCAATTACTACAACTGGACGAAGTGGAGATTTGCCAAGTGGGCAAAAGTCCCTGCCCCGGACTGGTGGGCACCTGGCTGCTGCCTGGAGGCCAGAGGTGAGTACTGAGAGATACTGCTTGATCGGTGATCTGCACGGCCGTATTGACACCCTCGACCGCATCCTGCAGAAATCCCCGGACTACCACTACGTGTTCCTAGGCGACGTCATCCACCACAAGTCATTCTTCCGGAGGTCTAAGCGTACGTCCCCGGTGAAGATGTTGCTGAAGGTCAAAAACCTCGTGGACCAGGGCAAGGCAACGCTGATAATCGGAAACAACGAGAACTACATCCTGAAAAACCTCGCGCTACCCAAGCCCCAGATCAAGCAGAGGGAAGTCAGGTACACCCTTGAGTTGGTGAAAAGCCTACCTCTAAAGACCCAGCTTGAGCTCCTCCACTGGCTCCTCGTAACGCCCCTCACTCTGGAATTCGAGGCGGAGGGCCAGATCTACCGCTGCGCTCACGCTTACTACGATCCTGATTACGACGACTCCACCAGGAACAACGTACTCACGGGCATCGGCTACCCATGGTTCAGAAATGACCCGCTCGAGGACCACATCCGCGATGACGCTAAGTATTTCTTCGGGCACTACGGGTACCCCTACTTCAGGAAGAATCTCCGCATCATAGACGCCACAAACTTCGAGGGGGTTGGGGCGTACTACACCGACCGGGACGAGTTTCTCATCTACTACTGAGTCGGTGGACGGACGACTAGGTGGCTAAGGCCTTGACCCAAGGCCCGTTTCCATGATAAGATAGCAGTATCTACTCGGTGGTATATGTCCAAGCTCAATTCCCTCGGTTACGCCGTCCTCTCCGACTCGATGAACTCCAGGGTGTTTGGCGAAGGCATCAAAGCTAAGCGCCCCAAGACCAGAAAGATCTCCGAAGTTAAGGAGGAGATGGAGCGGTTCGGTGTGGACTTTCCTGTCAAGAACCCCTCTAGTTTCTTCATCGATGACTTCAAACTGCCCGAGTTGCGCGACTCCACCATCCACGGGCATTTCGACCGCATCTCCAAGGAGGTGACTTCGGACCGCGTGAGGTTGATGAAGGACTTCGCCTACACCGACATCCCCGATTACCCGGACCGGACAAAGTTCTTCCTAGCGAGCGGGTGGGTTAAGTACCCGTTCGATGGTCCCGCCCGGCGTGTCTCCGGAATCGAAGAGAGGATCGGCGTATTCGACTGCGAGACCTTCGTCAAGGGCAGCGACTTCTCCCACCCGATCCTCGCCACCGCCGTTACCGATAAAGCCTACTACGTCTGGATGCACGAGAGCTTTGTGGATTCCAGAGTGCCGTACGAGCCGAAGCTTGTGCCGCTGGGCCGCAAGGACGGAGTGTTCATCGCTCACAACGTAGCCTACGACCGCCCTCGGACGCAGGAATCCTACGTCCTCGGAAAGACCAACTCGTGGTTTGACACGATGTCCGCCCACATCAACGTTTCCGGCCTCGCCTCGGGCCAACGATGGTGGTATGTTCAGAAGCAGGCAAAGAAGGTGATGTACAAAGCCGATCCGGTATGGGCGGATAAGGGCTCGATGAATAACCTTGTCGACTGCTACAACTTCCACTGCCGGCCGGCCATCCCACTGGAGCACGAGGACAAGGAGATCAGGAATGTGTTCGTGGACTCCTCATCCATGGACGACTTTGTGCCCCTGCGCGACGAGCTTATCGAGTACGCCCTGAAGGACGTAAAGATCACCTTCGAGTTGTACTCGATTGTCGTGCTCAAGTACCTCCAGAATAACCCGTCCCCTACCACCCTGGCCGCTCACTTCGGCATCGCCTCCGCCAAACTTCCCGTCGTCTCCGACTGGGACGAGTGGTTCTCCAACTGCGAGAAGCAGTGGAGGGGGTCCATCGACCGGCAGGAGGAGATCCTGAGTAAGATGGCCGTAGAGGTCTACGAGGCCTGGAATGAGGGCGAACTGACCGACGAGGATATACAGGGGGATCCGTGGCTCTCTCAACTCGACTGGGGCGCCAACTTCAAACTCACCAAGGCTGGAAAACCCAGCTCGAAGTGGTACGGAGTGCCCAAGTGGGTGAGGGGCGTATCTTCCAAGGACTTGGTGGATGGCAAACCCCACATCGAGGGCATCTCCACCAAAAACCGCATCTCCCACCTCCTGCTCCGCCTGAAGTGGGATAATCAGCCGATCGTGTTCCTCAAGGACAAGGGTTGGTGTTTCAAAGACCCGGACAGTGGTAATTACGAGCGGCTCCCGCACACGGACGGTGAGGGGGTGAATGTTGGCGGTGTTCTGACGAAGGACTACGTTGAGGACTTCGAGTCGGGGATGCTAAGTTCCGACCTCGCGCAGGCTCGCGAGCTCATCAAGCTTGCGATCAATGTCGCCTACTGGACGAGTGTCCGCTCGAGGGTGAGGGAGCAGAACGTGGAGGTGGTGAAGACCCCTAGGGGCGAGGAGTTCTCCCTCATCATCCCCGCCACCGTCCCGCACAACACCTCCACCAACAGAGCCGGTGAGAACCTGTGGCTTACCGTCCCCGACCCCAAGTACGACAAGATCGGTAGCGAGATCAAGACCCGTGTCCAGGCGCCTAAGGGCTACGTGTTTGTGGAATCGGACTTTGACGCTCAGGAAGCGGTCGTTGCCTCGATCTTCGCCGACTCCTTCCACAAGATCGCCGGAAGTACTCAGTTCTCCCACTCGATTCTTGCGGGGTCGAAAGACGACGGTACCGACATGCACTCGATGACCGCCAAAGCCATCAGCATTACCAGGGCCATTGCCAAAGGATGTAATTACGGTATGTTGTACGGGTGTGGGGCGAAGACCCTGGCCAATACCATCCGCAAGGGCAATAAGAGCATCCCGATGAAGGAGGCCATGGAGAGGGGACGAAAGCTTATCGAGATCAAGAAGGGCAAGAAAGCCTCCAGGCTCTCCCAGACCCTCATCGGCGGATCCGACTCCTACGCCTACAACGAGATGGCCCGGATCGCTAACATGCCCTGCCCTATCAACCCACTCAGTGGCACCAAGATGTCCACGGCTTTCCGCCCCTCGAGTGTCGGAACCGACTTCTGGACGATGCGTAACAACTGGTGCATCCAGTCCACCGGGAGCGCGATGCTCCACGCCTTCATGACAGCGATGGAGTGGCTCATCGACAAATACGAGCTGGAGGCGGAGTTCTGCATGTCGGTCCACGACAGCATCCTCTACCTCTGCCCGGAAGACCAGGCCGAGAAAGTCGCTACGCTCTTCCAGGTGGCTCATGCTTGGTGTTGGGCCTGGATGCGGTATAATTACGGCATCTACGAGCTTCCGGTGGCCAATGCCTGGCTCTCCTCTATCGAGATTGACAGCGTCTTCAGGAAGTCCGCCGACTCGAGTACCAAGACGGTCTCGCAGCAGAAGGACGAGGAGGACGGTCGGTCTGTCACCATCCAGGACCTAGTTCCTGTATTCAACTCGATGTTTTAGACAAGATCATGAAACCAAGCGAAGTGGGATTTGATGGGGTCAAAGGGTTAACATGGGATGGTCCTCATCGGTCTATTCTTAAGCTGAAGAGGGGCAAAACCATTCCCGACCCACGCAGGGAGGATCTTAAGAACCAGTTGCTATGGTTCTATCCCGACGGCCAAGACCCCAAACTGATCTACTGTAACCAGGACAATCAGTTATTTGAGTTGAACTTTGTTCCCACCGAAGACTGGATTCTATCTTTAGAAACTGAGTAAACCATCTCCATGACACCACAAACATTTGAGGATCTTAACGACCATTTCAGAGCGACCTACGGCTTCTCCCTCTTCCTCAAGGAGGAGCCCACGCTTATGAGCAAAGCCAAAAAACCCACTCGATGGGTCGGGGCCAACTCCCCCGATGTTGTGCTACTTCGCCGAACTGGCTACCCCACCACCAAGTACCCCAAGTCCCATGGTATAATTAGTAATGGGGGACACAGACCTGTATCCCTCTCCACTCTCCTCTCCAATATCAAGGAGGGAAGAGAATTGTTCGTACGGTTACAATAACCCTACCGAACTAGTTTAAAGTAAAATTCAGACGTTTTTCGATCTGGTGCTATCACCACGTATTGCCGGGCGTCTGTCATAGCATCTCTAACTCATCTATAAACAATTGCAGATTGCAAAGATGACCCTGGAATGTTATGTTCCTTATCTCGGAGCTCATGAAGAAAACGATTGTTACCCTGGCCATTGCCGCTCTTTCAGCTTTCCCTCTTTCTGCAAAAGCAGGACAACAATGCGGAGGAGCAAGCTACTACGGTCTAGGGGACGGATACCAGGGAGGAATTACTGCATCTGGTCGGAGATTCGACACCTGGTCGAATCAAGCAGCGCACAAGTGGCTACCTTTTGGAACAGTTGTCACAGTGACTGCTAATGGCCGTAGCACGAAAGCGGTGATCACAGACCGCGGACCATTCGTCCACGGAAGAGTCATCGATTTGTCGGCGAAATCCTTTAGCGCCCTTGGCCCAATCTCCCGCGGTGTACACAACGTGTGTATTAGCTGGAACTGAGAACATAGACAACTGAATAGAAAGTGGCCCCAAGCAAATGCTTGGGCTTTCTAGTATGTCAGACTTCCAGCGTGGATTTGAGCAGGTAGCAGATGGTGTTACTGTCCGTAAGGAATCCCTCGACCACGTTCACGAACCCGTACTGCTTCTCGTCCTCCAGTACGTTCCTGAGAAGCTCCAGGTCGGATCGGTAGCGCACGCACAGCGTCAGCAACCACTCCACAAGCTCTATATTCATACTCCACTCGATATCTGGGACCTGGTTAAATGCCCTCGCGGGGATCTCTACACCCAGTCCGCGGGCCTGCTCAGCGAACGTATCTGTCTGGCCTTCCAGTATCTCGTAGATCTTTCCGAAGAGGAGGTGCATCTGGTAGAAGTCCTTGCCCACCACGTTCCAGTGCGCGAGTTGGGAAGCCCCCTTGAACGCTAGGTGCGAGGCAAAAACCGAGTGGAATAGGGAGTTCATGTAAGTGTGTCGTAAGCTGGATTGAGTTTGATATTGAGATCCTGTCTTGCTGAGGTGCCAGGTTTGGTGTTAGGAACCGTGTCCACACTATTCCTCCACAGCGAGGAGTCTATATTTAACTTAAACCAGGGTGGGTAGGGTTGGGTGCGGTCTCTGTAGCATTTCCACACCTTGCTCAGGGTGCCAGTGACGATTCTGTCCTCGTCGATAACCCTATCGCCATTCTCGTCGAAGGAGAGAGCGGCTCTGGGTGTGAAGACGTAAGTAGCGCTGCCGTCGAAGGCCTCATTGCAGGTGATCTCAAGGTTGTCGGAGATCTCCCTTTCGCATCTGGGGTCCTCGACAACGTACTCCTCTGTGGTGTCGGAGTTGATCACTCTTCTCCAGACGGCCAGGCCGGTGCCCTTCTGATCGGGGGTGAATAGGCACTTTCTCTTGGGTAGGAAGTCCTCTACAGAGATGGGATCGAAGGCCGCGCAGGGCTGACTGTAGAACCTGCCGTCGGGTATGAGAACCTCTATGCTGTAGGTCTGCTCGTAGATGAATTGGGAGGCTTCGGTTACCTGGACGAACCTCTCCGGCCCCAACTCAAACCCCGTCTGGAACTCCAACCCCGGCACCTCCGGCACCCACCCCGTCACGGAGTCGGCTATGAGGTCGAGGATGGGCAGGGAGAAGCTATGCCCCTCCCTCTGGGTCTGTTTCTGCACCAGAGTTATGGTGTAATTTAGCTTTCTGTTCCTGACGGTGGGGATGTAGGCTCCCTTGTTGGGATTGGTGGTGCTTCCGGCCGCCCAACTCACAATAATCATCGCCTGCTCGGCGACTCGGCCGGACTCGTCGATCTCCTCGGCCAGTCTTATCACCACAGCGCTCTGACCTAGGGCGTTATGCACCCTCCTGTGGAGTTGATTCTCTATCTCTAGGAGCATCGGTCAGAATCCCCCGCCGCTGATAAAACTCTGAAGCTCCCAGTTGCCGGTCATGTGGTTGTAGAGAAGAGCGTCCCCCGGCCTCACGTTCCTGGTGAAGCTGACGTCCGCTAGATCCTGGAGCTTTCTCGTGGCCTCCAGTCCCATAATGTACTGACGGAGTTCGGCGGCACTCAACTTATACACCGTGCCATCCGGGAACACCCCGATCCTACCACCCAACCCACCGTAGTTGGATCCGTAGTAGCAGTCATTGCCGGCTCCTTCCAGGAGCATGAAAGCGTTTCCGTCCGCAGGACCGGGGTTAAAGGGGTCGTATCCGTAGGGTTGGTTGCTCATGGTTAGAATGTATTGCCTTCCTGAAGGCCGCTGTAGTTGTCGAAGTTGCCGTCGGCGCTCTCTGTGGAGTTGGTGGCGATGATGGTGTCTCCGCCTTCCGGATCAACGGCGTCCGGAGTGTTTGTGAAGGACGCCAGACCTCTCGTCGTCTCGAGCGCGTCGAATAGCTCGTTGACCTCCAGAGTGGACTCTGGGAGGAGCGACGACACCTGCATGGAACTGTCGGAGAGGTGCTCGGAACTGACCCGGTTGGCGGACATCGCCTCCTTGCGCGGGAAGGGCCACCAGCGGTTATTGCCTCCCTCGCGGAGCACCCACCTGTTGAGAGAAGGCTCGGTGAAGCTCCTGCCTCTTCTGTAGGAGCTCTTGGTCATCGTGCATCCACTACCCCAGTAGCGGTAGGCCTCCTGCCACTTGAGTCCGGTGGATGGGGAGGATTTGGACGCCCAGAGCTCGAGTTGCTCCATCGCCTTCTCCGCGGCGTCTATGACCTGCTGTCTAGGTCTCAGAACGTCGAGGTACCATCTGGCGAGGATCGCCTGCGTGCGACGGTACGAACCCGCGATGAGGATCTTGCCCTGAGGCGGTGCCGTGACAATGTAGTTGTTTATTAGTACGGCGGCGTCATTCAGAGCCACCTGGATCTTATCGCCGTTTATGCTATTTCCGGTAGGATTGTCTATGTTGGAGAGTTCTATGGCCTCCTGGTAGCCAAAAGCCTCCACAAAATAATCCACCGTGGCTGGATTGCAGTTATCGGCTATTCCGAACTTATCCGGATATGGAGAATTTGGCACGATCCAGATCCCATTGCTTCTGTACTAGCCTTAAACTATGGTATGATAGGAACAAAAATCCATGGGAAAAAGCGTCAAGACTCTGATGAACGCGTATCTGACCTCGTTCAGGCTGGCCCTGCTGCGAGATCCCACCTCGGACACCTTCGTGCTGAAGAAGAGCATATCGTACTTGAAAAAAGCCATAGTGGCGATCGGTGGCATCGAGCCCGGGATCCTGGAGACAATGCTCGAGGAGCTGGACGCCTTCCTCTCGTCCGAACACCACCTGGCGCTACAGTTAGAGGTGCTGTTCGTGGATAGCAAGCAGAGTAGCATCTACAACTCCAATATCAGAGCACTCTCGGAGTTTAGGAAGGAACTCGCGGAGTTGGTAGGCACAAAAAAAGGAGGCCCGGAGGCCTCCAAGGAGTCGGAGCCAGATGGCTCAAGCGACGGGGTTCTGGAAGATGAAACCAGCGCCACACTTTCCGTTCTCACCCATGCCGACGAGCTCGAAGCTACGCTCGACAAGGATGTCGCCGGTGAACACTCTGCGCTCGATGTTGAAGCGCTCAGGAGTGGAGATGGGATAACCACTCAGAGTGTAGGTGTAGGCGAAGGCGGGGTTGCCGTAGTTGGCGTCCAGGGCGGGCATGAAGCCGTCGGTGGAGGATGAAGGATGGTAGAAGAGGATCGCGGTGTTGTTGTAGATGTTCTCCAGCGCACCGGTGGCCTGATTCAGCTTCAGTCTGCGAGCCACGCGAAGCTCGTCCAGACCAAAGATCTGGGCCAGAGTCTTCTCGTCGACAAGCACACCGCGCTGCATGAAGTCACGGATTCTCTTGTTACGCTTCAGGGCGTTGAAGGCGTCAGGTGAAAGCACCAGTTTGTTCGGATATACACCGATCTGGCTACGCACCTGCTCCTTGGCGTCGTCCATCAGCACTTCCACGTCAGCGGTAGGGCTGTTGAATTGGTCGGCACCGCCGTTGTAGGTGGCGAGGTTCAGCACGTTGTTGGTCTCGTACTGAGCGGCGTCGGTCACCTGGTCAGCGACTTGAACTTCCCAGGACTGCATCAGACGGTTGGCGGCGTCCTTAGCAGCGAACTGGCGAAGATCGATCTGAGCGGCGCCGTTCTTGGCCTCAGCAGCGACCTCTTCGGCGATCTCCCAGCTGATCGCTTCCTGACGGAGGGCGAACGAGCGAGTTCCGAATTGGTTCTGGATCTTCTGGATGTTGGTTCCGGGAGCGCGGAGGAACGACTGAGCCGCAAAAGCCTCCTTACCGAATACCAGGGTACGTCCAGCGCGAGTATTCATAGATACCGCGGGAGCGAAGAAGGTAGCCACACCCTCAGCGTTCTTGTACCCTTGAGCTAGTTGCGTAAGAATGGGGTCAATTACGCGTACCTGATCAAGATTCATCATAGTTGGTTACTCTCCTTTAGTATCTATCAAGCGCCGGCTTCGTTACCGAGCTTAACGCGGATGTACTGACCAGCGGTTGTGGCAGCAGAAGCGTCAAGAGCACGGCCAAGAACGACACCAGCACCGGCGGTTTTGGTGGCCCTTCCAGCGGTAGTGGCGTAGACAGCGTCATCTACACCGAAAGCGGCAGCGGCCGCGTCCACCTCGACAATGACGATACCAGAGGTAACGACGGTGGCGAGTCCCTGGTAGGGGAATACGCCGGGCTTGTACGGAGTGGTGGAGGGGTTCAGTTGTCCCTCGTAGACCAGAGTCGAACCGTCATCCACCTGGTAGCCATTGGCGTTCAGTTCGCCTTGGCCGTAGATGCGGTAGACATTCACGCCAGCGGCGTAGCCACCAGCGACGGGGTAAGCGCCAGTGCGCTTGATGAAGCGATGTGCGTCGACACCTGATGTGAGAGCGGTGCTGTCGGTGACAGTCACAGTCTCCACATACTGGTGATCGAAGGACATGTAACGTGGGTCATTAGCCATGTTTTGGATCTCCTTAAGAGTTAGATAGAACAGCCTTCAGAGCGATGGTGTACTCGACACCCTTCGCTTCGGAGTACTCCAGAGCTTGCGCGTGAAGGTCCGCTGTGGCGGGATCGTAGACGTACCCATCAGCCGAAGGCGTGACTTGCTTCTTGGCTGGTGGAGCCGAAGCTGGGGTCGCGAATTCCTCGAAGCTGACCATGGAGGGTAGGTTCTCCAGGACACCTTTGAAGAAGTCAAATTGAGAGGCTTTGCCTGTCTCAGAGAAGTTCACCGAGTTCTTGTTATTGAGGGTCTCCATGAACCGGACGAGATCCGTCTTAGAGACGATCTGCTGGGTCAGTTTACCACCATCGTATAGAGTCTCGCAGAAATCAGAGATTTCCTTCTCTCTCATGAGTTTTTTCTGTCTGGCAAGTTCCTCTTCCAATTCGGCTACCCGGGCCTGAAGGTCATTCTGTCCCCGAACTCCCATAGCGGTTTCGCTATGATCCAGAGTTCCTGTAGCCTCTTTTGAAACGGTCTCTTCCGACATGTCTCCCTTCATCATCTCCTTTTTCCTCTTCTCTTCCTCATCCTCCTCGTAGTCCTTGCAGCCTTCACCGTGCTCGGAAACTTCCTCGTCTTCCTCGGTAGCTTCCTCCTCGGAGTAAACCTGCTCTCCCTTGGGTTCGTCAGCGCCTTTCACGTCCTCGGAGGGCGGTTGGCCAGCGTCGGAGGGCTTCTCACCTTTCTTCACAGCTTCTCCCATGTCCTTGCTGTCCTCTTCCTCCTCGTCGTCCTTCTCACTCTCACCACCCTTCTTAGCTTCCATAGCCTTTTTGAGTCCCTCTGGCATCTCGCCATAAGACATTCCCTCACCCTCCATCATGGAGGCAGCATCAGTTTTAAGAGCCAGGGCCTTGATCAGCTCGTCTATCTCGTAATTAGACGCGAGTTGGGCGATCTTCTGATCATCTCCTTGCATATCTCCCGAGATATCCTCGGTTTCCATGCCGGAACCCGTGTCGCCATCAGTAGAAGGCCCGGCGGATCCGTCATCGGTCCCGCCATCGGTAGCATCATCACCGGAATCCATGCCGGCTTCCGCGTCGGGTGCCTCACCATCCTGAGAAGGCATGTCACCGTCAGCGGTGGGGTCGGCATCAGCACCTTCGTCGGCACCATCTTCCAGCCCTAGGCTGTCGGATGCTCCGTCGCCCGGATCCATAGCCGAAGCGTCGTCCTCGGAGTCGGACTCCATACCGTAGTCCATGTCGTACTCCGCAGGAGCACCGGTCTCGGAAATCCTATTGCCGCTATCATCGTACACGTTGGCTTTGGGCTTATCACCACCACCAATGTTGATATTCACGGTCATTCCCCCACCCTCGTTGTGCTCGACAACCGAAGCAACCGAAGTGGGAGTTTCTGGTTTGGTTTTCTTCCTAGCCATAGTTTGATTTTTTCCTAAGTGTTCTTTAAACGAAATAGAAGACTCCCCTTCGGAGGGGGTAATTGTGATCGTTTCTTGTTCGGATAACTCCGAAAAAGCAGTTAGTCCTTTGACTGCCGGAATAGAAACTAAACCAAGATGGCGTAGGGAGAGTTTCCCAGGTGTAGGATTCGTTTCAGCTTCAGGCAGGTAAAATGAGCTACTTACTTTCTTAAACACCCCATCTTTGATGAGTTGTTCGGCTTTAGGGGTAAGCTCCACCTTACCCCAAAGTTCTTGACCTTTCTTCCAGATCTTACGTACCCAACCTAGAGCCGGAGTATCGTCCTGCTGGTCGTGACCGATTATCAGAGGAGCCTCGTGAGTATCGGGGTTGTAAGACCCCACCACCTGATCGAGGTCACTCTCCGTAAAGACTAACTTCTGACCGGTGGAGGAGATCTGGGGACCTGCTCTGAACATCTCTATGAATACAACCTTTTTAGGCTGCTGGGAAGAGAGCGGTTCTTTGTGGTTGAGTGCGTGCTCTTTCATCTATCAGAATACGTTTGTGGAGTTAAGCAGAGAACTGAATCTTGCCTCGTTTCTGGAGAAGCTATCGCTCAGTTGAGCAACTTGACCAGCCGGAGTTCTGACGATGGTCACAAGCAGACGCTCGAGTGTTGGACTTGTAGCCACGTAAACGTCCAATCTCACCGTGCCATTTTCCAGGTCGGTGGTATTGTTATTCGCTGACGAACACACGACCAGGTAGGCTTGCTCGGGTCTCGATCCGAATAGCGCTCCCTGACGGAAGAACTGACCCAGAATCTGAGAGGCGATAGACTTCACTCTCGCGTACACGGTACCCGCTGAGTCGATCTGCTCGAAGAGGATGTCGTCGAAGCTACGACCCATAACATCGATGAGGACGTTAAGGATGGCACGTGTGTTGATGAATCTGAAAAGCGGGTTGGGGGAGAGGGTTCTGGCACCCCAGGCCACGATTCCACGGTTGGGAAGCGAGCGGATAGGGTTGAGTCCCAGGGCGTAGGTCACTTCCTGTTGCTGGGCGGAGATGTCGAACTTGAGTCCGATGGCCCCTCTCAGTGGGTAGCGAGCGCCGGCGGGAGGCTGCTGGAAGCCCTCGTTGGTGTATCTCGAGCAGGCAATGCCCACCATGTAGCTGGAAGGGGCAATGTAGCGATCGTCGAGATTCTTTACGTAGGGAGCGTAGAAGGCCGCGTGGCCGAAAGGCACTCCTACGGCGGCTTTGATGCCGTAGAGTTCGTCCTGGGCCTCGTTGAGAGACATCTCGTCCGCACCGCAGTCGATGTAGGCGATATGCTGGGTACCCACGATACCCTCAGTGGTGCCAAGTTTACCCTCGGCGGCTTTGGTAAGCGTCTGGGTGATCTTGAGACGCTCCTGGCGAGCTTCGTTCTTGCTGGCGAAATCACCCGCCCCTACCTCGTAGGAAAGCACGGTGTAAGCCTCGGGAGCGAATAGGAAGCCAGGTGAGAGGACTCTAGATCCCATGCCCTGCTCGATGGCGTACATGAAGTCGTTGGACTTAGCCGTCACCGTAAGCTTGTAGGACTCGTAGCCAGCGTTCTGGTTGATGGAGTTGAGTTTGACAACATTACCATCCAGCACACCAAATCTATTACGGCCGGGGTAGATCGGGGAGGATACTCCGTTCTTGGAGGTAATCTTCACTCTCAGAACGTAATCGTGAGAGTAGAAACCGTTGGGTATGGACTTGTCCAGGGTGGCTGGGGTACCGGCCGGGATGCCTGTCCCTGTAGGAGTTACGGTAGCCGATGTGTTCGAAGCCACCGAACCAACCACGAATCTGATGCCATTAGCCACGATGGTGTCGCCGATCGCCAACTCTGTGAGGAACTTGGTTCCTACACCTGTGACCACTCCATCTACGCTGATACCCAAGAGGCCGGAGAGAGCGATATCCTCCAGCTCTGGACGGATGTAGGGGGTTCCAGCACCCGAGACCAGTTTGGTGCTTAGTTGGTGGCCGTTATTGGGGGCGTACTCGTCGGTCGATCCGATCTGCGAGCCGGAGTTTACAGCTTCGACGGAGTAGTAGCCATCTAGCTCCTTCTCCTGCAGGATGCTGTTGATCTCGGCGACCAGGTTGGTTGTCAGTTCGTCAGGGGTAGCTCCGTTCACGATGATGGCACGGTTCTCACCGGCGAGCTCGACGTAGAAGACCTGGACGGAATCAGGAAGGTATCCGAGGCGTTCTGTAACTCCTCCGGAGGTAGTCACTGTTCCCGAGGGGACTTCTGTGCCCGCAACCTCGGCGGAGTTCTGGAACAGCGAGAATTCCTGGGATACGGAATTGTACTTCCAGTAGTTGGCGTCAGCGTCTGCCCACCGCACGTACGAGGCGGGAGCGGAGGTGAGGTCCTTCGACACGCCCACAATCTTGCTCGAGGGGATTGCGGATGCGGAGGCGTAGTACTCCTGATTGATCAGGAAGTTCTTGACAATGTCCGACTGATCGGTCGAAACATCATAGGCGAGCTTTCTCACCGTGACGTTAGCGCCGGGGGTACCAGAGAAGTTGATAACCGCTCCACCCAAGGAGCCGGAGAGCTGGATATCGTTACCTGACTTATTAACCACGAAGTACACCGTGCCAAAACCGATGGAACCCAGATCTCCGTCGTCGGTACCCTCCAGTACCACACGGTCGTTATTGGCAAGTCCTGCCGAGGAGTTCAGCGTGATGGTATTGGCCGTGGGATTGAAATTGGCTGGGGTGGCGGTGTACTCCGTAGAACTCTGCAGCACGAAAGCACTCAGAGCGCTACCTGACAGGTGGAGGATGGGTTCGCCGGTGGTGATGTCTCTCGCCACGCAGCGGAAATCCAATTCCTTCACCGAGGTGTAGAACTTGACCACGAACTGGTTGTTGAGGTCGAGTGGAGTAGCGTAGTTCGTATCGCTGAACTGGTAAGCCACGAATCTCTCGACCTCAGGAAGATTTCTGGTGTCCTTTGAGAAGATTCTGAACTTACCGGCAATGGCTTCGGTTGCGTTCTGCTCGATGCGATAGAAGTCGGAGAAATTATCACCGTTGCCAGCGAGGAACGAGTAGATGTCCCTTGAATTATCTACTTGGTCGAGGGCGGTGGTGGTGATAACGCGGATCTCGTCGCCATCAGCATCATTCACTCCGATAGGAGTTCCGAAGTAACGACCGTTGATCTTGAGGGCGAAGGCATTGTACCCAGCACCCGCCGCGGAGGCTCCCAAATCAACCACTGTCTCCGGAGTCGGGGAAACGCGGGTGAAGTAGAGGATGCCATTTACCCCGACGTTGTCGAAGAAGGCTTTAACGGCGTCGTAGGAAGCCAGGGCACCCTTATTAGAGGTCGGTGGTTTGCCCCCGATCTTCTCGACAAAGTCGTCCACCGAGCCTATCTGTGTGGGTTTGTAAGGCTCGAGTACGGAGTACTTGTTGAGAGCATTGCCCTCGTAGTAGTCCTCGGTGGGCGTGCTGCCGAAAAGGTAGCCTACCGCGTGAGTAGCGGTAGGTTGGGGTAGGCCACCTGTCGAGGCTTGTGTTACGAACACGCCGGGCCGATTCAATGTCGCAGCATTGATTCTAATTGGATTGGCCATAGAGATTTGAAGACACTATATCTTTCACTATTATCCTTAAACAAATGGCTGATTTTAACCTGTTTAGTCGGTCGAGTCCACCTTGTAGAGTTGGAAGAGCTCGTTCATCAGCCAGTCGGGGCAGGAGATCGCTCCGCACCTCTTAAACTCCAGTATCTTCATCGACTTCCTCAGGATCTTGTTGAAGTCGTTGGTGGTGACGTACCTCGAGTTTACGCTGACAAACGACTTCAGTTCGGGTACGTCGCTCCTGAGGCATATCGAGCACAGGATAAGGATCAGTTTCAGTCGTTCCGTATCTGTCATGTAGGAGTCTTTATGTTCTCTATTGCCTCCAGGTGGATCTGGGACATCACGGTGAATTTGCTAAGCGGAATCTGCTCCATATCCGAGACTCCAGCAAACGAACCATTCTGCACTCCGTAACACCGTCTCAGCCAGTCAATCTTAGTCATGTAGTTGCAGAGTATGTGCTCCTTGACAATATCAAAAATCTGCATGATGGTTCTCTGGGTCAGGGACCTAAAATCCAGGTCTCTCGTGCAGAGAGTGGAGAGAAGTTCGACAACCTGATCGAAGGAGAGTTCGCTATTCTCCTCCGCGAACATGGAGTCCAGGTACTCCAGATCGGAACCTTTTATGTCCCGGAAGCGGATCTCTCGGGATCTGGAGTCAAACACCGACACGGTGTAGTTGCTGTTCTTTCGCGCCGAGAGCGACACCGTTACTCACCTTCTTCCCCGCTCCCTTCCCCCTTTCCGCCAAGGCCCAGAAGACTGTTGATGGCTCCTCCAAGAGCCTTCAGCTGACGAGCGGTGAGTCTCTTAGCGTCCTTGAGGGACAGTCTTCTCCGGCCCTGCTCAGGAGCGTGGAGGATGCAGATCGTTTGAAGAGTGGCTTCCACATCCGAGATGTTCTTGTTATCCGAGATCTTGGAGATCTCTATAAGATCGCTCGCGGAGGGTTCCCGGAGTGTCAGAAACCTTCCCTCGGAGATCTCTACAATCACGATCTCCGGATCGCCAAAATCAAAGTAGTCGTCCTCCGCCTCAACGGCGGCTCCCGAGGCCGCATCTCGCGCCATCTTGCTTACAGCCATAGTGTTTGTCTGATGTCAAATCCTTTAAACCCCTTTGTTTAAAATTAGTATAGAGGAGGGGGAGGTTGTGGCCGTAGCGAAGAACCCATTCGAGGAGTGGGAGAGGCTCAGGGCCTCCAGCGACTACAGGAGCACCGACACGCAGGCGACATCGCTAGTCCGCCAGCAACTCTCCCAGCCTGAGTACCTCTCAAACTCCAACCGCGTGAATCCCGGCCCCCTGCGTAACTTTCGCGCCGGCCAGGCCGACTCGAAGGATCAGTTGGCGCATAATACGTATAATGAGGAGATGTGGGGTTGGCAGGCATGGGCCGAGGCGAGTAACCAACTCTCCGAATCCACAGTGGCGGACATCCTTCTGGAGCAGAATACTGTTCTAGATCCTAACCAACCCACCAACTACGTTCCTCCGGTGATCATACCACCCGAGCCCGTGGTTCCTGAGTCGCCAGCCAGCGTCCTGACCACACGAACCAACCTAAAATCCGTCCAGTACGACCAGATCGAGCCCCGCGCAACCTGGACCATCACTCACAATCTGGGCTACTATCCTTCCGTAGAACTGTTTAATAATGAGTGGGATGAGATCGACGGGTACGTAAACCACCTGACTAAAAACACCGTCCGGGTGGAGTTTACTCTGCCACTTAGTGGCCATGCTAGGCTAATATAATGAACAGAGAAGTCTACGTAAACATGGATTTTAAGGGTGCTAGTAGGGTTCTCAATCTACCCGCACCCGTGGAGGACTCGGAGCCGGTAACTTTCGGTATGTTGAAAGCTCTAGAGGATAGAGTAGAAATTTTTGACACCTCTACTTCTGTGGATGGGAGCATTCCGGTCTATAACGCTGGACAGGGCAAGTTCGTATCCGACTCTACTAATACCAAACTCACCTTAACCGACGGGGGCAATTTCTAGTTATGGCTAACGTTCTGCGCATCAAGCGCCGGGCCAGTGGTAACACTGGCGCACCGGCCAGCTTAGCCAACGCGGAGTTGGCCTTTAACGAAGTCGATGACATCCTGTACTACGGTAAGGGAACTGGCGGCGCCGGCGGCAGCGCGACCACTGTCGAGGCAATTGGTGGCCTTGGTGCTTTCGTCAATCTGAGTGGCACCCAGACGATCTCAGGCGCCAAGACATTCAGCAGCACTGTTGCACTCGGTAGTAGCGCCACGGCTACTACGCCTGTCACGTCCGACAACAGCACGACAGTTGCCACGACGGCCTACGTAAAAGGACAGGGCTATGGCACCGGCACTGTCAGCAGTGTTGGGCTGAGCCTGCCCAGCTTCATCGCGGTCTCGAACTCACCTGTCACGGGCACTGGCACGCTCACCGGCACCCTGGCTAACCAGACGGCTAACACCGTTTTCGTTGCTCCTGACGGCGCTACCGGTGCTCCCACTTTCCGTGCCCTGCTGGCGGCTGACATCCCGACGCTGACCGCCGCCAAGATCAGCAACTTCGACACCCAGGTGCGCACCAGCCGCCTGGATCAGATGGCGGCGCCCACGGCTTCTGTCAGTCTGAACAACCAGCGGATCCTGGATCTTGCGGCGCCCCAACTGCCTGGCGATGCTGTCAACAAAGCGTATGCCGACTCGATTGCTCAAAGCCTGAACGTCCACGGTGCTGCAGACTTTGCAACCACCGCTTCTGTTTCGTACTCGTACACTTCCGGTGGTACTGCTCTAACTATTAGCGCAATTACCGGCACCGACACCATCACGTTCAGTGCCGATCACGGGCTTAACATTAACTCCCAGGTTCGCACGGGCGACACGGTAACTGGCACCGGACTGGCCGCCAACACCACCTACTTCGTAACTGCCGAGCCTGCGCTTAATCAAGTCAAGGTGTCCGCTACATTTGGCGGCGCTAATGCCACGCTTACCAACGGCACTGGCCTCAGCATCGGCGTCACGGGCGACCCTGGTGTTGGCGCAACGCTTAGCGGCACTCCGAACAGCGTTGACTCTGGCGCAACCCTGACTCTCGGTCAGCGGATTCTTGTTAAAGATCACGCAACCACTGCCTACAACGGCGTTTACACCGTAACGACCGTTGGTACGGGCTCAAACGGTGTCTGGACAAGGGCATCCGACTTCGATAACGGCCCAACGGGTGAGATCACCTCGGGCGACTACGTTTTCGTCGCCGGGGGCAACACAAACGGCAACAACGGCTTTATTCAGACTGCTTCTCCTCCGATTCGGATGGGCAAGTCAGGCGCTGGCTATACGGCGTTTAACGGCGATGCTGTCCTGTTCACCCAGTTCTCGGGTGCCGGCCAGATCACTGCTGGAGCAGGTCTTACCAAGACCGGCAACACCCTCGACGTTGCCTCTAGTGGCGGCGGCTCGCTGACGATCAACCCCGACTCGATCAACCTTACCAGTGGCATTGCCACCGCCGGAACCTACCGCTCGGTCACGGTTGACACCTACGGCCGGGTTACCGCAGGCACCGCTCCGACAACTTTCTCTGGGTACAGTATCTCCGATACATCGGCCAACTTGGCCGCTGCGATCACCGACGAGACGGGCTCTGGCTCTCTGGTGTTCGGTACGTCACCGTCCCTGACCACGCCTTCTCTGAGCGGGGAGACCTTCAGCACAACGGCCAACGTAACGGCGGGGACCAACGCGCAAGGCCAGGGCGCTCTGACCAGCGACCTTAGCGTTATCACCACAGCGGCGGCGAACCCGAGCGGCGTGACTCTGCCCACCGCTACGACCGGCCGGCGCGTGATCGTCGTTAACAAAGGTGCCAACCCGATCAATATATTTCCGGCATCCGGCGCAATTATCGACGCGCTAAGCGCCAACGCCAGCATCCAGCTTGCCGTTAACGGCGTGATGGAGTTCAATGCGGCGTCGACAACTCAATGGTACAGCTCGTTCAACTCGTTCGTCTCCGGGACCGGGGTTAGTTCGTTCTCCGCCGGGACGACCGGCCTGACCCCCAGCACTGCTACGACCGGTGCGGTCACTCTGGCCGGCACGCTCGCTCTGACTAATGGCGGTACGGGTGCGACTGACGCGGCGGGTGCTCGTACAAACCTCGGTCTGGTGATCGGGACGAACGTGCAGGCCTACGACGCCGAGCTGGCCACTCTGGCCGGTATGGCCAGTGGCACGGCCACTTCGCTCGCCGCTCTGACCTCGACTGAGGCCGCGGTAATCGACGGCTCGACCACCGCGACTGCGACCACCCTGCTCCCGGCCGACCGCATGGTTATCAACGACGCGGGGACGATGGTCCAGGTCGCCCTCAGCGACCTCGTCACCTTCCTCGAAGACGGCGCAGCTTCCGGCTTCGATCTGGACGGCGGAACTTTCTAAGACTAAATCGCCCTGTACATACGGGGCTCAACCCTTCTACATAGAAATCAACGGGGAGCCAAATGGCAAATACGATACGAATACGGCGCAGTTCTGTTGCATCAGCAGTTCCGACAACCACGCAGCTCGCTCTGGGCGAACTGGCCATTAACACGAACGATGGAAAACTCTTTCTGAAGAAAGACGTTTCGGGAGTGCAGAGCATTGTTGAGGTCGGAGCAGGTGGTGGTGGTGGTGGCGGTAGTGGCGACGTTGTCGCAGCGAACAACAACGCATTCACCGGTGCCAACACCTTCACGAACACGACGGGCCAGACTTTCCGTCGAGCGGCAACACAGGATGGGATTATAGTTCTGGGTAGGGCCGGAGGGACCGGTTCTTTCGATGTATCGCTAACAACCGCAACCCTATCCGCTGATCAAACTCTGACTCTCCCGAATGTTACCGGAACCGTTGTCACAACCGGTGACACAGGGACCGTCACTGCGACAATGATCGCACCCGGAACTGTGCTCAAGAGTAACTACGGCCAAGTGCTTGCAGTTCAATATGGCGCAGCAATGCCCTAATTTTCACATACACTTACTAAAATGGCAGCAAACACTTCACCAATCTGGACAATGACACCCAAAGTTGGTTGGGTTCAAATTCCATTCAACGTTGCGAACGTAAACACTCAAGCCCCCGGTAACATCGATGGCGCTGCCCCTGCAGCAACGGCCCTGGCTTTCTCTTCAGGAGTGGATGGGTCATACCTGCAAAAAGTTCGTTTTCAGTTCACTTCTACAAATAGTACTACTTCTTCTGTCGCAACTACTCTACAAATTTATATTTCTACCGTCAACATCCCCGGCAACGCTCTAAACGTTATCAACACGACATATCTTACCGGAGTTCAAGCAGCAGCGCAGACTCTTACGGCAACCACAACCGCTCCTTACGTAATTGAAGTTCCGCTCAACTTCGCGATTCCAGCTTCGCGCTATATTTTGGTCTCACAATCTGCGGCTCAACCTAACACCGGAGCGTGGCAGGCAACAGTTATTGGCGGCGACTACTGATGCTTAACGTATTTGACATTCCAAAGCCGCAAAACGGTTTTGTCAGCGTATTCCCAGGTTTTGCAAACGCCAGCACACAGTGGGTGACATGGGAGAAACCAAGCAACATAATTATGGTCAGCATCACCTGCATCGGTGGCGGTGCAGGTGGCGGTAGCGGTTTCCCTGCGGCTACCGGTAACCGTGGCGGTGGTGGCGGTGGTGGCAGTGGCGGTTTTACCTCAGTAGAAATCCCTGCTTCTTTGCTGCCAGACACCTTGTACGTCTCAGCAGGCATTGGCGGTAACGGTGGAGCCTCCTCAACCACTGCTGGCACCCTAGGAGCTAACGGCATTGGATCTTATGTTTCAATTGCTCAATCCACAGCGGCTATTTACACCGTTTGTTTTGCCAACCCAGGTGCTGCAGGTACAACTCCGGCTTCGGCTACGGTTGTCGGTAACGCTGGTGCTGCTGCTGCTGCTGCAGCAGTTGCCAACGCTGCTCTAATTGCAGGATTAGGTACTTTCGTTGCTTACGCTGGACAGCCCGGTTCTGCTGGTGGTGCAGTCGCTAACGGTGCAGGGGGAAACATCACATACCCGGCGACCGGACTACTTCTCTGCGGTGGTTCAGGCGGAGGAGGAGGCGCTACTGGTGTGGGAGGTACCATCAGCGCACCAGGGTCTCAAACCGCTGTCTTGAACCTGTTTACACAGTTGAATGGTGGCGCAGCAGGCGCTACGCCTGGCAACGGCTCTCCAGGCCATAGTCGCCTAACTCCCCTACTTTCTACCGGTGGAACAGGCGGGGGGGCAAACAGTGGTAACGCTCGCGGCGGTACCGGTGGTCAGGGTGCCTTTGGCTCTGGCGGAGGAGGAGGAGGCGCAGGCGGTACTACAGGTGGTGGTGGTGGTGGTGGCAACGGCGGCCCAGGTTTAGTGATAATTCGGTCATGGTAACTACTAATGCTTAACGTATTTAACATTCCACAGCCGCAAAACGGTTTTGTCAGCGTATTCCCAGGTTTTGCAAACGCCAACACGCAATGGGTTGCCTGGGAGAAGCCTGCCGGCATTACTAAGATCCTTATTGTTTGCATCGGCGGCGGTGGCGGTGGTGGTAGTGGTTTTCCTAGCGCAACTACAACTTCTCGTGGTGGAGGTGGTGGCGGTGGCAGTAGCACTCTTACAAGTGTATCAATCCAAGCTTCCTTCCTGCCTGATGTCCTATATGTCTCAGCAGGTATTGGCGGTAACGGTGGTGCCTCCTCAACTACTGTTAGTAACCCCGGAGGCAGCGGTATTGCATCTTATGTTTCAATTGCTCAAAGTAACGCAGCTATTTACAGCGTATGTTCTGCCCTAGGCGGCGGTGGTGGAGGTGCCTCCGCTGGTGCGGGCGCAGGCCCCGCTGGTGTTGCCGCAGCAGCAACAGGAATAACTGCCGTGTTGATGGCGTGGTCAGGAATACTTACTTCGCGCGTCGGCCAAGCAGGCGCAGCGGGTGGTAGCATTAACGACGGAGAGGCCAGGACTTACCTAGCCACAGGGCTTTTGCTTTCTGGTGGTGCTGGTGGCGCTGGTAATTTTCGTAGAGATGGGGGAGCAGTTTCTCCGCCAGCATCACAAACAGGCGTTTTGTCTTTATTTCAAACAAGAACAGGGGGTGTTAGAGGAGATCCTGGCGCAGGTGGTCCTGGATTTGATGGAGTAAGCCGTTCTTTGCCTTTGCTGTCTTGTGGAGGAGCCGGTGGCGGTTCATCTTTTAATGCAACTGATGCTGGCGGCGGCGGCGGCACCGGTGGCTTCGGCTCCGGTGGTGGCGGTGGCGGCGCTGGCGGAACAACGGGCGGCGGTGGTGCGGGCGGTAACGGCGGCCCCGGCCTGGTCCTGATCTACTCCTGGTGAGTAGCCCGGGATTCCAGTGATAGTTAGTTGTCGTACTCAGTGGTTTAAATTGACTATATGGCGAACAACAACCGGCCCAGCTCCTCGCAGATCTCCTCATCGGAACTCGAAAGCCTGAGAAGATGGGCGAGTATGAGTGGTAGGGCCAAGGATCCGTCAAGACTAGCACCGGGCCTGACAGAGGGCCCAGCGTACCCGACGATCCCCACCCCGCCCAATCCCAGCCCCTACAAGCGCTGGGGCTGTTCCTCCTGCAGGAGATCAAGATGACGACCAGAAAGACAAAAGCGGAACTCGAGAAGGAGAAGGAGAGGGAGGAAGTGTACGAACCCGTACTTGTTGTGGAGGTGGAGCCTCAACCGGTGGAGCCTCCTGCGGAGCTCCCCACGGAACCTGTTACTGAACTCCCTGCGGAACCCCCCGCTCCCCTCCCCGAAGTCACCGGCATCTTCCTTGGAGAAGAGGACCGCCGGCTCCTGAAGAAGTTCAACAAGCACATTGTGAATAAATTAGGGCTAACAACCACCAGGTCCTTCAGGGTCTGATAGAATAGAACCGGCCACCTCCGCCCCACCCACAAACTTATGAAACCCGAGCTCGTTAACGCGTACATGGACATCGCGGAAAGATTCGCTCTGGTATCCAAGTGCAATAGGCTAAAAGTGGGCGCCATAATCGTCAAGAACGGAAGCATTCTAGCCCACGGGTGGAACGGCACCCCCACCGGCTACAGAACCAACTGCTGCGAGGACGAGGCCGGCGCTACGTCGCCATTCGTCCTTCACGCCGAGCAGAACGTCCTCGTTAAGATGGCCAAATCCACCGAGTCGATTGACGGCGCGGAACTGTTCTGCACGCACTCCCCGTGCCCGGAATGCTCCAAGCTCCTGGCCCAGAGCGGAGTGAGGAAGGTGTACTACCGGCACAGTTACCGCATCTCCGAAGGGCTGAGGGTACTCACGGACCTCGGCGTCGAAGTGGAGCAGGTCTGATGAGCCTGAACTCGGAGGAAGAGAAGGAGTCCCTAAGACAATCCCTCAAGAACACGGAGAACCTGAACGATACGATACTCTGCCTGGAGCGGGTGCTGGCGCAGAGGACCCCCTTCGCTCTCTACATCGCCACGGCGGACAGAACCGACTGCGCCTGGATATTCGATCCGCAGACCGTGTACCAGATGGTGGGCGGGGAGGATAAGTACGACCGCATCCTCGACTCCCTCTTCCCATCCGAGGAGGAGAAGTCGTGCGGTGTGGTGTTCTTCATATTCAGGAAGGTGGGACCGATCTACTCCATCCGCGTGGATCTGGAGCTCATAGACGGTATAATCAACGACCTATACGATGAACTTTAGGGCCTTGAGAGCCGCGATTATCTCGTTCACTTTGCTCTTCAGCTCGAGGTTCTGATCGGCCATAAACCTGGACCCCGCCGTCACCGTCTTGTTTGTGGGGATCACGGTCATCGCGGTCTGGGGCGTAGTGGTGTTGAAGCTAGTAACAGTGAACTCGACCTCCTCCCCCGTTGTCGTAGTGGCGATGAAGACGTCACCAACATCCAGCTCGGAGTCGAATATCGTGGCGGTTCCCGTAACGTTAGCGCCGGCGATCTGGATAGTGCCGGTGTAGTAGAATAGGTTGAGGGCGGTGCTCAGCTCCGCTATCTGCTTCGGTGACGTTGTTGGGGTCTCCAGCACCTGCACTCTGTTGGCGAGGTTTTGGGTCTCGATCACCGCTCCGTTCACCTTCTCCTCCAGTGATCGTTGCGTCAGGCTCAGGGTCTGCAGCTGATCCTGTCCCTCCGTCAGATTCTTCTGGAAGTTCTGCTCGATGGTCTTAACGTCATCCTCAAGGAGTTGCAGAGTCGTCTCTATATTGGAGATGGACGTTGCCGTGGCCTCCGACAGCGCGGCCTGGGACGAGGCTATGGCCGTCGAGAAGATCTTGAGGTCGCGGATCTTAGCGTAGGTTCTGTCCGCGAACCTCACATTCACAATACCCATCTCTGTGGTCGGGTCGATGGCCTCGGCCAGACTCACCCCGAGCTTCAGGCCACTCTTGGTGCCACTTCCGTCCTCTACGAAGAGGGCTCCCTCGGATGTAAGTCCGTCCTGTGAGAGCACCTCGCCAGTGGTCGAGAGTTCCTGCCTTGCTATGTTAAGCAGGCCACCCGCGTAGTCTTCTATAAATCGGCTTCGTAGATCGGCCATACTCCCCTATCGGTCAGCAACTATAGTAGTCTTTAATCAGAGAATCCTCAAGGCTACTCGTGAAGAAGGCGTACATATGAGGAGGTACTATCGACGCCGGCGGTGGATTGTCCCAGAGCACGAGCCAATTATTACACAGTAGCATCCTGATCTTAGACGCCACGCGCCTATTCGACCAGTCGATCTCCGACCCTCTCATATCAAGCAGGGTCTCGTAGGTTTTTCTGAACATTGCCAGTCGGCTATTCGCCGACGCCGTGTGCACCGGCCTGAAGTCCCTGAGCAGTCTCTCCTGGGCGATGGGGGTAAGAGCGCAGTTTCTCGCCAGGAGCGCCTTAATAGACCGATTGTTGCCCAGGTTTATCACCCCCAGCGCCGGGCAGTTGGAGATATTGAGCACCTCTAGGTTGGGACTGTCGGTGACGAAGACGGCTCTCATGTTGGAGTTGCCCTCCAGGTTGAGGTTTTTAAGCCTCGATCTCGGAACGTTGAAATTAGCGTGGACGAGGCGATTCTTCTGCAGGTTTATGCTAACGATCCGCGGATCCACCACCTCACCCGAACGCGGGTCTATCCAGTGATCCTCCCACGTGAGTATGTCCTGGTTGGTTAGTTTGAGTTCGGCTATGTCTCCGGAGGCGTTCCTCTCACTCCTCTCCACCTCCACAAGGTAGGAGTCGTTCATCTGCTTAAACAGCGAGGCACGATTACCACCGAGAAGAAAATCCTCCCCCTCTTCCTCGAAGGCAACGTAGTTGAAGTGGTTGGGGGTTCGGTGCCCGAAGGGTAGGGTCTTGGAACCCCTCAGGGTCTTGAAGAACGTTTGCATCTTCTGGGTCACTTTAACTTACCTCCGGACAGGGTCTTAGGGCAGAACGCCAGGTAATACTTCCCTTCGTAGGGAGGTGAGAACCTCTTGCATTTCATAACATTCATGCAGATCTGGTAGTGGAATGGGGAGTCGAAGCCCGCGCAGTTGAATTCCGAACCCCTCTCCATCTTGGCTTTTAAGAACTCCACGACTCCGAACTCGGTGTTCCCGTACTCGCTCAACTCAGCCCCGCCCGACTCGTACACGAGGTGGTCGGAGAGTATTGTTGTGAGTAATGGCTCCCCCCTCTCCCCGACCAACGTATCCGGGGGTAGTAGGCTCATGAACGAGGCGGGCTGGTCGAACGCCGACGTGGGAACCATCGTGGTGGTGGGTACGTACTCCGCGAAAGTTCCCAGTGGCCTATCTACCGCCACCTTGGATGGGGGGACTCCGGGGATGTCGGAGTAGGTCTCGGGGAAGAGCGACTTATTAAACCTACCGACGCATCGCTGCTGGGATGAGGAGTACAGATCCTCGCAGTTAGAACCACCGAACCTCCTACACGACGCCACCGGATCGAAGCTCTTGGAGCCGGGAGGGTCGGAACTTGACGTGGAGATGTAGTTGGAACCGAGGGCCTGGGATCTGACGTCCGGCCCTCCGTCCAGGCTGGTGTACACAGGGGGGACGGAGCGGGGCTTTGAAGGCACCCGTTGCACGGGTGTATCCAACTCGTACCTAGTGGCAGGGGAGAAGGGCTTAGCTGTCGCCCCGGCGACTTGTAACTCCACCGTCTCGTCGGGCAATAGCACCGTATTGGCCAGAAGGTTGGCCTCGGAGAACTTGATGAACTTGCAGACAAGGTTGATAGGAAGACCGTCTACCATCTCGGTGCTGAGGGCCTCCGACATCGCGCCGGCGATGGCCGTAGCCTGCTCCGAAGTAACCGAGTTTTTTGCGGGGACGCGATTGGGAAGTCTGGAATTCCCGACTCCAGGCGACTCGGAGATGGGCGCGGTGCTCGCTACGCTAGTCATTCCCGCCATGCTACTCCCCCCGGCCATAGACGACACGAGCTGCGGCAGGGTGCCGTAGGTTTTGTTCTGCGATAGGACGAGTGGCCCCAGTACCTTAGAGAAGTCCGAAGTATACGAGAAGTTGTAATCCAGTTCGGAGCTGAAGATGTTTTTGACGATCGACAGGTACTTGGAAAACTCCTCAAGATTATCCACGATCCTGAGGAGGGCGTTGGTCTTGTTCTCCGTATCCACCTGGAAGTTGTTTACCTGGTAGGAGTTTTTGTAGTTGCTAAGTTTGACTCCAAGACCGGCTAGGCTAGCGTACCTCAGAAAAGAGGTGAACACTCCGCCGGAGAACCCGTCCAGTACGTGACCTAGCTCTGTAGGCGAGGACGGACCGTTGAGCACGGAGAACAGTTCCTTCGGCGTAAGCCCTCTCGCCTTATCGTACAGGGAGTCGATAATGTCCAGGGACCCCACATTACCAAGGTTGTCTCCGATTATCTTAGTCCACTGCTTCAGCGCGATGGGCACCACTGAGTTTGCCTGCTCGTAGGTCATGGTGGGAGTGGCAAACGCGTCGTCTTTGTACACTCCTGTTATCATCTGCTCGACAAGAGGCTGGAGGATCTGCACATCCTGCTTATTTTTTATGATGGTAGACTCGCCATTCTGGTAGATGAAGGATATGGATTCCAGCAGCGTGAGGTTATTTTTTCCAAGTATCTTGTTGAACTTCACAAGCTGTCCCGGATCTACAGCGTAGGTCAAGCCGATAAGTAACCCTATAAGTTTAGGATAGCGATTTATATTGATCGAAGTTAGTCTGGACTTATCCTTCTCCGAAAGCTTCAGTATGTTGAGAAGCGAATCCACCGAACCACTGGTATAGAGGAAGGAGAGGTACGCGTCCACGGCCTCCTGCCCACCAAACTCGTAGACGAGCTGGGCCAACTCGTAGGCTTTGAAGAATGACTTGAGGTCCGACGAGTCGGAGATGGGAGCAAAATTACTCACCAACTGCGAGAAAGACTCCACCTGTAGCAGTTTATCCACCTCCGAATCCCTGAACCCGAGGGATCTCAGGAACTCCACCAGTTTCCTATCACTGGCCTCGTAGGCTTTGAAGGAGATGTTGGGTATGAACTCGGAGGTGGAGATCCCGACCCCTCTCATCACATCCAGTATCTCTCCCACCTTCCCCGAGATGCTCTCTACCCACGTTCCGAAAAACTCCAGGGACTTTCCTGGCAGTACAGGTTTGACAGTCGCGGCGGAGAACCTGGAGTAGTTATCCAGGAGGTACTTGATGGAGCCCGTAAGCCCTCCTCTGATGGAGTCGTAACCGTAGTCTAGAAAGTACATTCCGGGGGGAAACACCCTCTGAAACTCCTCCATCTGAACCCGCACCGAACCCAACCCCTCGTATCCGGGTATGCGGCCCCTCTCGTCCAGCGAATTCACCACCGCTTTTACGGTATCCCCGACGATAAGGCTTCTCCGGTAGATGCTCTCCAGCGAGTAGAGCAGGATGTCCACGCTTGGAGGCTCCGAGTAGGATCCGGCTTCCTCCAGGGAGTCAAATCGGTCCTCTAGACCGTCGTAGAACTGGGAGTAGACGGGGTTGTAGATGAGTTTCCCGCTCGCCTCCACGGTGCCCTCGGGAACCTTCTGGGAGTGCACGAACGACCTCAGGGAGCCGAAAGGATCCAGGAACTTCAGCCCTGGCATCTTATTGGGGCTCGGAGACGCTTTGTAGAGAACGTCGAACCTGCCAAAGGCTGAATCTCCGCCGGAGAGGCTGAAGATCTCCGGAATGCTCCTTCCAAAACAGGATGCGAATAAGTACTCCGAGACTCTGGTGATGTAATCCACGCCTCCCACCGGGGAGCCCTCGTAGGACCCAAAGGAGTCGGATAGGTTCTTAAGGTCTTTTATGGAATCCAGCAGTTGCTTCCCGACGCCCCCGAACGTTGAGGGTAGTAGGTTCTCGTCCACGCTCTGAGTCTTAGAGTACTCAGCTACTTTCGAGTCAGAGATTATCTCGTTGGAGTCGAAGCCGGCCTCGGTGAATTTACCAAAAGCGTCCCGAACGTTGGACTTCAGAACATTTCTAAAGGACTTTGCGTTGTTAAATAGTCTGGAGGAGTACTTTACCCACTCGGTGTTGTCGAAGTAATCGCGACGGGGCGAAGTCACCTCAGGTCGTAGTTTGTACAACTCTCCCTCAAACACCACGAGTGGGGAGTAGGATACTGGAATGCGGTACTGAGACAGACCCAATTGCGTAGCGAACCTATTATACCCCAGAGGAGAGTAGGAGGTGGTGTCGGTCTGCGACGAGAAAACCTCCCAGTACCGCTCTTCAGTGAACAAAGTGTACACCTTGCCACTACTGTTGTTGTACTCGAGTGGGGTCACGGAGTACAGTGCTTCCGAGTACTGGTACTCGGGCTGCGCTCTAAGTATATCAGTGGCTTCCGACGACGAGTAGAACGTAAAATCCCCAGCATTCTCACCTATGAGCGCAAAGTAGGTCTTGAGCGATCCGGCTATGTTGGCGTCGTAGGTGGGTTTGGACCTGAGAAAAGACAGCACCTCCTCAAGGAGGAAGGGCAGGAGATTCTGCACCGTCTCGACGTCAAAGTCCAGGTCGGATAGCACGTTGATCAGCACCGACTTGAGCGGGAAGATGGACACCTGCTCATTCGCCCCCACTCTGTCCAATAGGACGTTGAGGAGCCTCAGTCCGGAACTGAGGAATCTCTGCCTTGAGAGATCCACCTTCAGTTTTCCAAACGCCACCTCGTAGGCCAGAAGACCCTTGGATACTAGGCTTTGAGCGTTTATACGGACACTCTCTAGAAGCTCTGAGGTCATCGACACGACAAATCTGCTAAACTTTAAACTTGAGGTTTAAAGCTATGAGAACGTACAAGAAGTTATGCAGTCCAAAGTCTCGGTGACCCTAATCAAGAGTCGAGCGGTGAACAATTCCTCCGACCTGAATAAGATGGCTGTTCATCTCGAGCAGATACTAGCCGAGAAGGATGGAGTTGAACTGAAGGTCCGCCAGGGACTCACCGACGCTCTCATCAAGACCACCTCGTTTGTGGTGTTCTGTGGCTACGACTGCGCCACGCTATCCGAACTTTTCAAGGTGCTTTCCTTCTCCGAGAGCGCTGACGGTCCGGTTGTCTTCCTCTACGAGGAGCCGGGTCAGTCCGTCTGGGAGAGACTAAACTACATCCTAAGGGATGGCGTGGATCTGCGACGTATGGATCCTAAGATTTTTCACAAGATCGTTGACACGTGGTCCTATCGTGATATAATTGCTACTATAGACGTCGAACTACGTAAGCTTGGAACTGGATCGACTACTGGCTCTGACTCCCCAGCTAAGTGAGGAGCAGTTTCGCCTGCTCCTAGAGCACGATCGCTGGAAGACGGAGGCCACTTTCTCCCACGAGGTAAGACTCGAGGAGTTACGGATCGCCTCCAGACGCGGAGGAGGCGGAGGAGGGGGCTCCAAGGCCCCTGAGTCCGGTGCGGGGGGTCCTTCTATGGAGGACCGCAGATTCAACGAGCTGACCTCGTACGGGGCCTGCGGGGACAAGCACATCGGCCTGATCTCCAAGACCAAGGTGTGGGAGGGAGCTAGCGACCGCTCCTCTAAGCTCTTCGAGCAGTGGTACTCCCACCTCCAGGAGAAGGACGTGGTTCCTCTTAAGGACCTGAAGGAGGGAAGGATCAAGACTCTACTCCTGGCATTCCTCTGGGCTAGCGGATGCGCCCATCGCATCGCCAAGTGGCCCGAGGCACAGGACTCCCACCTCGTCGAGACACTGCGCAAGGATCTCAGGGACAGGTTCTCCAAGTTCTCTAAGCACTCCATCACCGCGGCCTACGAATCGCTCAAGGTCTTCTGGAAGGAGATCAACGACTACGAATCGTGCCCCTTCAACTCCAGCCTCATCTCCGATGTTCTGGACGAGTCCTACCAGTACGTCTCGCAAAAGGCCGAGGAGGAGTCTAAAGTTGATGTGAAGAACTCGCCTCTTTTTTCCGAGTTTGAGAGAAACTTCCCGTACGTCTCCCTAGACGTTCTGGAGAAGTACTACCTGAAAAACAGATTCAACTTTGTGGCGGCTGGAGTCTGCTCCCTACGCAAGACCTTCACAACCGTGCGCCCTCAGGAACTGGAGCACAAATTCTCCGAGAGTGAGTGGCCTAAGAAGTGGCACATCTACCTTAGCTCATACGAACCAAAATGGCAAGCACAGCTCGAGAAGATACAGCAAGAGACCCGGGAAGCCCAGAGGGAGTGGAAAGAGGGGTAAATATCCTCACGAACTCCCAGCCGGTCATCGTAGACGGGGCGGACGAGTACATCGAGAAGTACGAGAAAGGCGAGATATCCGTCGACGAACTGTACGACTTCATCCTGAACGCGGAGGTTGTCTACGTAGATCGTTCTAAACATTCGGAGTTTAAAGAATCAGATAAGAACCAGACAGAGTAGGGACGTGCATGACTGAGAATCGTCAGGCGGCGAAGCAGATTAAAACTGGCTACTACGACCGATACTTCAGTCTAGGCATAGCTCAGGGCAGCTTAGCGGGTTACAAGGCCGATCCTTACGCTTTCACAGCGGCCCCCTACCTCAACTCGGGTACTATCCTCCCGCGTCGCGACGACATCCTCATCGAGGAGGGTGGTGGCGGCCCGCGAGCGATCGAGAAGTACATGCGACTGTTCAATGACAGTCACATCATCGCCGCCTGGGAAAAGATCATCGGGGAGATCGTCCAGCGCAAGTGGGAGATCGATCCCGCCAGCCCCTCCGATCGCGACGAGGAGGTCGCTGAGTTCGTCCGTCAGGTGCTGAAGCGCATGGGCACGAATACTCGGCAGGCCTACGGCAAGGAGATGCTGGTAACGTCCAACTCCGCGTTCGATACGTTTATCCGCGGGATGTGCGAGTCGATGATCCTCGGCATCTCGATAGGAGAGATCTGCTGGATGAGGCAGGGCAATTACATCGTCCCGTCGGAGATCAAGATACGCGACCCACGCAGGTTCCAGTTTGTCCTGAACGAGGACGGGACTATGTCCCCGCGCCTGATGACGGTGGATTCGCCGGTGGAGGGCATACCACTGCCCCTGCGTTCGATGGTCATACACAGGCACTGGTCCTATAGCAACTTCATGGACCCGTACGGCACGGGTCTGGGGCGTCAGCTCTACAGCCTTGTTGAGTTCAGACGTACGCTGATGTCGTTCTGGCTCCAGTACGCGGATAAGCACACCACCCCCACAGCGGTGGGCAAATTCTCCCTGGGCACTCCCGACGAGGAGGTGGCATCACTATTCACGGCGCTTCAGCGCCTGGGTCAGGAGACCGCGATCGTGATCCCCGACGAGATGGAGGTGGATTGGTTGGAGAGCCAGGGTCGCTCGGAGGTGTACGAGAAGCTCATCGAGTACGTCGATCAGCAGATATCCTTTGTCCTCAACGGCGAGAATACGGTGGGGCAGGAGACCGGTAATGTGGGTTCGTACGCCCGGGACCAGGTATCCGACTCGTTGAGGATGCGTAAAGCAAAAACCTTCTCAGAGGAATTAGATGAGACAATTAACGCCACGCTTATACGTTGGATTGTTGAGCTTAACTATCCGGGTGTCTCCGTTCCTAGACTTCGTAGAAACTTTGATGATCTAGAGCAGCGCGAGGATCCCGTCAAGATCGTCCAGATGCTGACGCAGCTCCAGGCCGTGGGTTACGAGGTCAAGGACCTTGACTGGATGAGGGACAAGCTGGAGATCCCGTCCCTGGGCAAAGTCGACCAGGCCGCGATGATGGGCATGGGCGGTGCCCCACCGGCCGCGGGCGCAGCGCCCATGTCCGAACCGAAGACCCCGGAGCAGATGAACGATTCAGCGAACGGAGCCATGGGGGCGTTCGGAGCCGACCAGTCGGACATGCTCAGCCTCTTCGACTTCTCCGAGGGAGACTACGATGAGGACGGGGATACGTCCGACAAGACCAAGAAGGATAAGATCGCCAAGCTCATAGCGTCCAAGTTCGACGGAGCTCTGGACGATGTCGGGTTCCAGCGTATCGTCTCGGATAGCGGGGATTCGGAGGCTTCCGCGTCCAGGATCCACATCGACGAGTACACCTCGCCAGGCGAGATCGCCCACGGTTCCAGAAGGCTCGTCGAGGAAGTCAAGAAGGTGCCGTACCTGCGACCCGACCAGTCCATAGCGCTCAGCGCCCTGAGCATGGAACTGCACAGCGTGGAGAACCAGATCAGAGTGGATGATATAGACGTACTCGAGACCACAAAACTTCTCGACCTCTACCAGAGAATCTACAGACTCAACCGTTCTGTGGTGCATAAGGAGTGCGTGGTGATCGACTGCAGGAAGGCGGGTTACTGGAAGTACTTTGCGCCATACCTGATGTGATTCAGGGGGGTGGGCTTAGTTTAAATATCGATAGATACCTGTGTAAGTTTATCCCGCCATGCTATCATACAAGCCGGTAACACAGTCGCAGTTCTGGATCCAGGCTTCTCCCTTCCAGCACTACTTCACTAACTTCAGCGGAATTCGCGACACCGCTGGCACCTCTCAGTACGCGGACGGGGTTCGTGGTCGCATCTTCAACCTCAAGGGACCCCGCACCCTGACAGAAGTGACCGTCTCGGTGCCTTTTGACCCCGAGCAGCACGCCGACGTTGTGGACTTCTGGAAGGCCTACGGTTGCGAGTTTGTGACCCTGACCATCACTCCCGTGTCCTGTGGTGAGGACCCGCAGCCCATCGGCCAGCGCACCATCACCATCCCCGACGCGCAGATGACAAGCCTGAACTTCGGCGCAGCCGACCGCGCTTCCTCCAACGTCTCTACTCTCGAACTAACGTTCGTGATGGATACATTTACCTACAATTGATCGCTAGTTGTAAGGATAAATATGTCCCTCTCCAACCTCTATTTCAGAGGATGCTTCGAGCGGCTCTCTGAGGATCAGAAAACCGCCGTCGAGGAGGCCGGTGGGGAGGGCACCGTGGTGGACGCGGGTTGTTCCAGGGAGGTCAATACCTGCGGGATGAGCATCGACGACCTCCTGAACGACTACTCCTTCTACAGCTCGCAGAAGGGGCTTTATAAGTCCTGGGGTGACATAGAATTCCCCTGGCAGATCAGCGAACTAACTCCGAACCTCCTGTTCTCGGAGACAAACGATAAATGGGGCGTGGCCACCTACAGGGCCGTAGTGGCCTACGCTGAGGGGAGTAGGGTGCTCCTCGTCGAGGAGGACGGGCACAGGATCAGTCTCTACGAGGCCAACGAGGACATCGAGGCCGGGAGCAGAGCTTTCGACCGCTCGAAGTGGACCCGGATCTGCTACATAGACACAACGATCCCGGCGGGCATCCCTACCATCGAGGAGCTGAGGGAGAGGTACAAGCGCTACAGCCTCAAGCTCATGGACCAGGAGTGGGGGAGTTACGCCGCTGAGTGGGACTCAGGACTCTTCCAGCAGAGCCTCAGCGTATGCTACTCTCCAGAGCTGACAACCACGGAGCTGGAGAAGTGCCTCAGGGACAACTCGTCCGATAAGTGGAAAGAGGCCCGGGTGAGAAGACAGTTCTTCTACCGCGAGGGGGACGAGGTCCTGGTGGACGGGGAGTGTGGCGATGCGGTCTGCTTGTACATAGCCAAGCAGGACATCCCCGCCACCCAGGAAACCCTGGAATCCAATTCCAACTTCGACCACAACGACCCGGCCTGGCAACGCGTATACTGCGTACCCACCGGAGTGAATAGATGCCTGGAGTACCAGAGGGAGAAGGATCCGGCGCTAGGCTACGATGTTGTACAGATCGGCTCGAAGGGGCACTTTGTCGAGGTCCCGGCACCCTACAGACTGAAGCCTCCAACGCCCTCGCTGGACGAGAGAGCGGAACTCGAACCTCCCCCGCGTGTTCTCACTCAAGCCGAGATCAACGCCCTCCCGCAACCCCCCACGGAGTAACCTATGCCAAACTCATGCAATGACAGTGGGGTGAGCAGGATCCTTCCCACGTCCTCCCAGGCGCTAAACCAGAACCCCTTCCAGCAACCGTTCCAGTTGAACCCTAACGTGTACCGGGGGTCGGTGTCGGGGGTCGTTGGTCGCGGAGTACAGTTTTCAGGATTTCTACACCAAGTCAGAGATACTGACCCTGCTGAGTGTTAAGGCGGACAAGAATACAGTATACACACGGAACGAGATCGATGACCTACTCGATAGTATAAATCTGAGCCTTGAAGGCTTCGTACTTAGAGTACCGAGCGTAGCAAAACCCAATATCATAAACCCGGGCACCAACGACACCGTTGCTCTTACGCTGCGTGGCTCGAGTGCTGACCGCTACGTTTGGTCAGGGCCAGATAGTTAACGGAGACGGCAGCCCAGGCCTGGTTCTTGTTGGCGTGGCCACCTCGTACAGCTTTACGGGAACGGGCACTTCGAATGTTCCGGGAGGATGGAACAGGACGTGGTCAGAAAATAGAGATATTGAGTATTCAGGCGATGGAACAAATTGGACCTATGCGTTTACGACTCCGGGAATCCACGGAAGTCAGGCCTTTCCCAATGTTTTTCCGGCCGATGGTATTTATACTTACCCCGTAGATTTCACCGCCCGTTACATCAGGTTCTCAAAAGGAGCAGTCGGTGGGAACTACGTGCTGATCTCGGAGTTTTACGCTCTGGCGCCAGGACAGACATATAACCCAAGTCCAGGTTAAGGTACTAGTGTACGTCAACCCAACCACTACCCTATGGACCCCCAGGAACTAAAAGACAACTTCTCCTCCCAGCTGGACAAGGCCCGCTCGGAACTCGACCGGCTTCGCAAAGCCGTGGCGCAACGCGAGGCCCACGTACTGAAGCTTGAGGGCGCCGTCGAGGCGATGGATTTCCAACTCTCTTCACTCCCCCAGCCGGTGAGCGAGCACGTGAACTAGTAGCTCTCAGACCTTGACCCTGAGCTCGCACTCGTGGAGCTTGGGGTTTCTGTACCCCCCAGCGTGCCAGATCCGCTTCACCACGAACCCAGTATCGTAGTAGGCGTCGAAGACATCTACCATCCTCCCCCGCGCTAGATCAACGTACCCCCTCCCGTCATCCTCGTAGGAGATGGCGTAGACGTCGTTGGTCAGGTACTTCTTATCAAGAGAGGGAAGATCGACGTGTTCCGCTACTACTCTGATCTTAGAGCCTGGAGGCTTTTCTCGCATCTCTCGCTAACCTCAACGACTCTGCTGATAAACCTTTCAACCATTTTCGGGTCGGTTAGGATCTTCTCGGTGGGGGCTCCGTCTACCAGAAATACGCTAAGATCCAGCATGGTGGGAAGGTCGAAGAGCGCACTGCTCCTATCCGGCCACCCACCTCTGATGTAGTCGAGGAAGAGGTCCCGGACCTCCTTGAGCAGGAACCTCCCTCCCACGAGCTGCCACATCCCTCCGTCCCAGCAGAGTATGTCGCCGGAGGCGAGGACGACGGCATCCCCGACCTCCTTCGACTCTGGGAACTGGGTGTTGCCCGCGCGCAGTCTCGTGATCACCATGGTGGTATCAGACTCCCGCCATCGCGGGGATCTCCTCTGGGCGGTGAGGAGGTGCCGGGTGGGTCGGTGGGGTGAGGGGTGGCAGGTCGTGGGGAGGAAGTGGGGGTTGGGGAATCTCCGTTCCGCCACAGACCTCGTCGAGGGCCTGCTCCAGCTCCTCGATCATCTTCTGGACGAGGTACCGATTCCCCGAGGCTTTGGAGTCGGCGTAAGCTTCGATCAGTTGGGCGAGTTCTGCTTTGGTCATCCTTATCAAGTCGTTTAAAGTTCTCATAGCTCTATAAACTAAAAATCCGGAGTTTACCGCCCCATGGCCTCGAACATCAAAGACTTCGAGATATCAAAAACGTTCGCGAACGTTATAGTCTCGAACATCAACGCCCAACCGGACACCGACGGTATTCCATTCGATCTCAGTACGACTACGAGACGGTCACAGGGGCAACTTCAGGATGGCCTGGGGAACTCCGCCCCCCTGTTTCTCTCGGCGTCATCGGTGGAATGCTCGGCCGTTCCCCAGACCCTCGCGTCCATCGTGAGAAAGCAGGAGGTGCTTGAGGGCATCACCTACTTCCAGACAGCTTCCCTAATCTTCGGCTGACCATGACCTATCCCGTTAATAATTTCTACTCCTCCACCTACTCCGGCATCTCGGCGAATGGAGGCTCACCCACGACAGTTTTCGATAGTACCCTCATCCCGGCCGATGGCTACGCCATGATACTGTCGGTGATGGTGGCCAACAAGTCCTCGACGACAAGAGGGCTCAATATGACGCTCCAGAAGTCGGGCAGCGCAACCGCGGCCTACATGCTCTACGACGTAGCCATCCCCTCCCAGGTATCTTTCGAGGTCATCGATGGTAACAAGTTCGTGCTGAAGAGAGGCGACTCGCTCAAGGCGTGGATGGACAGTGCCGGTGGAGCTAACTCCGCGGACATGGTAGTCTCCTACGTTATCTACACCCCGGCCGTTGTCGGCTCCCCCACCCTCTGAGGATAGAAAATGAGATACATCGGTCGTACACAGACATCGACTCTCATTCAGGTAGACCCTGACAGGAACTCCTACGTCAACGTGAAGTCCTTCGGAGCCGCTGGCCTGGATAAGTACTTCGAGGGCAGGGTGAGAGGGCTTAACGGATTCGGGTCCGTGATCAGCATCGGCGAGATCCCCGACTACACACAGTACGAGAAGGACTACTTCCAGGTCGGTCAGGAACTCTACGCTTTCTTCTACCTGGATACATCCAATCCGTCGGTGAGCGAGTACGACGGAATCCTCACCAACATCGGAGCCCCGGAGGGAGTGGGAGCGGTCGTCCAGTCCGGCACCTCCACCAGCAAGACTCTTCAGTACTACGTCTACGCCTTCAACGTAGTCACGGGCAAGTTCTCCCCGTACGCTAAGACGCTCACGCTCTCCGACGTCTTCAAGGACCCGCAGACACAGTTCGACGAGAACAACTACGTCCGCTTCTCCCTGAACAGACTCACGTCGGAGTGGGTGCCCGTCATCTACAGGCAGTGGGGGCCAGGGCAGATCCAGTTCCTCGGGATCCCCAGCAACAACATCCTCGGCGGTAACACCTCCATCACCTTTAACGACCGCGGGTCCCTGCAGATCCCGTCGTGGGACGAGGCCCGTATGCTCGGAGGCGAGTTCAGCCCCGAACTCTTCGATGGCATCATCTCCGTGTCCGCTGGGTCGATATCCGCGAAGACGATCATCGTCAAGCGCAGACTCAAGATCCTCAGCAAGAGCATCTCAGGAACCCTGGAGTGCTCCGACGCCGCCTCCGAGTCCGGGGTTTTTACCGGCCTGGACAACCTCTCCATCCGCGTCAAGTTCAGATTCGACGACACCAAGCCCCTCCAGGAGGCACTAGACTACGCTGCCGTCAACAACATCAAGGACGTATTCGTCCCGACCGGCACCTACTCGGTGCGCAACGTTGCCCTGTACGGATCCGAGATCCCGGCCAGCCAGTATAGTGGGGTGACGCTCAGAGGCTCCGGGGACTCCTCGGTGCTCAAGCGCATGCCCACACACATCAACCCGCCCGGTCAGTTCGGATTTATCGGCATGCTCGGCTCCGGCGTAACCAACCGTGTAAGCGGTGTGACCGTTCGCGAACTGGCATTCGACGGGAACAAGACGGAGACCTTCCCCATCAACCTCCCTGAGAACGACACCTACGGAGTCGGTGACAAGTACCACGACGCCCTCGCCCTCGAGTACGCCGACGGCGTCCGCGTTTCTAACTGCTCGTTCTACAACGGAACCGGTGCCGCTCTCTACTCCCTCGATTCGGACAAGATCAACTTCACCGGTAATAGAGTATTCGAGCTCTCCAAACCCTTCGAGATGAACATCTCGCCTCTCAAGATCCGCGAGTCGAGCCGCATCATCGCCCAGGGCAACCTCTTCCAGAACTGCTCCGGCGCCGTGGATTTTACCGGCATCGACGCTTCCCTCATCAACAGCAACATTGTCGACAACTGCGGGGAGACAGGGATCAGGCTCAACGCGTCCGACACCTGGAGCGCTGAGGGCAACCTCACCTTCAACGAGAACGGGTCCGTGATCCGTAACATCGACCTGTACCAGAACGAGTACAGTCGGGTGAGTCTGGATGTGAAGAGAGACGTGGTCATGACCCCGACCTACTTCACGGTGACCGACAGTGGGTTCCCTGTCTCCGTCACCCCGGGCTCGATCGTGGCCAGAGTGTACCCGCTCAACTCGAGTTACCAGTACAATACGTCGGCGCCGGCCACCTACCTCCAGGTGGTGGAGAGCAGGCCACAGCTCGAGGCGGGCATATTCGCCCTCACAGCACCGGTCTCTTCGATGACGGGAGTTGGCGGATCGAACCAGGGCCGCTCGATCCGTGGTACTAATGGTTACGACCTGCTCAAACCCGACGGTTCGGGTTCGGCCAATTACGGCTACGGGTACAGGATCACGGCAACCGCCGCTCTGGGAAGATACGCCATCGACCGTATCGCCTACGCCTCCCCGACAACCGTTAAGATCTACTTCCGCAGCTCCTCCGACATCCTCTCACTGCTGTTCTTCGCTGCGGGCAATCCGTCAAACGACTTTATCAAGACGACAGGCATCGGAGTCACCGGAGCCGAACTGTCCAACTGGCCCGACTCCACCACCATCAGCATCATCGAGGTGGACACGAGCAACGCCGCCGTCGTGATCTCAACGCCATCCACCGTGGCCTCCAAGTTCACGGCCTCGACGGACGTCTACAGCACCCCGACGGGGTACCTAGGCCTGATCAAGAACAACTACTTCATCGCCGACGGAAATATCTACGTTTCCGAGTGATGAGATCCTGACACGGCGACTGGCCGGGGCGGAGCTTTCCCCTCCTCCCTGGCTTTTTTCGCTGTTCGGCCCTGTGATGTTTAAAGTAGATACATACAGAGCATGCGTTTACAATGGCATCAAAAGTCAGCGTTGGAAAGACCTCACCGGTACCTCTAGGCCAACAACCGGCCGCTAACTCTCTCCCAGTGGTATTTGCCGAGGATCAGGCACCTATACCCGTAGAGGAGCAGAATAAGATCCAGTCGGAAGTGGCGCTGAGCCTGCTGGGTATCCCTAGAGCCGAGGTGGCGCTGGGTATCTTCGCTGACGTTAACACCTACGACGTCAACCCGTCCGAGTGGGCTCAGTTCCCGCCCGAGAACACTCCCGATCCTAGCGGCGAGGGCATCGACTACGGTGTGGAGCACATCCCTGAGGAAGCCGGGGCGAGACTCGTGGCTCCGGACGTCAAGACCACCGTACTGACCTCCAAGCGCTTCTTCCGCTACCAGCCTGGACGCGTCTCCGCCTCCACAATGGGTGTGAAGATGAACATCACTCGCGACCCAGAGGAGCAGACCTCCGCCCTCCAGGCCAAGATGAAGGGAGCTCCATCGCTGAAGAAGTGGGGCATCTTCGACAAATTCGACGGCTACTACTTCGAGACGGCTAACGCCGGAAAGGGCAACGACTTCCGCTGCGTTCGTCGGACGCAGGCCATCATCCCCTCCGAGCCCTCCGGCTACGCCGGGGCTCTGAGCTGGTTCCAGAACAGCGACGACACCGACTTCACTCCAGCGACCAACTTCGGCGTGGCGGGACTCGACCCGGTTATCGTGAGAGACGGCCTAGTCTACACCGCCGCTGCGATCTACGACCCCTCCCTCGTCTACGCTCCCGAGAGCGTTGCCGCTATTGATGCGTCAGGAGACCCCTCCGGAGCTCTGAAGAACTACCAGTCCGACTCCGGTTACGCCGTTCGCCTCGCGACTTTCAACGGAACAGTCTGGTCGGAGGTTATGGCCGATCGTAAATTCCAGTTCCCATTCGACCAGAAAAAGAGCGGCCCGGTCTATACCCCCGGTCAGACTCACTCAGACACTCTTTCTAACGGTTATATTCGCCTTGACGCTCACTGTAATTTCTACCAGATTATCTCCAACTTAAACCGTAAAGCTTCGTATACCACGTTCCCTTCGGACAAAACATCTCTGGAGGCTTCGGAGTGGGGCATCGCCGGATCATCGATCAGTTCCTACAACTCCACGATCATCGCCAATACCTGGGACACCGCTCCCTCCACCTCCAATAGTGAGAAGAAGGTGTGGCACCTGATGGTGAATACCCAGGGTGTTGATGCCGGCTATCGTATCTCCGACGCCCAGCACTCGGCCTCCCCCAGCCTCCCAGCAAACGTTAAAGCCCGCACAGTCACCAACGGCAACGTAACCCTCAAGGAGTGGTTCAACCTGTGCGTTCCCAAGCCCTACCGCATGGTATACGAGTGGAGACCTGTGAGAGCGATGTTCTCCGGCGACAAACTCGATGGCGCTGAGTCGGTGTTACGCTGGAGTGACGTAAACACCGCCGCTGAGGACACCACAGTAGGAGGCGGTTCCGTTATCAACCTTCCTGGAGAGCCTATTAAAGACGCAAACGCTGAAGTTATAAAAGTACAGTCGGCCTACAACATCGATTTCACAAAGGTAACAATGTGGAAGATCGAGTTCTCGTGGTACGGCGCTGTTGGCGCCATCTTCCTCTGCTACGTGCCCGTTGGCAACAACGAGGCGAGGTGGGTGAGAGTCCATCACATCCGAGCCTCCAACCAGCACTCGGTCGCTTCTCTGGGTAATGCCACCCTCCCCATCACCTACCTCATCCACGGGGGTCCGGAGAGCGGACTCGAGTCGACGGACATCGGCAACACCCTGGTCAAGTACGGTGCTTCCTACTACATTGACGGAGGGGATAAAGGTACCGTCCGCCTGCTCTCAAAGGCCTCCGATTTCCAGCGTGAGGTGCCCAAGGGCTTCTACGACTTCACCGCTACTAACTGGACGAGGACATCAGCCTCCGAGCTAACCTACTCCGCCGTAACCCATCCCAACGTGGCCGGTGGAGTGGCTGTTGGTCTGATGGGAGCGTACCTGGCATCCGACTCCACCGCCAAGGTCAAGTGGGTGACGCAGAGTGGTAATGACATTACCCTCCACTTCACCAACTCCGCGCTTCCGGCGACCAACGCCACAGGCGTAAGACTCGTCACCCCCAGGACCCAGCGCTCCCTCCTAACAGTCCGCGCCAAGGACTTCATCTACAACAGAGATGGTAAACCCGTCCGCAACCGCCTCCAGATCTACCCCATCAAGTACGGAGCGGGCGTGACCGGGGGGACTTCAGGTGAACTTCTCACCCTGAGAGCCTTTAAGAACCCACTCTTCATCGTAACTAATACCTCGACATCTCTTGGTACCTCGGTGGCTTACACCGGAGCGGGTATCGTCCGTGATCCTGTAACCACCTCCAACAACTACGTCAATACTAAGAACTCGACTCTGCCCGTGCAAGTGGGCTTCGCCTCCCCTCCGACTATCGGAGTAGGAAAGTACCGTTACGGTTACTTCCTGGGCACCACGTCCCAGTCCACGGCTTCCACCGGCTGGACCATCGGATCCACCTCGCCCGCGGCTTACACCCCCATCCTCGGAAAACTATTCCAGACCTCAGCCGGGTACTTCTTCGAGAAGTTCTTCTCCTATCCTGAGGACATCTACATCGTCGGACTCTTCATCCCAGAGCGGCACCTCACTCTTAGCTCTGCCGGAGTGCTCTCGGAGGCCGTGCTCTCCGCCGGCGGAGGTATTCTCGGATCGACCGCCTCCACCGACCAGACTAAGTGGAATCGCCTTGAGGCCGATGGTCTGGCAACCTGGGAGGACATCACCCGTCTCTCAGGTGTGCAGATCGCCCAGGACCTGGACCTTACCCCCATCTCCGATACCGGCAACGAGATCCTCTCCTACTACGCGAACGCCGGGGGTTACCAATTCGACCTCCAGGATTACTTCGCCTACAATAAGGAGTATCTGTCCTTCCCTCTCACCGACGAGGTGGACATCATCACCCTCCAGGGCCACTACGATATATCGGTCCAGGCGTTAGGCTCAACCACTCCCGCCACCTCACCGTTCAAAGTCAATAACGCCCTGACCTGGGAGGAGCAGTGATTCCTCATGGCTCAGTATAGCATTAGAGCCCAGAAGACGGGCGTTAGGACCTACGAGAAGGAGCTTCAGATGATCAGCTATCAGGGAAGCTCGCTCTTCTCCGAGGAAGGCAACACCCTGATCTCTAAGAAAGACGTTTACTACCCACCCGACTACCTCTCAAAGGGGTCGGTGGCCGTGAACATGGACCCCAAATCCTACAAGAAGAATGGGTTGTCAACACGGAACATCTACAGCAAGGGCCGGCCAGCGGCCCTTCCGATTAAGGAGCGTTTCGCCGAGCAGAGCGCCGTCTCCAGGTCGCTCCTCGGTATAGATAGAGCGGAGACCCAGCAGGGGATCTTCGACGATGTTAGTACGTACGGTCTGGATAGAAAGGACTGGGTGGTGTACGCAGGCTGGGCGGAGCAGCGGGTCCAGAATGAGGACTGGGACAGTAAGAACTCTCCGGCCGGACCGCATATCCCAGTGAGGGACCGGGACTACTCCGAGGGTTCGTCCATCGTCATTGACTCCTACCCCGTACCCTACACCGACCCCAGCAACCCGCCCGTCTATAACAAAATCAAGGGCATCACCGACAATCCTGGGCCTGGGTGGGGGCGCTACATCCAGTCCCTCGTGGCTATGTACATCATCGAGTACATGGTCAATAACTTTACGCCTGAGCAGAGAAACGCCTTCCGTCTCAACTTCATCGAGAGAAAGTACCCCAAGACCTCCGACGGGAAATTCAATCGCCTCTACTGGGATCAGATCTGGCTGGATATTAACCAGGGTCGTTTTGAGTCCTCGGGTAATATCCCCATCATCCCGCGCGGCACCATGTTCAACTTCGCCCCGGATGCCGGCGAGGACACCATAGACCTCACGGCTCTGTTCGGAGCCGACCTGCCCGCCGAGGAAGCCAACGTATCCGTAAACTTCAACAAGTTCTTCTTCGCCTCCACCCGTTACACCTGGCGCGAGCCGAACCAGGGCCACTACGTTATCGCGACAAACAGTAACCCGGAACTGTGGGACGAGTACTGGGGCATAGACTACAGCTCCCTTCCCGCCGATCTGAGAAACTGGGAGTTTCAGGTGTACTCGTCGCCGAGCGAAGTCCCGCAGTTTGTGATCGACTACAAACTTCCCTACTTCCTCATCACGTCTACCACACCGTCGGAATCGCTCATCTTTGGCCAGAGCTGGCCCCAGAGCTTCTCCGACATATCCATTCCCCAAATCACCAATATAATCTCCGACGGTAACCTGATCGGCGGGCGGGAGTGCGGCCTTGCCGTGATCACTCTCACGTCTCTCAGGGCGTTCCGCTACCAACCCGGTAGGATTAGTGGCTTCACCTACGGCGTCCGTGTCTCCGAAGAAGGAGCGGGCCCGGGATCCCTGCTCGAGTGGGGGGTGGAGAACTACACCGACGGTTACTTCTTCAGGCTCCAGGATGGCACGGACTTCTCCGTGGTCAGAAGGTCCACGATCCCGCTTGGGCAGACCGACCTATTCATCCAGGCTGAGTACAGGGAGCGCGAGGCGTACATCTCCCAGCTGACGGGGGTTGTAAGGTACAAGGATCTGCTTACCGACTCCCAGGTACTCCAGCTCGAGGCCGGAGTCAGAAACAGGACGGTGACCAAGGTCTACGAGACCGTCATCCAGCAGAACCAGATGAATGGAGACGGGCTCAACGGCCAGGGTAAGAGTGGTTACATCTTCAACCCCGACACTGTAACCATGTACAAGATCGAGTTCGGATGGTACGGTGCCATCGGTGCTCGGTTCTACATGTATATCCCGCAGAGCAATGGCTCGTCAAGGTGGGTGACGGTGCACACTCTCGTCATCGAGAACCAGATCGGCCAACCGTGCCTTGAGGATCCGTTCTTCTTCTTCAAGTACAGAGCCTACGTCGATAGCCCGAGCCGCATCCGCCTGCCCCAGTTCGTGGAGAAGTACGGAGCGTCCTACTACATCGACGGTGGCGACGAGGGTACTGTGTCGCTGTCCAGCGGTAGGTCGGTGAATAGGCAGATTCCGGACATCACGTCGGACACCATCGAGGTTCCCATTTACAACTGGGCAAGCGTCCTAGGCCTAAAACCCAAACAGTACATTATCAACTCCGAGGGCAACTCCTTCCCCAACAAGAAAGAGGTCTTTCCCATCTCCATGTCCATCATCTCCACAACCGCGACGGAGGTGAAGTTTGTCAATCAGTACGGATGCCGGGAGAACGCTTTTACTTTCCAGGAGGGGTACACGTGCATTCTGCCAGAGGAACAACGGCTACGTGGCCTCTTCAGCATCAACCGACTCCAGAAAGACGTAACATCGCTCTCCTTCCTAGACCGCGACGAGCAGTCCCCGGTTCCTACGCTCTCCTACGTAGGACCCGATTCCGCCTACCCGGTATCCTCTAGCAACCTGATAAGCGGCGGGGTGTTTGTAGGCTGGGAAGCTTACGAGTCGGCGCTGATCGGCTCCCACCTGATCGGGGATAAGGTGTACGCCACGTACGTCAATCCGACGCAGGAGTACGCCACGTCCCCAACGGGTGTCAGTGGCCCGGAGATCGTGGTGCAGAGATCCCTGGGTAGTAATGGCGCGTACTACGTCGGGCAGTCGAAGGACCGCCCGTGGTCTGACGCCGAACTCCTGTTTAGGTTTAAGGAGGACGTCTCGCTAAAACTCTCCAGGTACCGCCAGGATACCTCGCTCCTATCCACCGTGGACATTACGACCGAGGAGTTCTACCTCCTGTACACGAGGATCACTCCTGAGTCCCAGGACTCCTACGACTTGAGGTGCGGTATTAATAGTGCCGAGTTTGGTTGCGATGGCAACCACATGGGGGAGATGCAGATCGGCGTGATCTGGCCTCTGGAGAATCCTGGATCGTACACGTACCCCAACTCGATCGTATCACGGAGTAGGGTAGGTCCTAATTTTGGCATCATAGACCCTAAGAACCCCGCTGATCGGACCGGACTGAGTGGTGACGGGGAGAGCGTTCGGGTACTGCAGGACGGAAGCAATTACTACGTTGTCGATAAGTCGATCCCCAACAGCTCCAACTATCGCTACTATGAAGGACTGCCGGTGAACTTCGACTCCAACGAGTTGAAGAAGAACGTTCTCGCTGTAAATCAACCGGCCTATCTGGCAGTGGGAGATGGCGGACTCGAGGTAGCAGAGGGACTGTCGCAATCCATGGGTCTTATCGACGCCCAACTTCCCGGAGTTCCGGGTTCGGAGGGCGGAAGTTGCCACGCCATTTACGGAAAAGCCGGGGAGATTCAGGCCCTGGCCTCCTTCACGGATATCGGCATCGACGGAACAGCTACGGCTGGGACCTACTACCTCTCCAAGACATCACCCTGGCCAGCGGACCTCTGGAGCGCCTCTAACTCCCTATTTGTGGAGAGGGACTCCGACGAAGCGAGTATCACCGTAAGCACGACGCCCGGCGCGGCCCAGCAGGTCTTCACCCCCTCCGGCACCAGCGTCCAACTCTACCTGCTTCCAGTGACAATTATATCTGGCTCCCCGTTTAGCAATGACACAGCCATCGTGGCCAAGTACCGCGCCATAGCGCTCTACGTCCCGAGCCTTCTAAGGCCTGACGCCACCCTCCTAGCGCAGAAGATCGTGGGCCAGAACCTCTTCCCCATCAGATTCTTTATCAGGATGAGGGAGGGGGCCAAGATCGGAGGCATGACTGTGGGCCAGGTAACTCCTAATGGCGTCATCCAAACCCCATTCACCCCACACGGCTGCACTCTGAGCGTGAATAACATCGACGGAAACCTGGACCTCCATGACGGTGGTTCCTCGGATACAGTGACTTCCGCGAAGAAGTCGATGGTTGCCTACAACCACGCCGATACCCTCACCCCGGACAACTACTCCTACTACGACGTTAGCGGAGTTAGTGGCCTGGACCGACGCAAGAAATGCCCCAGCTTTGTCAGCAACAATATCCTCTCGGGCGCGGGCTTCTCCGGTGTTGGCGACTACCCGGTGAGATGGCTGGAGTTTAAAGAGTCAGGGGACCCTGTAGCTTCATTCTTCGTCTCGGAAAATAAACCTACGGAGATAGATCTCTCGGACATCTTCAACATCAACACCGAGTCCATAGGACCCAGTTTCTGGAACAATAAGGCGCTCTTCATGATCGCGAGAAACCTCGCCCCAGGCGTGAACGGAACCATGTCCGTGACACTCAACTACAAGGAGCAGTGATGGTAGAATCTTTTAGCTTTCTTCAGCAGAATCGTCCTGACATCGGTCTGGTCGACAGGTACGATCTCAGCGAGATCTACGACTCCGACGAGCGTCTCGCCCTCACCAACCTGCTCCTCGAGCCGGAGGGCCTGGACCAGATCTATGGACTCGCGGACAAGGGGATTACTAAGGAGGACGTTAGAACGGTCGGAGGACTGGATAAACCCATCATCCACTCCGTAGGTATCTCGACGTGGACACTCGGAGACGCCAACTACTCCCTGCTGGGTAACATCACGACCGATAAGGCAATAGGCGAGCCAGGAAAGCAGTCCTTCGTGACCGATCTCCAGTCGGATAACATCATCGTCTTCCAGGGAGGTCTGGCGGCTAAGAGGATCGAATACAGATTCCTCGACGAGAACGGAGACGTGAGAACCACCACCGTCCCCACTTCGCGCGAGAGTCTTTTCGGCGCGTCGAAGAACGGAGCCGGCGCTTACACCTCAGCGTCCTACCCCGGACTCTTCAGGATCAGGAAGCGCTCCCACCTCCACGAGCTAAGACTATCCTCCAAGTTGCTCATAGAGAGGAGCTCGATCGTGGAGTCTCCAACGGACACGCTGAAGATCCCGGTGTACATGAGGACCTCCACAAACACCTCTCCAAGCGTCACCAACCTGCAGTGCTACGCCACCAAGAACTCCCCGCTCGTCCTCCCCGTGAGGATCTTCGGCGGTGCCACCCTATCCTTCTCCAGAATAGGCGCTAACTCCTTATCCCCCGCTTTCGTGTACGGATGGGAGCTTAAGAGGCTGTCGGATCTGAGACTGGCTAGGAGCGGGGCGGTGCAGTCGTCAGGTGCGGTAAATACGGTCAATATCAACGTAAGCACCTCGGGTACCATATGTAATGGTGTGGATGCCCTGCTGTACATATATCTGGATCCGTCGGTTGTGGTGGCCGCTAACCTCTCCGGGTTGGGGATGACAGAGCTGGCGGGCAGGGACCTGGGACTGATCGGATTCACCTCGTTGGAAGATCTGAACATCTCCAACAACAACTTCTCCACGCTACCGGTCTGGCTAAAGACCCTACACAGCAAACTCAAGAAGCTAAATATCTCCGGCAACGCGTTCTGGCTCAATGGTATAGTATCCTACTTCGACTGGCAGGAGCCTCCCGTCGGGGTTACCGGCGCCAGTTCGGCGGGTGCTATCCCCAACATCACTCTGGCCCAAGTCCTAGGGTATAGTGGCTGGACAAACTCAGGAGCGATTACAGCGTACGGTGGTAACCTAGCCACCGCCCAGGACTCCGCCGGCGCACTGTATAAGAACCAGAGAAATATCTCCGTGAATGGGGGCACAGCTCCGGTAGTAGATATCGCTAATGGCTTCAGACCATTCATCCTCCTTGAGGAACTCAATCTAGGGCCAACGGTCAGACTTACCAACCCCGACTTCACTACTCTCTTCCCGAACCTCAGATCCCTCAATATAAACACCGGTGGAACTAGTCCCAGAGTCCTCTATGGCCTCATCCCCAAACTGAAAAACAACAATGCCCCGATGTCTCTAGGGCTTAGCGGGCACCGCGGTGAGGTCAATGGCTCGATCAGGTACTTAGGAAACACCATTACCTGGAACACGGCGGATAGCGGAGCCGTCAAGCAGCAGTTTATCGGACAGTTCAAGTTCTCGGGCTTCGATATCAATAACGGATCGGATGCTGGCGGATGGTTTGGTGGTATCTGCACCACCAATGCCGATCTGGGAGTCTCTATCCCCAACACCACTGTCGACGGGATCCCCAAGTACAGTTTTGTGGGGACGGGTACAGCGGCTCAGGCGTGGAGCGGATGGTTGGCGGAGGCCCAGTACCTGGGCATATACTACAGGGACATGGCCTTCAGAATCGCGAATGGCACAAGCCTTACCTGGGCCAAGCTCGGTAATGTAAACTGCACCTACTGCGGCGTGGCTCAGACGAGCAATAAAACCAAGTACAACACCGGAGTGGGTGTGGGTACTATGCTCTCGGATGACATCCTTCAGGCTCCCAACCTAGGCGGTATAGACGCTTGGTACTCCGGGTGGTGGGGGAAGATCTTCTCGATTTCCGGCGCGCCTAAGCTCTCATACGCCAACCTGGGAGCTAATAACTGGGAACCCTACGAGACCTCGGACGGGCGTCAGTACTTACTACCGGAGAATTTTGTCGCTCCGGCCACGGCCACGTCCTATAACACTATCTCAGCTCTCTACCTCCACAACATTTTCAATGGCGGGGCGAGGAACATGGAGTTCAGGCCCGATGACCTAAAGAACCTCCCCAGAGTATCGACCTTCTACGTAGGCGACTCCTACCTCACAGGGGTGTTCCCAACCGTGTTCACCGCGAATAACACCGCAGGGGTTGGGTTTAACACCTGGATACACAACTGCAGGTTCAGGGACCTCTCCGCCTTGGGCTCGACTAATACCAACAGAGTGGGGTCTATCTACGGCCCGTCTAATGGCAACGGGGTCGGTGGTTCCCTGCTTCCCAACTTCAAGACAACGTCCGTCAACCAGGGTCTTGGTTACGTCAATCTGGATAGCACACTATCCCAGCGATACCCAGGAAACTGGGGAGCAGTTGCCGATCGCGGTAAGCTTATCGCGCCTCTCGTGACAGGCGCCCTGGAGGAGAATACTCCGGGTGTGACATGGACGTCACGGAACAACAACAACACCTCCAACGCTCTGTCCGACAAACTGTACCAGAGCAATCCGGGCGGCTTCAGAATAGACTCCCAGGCCATGGTCGGAGACGAGGTGTATAGCGGTACGAGCTTCATCGGTCGGGTGACCCAGATCGACAGGGACAATCTATTCCTCTACATCAATGCGCCGGTCTCGGTGACCTCCGCCTCGCTCACGTTCCGCCGGGCGGGGCAGAACATCTCGGAGTTCTTTAACAACCACGTGTCACTGGACCAGGTGTATATCAGATCGGCAAAACTGACGGGCACCATACCCCTATTTACAAACTGCAGGGCGCTGAGATTCGTCTACCTTGACAACAACCTCCTCTCGGAGTACCAGTCGGGGACCCTGAAGAATATCACCGGCATGAGCACCGGATCGTCCTCGCCCCCGCCCCTCCTGAGATTCATGCTCGAGGGCAATGTTCTCACCAAGGAGTCGGTCAAACGCATTATCAATGACGTCCACGACATCGCGGTGTACTTCCGCACGAAGAACATCCGCCCCAATTTCATTGTCAACATCCTCTCCACAAAGTACAACTCCGCCAACAAGGAGTATCAGAACTGGACAAGGGGCGAGATCTTCGACCAGACCTCAACGTACGTTAACGCCGCCGGCGAGACCGTGACGGTCCCCGATCCACTGGAGACTAAGTTCAATCAGCTCGGTGTAGGAAATACCTACTCCACCATCACCATCCAACTCTTCTAAATCAGGAGCGCAGTAGAACATGGCAATCGGCCTAGCTAGATCGAAGAATCTATCCGAATCTAATCTCAACCTCAAGACCGCTCTGCAGAAGCTGTACGCTCCTGGTATAGAAAGAGACATCGAGTTGTTCTCGCTATCCTCGACCATCGAGTCCTCATGCTTCTCGGGCCTGAAGGATAACGAGGACACTCAGATCTTCAGACTGACAACGGAGAAACTACGCACCATCACAGGTAGCGTTCTGAAGAGGACAAAGTTCTCCACTCTCTACTTCACCTACACCGACGAGAACAAAGTGTATTTCTCCGAGTACCTCGCGGGTACCGGCAGTGATCAGACCGCTAGATCTCCCAAGTACTCCGTCTCGGGATCGATTCCGGGCCTGGAGGTTATTCTGGGGGGCGGTGGTTTTTACTTCCTGAATTCGCAGGACGCTCCGTCGAACATAGATACTTTCTCCGGGACGTGGGCGGTGAGCGCCTCATCCACCGTCACTATCACCCTCGCCGCCCATGGATTCAAGGTGGGGCAGGGTGTTCTGCTCAGATTTGAAAACTCCGGTGGGGGTACCAACGCTACGTACGGGGAGTACACTGTGCAGTCCGTGCCCTCCCCGTCTACTTTCACCGTGGTGAATGCCGGGGGGTCGATCTCGGGCTCCGGAGCTGTGCAGGTGGTCAGCTCCGACATCGTTCTCAGCAATGTCCAGCTGAAGGGCAAGTCGAGCGGGAGAACGTCGGCACGAGCCGATGTGGTCTTTGGCAGACTTTCCTACGACTACCTGCCAGGAACCGCGGCCACGTACTCGAATACGTCATTCGGGCTTCAGTTAGGCTCCACCGCCCCGACCACAATTACGTTAAACAACCACGGGCTTAGTAACGGCTTATCGGTCTACATCAGAGTGCTCACAGGCACACTGAAGAGCGGATTTGTGAGTTCTGTGACGGTGGTCGATCAGAACCAGTTCTCCGTTATCCTTCCCGTAGGCTCGGTGAATACCACTCAGAGTTGCGAGGTATGCTCGACGGAGGAACTGACAAGATTCACAGCCGGTTCCGGCTCCAGGTTCAGAGTTAAGAGCATCCAACTCACTGACGAGGGGCAGAACTACATCATACCCGAGGACTTGGAAGTTGTCGAGGGGACCTTTAACGACTCCAGAACCGGTCAGGTGGTGAAGATTCGCAAGCAACGCGGCCCGTTCTTCGAGGGCATGCCCGAGGCGATCCGCACCAAAGTCTTTACGTACACTGTCAAGAACGCCACTAACGAGGGGTTCTTCCTATTCGACGATGAGCGGGGCGAGTACCTGTTCGTGGATAGGAACACGCCGGCGACTGGCCTGACCGAGGAGCAGAGCATCCGCATCAGGAGATTTGACGGAGTGAATGTCAATAACCTCCTTCAGTTTAAGTTTGCCCAGTCTCCCCTGTACCTTCGCAGTTACACCGAAGATGTGATCTCCCTGGGAGCTTCCGTGTCCGAGGCTATTAACAACCTCAGCAACGGAGCTCAGGGACTGAAGGACAGTTCCAGAACAGCCATCCAGAATACGAGAAGGCCAACTCCCGCGGACTCCGAGGAGAATATCTTCGGCTACACCTACAACTCCTTCGCGGGTAAGGACGTTGTGATATGGCAGAGAGTGGTGATGCGCGATCAGGACTTCATACTCGATCCGAATGACACCACCCTGGGAGCCAACTCTATAACGGGGGATAGGCTAAGAACCTCTGTCTCCGAGTTCGTGATGGGGCCTCTTGTCTCCTGGTCCTCCACGGCGTCCGGGGCGGTTACTATCACGCTGGTCGGTCACTCCGTGCAGACCGGGAATGTTGTGAGAGTGTCGGAGGTTACCGCCTTGGCGGGCAATAATTTCCCTGCCGGGAACTACGTTGCTACGTACGTGAGTCCGTCGGCGTTCTCTATCGCCACCGGTCTAAATACTGTCAGCTCTGGGACACTGAGCCTCATCGTACCCGACCCTAACTTCCAGATACGTACGCCGGGCCTATTCCTTAAAGTGGGTTCTGAGTACAGGCGGGCATTCTCGACAACCGATAAGCCCTTCTTCCAATCCATCACGGACTCCGCTGGAGCTGCGGCTTCTGCCAACCCTACCGTCGCGGGGAGCGGTGCTAGTTTCACCGGGCAGAGTTTCGGCGCCCTGAGCGCTGAGGGCACTCTGACCACGAACGACCCCGCGATAACAAACTGGTACTCGTACAACACGACCATCTCCGAGTTGGCACAACGTATCCACACTAACGGTCGCGACGGCGCCTTCTACTACCACATCCCCACCGCTCCGGCAGTGGGCAATGTGAGCGTCATCAGAAATGGGTTGCCGGCGACTATATACGCTGTCCCGCTATTCACCCTGGCACCGTAAGACTCAGGTCCAGGAGGGGTTGTTAGCGGAGAGGACTCTCAACTGCCGGCCCCCTTCCTGCTTCTGGATGAAGAGATAGTACTTATCCTTCACTGGCTTGTTGTTGGAGTGAAGGCGAGCGTCGTTGTAGATGTTGGCGTTGATGGCCGTGGCGGAGTCGGTGGGTAGGCCCACGCCCAACTCCACCTCTAGTTTGTGAGTGTACTCCGCTCCAGTGAATACGGGTTTCTGCGACGCTAGGAGAGTGGAGAGAAGGTTTGTCCGCTCCGCCGCGGAGAAATCGAACATCAGTTTATCGGTGACATGGAGGAACTTCTGTCCCATGTCGGTGACATTACTGATCCTTCCACCCCACCAGACGTCAAACTGACCCTCTGGCGTGAGGCCGGAGTTGTAAAGAACGGCGTCGGTCTTCACCAGTCCCTGGAGATCGATGTTCTGTATAGAGTAGGGAGGGTAGCACAGGCCACCAAGACCGGGGTCCGATGACCCAGGTGTATTATCGTAGCCGAATGGCACAACAATGTCCGCCGGTGGGGCAGGAAGTTCCGTATCCTGCGAGAACGGACTACCTGGAGAGGGCGAGGACGAAGCCTTAACGTACAGGGTCTCTCCGAAACTCAACCCAGCGCCCTGATCGACTCGCAGGTACTGGTAGGCTCCATTCATGACCAGTTTTATCTGCACGAGCCGATCGGCAACGTTGCCACCTGTGGGGGAGGGGATGACACCCGCCCGGCTCACCCTGGCACCTGAGGAGTCGGTGATGAAGGACGGAAGCGTTCCACCGAGCTGGAAGTGGTTGTAGTACACCTGGCAGTTACTGTACACTCCCGCGGGCTTTGACGGGGTGAAGGTCACTCTGCCGGTCGATGCGTTGTACGAGGTGACTCTTCTTACCGTCGCGTCACCCGCGAAGTAGATCTCGGAACCGATATACTGACTGTTGTTGCTACCGGCGGAGTCCGGGGAGAATACACCTCCCGACGTGGTGATCGTAGTATCTCCAGAGTTCACTGTTAGCGTAACGCTAGCGAACGAGGTTCTCTGCACACCTATCAGACCGTAGAAACTGTAGTCCGTCGTCCCCTTCCTGAAGGCCACCGTGAAGGCCGACTTGGAGAGGTGGTTTCTGACGGAACCTCCGAGCGCCAACTGAGCCACCACCCCAGTGGTATCGCGGGTGAAGGTGGTACCATCCCACGATCCGTAGTATAAACGACCCTGACCATCCACCTCCTCGTAGAGGACTCTGATCGTGCCGGGGTTGAAGTCGGGATCGGAGGGTAGTTTGGTGGGGGTGAGGGTGGAGATATTCTGCCTGGAGATGTTGGAGAATGTTGTGGAGTTGTCCGCCATGTGCAGGGCCTTACCGTAGTTGGTGAGGGTTGCGGTGTCTATAACCCCTAGGTCGTTTGTGGGGAACCCGGCGATTATCACGTTACCGCCAAACCCGGCCTGATCCTCTATCACCTCTATAAAGGTGTAGTTGGCGCCGTCCTTGCGAACCTCCCCGGGCACTAGGTTCTTGCCGGAGTAGGGAGAGGTGGTGCCGATCTCGGCAACGGTGCCCTTCCTCTGCCTCCCGATCATCAGAAGCTTGGAGTGGTTGTAGTCGTAGTCCCTCTGAGCGGCCGCGGTTGTGATGGAGTTGGGAAGCATTCCATCGTACCGGTCAGTGCCGTAGGTATTCAGCTCTGGTAGATTTCCGAATTTGGCTTTGTACAGGCCCAGATTCTGCTCAAAGGGTATTTTGGAGGGGTCGGGGTTGACGAAGTTCGCCCCCACCCCGTCCAGCATGTCGTAGACGGATTTGTACTTCCCGGTCTGGTTGGGATTGAAGAGGAATCTCTGCCAGAGCGGCTCGTCGTACCTCAGCTCTGTGGTTGGTATGACGGTGCGGGGACGGTTCTTCACCAGCACCCAGATCTTCTGCCCGTTGGTGGGTGATAGGCCAGAGATGGAGAACTGGGAGTAGGTGACTCCGAGCACGGGGGCCGTCTTGGTGGCGATGGTGAGAGCCGAGGGTACGTTGTATCCCAATACACTTCCGGGTTGGGAAGCGCCGATAAAAGTGTAGCCTACGATCTCGAAGAATTTGCTGAAGTTAACAAAGTTGGCCTCGGCGGCAGCGCTACCACCAGCTGACGTATCCACCTCCCAGGCACTCTGCGCAGTACTCCAAGTAACTCTGAGTTGCGAGGAGTAATCATTCCAGCTCGGAAGATCCACCGGGTTGATATTGGTCTCTATGGACCGGATGAAGAAACCCGCAGGGCCTAGGGGTTTGTTGGTAAGTATGTTTGTCTGGGCCGGGTCGGTGGATGGCTGACCGTACCAGAACCTCACAACCACGGGAACGTAATCCCCATCGAAGTTCGATACGGGATTCCCCTCCCTATCGGAGTAGGTCTTGCTGAAGTCAAACGCCGAGCCGTCCGCCAGGCTTCTCTGAGCTGGGAGGGTTCCCGTTCCAGAGCCCAGGGGCATCGTCGGTCCGCCCTGGATGTAGTGGATCTGGCTACCTAGGGCGTTGGGTGCGGCCACCTCCTTGGAGACCTGGACGTAGTAGGTGGAGGGATCGGCGGTATTTACCGCGGTTCTCCAGGTACCCTCCACGGCCCCAGTGGTGGGGTTATAGCCAGTCTTATCGAAGTAATCGACGCGGATGTGCCCGTTTACCTGAGCCGACAGCCTCCTCAGAGTGGTACCCAAGATGGCTCCCTTCGCCATCCACATATCAAACCTCAACCCCCAGTTGTACTTGGTGTTGATACCACGCAGGGGGATCTGGTCGAATTTCATGTTACCGTCGCGAACGATCGGGAACTTGGGGTTTGTCAGAGCGGATTCCGTCTGACTGCCGTACTCGTTGGCGCTGAGAAAGTCGTAGTTGTACTCCCCACTCCACCAGTACTCATTCTCGACATCAGGCACGAATGCTCCGTCCTTGACATACCCTACACGGTGAGTCTCGGCGATCTGCGTATCCGTAAGGGGCACAAAGTCCGCGGAGTTGAATGCCGTGGAGGTGATGGCCTCAGTGAAAAATGGCGGTAGGTTGGTGTGGGAGTACTTGTTCGTCGAGCCGGTAGGTTGGTCTGCCGGAACGTAGTACTTGAAGAGCACCGATCCCTGGCCCTGGTAGATCGTCCCCCTTCCGGCAAATCCCTCGGCCTGGGTTATGCGGTCGGCGATACGCTGTCGTGGGCTGACCAACGGTGCAGACACGCCCTGCTCGTCCAGAGCGTTGATGGAGGCGCCGCTCAGCACCTCAAAATCCTCCCGCTTCAGACCGAATCTGAAAATACCGTCGAGGATCTGTATGTCCGGGGGCCCGAAGTTACCGAGGGTGGAGGCCTCGGCCGAGTCCTGGATGTCCTTCAGTACTCCGGCCAGCGCCTCGTCGTTGGAGGTCAGGTCGCCGAGCGCTTCGTCCCTAAGCAGACCGAAGTACTTCACCTCGGTCTCAGCACGGTCCTTCTGCAGGAACAGTTGAGGCTGGGTGCGGGAAACTCTCAGTCTTCCGCCGGTCTTTTGCTTAGGCATCTTCTCAAAGCACTACTTCTAGTATACCTTAAACCTCCTCTATCACCTGGAGACGTACAGGTCCGAGTAGGCCCGGATCACCGACTGGACGAAACTCGACCTCTCTATGTCATCGAACCCAAACTCCACGTGACCCACCTCTGGGAGGAGTTTGAGCCGTCTTAGGGCGTCGGAAAGACCATCCCCGCCGAACTTGCCCGACAGATCCCTCTGCACCACGTCCCCGAGCAGGGCGATGCTCGATCCGTCACCTAGACGTGTGAGAATCGTCATGAGGCTGTGGGTGGTGGTGTTCTGCATCTCGTCGGCGATGATTACGCAGCGGCGCAGCGAACGTCCTCTCAGGTGGTCGATCGGCAGGAACTCGATGTACTTCTTCGAGAGGAGGTACTCCGCTTTGCCTTTGGGCATGAACACCTCCAACGAGTCGCGAACCGGGCAGATGTGCGGTGCGATCTTCTCTTCGAGGTTACCGGGTAGGAAGCCAAGCCCCTGTTCTCCGGGGACATCGACCACGGGCTTTACGTAGTAGATCTTGTCGATCTCGCGCTTTGCCAGCTTCTCGCAGGCTACGTACGTCGCGAGAAGGGTCTTAGCGGTGCCAGGCGGTCCCGAGAGCATCGTGAGAGTCTTGGTACGCAGGTATCTCATTGCATCCACCTGGTTTGGGTTGCGGGGCATCAGCGTCCTATTCTCCTGGAATTTGGGCTGGGCGGGGGCGCTCTCCGTCGAAAGAAGGTGGTTGTCCTCTAGTTGGCGTTGTTTCCGTGTTGATTTTCTAGCCATGAGATTTGCGTCTGGGTACGGATACGAAAAAGGACCCAGGGGAGCGTAATAACTCCTAGGGTCCTGGTAGTGGTGAAGCGCCTGGCTGTTTGGACATGCGCTATTGTTTTCGCATCCTGACAGACTTTAAACCACTCTGACTTTTAGTAGGTTTCCGGTCCTATACATACCCCCAATGGCCACCGGGGGCACGGCCGCCGCGGCCGAGGCGTCATCGGTGAACTCCCTCAGGCCGGTGAAGCTCAGCCGGGAGAACGGGACGGAGGCCCTGTCCCCGAACCTTCTGGCCGTCCCGCTCAGATCTACGTAGTACATCTCGTCGAGCGCCTCGTTGAGGAACAGCTCGCCTCTGTAGGCTGAGTTCTCGTCCTCGTCGTGCTGGATCTGGAGGTAGGGTAGGTTGTGGGTAGTGTCGGATGTAAATCTGACTCCCCAGCGATGGTAGGGAGGCACGGGAGCTGCGGGCATGTTCCTGCTCTGTTCAAGTATGTACAAGTACTTTAAACTCTAGTACGTTAGTGAAAAGTAATAGTAGAAAAGTTACGGTGCACGGGGCGCGGGCGCCTGCGCTCGAGCGCGCTCTTGACTGCGGGCCGGAATCCGTGATATAATACGAGTACTATGATCTCACTTCCAATGTCCAAGCCCGTCACAGTAGTTCTGCTTGGAGCTGACAGAGTCGGCAAATCTACCATCATCGAGAACACCCTCAGGAGATTTCGGCACCGGAACATTCACGCCACCGCCCTGCACTTCTCCGAGCCTCAACCCCACCACTCCAGCCCCATCGAGCAGTACATCGGGCCCTTCAACTCCGTCCTAGAGAGGACGCCAGAATTCGTGCTATGCGATCGTGGGTTCTCCGAGGTCTGCTTCTACGACGAGTTTCGTAGGCGTATCTCCATCTCCCACGAGTGGGCTCAAGCCGCCGAATCCTACTTCCTGGAGCGCAGTTCGGACGTGAAGGTATTCCTCCTCGAGCGGGAATGGAAGTGGAGTCAACCCCATCACCTCATCGAGGTACGGGAGGAGTATCCTGAGGCCACGGCCTGGTGGATCAAGAATAAGATGAAGGCGCGGGAGGCCGAGCATTACGCCTACTACGGCTACATGCATAACTACCTCAACCGCTACTCCCTCCTCCCGCACACCGTTCTTCGCGACACTGACAAGGACTTTAACCTGCTCGATCACCTTGTCTCTGTTTAAAGATAGTCGATCCGCCCTATAAGGGCTCTAGAAGTATTACTTCACCATGGCCAATATCCTCAACCAGGGCCTGTACCGTACCCTGGGAATCCAGTTTGAATACAAGATCAAATTCCAGGAGTTTCTAGACGAAGCCCGCACGGACACCCTCGTCGCGTCGTACAGCAACGGTGACAACACCTCCGCCAGCAGACTCGCTCTATACAATAGCTTCGTGAAGGCGGGTCCGACGATGGGCTTCGAAGCCAAGAGGATCGCCTACAGCCTACTCAAGTACATCGGTGACGCGCTTAACGCCAGCGCCGACGTGCCCGCCGAGGACAAAGCGCTGCTCGACGAGGGCCTCTTTAACGTCATCAGGTACGTTGGTATGGAGGGCGACGAGGACTTCCACTTCATGGTGGCAAGCTTCAACCTGGCCGAAGTGATCTCAGCGATCATCGCCGAGGTCGTTCCGGCTCCTCAGGCCCCTGTGGGTGGGCTCGTGACACTCTCCTTGGAGAAGGCGGGAAGTGGCTACACCACCAACGGCACTCTGACGTCAGGCACCGTGTCAATCAAGATCGAGTCGACCGAGACAACCAATCCCGCGGGTTATGCCTTCGGTGTTGCGACCGCAACTCTCACAGCGGGCAAGGTTACCGCGCTCGGCGCGATCACAACCGCCGGTGGTGGGTTCAAAGTCGGTCAGATCGTCGCTCTCAACGTCAACACCGCCGTTTCCACCGGCGCCACCCAGAAGACCGCGGCTCTGGCCAAAGTCGTCGCCGTAGTCTGATAAGCGCCCGATGTGTCGAGTCTGTACCGTTGCAGAGCCCGCGTAGGCTACCGTCCCTCCGGATCGGAGCAGCTTATCGTCTTCGACGAAAGGCAGATACAGGAGCTAAACGTAAAACTGAAGTGGAAGCCTAACGCGGCGTTCGCTAACGCGGACTCCTCGACGGAGGCTTCCGTCAGCACCAACGCGCTCTCAGCCTCCACCTGCTCCGTAACGATCAGCGATCCCTACCTCACGGGACTGGCCTGGCCAGCGCTCTTCGACGCCGCCAGCCTGTACACGCAGTCCAATATCTTCTCCGCGAACAACATACTCCTTCCCCCGTGTGGGGAGGGGCAGGATCCCTACACCGACAAGTGCTTCAAGTACGTTGATAGTGAGTCGGACGGAACCACCTCCGTAAGCAAATTCCCCTTCCTCGTCCTGTCGCTGTGGTACGATGTCAAGGGGACGTCATTCGGCTCCGACTTCTACTTCAGGGTCAATGGCCTCTCCATCTCCCACGGAGCTAGGTACCCGAGCGTGACCATTCGCGGGCAGGAAGCCCGCTCCATACTATTCAATCAGTCGCTGGTCAACATCTCCCTGGACGAGGGCCTGCCCATCGACAAGGCCCTGAAGGACCTAGCGGAAGGCCAGGGGTACTCGGTGTCCTTCTGCTCCAATACCAACTCCGATCCGACCAAGAAGAGGATACTCCCCCGCACGGTGCGTTACACCGGGGTGACTGTCGACGAGGCGATTAAGAAAGTCCTCGACTCGGTCAGTGGTAACTTCCTCTCCATGCCAACACGCGATTACGCGAATAAGATCTCCATGTGCTCCAGGGGCGAGATCAATCAAGGGTGTTCCGTATTCTACCTCGGCAAAGGCCTCTACGAAGGGTACGAGATCAACGGCCAACCGGAACTGACCATCCTGGCCCTCAACGCCGAGTCCGGCTCCAATCGGAATAACGCCGACCCGTACCTCTCCGAGGCTTTCAAAGCTTCCACCTACGTCCTGGGGGACATGGTGCCCCAGAAGAGAAAGAAGGCCATGGAGAAGGTCAAAAAGGTCGCCTTCCCCGGTCTCTTCGAGAAGGCCCCCAAGCACGTAAAGAACGCCCCCTCGACGACTGGGTACGTGTGGCGGGAGGCTAAGCCGGCTTCCTCCAACGCGAAGAGCGCGCAGGTGACCAACGAGGAGGCCACAAAGATCCAGAAGGATGGCCTGAAGCTCTTTGGCACGGCGCCCAACGGCACCACCTCCATCTCGTTTCTGAGCGGGGTGGTTCAGGAGGCCATCGAGGGGAGCGGGCGGGTACTCATCAAGACAAAATTTGCCCTGCAGATCTGTGAGAAGGAAGGGAGCCAGAAGTGCTTCTTTAGGCCTGTGTTTCAGGAGTCCACCAACCTATCGTCGGTGAAGGTGAAGCCCAAGGATAAGGTGGAGATCAGTCAGGAGCTCGGCTCCTCCACCTCCGATAAGCCCGAGTTTGTCAGATTCTACATCATGGGGCATAACGACCAACTCACCGTCATCAATCCTAAGATCGTGTGGGAGTGGGCGTTCCCTGAGACTGATATACCAACCACCCAAAGTCCCGCTGTAGTGGGGTCTGGTGGTGGTGTAGTACCGTCAGCCCCCAAGCAGAATCTTAAAGACTGGAAGGCTACTACAACCAATAAACCTTCCAAAATACTATTGATGGCGGGTCACGCCGATTTTACTTCCTCAGGCGCTCCCAATGAAGCGAAGTTAAACGTCGAACTTGTTAAGTGGGCGCAGCGAAACGCTAGCGCGTACGGTGTCTCGGACTTTGTAGAATTTTATTTACCCTCGTCAGGAAGTATACCCGAGACTGATCCTAGATCCCAGTACGCTAAAACTAGCGCTGGAGTATCGGGAGGTAGACAGGTTATAGAGATACACAACGACCAAAAATCGGGAAACAGTGGTGTTATTCCACCGACCGGAGGTAAGCAAATCTGGCCGTTAGATGACGCTCTTGCGTCCCAGTATGGGGCTTTCAATAAAAATTGGAGAGATGGTCTAGCGGTTCCTAAGCGCGGCGGGACGATACTCGAGGTGGGAAGGATGGACGATCCGACCTCTCGGATCTTTACGTCGGGAACCCCCGCTCAGAAGGAAGCGCTCTATAAGCAGCTGATGGATCCAACAATGAGAGCTATCGCCGCGGAGAAAGCCCGCAAGGCGGGCACTGCAACCGCCCCGGCCTCCTCCGCTTCGTCATCGGCACCATCGGAAGGATTCATCGTCGGCAGAGTGGGGTCTACTGGGCAATCCTCAGGACCCCACGTTCATATCCAGGAATCCACCAGCAGAACTCTCTCCGAGCAGCAATTACGCTCACTAGCATCCAAGTACGTTACTGTAGCTGGCAAGTCACTTACGTCCTATACGCAGGGCCAAGGATTCGGCGCTGGAAGAGATCATGCTGGAATAGACTACCCCATAAAAGCTGGAGAACCAGTAAGCGTGACCGGTACAATTGTAGCCGCTGGCCCCGGAGTGGGTGGAAGCGACTGCGGAAACGGTGTTGCTTTCAAACCTCCCGAAGGACCCGAATTACTGATATGCCATCTTCAGGATAAATCTATACCACCCAACCTGGCCGGAATGAGTGTTTCCTCCGGTGGAGGTAAGAGCAAACCGACAATATCCGGCTCCCCCGCCACCCAGGGCCTGACAATGGAAACAAGCTTTAAGGGCATTCCAAGGTCCCTGCGCATCATCCCGGGCAGAACCATCCTCTCGTTTATCACCGACTACGACGCCTGGGTGGAGGAGGGCAGGCCCGCGAGCAGGGATCCCGGCGTCTGGATCCCCAACCGGTTTAAGAACTGGTTCGTTAATGAGTGCGAGTATCGCTGGAGGGAGGGGGACCTGCGCGTGCAGATAGAGGCCGTAAGCGCGTGGGGGACTCAGCTGACCCGCGTACCTACCTTCACAAACTACCTCAAGAGTATGAGGGATTCCGGTGACGCCAAAATAACCAGCAACTACTACGACTACATCAGGTCTTTGGGCGGGTTGAACTGGAAGGTGGATGGTAAGGACTCCACCGAACTCTACTGCCCCGAGGCCCAGAACCTCAGCGAGTTCCTCAGCCAGGGCAGTGACTCCACCTCACCTACGGACGTGGCAGCATCCTTCCCTCCTGGAACCTGCAAGATAGGAGATCCAGCAAAAGACTCCATTATAAATGGTCTTATGTCAGCCGGTTTGAAGACTCGAGAAGCCCTGGCGGGAGCTCTGGCAAACATGGAGAAGGAGAGCGGAGTTAATTTTAACGTGCACAACGGTTCGAGTCCCGGTAGAGGGTGTGGTAGTACGCCATCTAGGGTCCTGGGAACCACGGGTTACGGACTCGTTCAGTGGTGCGGAAGCAGGGCGGACGATCTCGCTAACACTTACAAATGCGGAAGAAATTGCTCCTTAGATCAGCAACTAAGCTTCCTAAAGAAAGAGTTAGAGGGTAAGTATAAATCCACTATAGACAAAATGAATAACTCAAAAACCCCCGAAAAAGCGATGGAGTGGTTCATGAGAGAGTTTGAGGTTCCGCGCGATCCCGAATTTGAAGTGGGTAATCGTAGTCCAGCGGCAAGAAAGTACTTCAACCAGATCAAGTGCGATAAACCCTCATGATCTACAAAGCGCTCGCCGGTGTGGTAATGGGAGCGGTGCTCTCCTCCTCCAAGAAGGAGGTCATGGATATGGCCAGGAACCAGATCCTCCGCTCCCAGATGGAGGGTGTGAGGAAGGCCACTCTCGCCCACGTTGCGGAGAAGTACACGGAGGAGGTTGAGTACAACCTCTCGCAGTACATCAGGGCGCTGCAAGAGTCCAGCGTGGAGATCGAGTTTGAGGGCAAGCCTGGCGAGGCTCTCATCATGCGCGCTGAGAGCGCCGTGAAGGAACTCGAGGGGTACATAGAGGCGCAGAATCCCGACGGCGCCGTCATCCAGTTCCTCAAGCGTAGGTACAAGGAGGAGGGTGTGAGAATCATATCGGGTAGGCTCTACGGCTCCCACTACGTCAACCGCAAGTCGCAGGGCGTGTACGAGATGACGAACAAGATGGGCTACGCCGGTGCTGTGGATAAGCGTAAGCCGTGGCTCACCGGGCGGAAGACCGCGGAGGGGGTGGAGAGTATTATCGCCGACGCCGCCACGGAGATCTTCGAGGTGATGTTCGATGACGTGGATCTCAGCTCGGAGCTGGCCGGGTTGAAGTTCACAGGGCTCGGGGACGAGATAGCCGAGCGCAGTGGCTCCGGATTCGCCGTGGAGGGCAAAGCCCCCTCCAAGCCTAAGAAAAGCTCCAAGAAAAAGAAGCGCTAACCGTAGTACTTGGCGCCCTTCTCAAGATTGGCCTTGGCGCTGAGCGCCTGCAGCTGAGCGTTCATCATGTGATAATCGAACCAGCTCTCCGCCAGATCCGTGTCCTTAAAGTAACACTTCGTCCCCCTGCAGTACACGTCAACGTTCTCAAGATCCACCCTCTCATCCCTGCACCACTCCTCCACAAGGTTCTTGAAGGGGTATCGGTGGTCTATGTGAAATTCGCCCGAGTTGATGAACTCGCCACTTAGGGAGCATTTCAACGGCTTCTTTTTGAGCTGCCTGTTGACACTCGCGCGGAACGTCTTGATCTGAGGATCGATGATCTGCCTCATAGCGACCAGAGCATCCTTCTTATTCCTCTTGTACTCGGGCAACTCGATCTTCCTGGGGAATAGTTCGTCGACCACCTTGCCCTTGCCCAACCAGACCTCGCGTTTAGACTTAGACGTAATCATGACGATCCCTCTCACGGCCTTGCCCTGGAACTTCTTACTGCGGATCTTGTACCTCACGGGCCCGCGATCCTTCGTCACCTTCCACCGGGGAATGAGGTCGACAACGGAGTTCAGAAAGGCCTCGTCCTCCCCCCTCACGAAGTAATTGCACTCCGTCGCGGAAGTTACTTCACTCCACTTTTTTTCGAAGCCGCCTTTACTGTAGGGGGTTTCTTGGATGGTAACGGTCCGTCGCATAGGATAAATTCTATCAGTTGTTCCGAGTAGCGCTTGATGTCCTCGGCGTTGCGTAGGTGGGGGTTCTTACGAACCAACGTGGATACGCTTCTCTTCTTCACCAGGTAGTCGGTGAGGAACGCCTCGTCCCCGGGCTCCAGTTCGGTGATCCTGCACAGCAGGTCGTTATGCGACCCCAGAAGGTCCGCGAAGGTCAGTTCCGTCTCGTAGTCGGGTTCGATGACATTTGAGTACTCCGTTATCTGCGAGAAGCTCATGGAGAAAGCCTGGCGCACCGCCCGGATCTTTTTCGCCGACACCTGGATCTTCTCGGAGATCTTGTCGTCGGTTATATCGGGGTCCTCTATGAGGTACTTACGGATCTTCAGGTAGAGATCGGAGTAGGAGCGGGGGATCTTTACGAGCCGGCTATTGTCCCGGAGGTAGTTAAGCATGTGGAACTGGAGGCACCTATTCACCCACGTGGAGAAATTGGCTCCCTTACTCTGATCCCACGAGTCGTAGATCCTGACAATGTACTCGAGAGCCGCGTCCCTAAGCTCCTCGTAGGGCAACCCGGTAAAACTGGAGATCCGTCTCGCGACCTGGTTGGCCTTCCACATCTGCGAGATGATCTGACGGTCCCGCTCTGTCTCCTTTCTAGAGCCACGGCGGGGCGTTGTTGTAAAGTTCGTGTTCATTAGTTGTTGGTTTCTATGGCGCCCACGATGAAGTCCTTGAGTTGGGACTTAGCAAGAATGCCATCGGTATTTATACCTAGGAGCTCCGAGTCTTCGTCGAACACGGCGAAGTTCGGAGTGCCATCGCACTCGATCTGGTCGCAGAACTCCCACTCGTCGGTTGTAACGTCCCACTCGCCAAAACCTATGGAGTAGTGAGGGTACTCCTCAGAGAGCTCGTTAGCCGCCGCCGACCATACCGGCTTCATGGTGTTGCACGCAACGCAACCGGGTTGTTGAAAGAAGACCACCCGGTACTTGAACTGTTGATCTGTCATAATTTGTAATCCTTGCAAGGTGATACGAACGCATTATACCATACAAACGCCCGTTATAGGTAACGAGTGCCGCTGTACCCGCGATCCATCCTGGTTCCCACCAATCCTATGTCGGTAGAGACTCTCCTACTTCCCCCACGGTAGTAGGGATCATGGACCAACTGTGGCAGTCTACGCCTCTCCCCACCGCTTACCGCCTTCCCTCCCATAATCTCGTCCCTGTACACGGTGACACCGTAGACGAAAGCGTCCACGAAGTCGTCGTTTTTGATGTACGGGAAGGATGTAAGTTCGGCAATCCTATCCGCTAGGTTGGGCAGATTCTCGTACAGGGAGACGGCGCCACCCTCCACCACGGGGGCGATAGCATTCGCTCTCAGCACCTTGTCCTTGTTAGGAACCAGCTCCTTGATGGAGATGTTAACCGAGCGTTTCAGGGTCTGGATAAGAGGTACGCCCTGAGCCCTGCCCTCGATGTATATGCACCGTATCTTCCACTGCTTGATGAGTTGCGGGAAGATCTTCTCAAGATCGGGGAATTCCAGCCTCTCAAGGATGTAGTGGATGAGGTGGAGTTTGGTATTCGCTCTGTCGTAACCCCAGATACATATCGCGGTGTAGTCGTTCATCCTCTCCGCCTTGTACGCGGTATCTATGGTGGCGTAGATGAATCCGTATTTCCCGAGATTCTTCGAGTGGTAATCGAACCACGTCTCCTTGAAGATGGCCCCCTGCTCACCTGCCGGTCTCCCCTGATACAGAGAGTTGAAATCCCTGTCCCCGATAGACTTGCGTATGGCATGGAGGTTCTGCACTGGGAAGAACTCAGGCCAGTGCGACTCCCCGAGCTCCCGCCCGAGCACGTCGTTCTCCTCGTCGATGCACAGCGCCGGAACGTTGAGCTCCCTCCAGCCCTCTGGGTCGGCTTTCAGCAACCTGCCTATGACATCGTCAACGTGAAACCTCGTGCCCATGGAGATGATGGCGTGGTTGGGCAGACCACGGGTAAGGAACTGCGTCTGCGTCCAGGCGAACGTAGACTCCATGATGGTTGGAGAGTTACCATCCGCGAGAAGGTCGTCCAGGATCCCGACACCCGGCAATTCCTCATCGCTAATCACTCCAAAACCAAAGCCTGTGACATTACCCCCAGCCGAGGCGATCTTGATAAGCCCGCCATTGCCACTACGGATCGCCCCTAGATTGCATTTATCCCTATCCACCTCGCACTCCGGAAAGATCCACTTGAACTGCTCGTGGGAGATGTACTCTATAACCGCCCTGGAGTTCTCGTTTGTAAGCTGGAGAGCGTACGAACTCATGATAAACTGAGCCGACGGACTCCGGCCCATCTGCCAGGCCGGAAAGATCTTGGAGATGAGCAGGGACTTTCCCGTACGCGGAGGAAGGGAGACCGCCGTCTGCTTGTAGTCCTCCTCCCCGTCGCCGATGCGCTGCAGGAAATCCCCGATCTTGTAGTGGACTTTGAACGGTTTGAATGTCCCAGCGACTGGGACCTCGGATGTGATGTAACGCGCGAAGGTGAGAAAGTCCGTGCGGCATTTCAGCCTTAGCAACTCCTGTTTGTCAGAGGGTGAGAGGGAGAGTACTTCCCCCTCCATCTCCTTAACAGTTTGCTTCTCCGCTTTGAGCTCGGCCTTGTTCATAAGTTATCTGATCGAGTAGGGAGGGGATTCTGGGCGATTGGGGTAGCTTGGAGTCGAGGAGGGACTGGGGAGCTTGGGGGAACGGGGAGTTGATCTTGGACTCGAGGGAATCGCTCAGTACCTTATCCTTGTTGTTCTTAGTGAGGCACTTGTCGAATACGGCGGGCAGGTCCTTCGGCACGATGCCTAGCACGAAGTCCGTCAGATCAACCAGTCCCTTGGCGGGGTTGAGATCTTTCCACTCCGCATCGGCGGATTTTAGAAACCTCTCGGTTATGAAGGTTGCCTCTTTCTTGGAGACGCCGTTGAGTTTGGCGATCCTGATGATGTTGTCGAAGACGTTGGATAGGTTTTCGGTGACCGTGACCCCTGCCCCTCCGCCCTTCTTCACTGCATCGAGTCTTCTCACGTACGTGTAGACGTCACGTATGGCCTTGGAGGTTGTTACTATGCTCAGTAGGGTCTGGGATAGAAAGGACTCATTTCCCACCATCAGTTTGTTGATGAGGCGATGCTGGGCGTCTATGAGTTTTCTTTCAACCGACTCCACCTTGGTTATGTTGTTATCGGTCTTCTTAAAGGCCTTCTCCACCGTCTCGAAGGTGTAGACCAACTCCGACCACAACTCGGGCCAGTCGGCGTCTTTGGCACTGTTGAGCCTGTCGGCCATCTCCCCGAGCCTTTTTACGTCCTGGATCATCTCCGTAAGATCCCAGGTGTTAGGAATGCAGAGCTCCTCACCCACCTTAGTGGCAATTTTCCCCAGCGTTTCCGCTACCTCGTTCTCGTTGTTGCGAGTAGGATCGCCCTCGGGCGAGTAGGCGCTGGCGCTATTCGCCACCACATTGCCACACTTCTCCAGCAAGTTGTTGCCATCGGAGTCCTTGAAGTGCTCGGTCTTCCGGCACTTGGGGTCACAGGGGCACTCACCGCCTCCTCCACCGAAGAGACCTGACGTCAGTCCTCCGAGCAATCCCACCACAGGATTACCACCTAGAAGTTTGCCCAAACCCTCCAGCGAGATACCACCCTTGAACACATCGAGGAACTGCTTGCCCAACTCCAGCGCCTGTAGGGCTGTGGAGGCGATCTGGGGAAGGTCCGCTACCCCGTCGAACTTTGGTATGCTGGGAAGGCCGGAGAAGGATGCCAGGGTCGAGGCCACCTCCCCAAGCTCCCCGGAATTGAGTGCGCTGGTGACCCCCGAGACCACCCCAGGGACCATGGGAACCACCTTCTGGAGTGTGGAGATGGCCTGGTCGAATGGGGCCGCTCCAGGCCCCCCTGTCGCGCTACCCACGAGCTTCTCCACGGCCTTGGGTTGCCGTCTGATCACGTCAGCACCGGCCTCCAGAGCCGGTCTGATCACGCTGTTCACCTCCTCGGGGATGACGGAGAGCTTGAGGGCCGAGGCAACGTCCATGGCCCCGGCTATGCCCCCCGCCATGTACCCGAAGTACACCGAGGAGGCCTCTGGGGATAGGGTTTTTATGCTCTGGTTGAGAGCCTTGCGACCTATGATCTCCAGCGAATCATCCACTGTATTATTCCTCGCGCCTCTCAGCAACTGATCCCCCACTCCTCCGAGTGTCCTAAGCACCGCTGAAGTGTCGTCATCTATGACCCCCGAGGAGTCGAGCGCGGACGTGATCTGGGAGACTATGCTACCCACCGGCAGAGTGGAGTTATTGACTATGACGGTCTTGGCGATGTCGGTCAGAAGTTTAGCTCCGTCGAAACTGCCGGACAGAGCATTGGCGGCCTTGAGCGCTACGCCCAGGGGAGTTGTCTCCAGGGCGGCTGGTATGGCCTTAGCCGCCATCTTGAGGACATCCGGGGCCGAATTGCCCACAAAATCCCCGCCTCCCATCCCCGAACTCCCGTCCTTGAGCGCGGGTATGGGCTTGGCACTATTCAGAACCTCCTCCTTCGTCATAGGAGCGTCCTTTGAGTGGAGTTGGATGGGTTCTCGTTTGCCAGGATTGACCCACTTCAGCGCGCCCTGGTACCTCAGGCAGCTTATGCGCTGGGAGTTGATCCCGTCGTCCAGTACAGCGTCCATCCCGTGAATGGCGTCTGTACAATCCGGTAGTAGGCTTCTGATGAATATAGGAGTGGCACCCGCCGGCTTCCAGGTGAAGTTTCCGTTCTCATCTCTTCCGCACTTTATCTGGAAGGTTCTGAACTTCCGGTCCTCGGCAAAGTCCCTAACATCCCCTTCCTGGGCCTGGTTGCACTGCGGTATGCCCTTCTTCTGAGAGAGGTCGGTGACGGTGGCGTCCTGGACTCCTGGATCGAAACCCTTCTCTATCCACTTGCTGCTGGTGAGGGATTTCCAGTTCCATACCTCCTCGCCCCCCTCCTGCGGGTTGTTGCGTCGCATGCAGACGACAACATCCTGGTTCATCTCGCTCTCGAGTAGGTAAACTCTTCCCCCATTCCCCCTGTTACATCTCAGGCCCTGATCTCCTGGCGAGGAGGGGGCGCTGTAGGGCGCTACCTGCTCGTTAAGCGTGGTGATCTGCACCGGGGCCCCACCCGAACCTACGTTGGGGTTCTTATTGAAAAACCCTAGGATGAAAGCGTCTCCGGAGTTGCCATGGGCCTTCCCCACGAGGCAACTGGAGCCGATGAGCTGGGCGCTGAGCAGTCCCTTGCCACTACCGAGTACGTAGGCCCAGTCGCTCGTCGTACCGTCCTGGTACTCCACCTTCACCCTACCGAGCTTCTTAGGATCACTTACCGAGACCACCGTGGCGATCTCGTTGAATGGGTCAGCGTACACTCCCCCCATGGCCTCCGACGTGCGCGAGGAGAGTTCCTTTACCTGCTGAAGTTCCTCAAAAAATCCCATTACCCTGCCTGCAGATCGCTTACGTTGACATCGGGCTCGAAGAACGCGTCCCCAACCTTCCACAGGCCGGCGGACAGGTACGCGTACTGCACCCGAACGTTCAGGTTAGATGGCATCCAGTTTTGGGCTATGTACGTCACCGCGTCCCACGACTTCCCGTCCCTATTGTAGTAGTAGGGTACTCTGAAGAATACGTTTTTGCTATCCTCAACGCTACTGACTCTGCTCACTCCCGCCACGAGTTGGTTGGTGTAGTTGCCAACGCTGGCGTCAACGAGGTTCCCCACCTGCAACACCTCGCTCTTGTACGGGAGGAGTACCGGAGCGTCTATCTCCGCGGATCTGAGTCCGGTCCTAGGCCTCAGTAGCTTTCTTTCAGCGTCCACTACCTCGAGCTCCTTGGAGGAGTGAGACTTTAACCCGAAAAGCGAACTAAGAAACACCGCACCAAGCAGGCTTCCCTTGGCTTCCATCAGTCCGTTCCAGAGGGACTTGTCCACTGTCACCTGGTCCGTAGGCGTTAGAGATACCTTCTCGTCGGTGTCGGAGTACGTTTTTACCTTCAGCAGGCTGAGTGGCTCGATGCGGGTTATCTGACCCGACCCTGGATCCCTGAGAAGGTCTATAGTCTCGATCTCGTCCAGTTTTATGCCCAGTAGATTGTCCGTGGTTCCGTTCCACTCAGGGTTTGTGAAAGGAAGGTGCTCCAGCGCCCCACCCTTCATGGTCAGTACCTCGCCCAGAGTGGGGAAGGTCTCGCTGACCTCCCTATCCCACCAACCAAAGGAGTTCTTGATGAGCGCTCTCTTGACCTTATTATCCCAGTTGGGATTCCACAGTTCCCCAAAAAGTCCTACGTGCTGGGCCAGCCAATCGAGTAGGCCCGGACTGCACGTGTCGGGATCGAGGTAATCGGAGTAGAACGCCGCCACCTCTTCTTTCTTGGAGGATAGGAACTCGTCCGCGCCGCTGGTCAACCACCGAGCCGGCTCGTCCTCTCCCTCCTCAACAGACCACTTGAGGTACGCTTCCGCGAGCCCTGGGAGACGTGAGTAGACGGGCCTGGATATACTGTCTCTGCCGTAGGAGATTCTGGGGGCGGAGAGCGAACTCCCCGTGACCTGGATCACACTCCCCAGCAGTGTCTTGACCCGGTCAAACACCACCGAGACGAACTCCAACCCGCTCCAACCGCCTCCGAACTCCTCCTCCACGATCTGGTTACACCTACTCGACCACTCGACCTCGAGCCCCTCGAAAGCACCCACAAGGGCGTCCCGGATCTCCTCGGAGGCGGGGGACTGTAGGTGGTTGTTGAGGAAACCCTCGGAGACTCCGGGGTACGCCGAGGCCAGGATCCTCTGCACGAATCTGGGCTTTCTGCTCTCCACGCCCACGAGGTCCGTTGTTGGTTTTCGGGCAACATCCACCAACCTGGAGTCGGTCCGATCTATCTCCGAGTCGATGAAGTCGTCGGAGTAGTAGAATTTTGGCGGGAGGTAGATTTTGCACGTTACGCTCGCCGGGCTTGTCACGCTCACTGTGCGAACCTCGCCCTCCGGACCGTAGGTGTAGTGGTCGCCTCTAACTATGGTTCTGAGAGCGACGGATTTCTCCGCGGGTAGGTAGTAGGTTATGGGGAGCGAGTCGTCGCCATATGTACTCGAGGAAGTGTACCTCCACTTACTATCATTCACACGCTCCAGAGTTCCTATAACGCAACCACCCGGGTCGCATACGGAATCCGTACCGGCGCCTGCCCTGCATCGAAGGCCCGATCTCGAGCAACTCTCCATGCCGGCATTATCCCCACCAAGCGGGTGGCCGTGAGCGTAGATCTCGTAGGAGTACTCCTCCCCGGTCCGCGGGACCACCTCACTGGAGGTGTACACGTGCCCGACGTTCTTGTACTTGAATCCTTCCGATGAGACGTTTCCTATCTCCGAGTCTATGACCTTCTGCCTATCCGAGGCTATATCTCTCCTCTCGGAGAAGTCCACCTTCCCGAGCCTGTGCGCAAATATCCTCGACTTCCTCGTCCGGGGGAAGTCCACGATGAGGTGGGCTGGAGATAGCGCCGGATTACGTCTCCTACCGGCCGAACCGTTCCACGCTGAGTAGTTCATGGGGTGTACAGATTATCGTAGTAGAATGTCAGCGGGGAGAAGTCGTTGATAGAGGTGAATCCTATCTGCGCCCTGTAAAGCTTGTACGAGGTTATCGCGGAGGGTGAGGGCAGGGTCTGATTGTCGAAGTTAATCACATCCAGGTAGTTGTAATTGCATCCAGTGCTTGTCTCCTCACCGGAGAAGCCAGCGCAGAATCCCTCAATCACGGACTCGTCCCTGAGCATGAGCTTCGCGTTCATGTTATTGACCGATCTCACAAAATCGAACTCGTAGAGGAGTTTGAGCATGTCCTGGTAGTTCAGGTCCGATCCGAGTGGTATATTCGCGGGATTTATGTAGTTTCTCAGCGTCTCAAGTACCTGCGAAGCCAGGTAGTCCGTGCTAACGCTCACCTGAGTTGGGTCGTAGAGGATCTCCACGGACACGTCCATCGGGACAATGTTCGGCGAAACAAAGGAGATGTTCGTGCCCATAGTCACCCTGGACCTCATGGAGCTTACAAGGTACTCCAGGTTGGAAGCGCTCAGTCCCCCACCATCACTATCACCCACGCAAATCACAACGTTCCCCGAGAGAGCGCTGGTGAGTCTGTACCTTTCCTCGTACGTTAGTGCTTTCACTATGCTCGCTTCGGGCACGAGGGTGATCACCTCGTTCTCAAAATCCTGGGAGGTGGTCAGGTTTCTCCTACTGAGAACCTCGAACGCTCTGGACTTCATGCCAGCCACCGACTCCGTATCAGTCCCTCCAACAGCGGGCGATTCGTTCCTCAGGAATTCCAACCCCGCAAAGTTCCTCTCGATCTTGTTTATATCTCCCTCCCCGACGTTATACGCCGATCCCCACCTCTCCGACTGGCAGGACACCGTGACCGAATTATCCGTCTCCGATATGCGGACTTCCGCGAGTGTCACGAACACCTGCCCGCCACTCGCGATAAGCTTCGTCCCGCTCGGGATGATAAGCACTCTCTGGTAACCGGGGACTTTGTAAAAGGTGACATCGGCCAGGGCCCTGCTACCTATCTTCCTCTGCACCCCCAACTGCCTCAGCCACTGCAAACTGAACGCCTCGGGTAGGTTGTTGAGGTAGTAGAGAAGCTCGGCTTGGGCGAAAGCCTGCCCCTCCACTATCGCCGACAGGGGCGAGGCTGGGGTGAAGTCGTTGAGCTTCCCATCCGACTCCAGGAATATCCTCGACTGCAGAGCGCGCACCAGCGCCTCCGTATTACGACTATCTAACTGAAGCGGGAGAATTGGACCGTAGATGTTAGCCATTAGAATGCCGGAGAGAAGTCTTTGCGAGCGGAAGGTATAAGCCCACCCTGAGGATCCGCGTTATCCTCCTCGAAGTTGGGTACCTGGGACGTATCCAGTAGATCACCATTTGACATGGTGGCGGGGTCGAAGGTGGTGAATCCGTTTAACCGCTCCCCTATCAGTGAGATGGAGAAGACGTTGCTGTCAGCCTGCGGGTTGTCCGGGAACTGACTGAGGAGCGAGGACGAGTAGGGGGAGTTGACGGCTGTGTCGGAGACGGAGAGCGCCCCCGAGGGGTTGTACAGACTCTCCAGTGGGGTGGATGACAGGTACCCGGTGTAACCATTCACCACGGAGTCTCTCACACTATCCTCCATCGCGGAACCGGTCATGCCTGGGTAGGCCACATCGTTCCAGTAGTCGGTGGGGGTGATATAGCCGGTGGGGATGTCGACTCCGCGGTAGTCGTACCCCAACTCCACCGAATTATCCAGATCCACTCTGGAGTTGAGTGGGGGCACCGACAGTTTCGTCTGAGGGTTATTGGACACCAACCTTGTCATGAGTTTTGCGTCCTCGCCTCTCAAAGGCTCCTCCGTTACTCTGTCGCACACGGCCGAGGTGAGCGCATCGGCCACGGAACCCGCTCCGAACAGACCCTCCACCACGAACCCTACGTAGTCGGAGAGCGAGAGCCCGTAACCCTCCACCGAGTCCACGTTACCGAAGAAGGATCTTTCCGCCCCGGTTGCCACGCTCTGCCTCCAGTTAGGTCCGTACCTTACATCAACGTAGTCGGTGAACTCCGGGTTGTCAGAGTACTGAGTCTCCAGAGCGTCCATGATGAGGTCGGTGAGGACCTTTCTCGAGCCGAAGAAACTCTCGAGTACGTCGGACGGTCTCTGCAGGTCCAGGAACCGGGAGGGGGACTGAGAGTACACCTGGTTCTGCACCTCGCGAAAGTACTCCGGGTCGCCGTAGGCCACCGACGCCAGCCCTCCCAGGGTGCTAAAATTGTCCGTGATGTATCCAGTTTTCAAGGTTTTACATCCCTCTCTACTATAATTTAAACCGCGAAGGGTAGGTTAAAGGTTATCAGACGCATTACCCGCTGTCAATGGCTGAAGCAACGCACCAGCAGATCACCACCTCGCTTCCGGGAGAAGAGCCGTTTATCGGCGACCTGGACGAGGGAGAGATCGCCATCAACGTTGCTGACGGAAGAATCTGGTCTGGGGATTCCATAGGTACCCCGGTGGAGTTAGGTGGGGCTGTGAAGAACCACCCGATGGGTCCTCTTCTCACATCCAACTACCTTGACGTGGATATTACATCCGCGGACAACCTACCCGTGGCTAACACGAATCCGCTCGATATACCGGTGGGGTTCCACAGAAGCCATCGTATCCTCCTGAGATTCACTCAGATCCCGCTCGAGAACTTCCAGACTTACTTCGACTACCCGGTGAACTGGGGAGTGGAGTCGTCGTGGAAGTTTGGAACGTCCGTTATTACGTGGGGAGGGGCTTACGACCAGCTGGATTTTACCGCCACCAACCCCGTTGATTTCTATAAAGCCCAAGGAAGAAGGATACTTATAGAGCTCAGTTCCTTCGGCCCCAGTACGGAGTGGATCGGAAGACTACTCTGGGTTAGTTCAATCTCAACCCCTCAAGAATAAAGTTTCCCACCATGCTAGACAAGATTCAGTTCCAAAACGGATCGATCGTAACAGAAGAATATCTCAACGAGGTGCAGAAGGGGACGAGTTTCTCCGCCACGACGGACCGTGACGACTACTACTCGGAGCCGACGGAGGGCGAGCACAGCGGTTGGAAGATCGGCCAGCGCGATCGTCTTAAGGACTGGGAGATCGCCGATCCACGTAAGGACAACGAGACCTCCGTCGGTCGTCTAGCTCACGACGGTATCGTTCTCAACTCCTACGACCCTACCACACTCGAGAAGGTATGGGGCCCACCCGCTCTCGTGGAGACGAGCGCCGGAAGCGGTGTGTACGGCGTGTGGGTCGAGGCTGGCAGTGTCATCCTCACCGATGGCCTCCCCGTCTCCTGGGGTACGCAGTTCGTGCAACTGCTCAGCGGCCAGGAAGTAAACTATATCTACCTCGACGAGGAGAGCGCAAGGGGGGACATCACCGCCCTCGCTGAGGTGGGACTGACCATCGGATCCTCCCTGCCCTCGGCGTCACGCCCCCACGTCCCCCTTGCTAAGATCACTCTCAACGCCGACGGAACGTCCCTAGCTACGAACGAGGACGGTAGTGTTGTAGGGGCCGGGTACGTTGACCTTCGCCCGGGCCTCTACGTTGGCAACCTGAACACCTACCCACGCATCCTCCGCAACACCGAGATCAAGAGGGACTCTCTCGTTGCCCAGAGCTGGGAGAGAGTGATTGTCGACACCTCCAATGGCTCTCTCATCGTATCCCTACCGGAATCCCCCACTGACTCCGACCGGATCGCCATCGTCGACATCTCCGGGACTTTCGACAGATTCCCCGTGGTCATCAGGCCCGGTGACGGAACCAAGATCTCCAACTCCGTCGATGACTGGATCATCAATATCCGTGACGCTCACGTCGACCTCTTCTACCACGCTGCCACCATGGAGTGGAAGTTTGAGGAGACCCCGGGTGGTGAGTGCACACCCATACTGGGAAGCTTCCTGAGCTGCGGTGGGCGTGAGTTCATCGGCCAGAGACTGCCCAGTGAGTGCGTGGACGGGCAGATCATCCCTCCCGTATACCCCAACGCACCGGACGGGGTCTACCGTTACGAACCCTCCACCTCCAAGTGCTACAAGGAATTCTACTCGAGCGTGGCGGTGTACGCCGACGGTCAGGGCGGACTCATCAAGGTACAGGACGCTCCACGTTGCAATAGACTGGGGCGCTCGGCTGACCCGACCGTAAAGAATATCATCTACGTCGACCCGGCTACCGGCGACGATTCCATCTCTAATAACGGATTCGACAACAGCGTTCCGTTCCGTTCCATCGAACGGGCTATCATCGAGGCCGTGCGGGAGAGCCGCAGAGCCGGTCAGTACAACGACCGCTACGACAAAGTTGTTATCGAGTTGGCTCCAGGCGACTACTACGTGGACAACAGCCCGGGATCCGGAAGCATTCCCGGCCTGACCGCGGCCGAAGGCCTCATCCAGCGTGTCCCATCGGGCTTCGACATCCTGAACGTAGAGAAGCTCGACCGGGCCACAGTCATCCAGGTAGATTCACTCAGTCCGTCCCAGAGCCAACCTCCCAGGGTCTTCAACCTCGGAAGGATCCTGTACTCCCAGAGCGGTGGCGTCGGTAATATCGCCAAGGTGGAGAAGGAGAGTCTCAACTCCTCGATCTGGAAGATCACGCTCGAGTACGTTCGCGGTAACTTCTCCCAGAACGACCAACTCTACTACGACGGACTGTCGCTCATAAACCCGACCGGCGGTGGTCTGATCGTACCCCGCGGTGTTTCCATCAACGGTGTCGACCTGCGTAAGGTGCGCGTTCGCCCGATGTACGTGCCCGAACTCAACCCGGTGCAGAGCGAACCGCAGAGGGAGAAGACGGGGATCTTTAAGGTTACGGGTGGTAGCTACATCTCCCTGATCACCTTCACCGACAACCCTCAGATCTCCAGAAGCCACAATACCGTGGAGTCGGTCGGATTCGCGTCCCAGGCCGAGATGTTCGGAACATCGTCGGAGACCTCCTATTACTCGAAGATTAACAGTCTCTTTGGTCAGTACGATAACTGGGGAGCGGAGGGTCTTGAGGCTATACAGGCGGAGACTACTATCGTAGCACCGATCTACGACTCCAAGAACCTGAGGCAGACCGACTCCGAGGAGAACCAGACCGGTATCCCTGGAGGCGACTCGCGCACCAACGCTCCGGTGGCCTACCCAGGAGCCACAAGGATCAGAAATCAGTCCTCCAGCGACCAGAAAATCTTCGATCTCCCGGACATCAACTCCACAAGATCGTCGTCTCCGTACATATTCAACTGCTCCGTGAGATCCATCTTCGGTCTCAACGGTCTCCACGCCGACGGGGCCCTGGTCGCAGGATTCAAGTCGATGGTGACGGCTAACTTCACCCAGGTGTCACTGCAGACCGACCCTACTTGCTTCACCGAGGAATCCTACTACCTGGACCCTCCGACAAACAAGGATCAGGGAACAGGCAAGCAGTACAAGCCCTGCCCAGCCGACCCACTTAAGTACCGCCACTTTGGCTTCAGAGGTAGTAATAACGCCACCATCCAGATCGTTAGTTGCTTTGTTATCGGTAACGCGGATCACTTCGTGTCTATCGGCGGCGCCGATCTATCGATCACTAACTCCTGCTCGGACTTTGGTGACGTATCGCTAAGATCCATAGGTTACAAGACCAAGTCATTCAGCCAGGACGAGGGCGTATCTTCGGGCAACTACGGTGGGACCAGGATCTCCGAGATCATCGCGCCCAAACCGCTATCCTATACTCCACTACTGAGCGGGGAATCGCCCACTCTCGTGGACACGGAGATCAACACCGGCCTGGTATTCGACTACGACAAGACCAAGCAGTGGTACGTATCGAACTCCTCCGACGGAGTCGGTCCTAGTGTAATCAGGATCTACTTCAATAACTCCAACTCGAAGGCCCCGTTTGGAGCCACCGGTTCCGTTCCGACCGCCTCCTCTATGGGATCCGGTCAGTTCACCTACACAAGGAAGAAATCGGACGGGACGTACATGCTCTCTGGCGGAGCGGCCAGAGCCAACAGAAAGAGAATCTACTTCAAAGGCTTCGACTCAGATGGCAACTCCGTCCTGTACGCTGGTGACATCAAACTGGTAACAGCTACAACCTCACCGGGCTTCTCTGTACTGAATGACTCCTCCAAGATCTTCGTGTGGGATCAGCAGAGATCGTGCTGGTACGTTGAGGTCACTACAGCTAACGTTGTCGAGGAGGCCACGGACACCGACGGTGACGGTTACCTGCTCAAGAGGGTGGACTTTGCCTTCAAGTACAAGATCCTAACCTCGCCTAACACCACCGAGACTTTCCTCGCCAGTCAGGACTACGTCTACAAGAAGTCCCCTCTGACCATAGTGAGAGGCGTGGATAGAAGAAGAGCCGATGATCGCGTATACCGCGTGGTTCTGGAAGGGTTTGTCAAGAGCAACGGTCTGAGAAGACCGCAGAACTTCTACATCCTTGAGAAGCAACTCGGTGTGAGTGGTTACCCACTTAACGGTTCCTCCACCCTCTCCGAGGATCCCCTGACGATCTCTCAGATCCGCGACTACGACGAGGTATTCGATCCCGAAGCTTACAAAGCAAGAAGGCTGAGTAAGGGTGAGTCCGATGGCAGATTTGTCTGCTACATGACTCAGGCCTCGCAGGCTCGCAGAGTTGCGGCCGGTGAGATCTACCCCTCACTGGACTTCGACGAACCCGAACTGACCTCCGACCCTCTGGACTCCTTCACCCGTGTAGCCGCGGCGGAGTTTGCCAATAGGCCCGGAGTGCACCTTTCCACGTCCTTGGAGCCTAACGTCAACCCGATAGTACTCAAGGTACGCTCGAGCTCCTCCGTCTCCGGCATCCCGATTGGTCTTCGCAGACCGTCCGTGATCAGGGCCTCAGGCCACACGTGGGAGTGGACTGGGTACCTGAACTACGACACAGCCTTCCCAACCTTCCAGGGAGATCCCCTGGAGCAGGACTTTGCCCTCGGCAAGATCATCGTAGAGGACATGGGTGGTAAGGTTTACGCCACCGGAATGAACGAGGAGGGTAGTTTCTACATCGGTACCACCGTCTTCGATCTGAGAACCGGCGAGCAGTTCGCTATCCCTCTGGAGGCGGATAACGAGCCCGGAACCGTTACCAACCAGATCCTGAATAATGTGCTCGTGAAGGAGAGCCTAGCGCTAACAGACGGTGCTACGATGTTCTTCGGCAACGACACCGCTATCTACTTTGGCCCCTCCACCACATTTAACACGACCTCCGGTCCCATAACCGCTAACCAGAGTCCCCTCCCCGAGGTGTACGCTAGCACGGAGAAAGCCGGACTAGTGCAGTTGGCTGATGAGTCTGTTATCAGAGGCTCCAGGGGTTCCACCAATAGCCAGGGCGTAGCCGCCAAGGCCGTGGTAACGGCCGCTGACCTCTCTAGAGAACTAAACGTAAGATTCGACAATGCCGTCGTCGCGGGTACCGGAATAGAGGTTCAGTCCGTAGTCCAGAACCCGGAAGATGGTGACCCGCTAGACCCGACGGACGACGTAACCAAGTTCCTGGTATCGGCCAAGGTGGCCTCCAGCACCCAGCAAGGTATAATCGAGATCGCCACGGCCGAGGAGGTACGGGAATTCGCCTCAGCCACGCTCGCGGTAACGCCAGCGACGCTGGTCCAGGCCCTGGGAGACTCCGTCAAGAACGTTGTGAACCTGAGACTGAGTCTCAGCCCTACATCCCCCGTCCCCGACTCGGATCAGAGCGGCACGAGCATCTTCGTCCATCCGTGGAATGGTAACGAGATCGCTCTGTATGAGCCCGCTGGAACATACCCGAGATGGTACGTTCTCAAGTTCAATGCTGACACGGTACCGGGGTTCCCGTTAGCGGGACTCGGCGCCAATACGGTCTACGACGTGTACCTGTGGAACTCGGGGACTATAAGCCAGCCCGTGCTGGCCATGGACTTCTCGGCGTGGCCCACCGCCCTAACCCCTCCTGGCAGGGGGAAAAAGGACGGTATCCAGCACAAGCTAGGGGATGTTAGAAAGAGATTCGTGGGAGTTCTTCGCACCACGGCGTCGGGGCAGAGTCAGATCTCCCTGGGCGGGGTGTACGGCACTGGTTCCGGCGATTTTCCCAAGATATACCTCGCCAATCTTTACAACTCTTACGACGCACGAGCCGTCTATTTCTTTGCCGATGGGGCTGGTTGGAACTCTCCTTCAACGAACTGGGCGGTTCCTCCGGGTTTTGCTGCTGCTCCAAGAGTCAGTTTTGTGCAAGCAGGTAACACCCTCGTTATGGCGTTCTTAGACGTCTATAGTAATCCGTCTACTAGCGGAGATTTCGAAACCGTCGCTTACGTAGCCCCAGGTATTAACTCAACCGCAGGTCCACCGGCCGACGCGTTCTACGGAGAAAGCTCCGGATTTAACCAGACATCGGGTAGTCAGTGGGCTCAAAGTCTGGGCAGTGGTCTGAACGAGATCTACTACCTCTACAAGCAAGCTGGCAGTAATCTTCTCAACGAGCACCCAGCTCATGGTATGATAGTGGTCGCCAAGGTCTGATTCACATGATCAGCTTCTCTAGATCCGCCTCCGGCAAGAGGGCTAGAGCGCCGCGTTGGTGGGGGAGGATGGTGGACCTGCTTCCGTCCTTCTCCGTGCCGTGGCTCGAGCCACACGCGTGGACGGAGGACTTAGCTAAGAAGTGGGTAGACTCCGTGCCCTCAAAATGCCCCTTCGAGCGCCAAGTGTGGTGGGGAGATACACTGCTGCTTTACGTTCCACCGCTCTGCCCACTAAACCCATTCTCCGGCCAGCTCTACTCCATCAGGCTTGAGGCCCAGACCTACCTTGCCACTTTTCAAACCGGCCGTAGCCAGTTTAAAGACTAACATACAGCGACTGCCCCGTTGTGGGGTTTTCGTGGTATAATACTAAAGAGTCGAAGAGAGAAACTTCACTCCCAAGAGACACCTACACAGTGAGAACCACAATGTCCACAGCTACATTTTCCGTCACGACCATTGACCTGAGCACCAACGCTCCGCAGCTTGCCCCCCTCAGTGGCCGGGAATACACCTCCGAGTACACCTCGCTCCCCAACGCTAACCTGCCTAAGGCGATGCGTAAGGACCTGGACACCGTCTTCCAGTTCCTGACCGGCGAGGAACTCCCCCTCGACGAGAACACCTTTCTCATCAAGTCCCGCGATGGCGTCTACTTCCGCCTCTTCGGCCCTGTGCTTAAGGCCGGTGCTGAGGGCGTCGAAGCCACCGAGGATGGCAAGCTCTACATCCAGTGGGGCCCGCGCTACCTTCCTCTGAACGTGGTCAAGGGTGGTTTCACCAAGCCCGACGGTACCGAGATCGAGGCCGAGTTCGGCTCCTACAACTTCTCCGGCCGTGGAGAGGACCCCGCTCTGTTCCTGAGCGTCGATACCGAGGATGGCCAACTCGTCCTGCCGGTGGCCGTTCGCTTCAGCGACTGGGAGAATCCCACCGAACCCAAGGCTCTCAACGCCCTCCTGAAGAAGAAGCCCGACGACGTCATCGTCCTGGTGCAGAAAGTCACCGTGAAGGGTGGTGGATCGGGTGGGGCCCGCGTCGAGGCCGATAGCGAGATCGACTTCCGCGATCTGGATGTGAACGTCCCCTACGAGGTGATCAACTACTACCAGTGCAAGACCTCGTACGGTCTGACCTACCGCATCATGATCAACAACTACCCCGCAGAGGGTCAGGTTGCTGGTGCATGGGCCCACTCCTCCATTCGTCCGCTCCTCTCCACTAAGCCCGAGATCACTCGCGAGAAACCCGCGACGCTGACCCTGCGCTCCAAGGAGGAACTGGAGAACAACAAGATCCGGATTCGCTCCACTCTGCTGCTCTCCCGCCAGGAAACCGGCGAAAACGATCTCAACCTGGACTTCTGACCCGCTCACGGGCATAGAACCACTACTCCCCCGGCCTCGGCTAGGGGAGTTTTTCTTTTGGGTTTAAAGATCTAACACGGTACTTAATCTCTCAATGGATCACGAACTTCATATCCCCGAGGGCTGGGTCGCGGCGAATTACGCCGAGCCCGGATCCGACACGGGGAAGACCAACAAAAACCTAGGGTTAGTCGAGCCGGGTCCTCAGACTGGCGAGGATGACTACCACTCCAAGTACGTTGATCCTGAGGGAAAATTCGGAGCCACCAGCGTGGGAGGCGGAGAACCCTCATCCTACGAGGGTCCCCACGACAAAGACCTGAATCCAGAAGGCAAGGCGGGATACGACGTGGGGCAGCTCCATGTCGCTCCCGGCGAGATCGTTGTGGAGCAGGGTGTGCAGCACAGACGTCCCTACTACCTCGTCACCCACCCCGACGAGGAGTACTTCTACTCCGTGGTTCCTAAAGTGAAAAGTACTTCTGAGGAGTACCGTAGTCCGAGGAAGAGAACCCGCTCCGAGGCGCTAGAGATGGCGTACAAGGTGCTCAATGCCACTCTCCCCGAGTCCGTCTCTGACCAGATGCACTACACCTACCCAGAGACCGAGATCGTGGTCAAGTCCACGGCCGGCCAGCAGCATATGTGACCACCACCAACCCGCCATGGGACCCCACCCGTGGTAGAATGGTGGTAATCAGACGCCAACCGTAGTGCAGAACGTCCTGCTGATCTCCGACATCCACTCCCGCGACGACGCGCTGGAACGCCTCCTGGACCGGCTCTCAAAGCCACTCAGCCAGGGCGCCCATCTTGTCTTCCTGGGGGATCTGTCGGACTGCAGGGATAAATTGTACAGGCCGAAGTGCTCCTTTCTGAAAGTCTACCGTCTTGTGCGGCAGCTTTGCGACGAGGGTTACGCTACCCTCCTCCACTCCAATCACGCTCAGAACCTAACCGATCTGTTTCTTGAGAGGAGGGATGTTCGCAAGAGCATAGCGGGCTTCAAAAATACTATAGATGAAATCCGGACTTTGGACGAACCTACTCGGGACGAACTGATCCTGTGGTTGGATTCAAGGCCTTTAACATTTACTTATAATTCCGGCAACGGAAAAACATACAAAGCCGCTCACGCCTTCTACCAGAAGGATTTTGAGGCGAAGTACTCCGAGGGTGGGCTCACACCCACGGAGATCAACTCCACCCTACGTGGTCGCGAGTCATCGTGGCTGTGGCAGGGTAAAAAGATAACCAAGCGCACGGGGTTCTGGCGTAACCCACAACGGTGGGGTGCCACTGGCACCGACGTACTCTGCTCGGGGCACTGGGCCAGGGTTCTTGTCGAGGACAATTGCGTTGTGAACGACCCCGGCGGGGACGCCACCGACGGAACTCTAGGAGTATTCGACTGCGATAACCACAACCTCACCATCCACGAAAACAAATGAGCATCAGCATCCTCGAGCACAACAAGATGGTCTTCAAGAAGGACGACGGGTTCGATTACCCCGAGTTCTACGACTACTACGAGAACACCGTAGCCTCCGTATGGCGGCACGCGGAGGTACCTATGGAGGGAGATCTGCGAGATTGGCAATTCAACTCAACACCCGACGAAAGAGCGGTTATAGCCGGGATTCTAAAGGGCTTTGTAAGCGCGGAATTGGGTATAGGTTGTTACTGGGCGGACGAGGTCTGCCGGATTTTCCCTAAGCCGGAGATCCAGTCCATGGCCCGCGCCTTCTCGTTTTTTGAGACGATCCACGCCGCCGCCTACTCGTACCTCAACGACGTCCTCGGCCTCAAGGACTACGAGGAGTTCATCAACGATCCCGTGGCGTGCTCTAAGATCGACACCTTCTTCCAGAAGTACCCCGACAAGGTCGCCCTAGCTGTTTTCTCCGGAGCTGGCGAGGGTGTTTCCCTGTTCAGTTCCTTCGCCGTACTACTGAGCTTTAACAAGGATGGACGTTACAAAGGCCTCGCGCAGATTATCTCGTGGTCCGCTATCGACGAGCAGACTCACTCGGAGGCTGGGTGCAAGCTTTTCCGCTATCTTGTCAACGAGACGGGACTCACGGATGCTGAGGAGCAGGCGATTTACGAGGGCTTCCGCCTCGTGGTGGATAAGGAGTTCGCTTTTATTGACCACATTTTTAACGCTGCATATATTGGCTCAATCGATGCGGATGAGTTGAAAGCTTACATAACCAACCGCGCCAATGAACAGCTCGTCACGCTCGGACTTCGGCAGATCTTCCATCTGTCCACCGAGGAACTCTCAAGAGCAAAGTCCATCAGTGCCTGGTTCGAGCCCATGATCAAAGGGGCTAGTAGTTCGGATTTCTTCGCGCAGGGCAAGTCGGGCGACAACTACGTTGCCAAACCCACTCAGGACTACATGAGTGTCGATCTCACAGCGCTAGATCTGGACTCCTGCCTCTCCTACCACTAATGTAAGGAGGATCCATGTCTATCTCCAAGCCGGTAAGCATAGCCAACGGAAAGTGGTTGGTGCAGACCTCAAATGGCCACAAGATCTTCGAGGATGGCGAGACAGCCCAAGATTTCTACCTGATAAACAAGCACAGAGAAGACCAGAAAGCCCATGGCGATTCACCCAAACCCTGATAGAGACAGCAAGCTTATGGTAGCCGATCACGGCACCGTGTGCCTCATCACTGACCGCAGAGCCGACCTCTACATCCAACGCTACAGAAAGAACATGATCACCTCCCCACCGCCTGACAGGTTCTCAAGACCCTGCGGCGGGATGGGTGGTTTCGACGACTACGTGGAAAGATGGCATGAGTGACTTTGTAAGACCCGATGGCTGGAGGGTCAGAGGACGGGATCAGGGAGGGCGTAACTACGCCGACTCTGGCGAACAATGGAAGCAGTGGAAGGACTCCCCCTACGAAGTCAGTAGTGGGGGGAAAGTTCGTCGTAAGGGAGACACCCAGAACCGTAAGCCACGCGACGACGATCGCAAGCACCAGAGAATGAACCTCACCTGGGATGGCAAACGCGAGGAACCGAAAGTTCACGAGTTAGTTATGCAACTATTCGGTCCTCCGAAGCCTCAGGGAGAGCATATTGTCATTTTGCATAAGGACAATGACGGAACCAACAACTCCATCTCTAACCTAAAGTGGGGAACCAGGTCAGAAAACGTACAACAAGCTTGGGATGACGGACTGATTAAAAAATCAAATGAAACATAAGCATCACATTATTCCTAAGCATCTTGGAGGCACTAATGAGTTATCCAACATTATTGAAGTTTCAATAACTCAACATGCAATGTGGCATTACGCTAACTGGTGTTTACATAAAAAGCGCGAGGACTTTATAGCTTGGAAGGGTTTATCCGGTCAGTACAACAAGCAAGAAGTTATCAAAGAAGTTCAACTTTTAGGAGCTTCTAAAGGTGGTAAGACATCCGGTAATAAGCATAAGGAGACCGGATTTATCCAAAATTTAGGTAGAATCTACGGACCACTTAATAAAGGTTCAGAACGTTGCAGGGAGAATGGGAGAATTCAAGGGAGAAAAAATGCAAAATCCGGACAACTAGATCAAATAAGAGACATTGAAAAGTGCAAAGAGGTTGGTAGGAGAAACGTACAATCAGGACACCTGCAGAGAATCTCTAGTTTGGGAGGAAAAGTAGGAGGAAAAACTCAAGGAAGAAAGAATGTAGAATCTGGACATTTGTCCAAATTAAATTCTCAAAAATGGATGTGCACTACTACTGGCAAAATTTCAACTGCTGGAGCACTTAGTCTTTTTCAAAGAAAAAGAGGAATTAGCACATCAAACAGAATCAAACTAGATAGTGCAGCATAGTAACTATTTAGTTACCAAGCTGCTACGCTACGCCTTATTTTTGTTAGAATAAACGACCAGGAAGCCAGCCATTATGTCCGAGTTACAAGTCCCCGAGTGGATGTCCAAGGAAGCCATCAAAACTCTCTCAAAAGGCTACCTGTATCAGGGCGAGACGCCCAGGGGGATGTACGAGCGTGTGGCCAACCAGGCCGCCAAACTGCTCAACTACCCCGAGATCTCCGGAGACATCTTCGAGGTGCTCTGGCGTGGGTTTCTGGGACTTGCCACTCCCGTGGCTAGTAACTTCGGCACCTCGCGTGGCCTGCCTATCAGCTGCTACTCGAATGATATTTCGGACTCCGTGCGCTCCATCTACTCCCACCTCAAGGAGTCGGCGGCGCTCTCCCAGTACGGTGGTGGGGTGGGAACTTACTTCGGCAATATCAGACCCTCCGGGGCACCCATCTCGTCCGGTGGGAAGAGCACTGGCGTGGTGCCGTGGATGAGGCAGTACGACCAGTGCGCCGCTGTGGTGTCTCAGGGTGGGGTGAGGCGCGGCAGTTTCGCTCTCTACCTCCCCATCGACCACCCCGATCTTCCGGAGGTTTTACGCTCCAAGGACCACTCGCAGGGCGACCCACGTGACTTCATCGACAGTAACATCGCCATCACCATCACCGATGAGTGGGTAGAGAGCCTGCTTGCTGGGGATAGGGACAAGCAGAAGTTGTTCGGCGAGGTGCTAAAATCTAGACTGGTGTCAGGGTCTCCATACATCATCTTTATCGACAACGCCAACAAGGCCAATCCGGAATGCTACACTCAGAGAGGACTGAGTGTTAAGCTCAGCAATCTCTGCTCGGAGATCTTCCTGCACACCGACGAGAACCACACCTTCGTCTGCGTTCTCTCCTCTCTCAACCTAGCACGCTGGGAGGAGTGGAAGGACTGGACCGGCCCGGCCACTGGCAAAACCGTCCCCGAGCTGGCCGTGTACCTCCTCGACGCTGTTGTGGAGGAGTTCTGCCACAAGGCCGATCGCATCACCTCCATGGGAAGAGCGGTGAGATTCGCCCGCAAGTCCAGGGCACTGGGCCTGGGGACCATGGGCCTCCACGCTCTCTACCAGTCCAAGAACCTCCCCTTCGCCTCCGCCGAGGCACGCCAACTCAACGAGAAGGTTCACAGGTACGTCAAGGAGAAGGCGCAGAAAGCCTCCCGTGAGATGGCCGTCACCTACGGCGAGCCGGAATGGTGCCAGGGTACCGGGCTCCGTCACACCCACCTCATGGCCATCGCCCCCACCAAATCCAACTCCGTAATCTGCGGAGCGGGAAGCGAGGGCATCGAGCCCATCGACGCGAACTACTACGTTGCAAAGCAGGCCAAGGGGACCTTCGTTCGCAAGAACAAGTATCTCGTGGAGCACCTCGAAAGGATCGGAAAGAATACCGACGAGACGTGGGAGTCGATTCTGGAGTTCAGAGGATCGATCCAGCATCTCAAGTTCATCGACGACCACACCAAGGAGGTGTTCAGGACGGCGCGTGAGATCGACCAGTTTGAGATCATCAGGCAGGCCGCGGACCGGCAGAGGTACGTCTGCCAGGGTCAGTCCATCAACCTTTTCGTCGATCCCGAGTCCTCGCCGGAGTACCTCTTCAAGCTCCACCTGAGCGCTTGGAAGGGTGGCCTCAAGTCCCTCTACTATCTGAAGAGTTCGTCCCTGCTCGTGAAGAAGAAGCCTCCTGGCCAGCAGAAGGTCGCGAAGATCATCACCAAGCAGGAGTGCCCCTACTGCTCCATGGCCAAGTCCCTTCTCCGTAGCCAGGGCTGGACCATCAACGAGGTGGATAGGGCCGATGTCCCCGACTCCGAGTGGGTGTGGAAGACCGTGCCCCAGATCTGGCTCAATGACCAGTACGTTGGAGGCTACACCGACCTCGCCGAGAAGCTAGGTCAGGGGGAGAAGACATACAGCGAGTGTGCCGCCTGCGAGGGTTGACATCCTCCCCGATCCATGATATGATCTCTAGAGAAAGTTCTGTAAGCCAATGAATTTCGATTACGTCAAGTTCATCAACGATGGCTTCGAGGCGCAGGAGAAGTACGCCGCCAAGGTCGGTGGTGTAGGGCCTGAGATGCTGATGAAGTACGAGGCGGCGCACGGTTACCTCAACGAGGACTGGCTCTGCTACCGCTACGAGAAAGTCATCGAGTACTTCGGCCACCTCATGGAGGAAGCGATCGAAGCCCGGGTGTACGTCCCCCGCCGCTCTTGGAAGAACAAAGAGCGGAGTTACATGGACTCACCCGAACTCCGCCGGGAGTTTATAGCTGAGATGTATGACATCCTTCTCTTCCACCGAGCCATCCTGGCCTACGCCGGCGTGACCGGCGAGGAGTTCTCCGCCATCGCCGCGGAGAAGCAGGCCTACAATCAAGTCCGGCCGGATCATAACGTGAACGGAGACGCCTCCGTCACCGCGTCCCCCTCCGAAGAGCTTCAGGGTATCTGCGACTCAGCATCGTTCTAAACCCATGGCCCCCGTCCCCCGCCAACGCCTCATCAGTAAGATCGACAAATCATCCTGTAGGAACTGCGCTGGCAGGGGATTCCTCGTTATCGAGAAAAACTCGCCCGACGGGCGTGTATTACCCAACGAAATAGTAGAATGTGGAGTCTGCGATGGCACCGGAAAACGTCAAACAGATCAGGCCTAACACCCAGGTCCTAGTGCTCAACGCGTCCTACGAACCTCTCCATGTCACGAGCTGGAAGAGAGCCATCATCCTCCTGCTCAAGGAGAAAGCCCTGATCGTATCGGCTAAAGTCATCCGGCTCACCGAGTACATAAGGATACCCTTCTCCAGGATCAACTCGCTCAAACCCTCCCGCAGCCTCATATACAAGCGCGACGGGCACAAGTGCCAGTACTGCGGATCGACAAGACGCCTGACCATCGACCACGTGATCCCTAGGAGCAGGGGAGGCAAGGACACGTGGGAGAATCTGGTCGTGGCGTGCTCGACATGCAATACGCGTAAGGGAGACATCCCACTCGAGCAGACTGGGATGAGACTGACTAGAAAGCCGAGCGCGCCCGCGAATAGGTTCCTGTTAAGTCTGATAGACTCTGGGTCTCCGGAGTGGCTTCAGTACGCATTCGATTAAAGAAACATAGATCGTTCATCGGAGAGGCATCCCCCCTCTCCGACGGAAGTAGGCCGACTCGGAACGGACCGTTCAGCCACAGCTTACGTGGCCGCAAAAGCCGACTGAAGGAACGCACCAATACCCTAACAAGTAAAGGAGCCAACCTAATGTCCAAAGCAGTCTATCGCGGTGTGTCTTACGACACCCAGAAGCGTCTCCAGTACCAGCATCAGATGCAACTTCAGCACTCCGAAGTGTACAGAGGAGTCAAGTTCGTGAAGGAGGATAAGTGATGAAGATTAACGTCCTCCAGCTCATCAAGGAGCAGAAGCAAAAGCAGGATAGGCGCCACGAAGCCTCTATAGCTCAACTTATCCGGTCCAAGTAGACCGGTTCTTCGGAGGGAGGTACGCTTCCCTCCTTTCTTTTTTCTACCAGTAATGGATTTTTACTTTTCGTTCGGGAAGAAGAGACCATCGGAGAGGGGCCTCGTCATCCAGGCCGCCGTGCTGTGGGGCCTACTCGAACCCGCCCTCGACCTCATCCTAGACTTCGTCAACAGGAAGGCGATAAAGCGCATCGGCGCCAGGAACCTCAAGACGCTCTTCGACGAGCTGGACATCTTCTGGTTGAGAAATGCCGAGCACAAGAACTACTCCGAGTCGCAGACCCGGCTCATCATCTCCATGCTACTGAAAGCCGTGGAGGACGAGAATCTCACCCGGAAGGAACTGCTCGCCCTTGTGGACTTTGTCCAGCGCAAGTGGGTGCAGTCGGAGGCGCTTCACAAGACCTTCACTATGACCGACGAGGTCATCGAGGCGCGAGTCGAAGCCACAGTGGACCAGGCCATCGAGCTCTACGAGAAGACATACGAGGAAAGGCCACAGACCCCAGAGGAGTTCGTGGCCAGTACCGCGGAGATCATCTTCCACGAGCCGGACGGGAGCGAGGCTCAGGCCCTGCTCGGTGGGATGATGCAGATCAAAAACAAACTGGTGTACTGAGCGCTCAGAGCGCCCAGATCGGCTCCATAGGATTCTTAGAGGCAGTGTTATTCTGTCTCAGAATGGCGCCATTGGGTCTTTCTACCCACTCTCTGTTGCCGTTTAAAGCCTCGACAATTTCTAGCACCCAATCCCGAGCAGTTGTGGACGGGACGTTTTGGCAGATTACGTTGCTGTGCTTGGTGGGGATGTGGACTTTCGCCGCGTAGTCCTTCGGGAATCCCATCAGAGCGAGGCCCTCAGCCACCGTGAGCCAGCGGTCCTCGTGGGGATGCATGAGATAGGGGAGTGACTTCCACATCAGGCTCTGCGTTCTATACCACGCCAGTTTCATGCTCCCGTCCATGATGTTCTTGCCGGCGCGCTTCTTCTCGAGTGTGTAGTTAAGCCACCGACTAGCCTTCTCACCCTTGACCACTCTAGCGGCCTCCTCCAACCATCCCGACTCGTAGATAACGTTCCAGACGGACGTCATGCGATTCGCCGCCACCTTGGAGAGGATGTCCTGCTTCGTGCATCCAGCGTACTTCCCCTCGATAAACTGCCAGAGCGGATCGGTGCTAGGCACACCCTTGGAGTTGACGGGCTCGGATTTAGCGAATCCGCCAGCTTTCAGGAACTTATGGAGGGGCTCGAAGTCCCGCTTTACAGGCGCAAGCACAGGGACTTTGTCACCCTGCCATAGGAAGAAGAACGAACGAGTCCGTTCCTGGGGCACCCCGTGATTGATCGAGGTGGTCTTCACCAGGCTCATGGAGTAGCCATGCTCGGCGGCTAGGGAGTTGATCCGCTCGGCAAACTCCTCTCCCATCTTCGAGTAGAGAGCGGGTGCATTCTCCACCATCATGGCCTTGGGCTTGATCTTCGTCATGGCGAACTCCGCCGCGTGGTACATGTGCATGTTGCTGGGCGCCGAGCAACCACGCGGGTTGTTCACCTTCTCACCAGAGGTGGTATTGGCCATGGAGAGGCCGGCGCAGGGCGGCAGCGAGGTGACGATATCAACGTACTTGGTGGGGTAGTTACCCTCATCGAGGTTGTGGAAGGGGGTCTTGTCGAAGTACTTCAGGCAGTACTGATCATTGGCGCCGAAGGAATCGCTCCAGGACGCGATCCACTCCGGATCCTTCTCCAGGGCCAGGGTCGTGCCGACCACGCTCCCTCCTACCAGGGGGATGATGTGGCCGTGGGTGTATGATGACATGGTAGAATTGGTTTACGGGGGTCTTTAGACTGAAAGACACGGGTTTAAAGACTAGGTAGTAGAGCTTGAGTATGCTTGGGGACTATGCCCCCTCGGATTGGGGAATCGCGGACAAAACTGAGTGGGTGGCGGAGGCTCCGCTCGAGGGCGAGGCCAAGATGCCCGCCCTTGAGGGTAGGGATGTTGTTGGGTTTTCCGAAGTAGCAAGTTTTGCCGCGGGTCAGATGAAAACCATGCCCGCCCACGACGGTAAGCCCGCCCACCAGGTTCAAAGGTGCCCCTCTGGATGGTACGATGATGGTAGAGGAACCTGCCGTCAAGGAAAAGCCCCTCAGCAAGCTCCGGCATCCCCCGCTCAACGTATGGAGCAGGCCAGAAAATCAGGAGTTTGGAAAGGGCCTACTGTAAAAGAAAAACCTCAAGAACCTAAGCCTCAGTCCAAACCCGAACCTGCGCCTGAGCCAAAACCGGAACCTTCGGAACAAAAAACAAAGTCTTCACCATCCACCGAAAAAGCAACTGGCGCATCTAGAGAGATCGGGGATAACTTTAAAGTAGAACTTACAGAGACAAATCAGCAATTCCTAGACAAAATAAAAGCTGAGGGTAAGTGGAACGGAACAGAATTTGTTGATCTTAGAGCAGCTATTGGAAATCAAACTGCTATACCACCAAGACATCTTGATGCTTTGTCAAGAATGCTAGTAACTTCAGGATCGGATAAAATTGGCTGGTCCTACTTTGGAGGCGAAGTTCCAGGAGGAGCCGGAAAAATCTTCGCTCAAGGTGGAGAGTTAATGACTCTTGCATTCACTGGCCTACCTGAACAGCAGTCTAAAAAGCTTCAATCTGTTATTTCGGACGCTTTAAAGTTCCAGAAAGAGAATAAAGTAAAAAATCAGATAATTACCCCAGACTGGTTTCAAGCTGCTCAAGACAACCGCACTGCCATACTGAACTCTATTAAATCAAATAAGGGAGGTGGTGTATCAATTATAGGAGGCGCTTGGGATACTAAAGATGAAGTGGAAGAGTTAGGAATGAAGGATTATGATAGCGAGAAAGGGTTCTCTACGGATATCTATTTAAAGCTGTCTGATGGATCCTTACATCAGCCCTCCCTTAAAAAAGACACGCGCGTAAATTTTTTGAATTCTGGAGCTGGTCAATACGGTCAGTTTATTGTAACATCCCATGCGGAAAATCCCGATTCTCCTTATCATGAGCGAGCAAAAGCTTATTTAGAAGCGCAGAAAATACGAACGGCAATAATAAACGAGCTGGGAGTTCAATTTCCGCGCAAGAAAGATGGACCAGAGATAAATCAAAAGTGGAATAAAGCTTTAGAGACTATAAACTCTGTTGAATCTGAACAGTGGGCAAAACCTGAAGATTCTTACAACAGTCAAGTTTATGCTGAAAATCAAAACAAGAGACTTAGAAAAGTTCTCTCAGAGAACATAGACCAAATAAAACAGTTTGACATTTCCTCTATTCCAACTGACAAGGCAAAGATATTTTCGTCACTCCTCCAAAGAGACGGTGTTGACCCTGAAGATCTAAAGATAAAAGGAACAGAATTCAGAAACTTAGACGCTGAAAGTAAGCAGAGAGTTCTAGGGGCTAGGGAGAAGGCAAAAAACCTAGAATCCGAAGCCCTAGAAACTTCTACCGAAAACGCGGAACTTGTTAGAAAAGCCCAAAAAGAAATGAAAAACGCTAATACAGACTGGGCTGGATTAGTAGATAAAATTGCGTCCTCAAAAACTCTAAATAGATCTACTAGAAAGCTTATTCACTTAGCAGCAATTAACCAAAGAGTAGAAGGCTACAGAGATGAAGTTCAACAAGCGCATAAAGATTTCGTTTCAAGCGCCGTAGAAGCAATTAACACGGATCCTAATTTAAGAGACGGAATGTTAACAGAGCTAAAAAATAATTTTCCGATCAGAGATGTTGCTGAGGGTAAAGAGGTTATGGCAATAGGAGATCTATCTTTTGATACTCAAACCTGCCGGGATATTTTTGGAACAACAAACTTTGATGAGATTAAAACCGGTTTTAAGGTATCCATAGATGAGAATGGGTCTCCCTATCTCGGATGGATCGGTAAAGCCGGCGATGGGCCTCTTCTTCCTCTTGCTAAAGTAAATGTAAGGGAGGACGGGGTCGGCTATGGTTCTAACATAAAACACGAGATGGTGCTCCATCCAGACTTTGCCAATAGACTTCGCCGAGCAAACGCGAAAGAATACGGTGCCGGATCTGGAAGAACTTTTTCTGAACTAGAGTTTGAAGAGATGGAAAAGAAAAAACCCACTTACGAGGACTACATGGAAATCCTCAAGGCCAAACGTGCCGCATACACGGAGGGCCAGGGTGCCGATTACGCCGATTCCATGGTATTCTATAAGGGGAAAGTGCTGGGGCGTTGCCCGGCAGGAACAACGCGCTCCGGTAAGACGTGCGTTCCTGGCGCCCCAGCCACGCCGAAAGGCCCCGGGTACAACACCCCAGACCTAGGTGGACTGACTCTGGCCCAAGTTAGGGCGCTCTCCAAAGCCAAGTCCACCGACGATATTATCAAAGCTCACCAAAAACAAGATAGACAATGATCGAACGTATCACAAAGCCCATCCGCTTTGATAAGGATGTGCCATGGCTCGTAGTGGCCCACGACGGGGAGAAGTTCTTCGTCGCCAAGGAGGATGTCATCGCCGAGGACCCTCAGATGGAACTCATCGAGATGGGGAGTCGGTCCCTGCTCCAGTGGGCCATGGAGTACGACTACCCTCTCCGTAAGTTCGTTAAGCTCCAGCGCCTCCTCATTGACAAGTATTTCGGGGCCTAGACAAACCCTACCGGGGTGTGATAGAATGGACTCATAACCCCTAAAGTGAGTCCATGCCCCAACCCCTCCTCCCCTTCGACCTCCAGTACATCAAGATCGCCCGAGAGATCCTCGACGAGGGCACTGAGGTCGTAGGCCGCAATAACCTCCGCTACAAGCAGATGTTCGGCCAGACCATCAAGGTCGACCTGCGACTGGGCTTCCCCGCTCTCACGCTGCGCAAGATGCCCGTCCGCAACCTCTTCCGGGAGTTCATGTGGGACGTCAATGGGGACTACAGGGTCAGCAATCTCGGGCCCGCCAAGCACTTCTGGGACTTCCTCGCCGACGCTGAGGGCCGCCTGGCCGGAGCCTACGGACGGAGCTGGCGAGCCTGGCCTCAAGTCTGCCCCGAGCAGAACATGCAGTGGGAGAACTTCCGTGCCGAACCATTCGACCAACTCAAGTGGATCTGGGAGCAGCTCTGCACCAACCCGACGAATCGCCAACTGGTGCTTCAGACTTTTAACCCTGCTTACGATTCTCTTCACTGCCCTCCTTGTCATCCTAACCTCACTTTTTCTAGCGATGGGACTTATCTTGATCTGATGGTCAATGCCCGGAGCAACGACATGGCCACAGGGGTGCCGTTGGATATGTTCCGCTACGGCCTCCTTGTTACCAAGATGGCACAGGACGCCGAGTTGGCACCACGCTACGTGATGTTCGCCTCGGCCAACAACCACATCTACTCCCAGAACGAACTCGCCATCAAGTCCATCATCACCAACTCCCCCATGGCCTCTTGCGACGTCTGGATCAACAACACCAAACCCATCTTCGACCTCGATCCGGAGACCGACTTCGAGCTCATCGACTACACCTCCCATCCCGCCACGAAGATGGACGTTGCTAACTGATGCCCCTACCGGAATACGACCACACCACCACTCTACTCGAAGATGTATTTGAGCCCCTCCTCGATCCTCATTGTCCGGTCTACGTCATTGATTTCAAGGTTTGTGCGCACTTCGTATGTAATTACGCGGAGGCGGCTGAGGATGCTTCGCGTGGGTCAGAGGAGGAGCTCAGGAAGATCCTGAGAGCAATGTGGGCCTACAGACTCAACCGAGGCCCTGACATGCTCCCTCCTGTGCCCTTCGTGGGCCTGCTGGCGGACGATTTCAAGGGAGTGTTGTCGGAGGATTTCTCCGAGGCCGCGGTGAGTGGCAAGGGGTACTGGAGGCATATCGAGGCGCACAAGCTCTCCATGCCCGAGTACAAGGGCGGGAGGGGCGAAAAAACGGCCTTCTTCGATCTTGTTCAGGAGGAGGGGTACAAGTACATCAACTCCCCCGGCTCCACCTTCCACTACTTCGCCAAGGAGTTCTTCGAAGCGGACGACATCGCCGGCCACGTCTGCAGGCTGAAGCGCAAAGCCCGCAAGAGTTCCAAGCTGGGCAAACGCCAGATCCTTCTCGGTACTCTGGACGGGGATTGGCAGGGGCTCGTCTCCGACCCCCACGACATCATCTGGGCCAATACCGGCCCCTGGCTTCCGCGGCTTCGCTCGGAGCGCGAGGTCTGCGACTACTACCTCCGTAAGGAGGGAATGCATATCACCTCCGCCAGAGGCTGCTACGACTTCAAAGTGGAGTACGGCGATCTTGGCGACAACCTCTACCCAGGCACACCTTTACGATTTTTCGACCTATATGACGAGGACACTGAATGGCGTTTTACGGACAAAGATACCCGGCGCCTACTCAAAGTACTTAACAGCACAACTCCATCCAACCGGCCAGATCACATGGAATCCGCGCGAGTCTTCCTGCTTCGCAGAGGACTCTTTCTCCCTGAGATCCCTGCTACCTGGCACGAGGATAAGAACTCCTACTTTAAGAGGGCCAGCAAAGCCCGACTCGAGAACTCCCACCCCGACCTCACCGGGCGGAATCGGACTCTTTGCATGGAGAGAGTCTCCGACATTGAGGTTTTTGAGAAGTGCAAAGATCTCGCTATCGAGGACTCTAAGGCCCACTCTGAGATAAAGAGGGAGACGGAGAACCTGCGGCAGTGCCGCGAAGCCGCGGACAAGAAGTGCGTCAAGGAACTGCGGGCCCTGCTCCGCGGCCTCAAGGACCTCCGCTCCTCCATCAAGGAGCAACTTTCACAACTGGTTACGGGTTCTTGACTCGGGCCCCCAACTGATCTATAATAGTCCCATCTAGCGTGGGACTTTTTTACTACATGGCGGAATCGAAAAACCAAGGGCACTCCTCCGCGAAGGACACCCTAGCCTCGGGGGCCATCGGCCCCTCAAGGATGTACAAGCGGATCCTGGCCTGGGCCGAGAACCGCGGCTACTACCTCCGGTTTAACTACGACGCCAAACTGACAGGCTACCACTCCCTCTACGAGGAGCACAACCCTGCCAAGGACCCCCTCTCTCCCAAGTCCGTGAAGTTCCCGGACTGGTTCCAGTTCCTCGTGCCGGCGTCCGAGATCCGGCTGGAGACCGCGCAGGAAACAATCCTGGATGATGATGTACTCCACGAGATCAGTGCCGACGAGCAGGAGTTCGCCACCCCGCTCTTCGTATATCGCTCCGGGCGCAGCAGCGAGATCACCGACCACGTCCTCGGCGTCGAGAACCTCAAGGCCATGAGGCACCGGAAGTTGGGTGGTGGGCAGTACCAGCTCGGTATCGCTCACTCCCCGGCAACCATGCAGGGTAAGAAGGACGCCGTTCGTGAGACCTACGCCTACGTCCCTGAGAAGGAGTGGTTCACCGATGAGCTTCAGTCCTTGACGTTTGAGGAGATCATCCGCATCTTCCCCTACCACGAAGCGCAGATGATGAAACTGATCATCGGCCGGGCGTGTGTAGGCCGGACCGGCGCCATCCACCCCGGCACCCACAAGCTCCTCGAGCACGGGTTCAGGAAAGCCGGTGTGGTGATCGGTGAGCCCGGAGTCGGCAAGACTCTCACCCTCAATGGCATCCTCAACGCCATGAAGTACGTCGGTTATGACGTTTCCTCCATGGGCGACTTCGGCGCCCGCTTCAACCAGGGAAACGTAGTCACCTCCCACCTCGCCTACAACGACGACCTCACCCTCGATAGCCTGGAGCGGATGTTGAAGGCGCACAGTTTCAAGTCCGTGGTCACTGGGGGGACAGAGAAGGTTGAGCAAAAAGGAGTTGATGCCATCGAGGTGGTCGCCAACACCGTCATTCTGGCGAACTGCAACGAGTGGAAACCCGAGATCACCTACTCACTCGATAGTGGGGCGATCAGTCGCCTGGCGCCCATCTCCACCTACCGACTCTTCGAGCTGGAGGAGATCAGCGAGGACGAGGGCCACGACGTCCACCCCGGCTCGCACATCCGGTGGCTCTGTGAGAAGTACAATACCGACCCCGTGTCCCTGTACCTTAGGGTCCTCCGCGACTGCACGGACTTCTTCATGAGTAGGTGCCAGGAATCCGAGGACGTCCACTTCTACTCCGAGTCCCTGCTCCCCTACATGCGAATCCAGATCCACAAGAACTCGCTGGAGTGCTTCATCCGCTTCGGTTTCCTAGCCTACGCCATCCGCCAGCGCCAGGCCAAGGGAGGGTGGTTGCCCGAGCTCACTCTCGGGTCACTGGCCGAGGTGCTGGAGGCTACGCGTTTCCTGATGATTGACAAGAGAGCGAACAACTTCCGCAACCTTCTCAAGGACGACTGGAATGCCCGTAAGAGGTCGCAGTGGCACCCTTACTGGGCACAGCGCAAGCTCCTCATCACGTCCATTGACAAAGCCTACGAGATCTTCAACGCCTACAAGAACGATAAGGACGTGGCCCTGACTACAGAGAACGTGTTCGAGGTACTTCGCCTTCGCGACGGCTTCTCCATGGGTAAGAAGATGACGCACATCGTCCGCACCTGGGAGACGGTGAAAGGCGAGAAGAACAAGATCTACGAACTCGCGGAATCCATCGTGGAGCAGATGACGGAGGCGGAGTTGGAGCCGATCTTCTCAGACACTACCAAGGCCAGCGTGGAGTGGATCTACGACCCAACCTACGACCCTCAAAAAGTGTGAGAGGGGGTCTGGGCCAGGTCCCAAACTGTGACAATGAGTGAGGGGGGTCCTTCCCCCCCCCCCCCCC
>Ga0078894_10000008_pt1 | contig 123994 bp, 106 predicted proteins | sample LauGreSu1BDMLBSD_2_FD_67506 | JGI IMG/M metagenome (GOLD analysis project Ga0078894, IMG submission 67506) | Freshwater lake microbial communities from Lake Michigan, USA - Su13.BD.MLB.SD (version 4) (version 4) | ecosystem: Environmental > Aquatic > Freshwater > Lake | place: Lake Michigan...
ATCTTCCTTGCAATCATTTTCTGTGCACAATGCATTTCTGCAACAGCGCAAAACGAACCCAAAACCATCCCTCTAACCAGCAAGTTTATGCCCTGCGAAAAACCTAATTGGGATTACATTGCAACCAAATACGATGTGGACGCCAAAATGGGAACTCAGGATCTTTCAGGGACATTGAGCCTAAGGATGAAAAAGGACAGCGTTTTGTGGTTTTCGGTGAGTGTTGCCATGGGAATTCAAGTGGCCAAGGGAATGTTGGTTGGAGATACACTGCATTTGCTAGATTTATACAACAAAAACTACTACGCGATTTCGGTGAAGGAGGTGAGTGAAAAGTTGCATACTCCCGTGGGCATTACCCAGTTACAAAATCTTTTCATTGGTCTTCCATTGATTGATACTTGCAGTCCGCTGAATCAAAAAGCCGACATCAATGGTCAAGCATATTGTGCGTATCCATCCAGCCAAGGCTTGTATTTTATCACTGCTTTTACACCCTACCTAATCAAGTCGTATTTTGCAGCGCAGGGAAATACCATTCCAAAGACCGCTGAACTTCGCGCCACCGAATTGCGACATCAAGAAAAGCCCGATGATTTTGTGAGTGTGCGTTACGAAAATTGGCTTCCTACTACAGCACCCGTAGCCAACCCCGCAAACCCCAATGCAATTGCACCCATCGCCATTAATAAATTGCCCAATTACATTTACATACAATCCCAAAATGCACAGGATAGTGCACAGATTAAAATGTGGTTAAAAAACAGCCGTTTTGATGCTATACCTTCGTTTCCGTTCAATGTAACATCCGAATACACACGGATGTCGTTGAAATGATGGCAGTGAAAAAAATACTTCTCATATTATTTCTATTCCTGGGCATTTGTCCATCCGATTCGTTTGCCCAGTCCCGCAAGCAATTAGAGGCGAAGCGCAAAAAAATGCAACGCGAAATATCGGAGCAGCGGAAAGCACTTTCCAATACGCAACAAGAGAAAACGGTTACATTAGACAAACTCAATTCGCTGAATCAAATCATCCAACAGCGTCAAGTGGTTATTAACAATTTGGGCTTAGAAATACGTTCGGTAAACTACGAATTAACCCAAAAACAGAAATATCTGGATAGCCTTACTCAGGAAAACAACCTGCAAAAACAAAAGCTTAGAAAAACCGTTCTCAAAGCCTACAAAACGCGAAAAAGCGGACGGGAAATCGCCTTTGTATTTTCGTCGAAGTCCATTTCTCAGGCGATGCGACGTTGGAAATATCTGAGGAAAATATCTGCGTATCGCCGACATCAAATTTCGGCCATCATCGCCCAAAGTCTGTCCTTAGGAAAGGTAATTGGACAATTGGAAGGGGTAAAACAAGAGAAATCGGTGCTGATGTACGAGAACGAAAGTGAGGCCAAAGAGTTGGAAGTAGATAAAAAATCGAAGCAAAACTTGGTTCGTGAGCTCAGCGGGAGAGAAGAGGAGTTGAGAGATCGCATTCGTAGCAACGAAAAAGCCATCGCCCGATTAAATAACGAAATCAGTAGATTGATTGCCAAAGAAATTGAAGCGGAACGGAAACGAAAAGCGCGGGCATCAACCACTGCGGCAAAAGCCAGAACAGGTAAGGGGAATAGCGGTGCAAACGAAAATACACTTTCACCCCAAGCCAGAGCGATTGGCGGTGCTTTCTCTAAAAATCGTGGCAATCTGCCGTGGCCCGTGGATCGCGGATTTATATCTCAAACTTTTGGGGTACATGAACATCCCGACTTGGAAGGAATTACCACAGTAAACAATGGCGTTGATATCACATCGCCCAAAGGAGCCCTTGCCTCAGCCGTATTTGAAGGAACCGTGAGTGCCATTTTAAATATTCCCGGCCAAGGTCAAGCCGTTCTCGTAAACCACGGTGAATACTTTACTGTCTACGCTCACCTATCCGTTGTCTTGGTTGAAAAAGGTCAGGTGCTGCGAATGAATCAGCATATTGGAAAAGTAATGACCGATGACGACGGGAAAGCGGTGTTGCAGTTTCAAATCTGGGAAGGTCAGGAAAAACAGAATCCCCAAAGTTGGCTTCGCGGTCGATAATCGCAAAACGCATACTTTAATATATCTTTGAATCATGATGAAAGTTGCTGTTGTTGGCGCCGGTGTGATGGGTTCAGGCATCGCTTTGTGTAGTATACAGGCTGGATATCCAACTGTTTTGTTCGATGTAAATGAGGCGGCCATAGCGCGCGGGCTCAAATACATCAAAGAGCAATTAGAAATTGCAGTTACCAAAGGCAAATGCAGTCGTGAAAATGCCGACAAAAGCCTCGGATTACTATCGTCTACGCCAGACCGATCTACCTTGATTGCCGATTTTATTATTGAGGCGGTATTGGAACAACTGCCCATCAAGAAAGAACTTTTTCAATTTCTAGAGACCATCAATTCCCCGGAGACCATTTTTGCAACCAATACTTCAAGCATCCCGATCACTCAAATTGGTGGCAGTTTAAAACACCCCGAAAGGCTGGTGGGTGTGCACTTTTTTAACCCGGCGCATATTATGAAATTGGTGGAAGTGATTAAAGGCGTTGCAACGGATCAAAGCATCGCAGAAAAAGCATTCAACTGGTCTCAATCACTCGGCAAAAAGACTGTATACGCAGCGGACGCCCCAGGATTTATCGTAAATCGAGTGGCAAGGCATTATTACGTTGAGTCGCTTAGAGCACTCGAAGAAAACGTAGCTCCCCTTGAACAAATTGATCGCTTACTCGAAAGCAGCGGATTCAAAATGGGGCCTTTTAAACTAATGGATTTGATTGGCGTGGATACCAACTTTAGCGTCACCAGCTCTATGTATCAACAGTTCCACCAAGATCCAAAATTCCGACCCAACCGCATACAACAGCAGAAAGTAGATGCCGGTCATCACGGTAGAAAAACAAAACAAGGGTTTTATAAATACGAGGAATGATGCACCCAAAGAGAATTTGGTTGTCAACTTTGCTCATTATCGTTACCTTGAGCACAACCCTAATTTTCGGGGGCTGTAATCCAAGTAATCAAACCACCGAGAAAATACCTACGGGTCCGGTGAACTTAAATATCGATCTCAATTTGTCCAGCTATATGAACCTAGCCAATCCTGGTGCATATATGTATTTCGATGGGGGCGTTAAGGGTGTTTTGGTGATCCATGATTACGACGATACCTGGTATGCCTTTGAGCGAGGTTGCGCATTTCAACCGCTCGATGCTTGTGCCAAAGTGTGGGTAGATTCAATTTCGATTCAAATTCAATGTGGAACGCCTACAGGAACTGGTTTTCAACCCTGTTGCAATTCAAAATATAGTTTCAACGGTTTTCCATTGGAAGGGCCCACAAAAGGCCGTCTTGCGCGATATCAAATCCAACGAACTGCTAATATTATTAGCGTTTATAACTAGCCTTACTCTCTAGATTTTTTTATTGGGCAATCGCGCAATTGTAAAAAATGGGCAAAATTTGTGAAAAAAGTTTTTTTTCGGGTCGCTTTTCCTATATTTGTCAACTACTAAAAACATCATTTTAAGTTATTTATATGCAAAAAAACTACTTTAAATCAATTGCTTTCGCCGCTATTGCATGCTTAATTGCTACGCCAGCACAAGCGCAATCACCAGGAACTCACTCACTTGAGTTGAGCGGTGGTATTCGTGAATACATGGGTGACCTAGGTTCATCTATGGGATTCGCACGTCGTCCCGACTATCAAGGGGGTCAAGTAAATTTTGGTTACTACGTAAGTCCAGCTTTGGATTTAGTAACAAACTTCAGTTTCGGCGAAATTGGATATAGCCGCAAATGGGAAGGTTTTAATTTGAGAAAAGAATACCAATGGCAGTCGTTCCGTGCAAATACCATGGATCTTACTGTTGGCGCTCGTTACAAATTGAACAATGGTTCTATTTTACCTGAAGATGCAAAAATCGCCCCTTACTTCCAAGCGGGAATAGGTGGATTCTATGCATTCACTCAGACAACTTGGGGTCCTGATGCTTATGTTCAAGATGAGTTTTATGCCGATGTAACTAAAAAACGTGCGGTTACTGATATGAATGGTGCCGTTCAAGGTGCTTTCGGTGTTAACGTATATCTTACTGAGCGTATTGGTTTACGTTACAGCTTTACTGCTACTTACACAATGAGTGACATTTGGGATGGCGCCAATGGTGGTACCCCAGATCCAGTCAATAACATTGCTATACACAAACTTTGGCGCACAAACGATATGTATGCATTGCATGCAATCGGATTTACTTATGCCATCGGTGAAGGTATGGGTAGTTCTGTTAAGGCGCCTAAAGACAAAGACGAAGATGGTGTTCCAGACAAGTATGACCTTTGTAAAAATACTGAGCCTAAATATCGTCGTTTTGTTGATAGCGTAGGTTGTCCTGCTGATACCGATAAAGATGGTATTTTGGATGCCGATGATAAGTGTCCAGATGTTGCAGGTCCAGAACAATTTAAAGGTTGTCCTGATGCCGATGGCGATGGTATCCAAGATAAATTGGATGCTTGTCCTAACCAAGCAGGTGATGCAAAATTCAACGGTTGCCCTGATACTGATGGTGATGGCGTTTCTGATAAAGACGATGCCTGCCCAACAACTGCTGGTTTAGCCGCTTTCGGTGGTTGCCCTGATACAGATGGTGACGGTGTTGAAGATCGCAAAGACAAATGTCCTAACCTAGCCGGTGCTATCGCTGGTGAAGGTTGCCCTGATACAGATGGTGATGGTGTATTCAACAACATCGATAAATGTCCTGATGTTACTGGTACCGTTGCTAACAAGGGTTGCCCTGAAATCAAAAAAGAAGTAATTCAAAAAATTGCTTTGGCTGCAAAAGGTATCAACTTCGAAACAGGTAAAGCAGTAATCACCGCTGGTTCTTTCAAGAGCTTGGATGATTTGGTTACCTTGTTGAATTCTTATCCTGGTGCTAGCGTTGAAATTCAAGGTCACACCGACAACAACGGAACTCCTGAATCAAACAAAACATTGAGTCAAGAACGTGCCAACTCAGTAAAGCGTTACCTTTCTGCTGGTGGTGTATCTGAAGCTCGTATGACCGCAATTGGTTATGGTCAAGAATTGCCTTTGGCTGACAATAAAACGGAAGCTGGTAAAACCAAAAACCGTCGCGTAGACTTTAAATTGGTATACTAATAAATATCTGCACAAAACAGAAAAGGCCACCCAAGGGTGGCCTTTTCTGTTTTCTAAGTATCTTCGTTTTATGGCCGACAAAAAACTCCATTTCTTCAGTTTATTATCACCAACTACTACGAACATCAAATTTTCTCAAATTACCTCCATATTCCTTCTTTGGCTATTCATCTTTGCCCCTATTCCGGTTGTCACAGGACAAGTCGACAATAACCCTATCCTAAATACCCAATCACAGCCATGGGGTAATTCAAACGCATCCATCACAACCGCCACCAACGATTTTCAAATCGAATCAAACCCACACTACTGGAAAAATAAAAAACCCTATGAGGGCTACTGGCAACAAGATGTTTATTATCAAATCAAAGCTAAACTGAACGACACCCAAGAGCGAATCGATGGAACAGAGAAGCTCGCCTATACCAACAACAGCCCCAACACGCTGAATCAAGCCTTTTTTCACCTATATCAAAATGCAGTGCAACCGGGAAGCCTCGTGGATGAATTGTATCGAATCAATAAAACAAAAGTCGCTTACGGCGAATACGAAGCCCAGCAACTCGGAACCATCGTTCATTCAATTGTCATCAATGGCAAATCCGTCCCCTTTTCAATCCAAAACACATTACTAAAGATTAATCTTCCCGAGCCCCTAAAAAGCGGTGAAAGCATCGACTTTTATATCGATTTTACAACCTATTTTGATCGTGGTAGTGTGCGCAGAAGAATGAAAGTGTACGACCACCATGGCTATAAACACTTCAACGGAGTGCATTGGTATCCAAGAATCTGTGTCTATGATCGAAAGTTTACTTGGGAAACCGACCAACACGTAGAGAAGGAATTTTACGGCGATTACGGTGCCTTTGATGTGGAATTGGACTTGCCCGATCACTATATCGTGGAAGCCACAGGCACGCTTCGAAACAAAGCCGAAGCCATGCCAAACGCCCTAAGAAAGCAAATTGATATTTCGAACTTTAAAGAAACACCCATCGGCTCTCAACCCTCTGTCATTATCCCCGCAACCGGAAAACGCAAACGCTGGCAGTTTCATGCCAATAATGTCCACGACTTCGCTTGGACCGCCGATCCCACGTATCGCATCGGTGAGGTAGAATGGAATGGCGTAAAATGCGTCGCGATCGCCCAAGAAAACAACGCCGCTGGCTGGCAACAAACCGCCCAGTTCACCGCCAAAGTCATCGCCACTTACAGTCGAGATTTCGGTATGTATGATTACCCTAAAATCGTTTGCGCCGATGCCGCAGATGGCATGGAATACCCCATGATCACCATGGACGGAGGATTTTACCCAAGTCACCAAAGCCTCATCGCACATGAAGTAGGTCACAACTGGTTCTTTGGGATGATAGGGTCCAACGAAACCTATCGCGCCGCCCTAGACGAAGGGTTTACCCAATTCCTCACCGCTTGGTGTATGCGCAAACTCACCAAAGAAAATCAACCCGAACTCAAACGCGCCTTTTCGGGATATATGGAGGATGCGCTGGATGGGACCGACGAAAGTCTAGAAACACATAGCAATGAATTTCATTCGGCAACCGGACATGGTGGTGGCTATAAGCATGTCTATTATAAAACGGCTTCGATGCTTTATAACCTGCAGTATACCCTAGGCGATTCGGTGTTTCTGCAAGCGATGAAAAATTATGTAAGCCAATGGAAATTCTGTCACCCCTACATCGATGATTTCAGAAATACGGTTACCCAAAGCGCACAAACCGACCTAAATACCTTCTTTGATCAATGGTTTATTTCCACCAAAGCCGCCGATTATGGCATCAAGAAAATCACACCCTTACGGCCAAATAGCAATCGTTATAGCGTCACAATTGCGCGAAATGGAACTATGGTGATGCCCGTGGATATCGATTTCTTAATCCGTCCCAGCGATGCGACAAAAACCGCCAAAATGCCCAAAAACTCCAAAGCGATATTGGCCAGTGATGTTTTTTATTCCATTACAATTCCAGTAAATCAATACGAAAAACCCGGCAGATATAACCTCAGACCCTGGATTGGTTGGGATAAGCTGAGGACCACTTATACCTTCGACATCGACATGCCCGTTGCGGGTGAATTGCGTCAGGTTTGGTTGGATCGTAGCGGTCGATTGGCCGATATCAATCGAACCGACAACGTGTGGAAGAACAGAAACGAATGGAAATTGGATCTCGGCAATGGAGCAAACACAAGTTATCTAGGCGTTTATCAGTGGAAAGGTAGGCCCGATGTTAGAATCAACGGCGCAAGTGGTCTTCTTGTTGGAGGCATCATCGACGGTCAATACGCAGGTCGCAGAAAGCAATTCGAACTCGGAGCATGGGCAAAAACCGGCATCGGAGCAAAGTATAGCAATCCCTCCACAGCCTTCAATTACAGGATGTCGTTTACCCACCAAACCCGCGGCGGTGGAACCTATTTCATCAAATCGATGTTATATAACAACATCAATAGTAACGAGTTTGGCTGGTATGACCAAGCAGGGAAAACAAGTTACGGCGTATCAGGCAAAATGAGTCAGCGCTACCATACCGACTTAAATTCTGAAAATCGCAGCAACGCACTTTACAACCCTTGGGATTCGGCGGGTGTTTTAAGCGGAAAAGACCCTTATTTCCCTCAACAAAGCGCATTAAACGGTTATTTACCCACGGCCAACCGCTGGAGCTATTTGCAGAATATCAACTTAAATTTATTTGTGCAACAGGCCTATGCCGGATGGGGTAGATCAGGTAATATTCGATGCGATGTTCGATTGTCGTCTCCCTGGAGTGAAACTCAATATGGCTACGTTCAATTGGAATGGAAACACTATCAACCCATCGGAAAAACCAATTTACGCCTTCGCTCTGTTGTCAATTACGGTGGCGGCACTAACCCCACGCCAGAATCGGTTTTATACGCAGCGAGTGCAAATCCCGAAGAGTCATTTAACAATGGCATTTACAGAGATTTTGGCATGATCAATTGGAATGCGAATCAGTCAAGCAGAAACGCTGTCAACCAATCTATCCAAGTCAATGGCGGACTCAACTTAAGAGGTTTCGATAATTACAGCATCCCTAAATCGGTGAAGCAAGCCAATGGCTCCGATACGATTCTCGCCTTTTTCCGAGGCAATCAAGGGGCTGCTATTAACGCAAATTGGGATATCACGGCTTTATTTAAATGGGTGCCCAAGGTAAAAATCATTGCCATAAATCCTTATTTCTTTGGGGATGCAGGATGCATCGGAATGCCATTGAAATCTCGTAACGCCTTGGGTGAAACAATGACAAAATCCGTGTATAGTGGATTGCTGGCCGATGCGGGTTTTGGAGCCAATGTGAACCTAAAAAACTTCAATGTTCTGTTTAAAAACAAAGCCATGAGAGCAAGTAAACCCCTGAATGTAAAAGTGGAGTTCCCTATTTGGAGAAACGCCGTTCAGCCGGGAGACGACTATCTCTCTTTCCGCATGCGATTGAGCGTAGGTACCGTGTTTTAGCATTTTAAACTACCTTTGCTGCTGTGAATATTTTATGGTCTCATACACTCCCCGGTCCTTCGTCCTGCGAACAAGTTTGGGGCATTTACCACGATGATACCGTTCACTATTTAAAACTTGGTACCGGAAATACATCGCTGGGTTACGAAATAATAAAACATCCCAACCAACTAGATAACAATGTGATATGGATAGAATTGGAGGGTGGATTTCAATTGTTGCCAACTCTATTTTCTGAAACGGCCATTCCTGGGATGATTCAACCGATAAAGCGAAGCATCCAAAATCAAATGACGTTGGCATTTGAACCCAAGCAAAAGCATCAGCCCTTAAAGCCATCACAGCCTAAACTGCACATTGCCGAAGGACTTTTAGCCATTTCTAAACAATATGCCACGGCCGCGGAATATTCCTCCTATTTGTGGTTCCACGACCAAACAGCCATTGTATTTGCTTATAAAAATGGCAATTTAGTTTTTTCAAATTCCTATACAAGTAGCAACATCCAAGAACATCTTTATTTCGGATTACTGCCTTTTCACGATACTAAATTAACACAAGATCAATTTGCACTCACCGTACATTGCGATCAATCCCAAATTGCGGCAGCACACCTAGCCATGCACAAATTTGTGCCTCAAGTTAAAGTTTCATCGCCCCAATTTCCTTGGTCGAATAACGAGTTCCCCCCGCTGCTGCACATCGTTGCACCGCTAATTAAACTCTCCACATGCGCATCACCGGTGGCCATTTAACAAGCAGAATCATCCCTGCCCAATTTGCCAACCACGTAAGGCCCTCTACGGATAGGGTTCGAGAATCGTTATTTAACACCCTCAACCACCAAAAGGGCATCAGCGAAACACAAATATTGGATCTTTTCTCAGGCTCCGGAATTGTTGCCTTGGAATTTCTTTCCCGAGGCGCAACGCAGGTGATAAGCATCGACAAGGACAAGAAAAATATCACGCATCAAAAGGCCATTCAAAAAAGTTGGGAGCTCAATTCGTGGGCGATTGCCATGGGCGATGCACTTACGGTAGAGAAAACTCTGGAAAAATGCGGTCTTCAAATGCCCCCATTTGATATCATTTTTGCCGATCCACCGTATGATATGCCCGACATTCAAGGCCTGGTTTCCATTTTAATGCCCCTACTCGCCGATCAAGGCTGGTTGATCATCGAACACAAACCCCAACTGGTATTTGCCGAACAGGAATTATTGAAAAAGGAATATGGCAGTACCACAATGACTATATTCGCAAAAGAATAATCTCAAAACACCTCGATTTCTGATATACACGAACGCCATGAGCAAGATTGCCGTTTTTCCCGGAACCTTCGACCCAATCACTATAGGGCACGTTGATATCATCAATCGCGCGAGTACTATGTTCGATAAAATCATTGTCGCCGTGGGTGTGAACACCAAAAAAACGACGCTATTCGACCTCGCCTTACGCAAGGAATGGATCAAAATTGCATTTGCGAATAATCCAAAAGTGGAAATTGCAGATTACGAGGGGTTAACCGTTGACTTTTGCAAAAAACACAATGCCAAATTCTTACTCCGTGGGCTAAGAAATGGGACCGACTTCGATTATGAGTCGCATATCGCCCAATTAAACAAAGCCCTTTGGGACGAAATTGAAACGGTATTTATTATGTGCAATCCTGAACTCAGCTATATCAGCAGCACTCTGGTGAGGGACTTGATAATCTATAAAGCCGATTACGGAAGATACCTGCCGGAAGGCGTTATACCCCAGACTTAAAGCGACTCAGGCACTTTCTGATGACATCGTGCACGCTTTGATATGAATTAAACTCAGAGGTTTTAAACCAGTCTAAATCCGCAAATTTTACTTCTGAGATGCCTTCTTCTTGCTGGGGTTTCAAAGTTCCCTTGCCATGACTGTTCATCAAATACCAATGGGTTTCTTTTAGGAGTAAAATATCATCTTCATAATAAACATGGTAAGTCTCACCAATCTTATCACTAATATTTATCATGTTGATGCCCGTCTCCTCCATCACTTCTCTCAAAGCCGCAGCCATCTGGTCCTCATGTCGTTCGATTTTACCCTTCGGCAAATCCCACAGCCCATTCCGCTTTATCGTTAATAATTGATCTTCCTTATTAAAAACTAAACCTCCTGCAGCCTGAATGACAGTAAAGTCTTCCATAAACTGCAAAATAGTTGCTCTAGGGTCGGGGCAAATCAGCCCAAAATGCAAAGGTTTTCCATTGTTTTGTGATGAAAGCAAAATTTTGAAACTCTTCTGCAGCTCATCATCCCCAATAAAATACAAATTGCCCAATCCACGCAATGCTTCTGGAGAATCTGCAATAACCAAAGCACCGTCGTTGAAATAGATTTTATAACTTTGCGCTTCCATGTCCAATCAAGCCGCAAAATTAGCAAAATTTCTCTTAGAAATAAAGGCAGTAAAACTAAGTCCTTCAGAACCATTCACTTGGACTTCTGGCATCCTTTCTCCCATCTACTGTGATAACAGAATGGTGCTATCCTACCCCGAAGTGCGCACATTTGTGGCTGAAGAACTCGCCCTATTGATCCAACGCGAATTCCCCGAAGCAACCCGCATCGCCGGTATTGCAACCGCAGGAATCGCCCACGGAGCCTTGGCAGCCGACAAACTGAACATGCCGTATTGCTACGTTAGGCCTGAACCCAAAAAGCACGGTTTAAAGAATCAGGTGGAGGGTGAAATGAATCCGGGCGACAAAATTGTTTTGGTGGAAGATTTGATCTCAACAGGAAAAAGTAGCTTCCAAGCCGTAGAAGGTGTTCAAAATGCAGGTGCCGAAGTCGTTGGTATCATAGCGCTATTCACCTACGGATTTGCCAATGCTATGGAAAAATTTGTAAATGCCGGCATCCCTGTCCACACGCTTACAAACCTCCCAACACTTACAAAAGTGGCGGCAGAGCATGGATTTATTCAAGACAACGAGCTGGCTACAGTGAATCGTTTTGCCGAAAATCCTAGCGCTTGGGGAGAATCGCTCTAAGCGAATCAATGGTTGTAACCTGTTCTACAGACGCGCCATTTTCCCATGAAATCAACGTGGCATCAGTAACTCGATAGCCTGATTTGTTTCTTTTGCTTTCAATTATTGAGCGACATTCAATTGTAAAAATCTGGACCGCAGGAAGTCGATGCACCGGTCCAAATTTTTCTTGGGTATTTTCAATAATCCACTGCTCGATGGATGCCCTCTCCAATTCAGCAAGCTGAACCGCAACTTTAGAAAATGTAACCCAACCCGAAGCCGAGCCAATGCCCATCGTAAACTCTGTAAAACCATTTCGTCCGTCAACTCTACCCCTTTCGGCATACAGTAAAACCAATTTTAATTCGATGGGCTCAAAGTGAATTTCGACGTCCGAAAAACTTGCAGGTGAAAAAGGACTGCGAAAACTGCCCGTTACCAATTTGTTGAACACCTGTATTTCTCTTGCCGATAAGTTCTGCCATTGTGAAACGATCCAATCACAAATTTCATTCGAATCCCTGAATCTTAAATCATCCATCGCCGTTAGGACATCGTTTAATCCAATATCTACCTTGCTCTCAGATTGTAATGGCGACAAAATCAGTGCAATAGTCTCCGACATATCACCCACAAAATGCTTGCTCTCATCCAACAACCAATTGGGAATTCCCACTGTTTCCATTGCCAGTAATTTGAGGTTTTTTGATAAAATAACACCTTTAGGGCATTCATTTTTTAAAAGTGCTGTTACCATTCCAACATAAAATTCGTTTTCCTGATTGCTTCGGATAAAATCGGCCCACACTTCTTGCTTGTCCTTTTCAAATCGCAACAACAGCAACGCATCGATTAATAGAGAAAACCGCTTCATTCCTCTGTCCTATTCCAATGACCCACTCTTACAACTTCAGCGTTGATCGACAAATTCTCTCTCAGGTACCGAGAAAAAACATCCGTAAACCCATGTGTAACATATACATGCTCTGCGCAAGATGCAGAAACAGCCTCCAGCAATTGAGACCAATCAGCGTGATCGCTTAACACAAATCCCTTGTCGACCCCTCCCCAATTTTTCGACTTGCGCACCGCCATCCAACCACTGCAATTTGCCAATGAATGCTTGCCAATTTGCTGCATTAAGGGGCCGTTTAAGGCGTTAGGCGGACAAATCAGTAGTGAACGCGACAATAACTCCGAACCAAATTCTACAACTGCTTTCCCCGCCTCTGTCCACGAACCAAATGTAAAACCGCTGCTCTCTAGTGCTACGTTGGCATCAGCGATGGCGGAATGACAAATCACATCACCTATGCCTCGGTCCAAATACTTTATGATGCGCTGCGCTTTACCCAACGAATACCCCAGCATAATCGAGGTTAATCCGTTTGTCGCATTCTCTTGCCACCAAGCATTCATATCGCGAAAAACCTCATCTTGGGGCTTCCAGTGAAATATCGGCAAGCCAAAAGTGCTCTCGGTTACGAAGTGGTGGCATCGAACCGATTCAAAAGCCGGCGATAACCCATCGGCTAACGTTTTATAGTCCCCACTAATTACCCAAACCTCGCCAAGATACGAAAGTCGAACCTGCGCGCTGCCTGGCACATGTCCGGCAGGAAACAAAGCAATTTCAACCCCATTCATAAAAATCGTTTCGCCATAGGCCAACCCTTGCACCGAAATCCCTTTCCCCAAACGGAGTTTCATAATCTCAACGCCGCTGGATTCACATAAATAATGACCCATCCCAGGCATAGCATGGTCGCTATGTGCATGCGTAACAATCGCCTTGGAAACCTTTCGCAACGGATCTATGTATACGTCCGCCTGCGGACAGTAAAAACCCATTTCTGTGAAAACAACCAAAGACATTCCCTCAAATTTCCGACATTTTACCGGTGGCATCACCAAAAAGTTTCGTTTAAAAGCAAGCCAAATCAGACAGCGAAACATCAACTTCTAGCCAAAAATGAGTTAATTTGCGACTTATAACATTATGAAACAACGCATATTAAGTTTAGCCTTGGCTTTTACAGCGATTTTTCAGCTGAGAGCCGATGAAGGCATGTGGCCCCTAACCTTGCTACAAAAAATTCAAGATCCAATGCAAGCCCGTGGTTTGAAATTGTCGGCCGACGATATCTACGCGGTAAATCACGCATCTGTAAAAGACGCCATCGTTCGATTAATGTCGAAACAAGGACGTATGTTCTGTACCGGTGAAGTCATCTCAAGTCAAGGATTGTTCCTCACCAACCACCACTGCGGTTACGGTGCCATTCAGGAACTTTCTACCAACGAAGACAACATCCTAAAAAATGGTTTTTGGGCCGCCAATCAACAAGCCGAACGCAAAGCCAATTTCAATATCGGATTGCTTAAAAAAATCGAAGATGTTACCGCGATTGTCCTAAACAATATCGCCATCAACCAAGACGAAGCCACCCGCGCAAAAGCCGTAATGGCTCAAATCGCCAAAGCAAAAGAAGCTGCCATCGCCGGACTAGGTGAAGAACGCAATAACTATGTGGTGGAAATTTCCTCTTTCTACAACGGAAATCAATACCTAGCGATGTACTATGAAGTATACCGCGACATTCGTTTGGTTGGAACCCCGCCAGAAAGTGTAGGAAAATTTGGTGGTGAGACCGACAACTGGCGTTGGCCCCGTCATACTTGCGATTTTAGTATGTTCCGCATTTATGCCAACGCAAACAACAAACCCGCAGATTTCACCCCTGCCAACAAGCCCTTTAGCCCACAACACCACTTGGCGATCAACATCGGCGGAATGAAAACCGGCGATTATGCCATGATCATGGGTTATCCAGGTCGTACTACCCGTTATACTTATAGCGAAGGCATCAAATACCTTGGTAGCAAAGATCGTCCGATGCGTGTTGCCCTGCGCCGCGATATCATGGACGTGTACGAAAAATACATGAAGCAGGACGAGTCGGTTCGTTTGATGTACTCAGATCGTTTGGCTGGTATCGGAAACTATTGGAACAAATTTAACGGCGAAGCCAATGATTTGTCGAAGCCAGGTGGATTGTACGATACAAGAAAAGCCGCTGAACTCTCTTTTGAGCGCTGGATGCGTGAGAACAAAAAGACGGATGTATACGGCGATGTAACTTCTCTTTACGATGAAGCCTACCGCGAATTGTATACTTATGGCTTGTACCCTGTTTACTTCCAAGATGGTATTTCCAATAGCCAGCCGATGTCGTTTGCTATGTCGATCAAAGCCATTGCCGATGCCGTTGCCTCTGGAAAACCCGATACTGCAATGTCGAATGGTATGTTGCGCAATCTCGATGAAATCTACAAAGAGTTCTACCCTGCCATCGAAAAAGAAGTGTTGGCCGCTGTATTGGATCACCTTTACAAAGACCTTGACCCAACCTTATTACCTGCAGATTTAGTCGCTTTAATGAAAAAATACAAAGACAATGCAAGCGCAGTTGCTGAAGTATTGTTCGCTAAGTCAATTTTATCCGACAAAGGCAGAATGGCCAAGTTCTTGGCTAAACCTTCAGCGAAAAAGTTGGAGTCTGATCTGTTGTATAAAATCACGATTGCCTATATCAATAAAATCCGTTTTGATTTGAAGACCACATACGATGGCATCAACAGCAAATTGGATCGCGCCAACCGATTGTTCTTGTCGGCCCAGTTGGAAATGTTACCTAGCGGACAAGCCATGGCCCCAGATGCAAACGGAACAATGCGTTTGACGTACGGAACAGTGCAGGCCTACGACGCCCGCGACGCTGTAAGCTATTCTCACTTCACTACATCCAAAGGGATTTTAGAAAAATACAAACTTGCTGATTTCGAATTCGATGCACCCCAGAAATTACTTGCCCTCATTCGTGCTAAAGATTTTGGTCAGTATGCCGATAAAGATGGTGAATTGCACACATGTTTCTTGTCAGACAACGACATTACCGGTGGTAACAGTGGTAGCCCTGTGATGAATGCCAAAGGCCAATTGATTGGTACTGCATTCGATGGCAACTGGGAAGCAATTAGTTCAGATTTTGCCTTCTTGCCAACGGTGCAGAGAACTATCAGTTTGGATGTTCGATATACTTTGTTCATTGTAGAGAAATTGGGTGGTGCAAAGCATCTAATTGATGAAATGACGATTGTAAGAGACTAATTTTTTCAAACGACATAAAAAGAAAGGGCTTCCTCTCGGAAGCCCTTTCTTTTTTATGAGCTATATGTTTCTTGGGTTCGCAATGAGGCAACTAACAACCTGCGGTTTTCCCTTGAATCCTTGTTTTAAGATGTGAAGGTAAAATCACACCATTTTGTATTATCTGCTGCGATTAAACCAACCTCCACGAGGGGTTTTCTCTTCTTCAACAATTTTATTCGAAGTAACAGATCCCAAAGTAGGATAACTTGGTGGCGCACTCGCTGCACTTGCAACGCTAGATGCCTTTTTTTCTAGTTCAACAGAATCCATCACCAACGACTCTTTTACTTGTTTCTGAAGCGTACTCACCATGCTAATAAACGTGTCCTTAGACGCACGAACCTTACCAATGGTATAACAACCCATCATTTGGCCAATAATAAATAGAGCCATAGATCTCGCATCCGTTTGATTTTTCAATTCCCCCGCTACACGTCCGGTCATAATGGCCTTTTGCAAAATGCGAACCTGAACTTCGTTCACCGCTTCCAATTTCTGACGAAACAATTCATCGGAATGACTCATTTCTAATATCATATTGGTTAGAACATCACCACGCTTGATTGACGTGTCCGTGGCTTTTGACTTTTCATTCTCAAAAACCGCATTTAATGCAGATGCTACTCCCGTTTCGATATTATTCAACGACGCCCATTTCTGTTCATAAAATGGCAACATAACCTCATCAACAACAGCATATCCCAACTCCGATTTATTCGGAAAATAATGATAAAAAGCGCCCTTCGTGATTTTCAATCGCGCTATCTCTTTGTCTGTGCGCAAGGTCTCGAAACCCTTTGCTTGAATCGCTTCAAAGCATCGTTGTAAGATCAATTGTCGTGTAGTTGTGCTCATAAGGACCACAAATATACCAACAAGTTTAATTAAATGTTAACAAAGTGTGGAAAACAACAAATTTTTTTTAAGTCCTTGTTATGCAGCAGATTTAGGACTCAAAATCGTCACATTTCATGAAAAAACAAGCCAAAAAATCGTCACTTTCAACGCAAAACTTAGGGTGTCAGTCTGCCATACATCCTCGGGAACGGAATACTTTCACGGACGTGCTTCAATTTACACACCCATGTCACCAATCGCTCCAGACCCAATCCAAAACCTGCATGAGGCACAGAACCGTAGCGTCTCAAATCCAAATACCACTCAAAGGCATCCATCGGCAAATCGTGTTCTACAATTTTTGATCTAAGCAATTCCAAATCCGTCTCTCTTTCGCCACCACCTACAATTTCGCCGTATCCCTCAGGAGCCAAAACATCAACCCCGCGTGCAAAACGAGAATCCGTTGGATTTCTCTTCAAATAAAACGCCTTCACTTCATGTGGCCAATCGTAAACCATCACCGGTCGATCAAACAATCGGGTAATTACCGTTTCGTCCGATCCACCAAAATCCTCACCATATTTAAAATTCTTCGCACTCTGAATCCACTGCGGAATATTCCTTAAATCTTCCTCCACATCTGATTTGTCTTGCTTTAACTGTGTGATCTTGGTCTGATTAAAATTGATCTCGCCCTTTTTCATCCCTGGGACCGCTATTTTAGCTTCCCTTTCAGCAATTTCTGCATCCAATGCAACCAACAAAGCCTCGCAACGCTTCAGCTCATCCTCCAAACTCACAATACTATTTACCCCGTTCACATCCTCTTCCCCCTTAATAATCCTAACCGCCTGGTCGTATGTCATCCTAGGAAACGCGCCCAAGCTCGACTCCAAAACCGCAACATCCCTTCCAATGGTGGTCAATTCGCCCCTACACTTCTCCAAAACCCGCTTCAACACATGCTGCAAAAAGCCTTCGATGCAATCCATATTTTGAAAAATATCGTGGAACGCCATCTCTGGTTCTATCATCCAAAACTCCGATAAATGTCGGCGCGTCTTAGATTTCTCAGCCCTAAATGTTGGACCAAACGTATAAATTTTGCCCATGGCCATCGCCATCGCCTCGCCGTATAACTGTCCGCTCTGACTCAAAAAAGCCTGCTCACCGTAAAAATCCGTTTCAAACAAAGTACTGGTACCCTCACAGGCATTCCCAGTAAAAATTGGAGCATCCATCTGCACAAAACCCTCTCCCTGGAAATATTCATGAATCGAATAAATGATGGTGTTTCTGATACGCATAATGGCCCACTGACGTGTACTGCGCAACCATAGATGTCGCTGATCCATCAAAAACTCAATCCCGTGTTCTTTTTTTGCAATGGGATAATTCTCCGACACGCCAAAAACACTCAGTGAAGTAACCTGCAGCTCAACACCGCCCAACTGCTTCTCGTCCGCCTTTAACAATCCATGCAACTCAACACTGGTCTCCAAACTCAACGTTTGCGCCAACTCCAAATACTGCTCGTTGGCCGTTTCCGCCGTCACCACACACTGAACATAGCCCGTGCCATCGCGCAAAATCACAAAAACTATACCCTTGCCCTCACGCTTATTTGATACCCAACCACGCAAAACAATCGTTTCGTTGATGTGCGATTGAAGGTTCTGAATACTGACCGACTTTGAACTGAAATCTTGACTTCCCATGTTAACTATGTGATTATTATTATCGATTGCAAATGCTTGTATCGCAAAGATAACAAAAGGGCTTGAAAATTTATGGCACGATATTTGTTAAAAGGCCAAAATTTCCTATATTTGTATTATGGCCCTCAAACAAGAGTTATCGCAGAAGCTGTTTCAGAAGCTGAGTCCCCAACAGATTCAGTTTATCAAGCTGCTTCAACTGAATACACAAGACTTTGAGGAAAAGGTGGGGCAGGAATTGCTCGACAATCCCGCGTTGGAGAATTTGGAAGGGGTGGATGAGGCCATCGACTATAGGGTAAACGACGATCGCAACAACGACGATCGCAAAGAAAAGCCCGAATCGAGCACTGAGGAATCGGGCCCAGAAGAGCCAGTTATCGACAATGCCTACGACGATTATGGTCAGGATATAAATGTGGATGAACTGCTGCGTGCCGGTGGCGACGATGACTACGGAAGTTTCCGAATGGGCGAAGATTACAGCAACGAAGAGCACCGCGAAATGCCTCTCGCTGCGCAAAGCACCTTCCACGAATACCTCTACGAACAGGCCCGCGCCATCTTTGAAGACCGCGAACTAGAACTCGTTTATCACCTAATAGGTTCTATTGAAGACGATGGCTATTTACGTCGTGAATTGCGCAGTATCGTCAACGACCTCGCCTTCAACGAAAACGTTACGGCCACGGAAGCCCAACTGGAGCGATTGCTGATTAAGATTCAGAATTTCGATCCGCCAGGAATCGCGGCACGCGACTTACAAGAATGCCTTCTACTTCAGTTGTATAAAAAGGATTACGGCGACAATCCCGCAATTGATTTGGCCGAGAAGTTGCTTTCTGAACAGTTCGATGCCTTTACAAAGAAGCACTACGATAAAATAAAAAAGAGTCTCAAAATTAACGACGAGCAACTCAAAGCGGCGATGGGTGAAATCCTAAAGCTCAATCCAAAACCAGGCGAAACGGGTAGCATCAGCGGAAAAACGCAGTACATCGTACCGGACTTTACTGTCATCAACGACGAAGGGGTGCTCCAAGTGCGATTAAATGGCAGAAATGCCCCTGAATTGCGATTAAGTGCTTCTTACATTGAAACGCTGAAGGCCTACGAAAATAGCCCTCACAAAGAAAAACAGTTGCGCGATGCGGTTCAGTATATCAAGCAGAAAGTAGACGGGGCCAGATGGTTCATCGATAGCGTAAAACAACGTCAGAATACCCTGATGAAAACCATGCAAGCCATCGTACAACGTCAGCACGAATTCTTCATCGAAAGCGGCGACGAAACCAAGCTCAAGCCTATGATTTTGAAGGACATCGCAACGCAAGTTGAATTGGACATTTCCACCATTTCTCGTGTGGCAAATAGCAAATACGTAGAGACCGATTTTGGTATTATTCCGTTGAAATTCTTCTTCTCCGAAGGCCTAACCAACGACGATGGCGAAGAGGTCAGCAACCGCGAAATCAAGAAAATCCTGAGCAACGCCATCGGACAAGAGGACAAAATAAAACCCCTCACAGACGAAGCCTTGATGGACTTACTCAAAGAAAAAGGGTACAACATCGCCCGCCGGACCGTGGCCAAATACCGTGAGCAATTGGGAATTCCCGTGGCTCGTTTGAGAAAGGAACTTTGATTTACTCTACAAATAACTTCTGCTTGCGAATGACTTTTCCGTCGCTGGTGCGCACCAAACGGGCGACATAAGCACCGGTCGACCACGACTCTGTATCTACTAAGGTTTCATTCTTTTTGATGGCAATGGGCTCAGTCATCGCCTGTCCTAACATCGTGAAAAACTGAACCTCCAACAGGTCTAAAACATCCTCATTCTTTACCTCTACCATCACTTTCTTACTATTTGACTTGGGATAAATCAAAATCTCGTTGTATACAACGGTGTCAAAAATTCGCAACTTAGTTATAATATCAACTTTAATTGGCAAGTCCACTCGATACTCAGTAATTGACTTTCTCATCATCGATACCTGCCGTTTTGTGAAAATGTTCTGACAAGCTTCAGTAGAGTAATCCATGTAGTTTTCGAACATGTCCGGCATGTCGTTTTTGGGCTCTATACAAGTATTTCCGCCCAAATTACACGTAAACCCCGCTCCGATGCCTTGCAGTGGGGTATCGTCGATATAATCGTCCAAATTGCACTTATTCCCATTGAATTGGTCATCAGCCCAAATATGCCGCAAACCCAAAAAATGTCCCACTTCGTGAATGGCACATCTACCCATGTTAGCCGATGCAATGGCACCCGTTGCGCGTGGATTGTTTCTCCCCACCACTTTGTAATGCAATACCACACCTTGACGGTTATCGGCAACCCAAGATCCACTTGTCCATGAAGGATGGCCAAAGGGCGGAAAGGCATAACCCAATAAATTGTCTTGGTTGTTCACGCTCAAATCGCAAACCCAAATGTTCAAATATTTTGTAGGATCCCAAGGGTCATTTCCAGCCGTTGCTGACGCCTTCATCAAATCAGCCAATTGCCCTGTGCTTGATCCAAAAGTGGCTCTAGTTGTGGGCTTATGAATCATTCCATTGGTGGCCACGCCATTTGGATCAACCGATGCAAGCACAAACTCAATCCTTGCCGAACCCGCCCTTGACTTGAAAATTCCGCGCGTTTTGAAAGTATCCGGGTTCCTGCGATTAAAATCTCTATTCAACACCTCAATTTGAGAAATCAGTAAAGAGTCGTTCAGATTCTCATTGGCCACATTGTACAACACGTGAAAAACAACAGGAATCGTGTAAATGGTATCGTAATAAAAAATGGTATCGGTAACGCGCTTTTTTCTTGATTCGATGATGGGTGCCGACTTTACCAATTTCATTGTCTGCGCATCGAATGTTGATTTAAATCCGGGGTACTGCGCTTCCAATTGATCAATTACCGTTGCAAATCCGCAAGGTTCATTCAAGTGAGAGTTTTCAACGACTTGCGCAAGTAAATTTTGTTGAGAAAGCCCAAATAATAAAAGCGCTAAAAAGGCAATACGCTGATGAAAACAATGAAAAACGCCCATAAAGTTTGCAAATTACATCTTTTGAGAGAAAGTTGACCTTAATTTCCCTTAAATACCGGCTTTCTCTTTTCGTTAAATGCCGATACCCCTTCGCGATAATCGTTGGACCTTCCAGCGATTTCCTGACAGTACGCCTCGTATTGAAGCATTGTTTGCAAATCCGAATGGCCCGCCTTATTCAGCATTTTCTTGATCATTCCAATAGCCATAGTTGGTGCTTGGGCGTAATAATCCGCAATCTTATTTACCTCCTCATCTAACAAATCCGCACTCACCACTCGGTTAATCAACCCCCACTCCAATGCCTTTTCCGCACTTACTTTAGGTGCCATTGTTGCCATTTCGAACGCACGTGCCGGAGATATCGCTTTGGGCAAAAAGTATGAAGATCCTGAATCGGGCACCAATCCCACATTCACAAAAACTTCTATGAACGATGCAGTATCAACCGCAACAATAAAGTCGCAAGCCAAGGCCAAGGACGCGCCCGCGCCCGCAGCAACGCCATTGATTCTACCGATGATGGGTTTTGGCATTTCCCGCATCGCCTTGATGATGGGATTATATCGCTTGTATAATGAATCACTCAAAGAGCGATTTTTTGACCCCGCAATGGCTTTCAAATCCTGACCACTACAAAATGCCTTGCCAGCCCCTGTCAACACAACAACACGAACCTCAGCGTCTTTATTCGCTTCCTTTAACGCCGCCTGCAAGTCGTAGCTCTGGGTTTCATCAAACGCATTGAAAACATCCGGACGGTTTAAGGTGATATGCGCCGCGTTGCCACGTTTCTCATAAATTACACTGGTCAGTTCCATTGTGCGAAAATAGAACATATAAATAACTGATTACATCAACAAACCCAAAAGTGGGGCTGAAATATCCAAATCCGACTATTTTCTTATGGATGCGCCCACAGCTTCAAAAGCCTTCATCAACTTATCCATGCAACGATCTACCTCGGTATCCGTAAGGGTTGATTCCGCATTCAAAAAATGGAAACTCAACGCAACCGCTTTCTGCCCAGCATCCAAAGGTTTCCCCTCAAACACGTCGAATACACGAACATCCTGCAACAAAGGCAATTTGATGCTTTTTACCACACCTTCCAATTCGGCAAACCTCTGTTCCTTGGCAACTACCAAACTCAAATCTCTGCGCATGCCTGGATACTTTGGAGCTGAAACCACTTTTAATGTTTCCGATTTCTGTTTGATAAATTTCCTCCATGGAAACTCAACACACCAAACAGTGCCGTTGATTTCCGCAGCAGTCAACCAGTTTTTCGGTGCTTCTGCTATCGTAATATTATCAGCCGTCGCCTCGCTACCCAAGCTTCTGAGTATCCCCATCACTCTTCTCTTTACATGATAATGATCTACCATTTTTGCCTTGCTCTCCCAACTCTCTGGCTGAACGGCACCCCAAAAGACCATACTCAACATTGGTGTTTCCTTAAATCCCTTCGACGTTTTTCGGTAGGTTCTACCCACTTCAAACAGTTGAACTGATTCGGCTTTTCTGTTAATGTTATAAGCCACCGACTGCAATAAACCGGGGGTCAAAGATGCCCGCATGACATCCATATCCGCACTTAGCGGGTTGCTCAAATAAACTAAATCCTCCATTCCTGGATACCAAGCACTCGGATGCAAAGAATTGGTGGAAGCCTCTAACATCCCTTGATTAATTAAATACTCACGCATACGATTCTCCGATTTGCGCAATCCCATGCCTTCAAAAGTGCCTAGCGTTGCCTGCAATTTGCCATCCATCGGGACATGGTCGTACCCGTAAATCCGCATCACTTCTTCGTATAAATCTACCGCAATAGAAACGTCGTTTCTCCAACCCGGAACGCTAACTTCCCAGTGATTATTCGATTCGATCACGCCAAAGCCAAGTTGGCCTAAAATTCTGCGAATCTCCAAAACCGGAATGTCTAATCCCGCAAACTTGTTCAGCTCTGATACATTCAAATTAATTTTTCTTGTCTCAAATGTACCCGTAGAAACCTCGGAATTGGCCACCCATGTGCCGCCACAATGTTCTACCAAATGAAAGCCTGCTAAACTCGCAGCATTGGCCATATTCTCAACATCGACACCCCGTTCAAACCTAAACCCGGCATCGGTGTGTAAATGATGACGTTTTGCTGATTTTCGGACCAACGTGGGATGAAAATGTGCAATTTCTAATAAAATATTTTTGGTATTTGCGTTTACTGCAGTTTTAAAACCGCCCATCACACCAGCCAAGGCAATCGCACCGCTAGCATCCGCAATCACAACGTCTTGGGAGTCTAAATTGATGCTTTTCCCATCCAACAAAACCAACTTTTCATCGGCCAAAGCCAAACGAACTACAAGATTACCCTCCAACAAATCTGCATCAAAAGCGTGCATGGGTTGTCCGGTTTGATGTAGAAAATAATTGGTCGTGTCCACCACATTATTCCTTGGTTCGATGCCAATGGCCCGCAAACGATGCTTCACAAAATCTGGGCTATCACCCAGCTGTAACCCCTGTATTTCTAGGGCAATATATCGTTGACATAAATCTGAATCGGCAATGCTCACCAAGCGACCTTGGGATTTTATCGGTAATGTTTCATGGGTAATTCTATCAAAATCTTGTTTCAATAATGCCGCCAAATCGTTGGCCACCCCCAAATGAGAAGCTGCATCACCACGATTCGCAGTTAAGCCAATTTCCAGAACCACATCCGACGCAACGCCAAAATATTCCGCCGCCGGCATACCCACCTGAGCATCGCTGCGCAAAACCACAATACCATCATGGCTATTTCCAACACCGCACTCATCCTCAGCACATATCATCCCCTCGGAAACCTCGCCACGAATTTTCGCTTTGCCTATCACAAACGACTCCTTGCCGGGCATCTGAATCTCAGTACCCACCAACGCAACCACCACTTTTTGTCCTTCAGCCACATTGGGTGCACCACAGACAATCGGCAGCAACGCATCGCCACCCACATTCACAGTAGTTACCCGCAATCGATCCGCATTTGGATGAGGCACACAACTCATCACCTCGCCCACAACAAACCCTTGCAAGCCACTGCCCACACTAAACCATGGTTCAATGTGTTCAACTTCTAAACCCGAAACCGACAACAAATCGGAGATTTCATCGGCTGTTGCCTCAGTTGGTAAGATGGATTTTAACCAATCAATGGAGATTTTCATGATGCTTCGCGAAGATAAAGATTTAGCGTTTGCCTTGTTGCATCATCTCTCTACGCGCTTTCTTGAAACGCATATAAAAATAAAAACTCGCCACAAAAACGAACAACATCAACCATCCAGCTCCCGATCCGATGCCGGTGGCGTAAAATTGCAAAATGGATTCGGTGCCACTAATAGCGGCCGCGACCAGCGATAAGAGGGCGAGGATGTGGTTTTTGATCATTGGGTAGGTTTATTGTGCCGGCAAAGTTGATAATCTCCCAGTCCGTAAATGATTGATTGCTAATCAATCCCGTTCCAGTAGTTATCTGATCTTTACCCGTAATTTTTACAAATTTATCTGTTCTAATGGTTCCCGTGGTTTGGTCCCAAATCAATTCTTCCGTATTTAATGTCTCTCCCTTGGTATTCAGAATCTCCACATTTCTCCTAACGATTACCTTCTTCTCCTCCGCATAACTCGCCCCATATTCCGCCGTTAAATAGCTTTCCAATACCCCCTGTTTGTCGTAAAAATCCACCTTCAACCCCTGCTTCATTAAAACATAAGGATGCAACTTTGATTTGATGGCCGTTAAAATTGGACTGAAAACCCTTGCCCGCAATAACCCCGAATCCGTATACTCGATGGTCACCTTCTCGGCATATTCTTGGGCAGAAAACTCCTTGCCTTTCTTCTTGATGTTTGATGTCTTAACCGATTCCGAACAGGAAACAAACAAACATATCAAACATAAAAACCCCCAACGCATTTATTAATCGAATTTCCTACGCTGAAACCACATATCACCCAATTGCAAGCCCAAAGTGACATTGAAAAATTTCTCCTGTGCCAACCCATGATTGGTGGTTCCACGCTGAACATAATCTAATTGAACATGAACCAAACTCGTTAAAGAGGAATTGTCATAATATCTGCGCACAATGGGAATACCAAACCCAACAAAAGCACGCTGCTGGATCAAAGGCACGTTACCCGAAGTAGTATTAAACGCATATTGTGTTTCAGAATACACTGCACCCACTCGGACAGGCCATTGCATTTTTCTGCGTCCCTGAACCCTCAAATCATTAGGATGAAGTGTAAATGTTACCCCGTAATCCTTGCGGACATTGTATTTTCTCTCAGCGTCAAAATAGATGACATCAATTTTCTGCCAATTCTGCTGTCTGTAATCCAACGCCACCGACCAAGCCTGACGGTATTTAAATTGATAACCCAAACCAAAACTGTTCGGCAATTGAAACGATTTTTTAGGCGAAGTGAGATTCGTAATGGTATCAACCACAGAGACAAAGGAACCAAACAATTCCATAGTTCTGGTAAATCGCGTTTGCTCACCCATCATCCCAGAATACATCTGATAACTTCCGCCAAAAGAGTGATACGTTGAGTCCAATTTGAAATCAACCAAAAAACCGACCTTCTGCTGAGTGCCCTTAACCAAAACCGACTTTAAATCTTCCAATACATTCAAATTGGTAGAATCGGGTATACTAAAAATCGTTTGATCATTGATCTGCCCAAAAACACGACCAATACTATAGCCCAAATGCACATGCGAACCCAAGCGAAACCCATTTGCCAACTCAAACATGTTTATCCCGCCATAACCAGAGTGCGTTGTTTTACTGATAAAAGGCGTTGAATCAGCAATCGCATATTTATATCCCACAGAGGTAAGAGGCTGCAACGAAATGGCCGAATTGATACCATAACGCGTTGTCTTAATTCGCTTTTGCATCGCAACACTATCAAAATAGGGAATCCGATGGTAGTAATTGTACGTTCTAAATGCCAAATTAAAGTAGTTCATTCCACCCCCACGATAGGTCTGTGTTTGATCTCCCGCCATGATGGTGCTCGACTTAAATGATCCGCCAAAATCAAAAGTAGTAAAATACAAATTTCCCAACGTCGCCGGATTAGCCATCGTATAAGAATACGCACTAGAACGAGTATGCAAATTGCTTCCGTTTTGTACCAGATTGGTTCCAAGCCACTCGCCCAACCCGAAATTGCTATACGGTGAAAACGTCAAATTCTGCCCCGATGCAGACTGCGAAAACCCTTGAGAAAATCCCAAAGTCATCATTGCGATGATAAAAAGTCTGATGTTAGTGCGTTTCATGATAAATTAAAGCATGCATCAACCCGTAATGAACAAGCAAAGGCTCCACAAATATCTTGGTTTTCTGTTGTTCCGCCAAGAATAAGGCATCACCCCCAGTAATAAATACAGCCCCCTTTGGGTATTTTTCGAGGAAATGCGCAATTTGTCGGTGCGATTCACCCCAAACCCCTTGCTGTACCCCACATAAAATGCTCTCGTTTGTGCTGGAACCCAACTGATTCTCAAACACTTCATGACTTACCAATGGCAGTTTTCCCGTTTGTTGATGCAAAGCCAAATACCGCATATGCAACCCAGGCGAGATACTTCCACCCAAATATTCCCCTTCTGGCGTCAACCAATCATAGGTAATACAAGTCCCCGCATCAATCACCAAGCAAGCACCCGACATTCCGTCCCGACCCAAGAGCCATTTTGCTCCCAACACCCCCGCCAATCGGTCCGCGCCTAAAGTTTCTGGCGTTTCGTAGCCCATTTTTACCGGCAACGACATACTGCTACTGAATAAATGAACCGGACAATCTAAACCCGTGAGCCACGGCACCTCTTTCCTAACCGTACTAAAAATACAACCTTTCAAACCCTGATCAACAAAATCCGAAACGTCATTATACACCCCGTGAGAATGCAATATGCCCCCTTCGTTGAAGAGGGCATATTTTGATGCCGTATTGCCAAAGTCTATCGTTAGGTACATCGTACCAAAGGTTATTTTATTTTGCGATACCCACAGCGCGCTTCTCGCGAATCACCGTGATTTTTACCTGTCCAGGATAACGCATCTCCGTCATGATACGGTTCGATAACTCAAATGCCAACGTATCAGCATTTTCATCGTTCGATTTTTCCGCTGCCATGATGATGCGCAACTCTCTGCCCGCCTGAATCGCATAAGCTTTCTCAACACCAGGATAACTCAAAGCCATGGCCTCCATTTCTTTGATACGCTCCACATATTGATCATCGCCTCTACGTGCGCCAGGTCTAGAACCAGAAATCGCATCGCAAGCCTGAATCACAGGACTCAACAAAGATGTCATCTCGATCTCGTCGTGGTGAGCTCCAACTGCATTGATTACCTCAGGATGCTCGCCGTACTTCTCACAAATTTTCATACCCAACAAAGCGTGCGGAGTTTCCTCGTCGTTATCTGGACATTTTCCAATATCGTGTAACAAACCAGCGCGTTTCGCCAACTTCACATTCAAGCCCATTTCCGCAGCCATCGTTGCACACAAACGCGCCACTTCTCTACTGTGCTTCAACAAATTCTGTCCGTATGAACTTCTAAAGCGCATCCGACCCACATAGCGGATCAACTCAGGATGCAACCCTGTAATACCCAAATCAACCACGGTGCGCTCTCCCCATTCAACCACTTCCTCTTCCACCTGTTTCTTCACTTTTTCCACCACTTCCTCAATGCGAGCTGGGTGAATCCTACCGTCGCGAATCAAACGCTCCAACGATACACGGGCAATTTCCCTGCGAATTGGATCGTAACAACTCAATACGATGGTTTCTGGTGTGTCGTCAATCAAAATTTCCACGCCCGTAGCCGCTTCAAATGCCTTGATATTTCTTCCCTCTCTACCAATAATTCTACCCTTCGCATCGTCGCTTTCCAATGGAAAACTTGTAACCGTATTGTCGATCGCAGTTTCTGCAGCCGTCCTTTGAATGGTCTGCAAAACGATACGCTTCGCCTCGCGTGTAGCACTCAACTTGGCCTCCTCAACGATGATCTTCGCCAACGTCAAACCTTCCGTGTGCGACTGCACCTTGATGTTCTCCAACATTTGGGTTTTGGCATCCGTAGCAGATAAACCAGCTACTTTTTCCAATTGCAACAACTGCTGCTCCCTTAACTGCTGAACATCACGCTCCTTCAATTTGTACGCTTCAATTTGGGCATCCAAACGCTCACGCGATTTGTTCATTTCCTCCTCTTTTGCCTTGTTTGCGCGAATCTTATCGTCCAAAGATTGCTCTTTCTGTTTGATGCGATTTTCGCTGTTACCCAACTCATTGCTTCTGCGGTTGGTCTCCTGTTCGTAATCGGAACGAAGTTGCATGTACTTCTCCTTCGCTTCTAAAATCCGATCCTTCTTGATGTTTTCGCCCTGTAATTTGGCTTCTTCAATGATGCTTTGTTTGTCTTTCTCAAGCTGTGTTTTGCGCATCGCTACAAACACAACATATCCAAGGGCCAATCCCACAATGAGAGCGGCGAGGATAAATACGATGTTTTCCATTTTGTGTTATTCCTTTCGTTTTTAATTGACGAAAAGCACACAGCTACTGAGAATTCAGAACAATTATGAGTATAAAACCTTCTCTATCGCCAATAACTCCTGCTCCACGAGCGCTTCATCTCCGCGATGGTTCTTACTATGTCGTACCACTTCACCCGCCAAATCCAAAGCCGCCCACGAAAGACGATCTATGGGTTCTTGCGCATTAAAATTCTTAAATGCGTTAACGCGTTGGTTTAGTACCTGGGCCGACAATCGCACATCCTCCTCATCTTTTACCGCAACCCGCAAACGCAAAGCGCGATTGTCGATGTTAACGTTGATGAGAATGCTATCCGTAGGCTCCATTTAATTGTTATTATTCGTTCAGTAAATCTATGCACTTATCGATATCTCTTACCAATTCATTGATCTTGATTTTTAAATCATGAACATCCGCATTGGCACTAGACATTTCTTTTGCAAGTTTAATCATTTTATTCTCTTCTTTTAACTCATAGAGCGCATTTTTTTGCAATTCTATCGTTTTTTGAAGTTCCGCAATTTGCTGGGTTAAATTTTCATTATTTCCGCGCAATTGCTTGTTTTCCAATGATATCGCCTCTACCGATTCCCTGATTTTTACCAGACGTTGATGGAGTAGATTCGACATATTACAAAGATACGAGAATTTTAATTCCTATTTTCCGCCTCAATCCGACAATCTGTGTCAACAAAACAATCTTTGTTAGACCTGCTCCTGTTTTCGGTTAAACCACGATAAAAACAACATCGATAATAACAGAATTGCCAGAATTTTTCCATCTCCCAATCGGTTGTAAATGGTTCGATATTGATTTGGATAGATGGTTTGCGACAACGCCAATTGCGTGCCCACTTGGGTCATTTTCCCGTCATCCGAGTGTTTATCCAACGCCACCTCAGATGATCTTTCATCACGACCTTGATACCAACCCGAGCGCATCGTAGTTCTTCCCAATGGGTCAATAAAGCCAGAAATTCCAGTATTTGCGCTTCTAACCACCCACTTTCTCTGTTCGATGGCCCTTAACTTGGCATACGAAAAATGCTGCTTATGTCCAGGCGTATTGTTCCACCATGCATCATTGGTGATTACCGCCAACCAAGACGCTCCGTCTTTTACATATTCACTCACATAATCGCCGTAAATGCTTTCATAACAAATAATTGGGGCCACCTTCGAATTGCCATTTCCCAAAGCCTTGGCCGTCGCATTTTTACCCAATGTGCCCGATGCAGAATTCTCATCCAACGAAATTGCCAATCGCTCCAAAAAGGGCAAAACCGTCACAAAAGGCAACTGCTCCGTACCCGGAACCAATTTGGATTTGTGGTAAAATTGAATGTCGCCATTGATGTTGGTGCCATTGTCTATCCGTTGGCGCTCAACTCCTTGAACGGAAGGATTATTGCCACTAAACAAGGATTCATCCACAGGTTGAATCCACAACGCCGAATTGTGCAGCGTATACCAATATTCTGGATTGCTACTCTGCCTCGCCGCCACGTCCGGTTTGCCCTTTCCCATCCATGTGTACCAATGAATCATATTGGAACCAATTAGCATCGAAGGTGGTTTGGCATTACGAGGATGGTCTTGAGAAGAGTCCCTCGCGGATTCAACGTCCGCCGTGCCATTTTTCTGCCAATAATGCATCAAAAAAGAGACTTGCTGGTCTTGAGCGGGCGATCCAACATCGATATTACCAACCAAAGAAGTTTCTGGCCACAAAATACAATCCGCTGGACCAGCACTATCCGACGTCTTTGCCATGTCCCTCACCATTTGCATCGGGTCTAAAACAAACTTCTCGTCGTATGGGTCGTAATTCGGTTGAATCGCAACCACGCGATACGGCTGCTTTAACTTGCTCTTTTTTTGATCCACAAAATCCGATGCGAGCTTTCCCATCAGTATACTCAACAACCCAAAAAGTAAAACTAGGGCCACCGGCAAACGGAATCGCATCATCAAACTCCTATTCACATTCAATGGATCCCTATTCAGCGCTTGGTACACTAAAATGTTGACCGATAAAATCAACGCCGTGCCTCCCAAAGTACCTGTTAATTCGTACCATTGAACATACCATGGCATGCCACTGAATGCGTTGCCTAAAGTCAACCATGGCCAAGACAAATCCCATCTATGATGTCCGTATTCGTAAAGTAACCAAAGTGCAATAAATAGCCATTTAGCATCCCATTTGAACCACTTTTTTCTCTGTAACCATCTGCTTAGTCCAAATGGAAGATACATCAACAAAGAATTCAAAATCAACATGGCAATCGCACCAACATCTGAAGCAAACCAAACCCACCACGTAGTTGAAATGTTCCATAGCATCAAAGCCAAAAACAAGACGCCGAAATTCTTCCCTTTGCTCGTGCTCCGACCCCATTCGGCCAAATAAAAAAACGGGACAAATGCTATGAAAACCAAAGGCGTAAATGGCATCGGCTCCCAAGCTAGCCAAAAGAGCAACGCAGGTAAAAACAAACAAACTATCAGTTTTAGTCCATTGCTTTTCGTCTCAGCTGCTATCTCATTTTGCGCTTTATCCATATCAAATTGATGCGTTCTTAATCGTCGTTCAAAGCCAATAGATCATCGCCCTCTTTGGCATTAACACCTTCCAAAACTACCACAAACTCACCCTTTGGCGGATGCGTTTTGAAATGATTTAACACTTCTTTAATCGTCCCGTTAACCGTTTGCTCAAATTTCTTACTAATCTCTCTTGAAACACTAATTCTACGATGCTCAGCGCAAGCTTCCTCGAGCTGGGTAAGCGTTTTTAAAATTTTATGCGGACTCTCATAAAAACAAGTGGTATCTGGATTTGCGGCGAGTGCTAAAATACGCGTTTGTCGTCCCTTTTTCTGTGGCAAAAACCCTTCAAATCGAAACTGATGTAAAGCAAAACCACTTTTTACCAAAGCCGGGACAAAAGCCGTTGCACCAGGCAAAACCTCTATCGAAATACCTTCTTTCTGACATGCCCTGGCCAATAAAAATCCAGGATCGGAGATACCCGGCGTCCCCGCATCGCTAATCTGCGCAATTTGCGCCCCAGCCTTCAACTCCGTAATCACATGCTGCAGTTTGCCATGTTCATTGTGCTGGTGAAAACTCTCCAAACGTGTGCTGATTTCGTAGTGATTTAACAGCACCCTCGACGTCCGCGTGTCTTCCGCCAAAACCTTATCTACAGATTTTAGTATCTCCACCGCCCGATAAGTCATGTCGCCAAGATTGCCAATGGGCGTAGGTACTAAATATAATTTGCCTTCCATCTTCTACCAACAAAGATACATAACCGCAACAAGCAACATCAATACACCCGTAACAGCATTCACGACATCATTGGTTACCCAACGATATCCTGCAGCCATTGACCTGCGGCCGCTTTCCGATGAATCCACCTGATTCCCCATTTCGTCCAAGTATTTCGCTTGAAACAAAACACCCAACACACTATCAAGGATAGAACCGATAAACCCAAAAACTGCTACAAGCCAAAATATAGAAACTGAGCTGCCCAACGACGATAATTCGCTCCAAAAAACGAATATAGCAATAGACACAGCGCCTAAAAATGCCCCCACAAAACCAGCTCCCGTTACACCGCCCGACACCCCTTTTATCAACCGCTTTCCTGTGATTATGTTTCGGGGACTTCCACCCCAAACCCGACCGAAATCACTGCTTAAGGTATCGGAACAACTGACAGACAAAGAAATCAATGCCAACAAATGACAAGTTTCACTAAAACGTAAAACCTCCGTGTGAATGCCCAAAAAAGATTCCAGCCAACCCGATTCATTCAAAAAAGCCAACATCGCCAAAAGCATAAAAATGCCGCCATTTGCCAACACCTGCCAGTGATCTCTCGCCTTTCCTTGTTTTGCATCGCCGCCATCTTTGGCATTCGCTCGAATTTTCCCCGCCAGAGATCCCAATACCAAAAATATAACCAAGGGAAAAATCGACCATTTGGCTAAAAACAAGACAACAAAGGCCAAAAAGCCGGCTGCAATCGCTCCGGATACAGTTAACCAATGCCATCTAACCAAGCCCACTTCAATGATTAAGGGAAGTATCAATTGTATTAAAATCTCAATGATTATTTCCATGTATCAAATAAACGGAATTTCCTTTGTTTCGTTGTTACTTTGGACATGCTTTCCTTGTTATGGCGATTTTCCCGACCCCATACCCTTATTGGGTCAACCATTAGCATCCTTTCGCTACTCATTTTGGTGATTTATTGCACACCTCCTCCCATTCAACATAGCTTACCAAATGCAATAGCATACAGTAAAATCGAGGTTGACACAACAAAAACCGAATTCAATACCATCTCCGAATCGGCTTACGTATTGGTTCCCGGTTTGGATGCACAAAAACCCAAATTGCCTGCCTATAAATCAGCAATTGTTGGATTCATTCCAGTGCTCACCAACAAAATCAACGCCATCGCCGCGATATTTTTTCCCACCTTGCTCGCTTGCTTACTCTGCAACATCTTTATCACCGGGTTAAACCAAATTGTAGATGTAGACCTCGATAAAATCAATAAACCCAATCTGCCGATAGCCTCCGGCGAACTGTCGATGCGAAACGGCAAAATCATCGTTTACACCTCGGGCATACTTGCGGTTTTCACAGCTTGGCTCATCCAACCCTTTCTTGGCTGCCTAATCACTTCCATCGCCATCATTGGCGCTCTCTATTCCTTGCCTCCAATCCAATTTAAGAGATATCACATCTGGGCTGCTAGTGCAATTGCCATCGTGAGAGGCCCATTAATCAATGCCGGCATCGCCATTCATTTTGCCACTGTACTATATGGATGGCCTATCATTCAGATGTATTGGCTCGCACCGTTAGTCGTATTTGTTACCGCTTTCAGCTTAGGCATCGCCTGGTTTAAGGACATTCCCGATACCCTTGGCGATGAAAAATTTGGTTTTAAAACCCTTGCCGTTGTTTGGAGCAAATCGTCCGCATTTAAATCCGGGGTGGTTCTCGTTGGCACCGCCTATCTATTGATGGCCTGGCAAATGCCAAATATGGCCGCCAAGATTGCCCATGTAATTGTGCTTCTGCTTTTCGTTGGCCATGCGCTAAAGGTCGACCTGCAAAACCCCACTTCCGTGAAACGATTTTACATGTTCTACTGGGGGTTATTCTTTCTTGAATATGCAATGCTGCCCCTTTTGTTGATGTAATTCCCACCCCCAATTTTTTACAAATCGTGGATAATTAAGCCCCAAATCCACGCGCGATGCCCTAAATTTGCTAAATTTTTGGAATCATGCCAAAGGACCTATCTCTAAAACACGTACTCATCATCGGCAGTGGCCCGATCATTATCGGACAAGCTTGCGAATTCGATTATTCTGGAACTCAAGCCGCTAGAAGTATTCGCGAAGAAGGCATCAAAGTGTCGCTCATCAATAGCAATCCGGCGACCATCATGACCGATAAAATGAATGCGGATCATGTCTACCTCCAACCCCTAACTCCGGAAAGCATCGAAAAAATTCTTCAAGAGCAAGATATCGATGCAGTTTTGCCAACCATGGGCGGACAAACTGCATTGAATTTGGCCAAAGAATGTGATGAGCTCGGCATTTGGGAAAAATACAATTGCAAAATTATTGGGGTGAATATTGTCGCCATCGACAAAATGGAAGATCGCGAGAAATTCCGTCAATTGATGGTTGAACTTGGTGTTGGTGTAGCTAAAAGTCAGATCGCCAACAGCTTCCTCGAAGGAAAAGAAATCGCACAACGCATCGGCTTTCCTTTGGTTATTCGTCCTAGCTACACGCTCGGAGGAACTGGGGGTGCCATCGTTTATAAGAAAGAAGAATTTGATCGTGCCTTACAATATGGCCTTGAGTGCAGCCCCGTCCATGAAGTATTGGTGGAGCAAGCCGTTTTGGGTTGGAAAGAATACGAATTTGAGTTGCTCCGCGATAGCAAAGACGATATCGCCGTAATCTGTACTATCGAAAACTTCGACCCGATGGGGATTCATACTGGGGATTCAATTACCGTAGCCCCTGCAATGACATTGAGCGATACCGCCTTCCAAAGAATGCGCGATATGGCTTTCAAAATGATGCGCAGTATGGGTGTTTTCGCCGGTGGTTGCAACGTGCAGTTTAGCGTTAACCCAGTGGACGAAGAAATTATCGCCATCGAAATCAACCCTCGAGTAAGTAGAAGTTCCGCCTTGGCCTCAAAAGCAACAGGATACCCAATTGCGAAAATCGCAGCCAAATTGGCCATCGGTTTTTACTTGGACGAACTCAAAAACCCTGTTACCAAGACAACCAGCGCATTCTTCGAGCCTGCCTTGGATTACGTAATCGTAAAAATCCCTCGTTTCAACTTCGATAAATTCCATGGGGCTGATACCCGCCTAGGCTTCCAAATGAAGTCGGTTGGTGAAGTGATGGCCATCGGCAGAAGTTTCCAAGAAGCACTCCAAAAAGCTTGTCAGAGTCTCGAAATTTCCCGTCATGGCCTCGGCGCTGATGGCAATAAAGTAAGTCGCAACCTCGAGGAACTCGTTCACGGCATGGAATACGCCAGCTGGAACCGGGTTTTCCAAATCAAAGATGCTTTGGCGTTGGGCGTTCCCATTAGCAGCGTGCAGAAAATTACCCGCGTAGACCGTTGGTTCTTGGAGCAAATCGCTGATTTGGTAAAAACTGAAACTGAAATCAGAAGATATAGCATCGACAATATTCCTGCGGCATTGTTAAAAATTGCCAAAGAAAAAGGATACAGCGATGAGCAAATTTCATGGTTAATGGGTGGTAACACTACGGCAGATCAGGTTTGTGAAAAACGATATAGCCTAGGCATTCGCCGCGTTTATAAAATGGTTGATACCTGTAGCGCTGAATTCCCAAGTCCTACCAATTACTTCTATTCAACCTTCGACGGTGAAAATGAAAGTATCGTCAGCGATAAGAAGAAAATCTTTGTTCTAGGTAGCGGCCCAAATCGCATCGGACAAGGTATCGAATTTGATTACAGTTGTGTTCACGGAATCATGGCAGCTCGCGAGGCTGGTTATGAAGCCATTATGATCAATTGTAACCCCGAAACGGTTAGTACGGATTTTGATATGGCGGATAAACTCTACTTTGAGCCCGTTTATTGGGAGCATTTGTGGGAACTCATCCAACACGAAAAACCCGAAGGCGTTATCGTTCAATTGGGTGGACAAACTGCTTTGAAATTGGCCGAAAAGCTGCAAGAAAAAGGCATTAAAATCATAGGTACCAGTTACGATAACATGGATATCGCCGAAGATCGAGGTCGTTTCAGTGAAATGCTCGCCACCTTAGATATTCCTTATCCAAAATTCGGTGTTGCCCTTGATGCCGAAGAGGCAATCGTAATTGCAAATCAAGTGGGTTATCCTGTGTTGGTTCGACCTAGTTATGTGTTGGGCGGACAGGGGATGGTGATTGTCATCAACGACGAAGACTTGGAAAAGGCGGTTGTTAAATTACTTGGCGATTTACCTGGTAACAGGGTGTTGATTGATCACTTCTTGGATCGTGCGGAAGAAGCCGAAAGTGATAGTATTTGCGATGGCGAAGACGTTCACATATTGGGAATGATGGAACACATCGAACCTGCCGGTATTCACTCTGGCGATTCGAGCGCTGTACTTCCTCCTTTTGCGCTGAGTGAAAAAGTGCAAAACCTAATGATCGAATACACTGAGAAATTGGCTCATGCATTGAATATTCGCGGATTGATGAACATCCAGTTTGCCATCAAAGATGAGAAAGTGTATGTGATCGAAGCCAATCCAAGGGCATCTAGAACTGTACCTTTCATTTGTAAGGCCTACGATTATCCTTACGTGAATATGGCCACAAAGGTGATGTTGGGAGCAAACAAAATCAAGGACTTTACCATCCCTGCTAGGCCTTCAGGCTTTGCGATAAAACAACCTGTTTTTAGCTTCAACAAATTCCAGGGCGTAAGTCGCGAATTGGGTCCCGAAATGAAGAGTACCGGTGAAAGTATCCTGTTCATCAAAGACTTAAAAGATCCAGCCTTCCGCGAATTGTACAAGCAGAAGAGCATGTACTTGAGTTATTAAATCATTGGTGGCGCTCGCCAACAATTCCCATTTATATTTTAAACAAGAGAGGGGCGCCCCAGGCGCCCCTCTCTTGTTGTTATTTTGATTCTTATTGTTATTCTGATTTTGGCGAATCGCCAGTATTTGTATTTGGTGAGTCAGTATTCGGCTTAGGGCCGTTTACTGGTCTAGGTCCTCGGTTGTCAGGGCGCGGACCTCGGTTTTCACCTGCTGGTCTCGGACCGCCTTCTGGCCTTGGACCTCGGTTGTCAGGACGCGGACCTCGGTTTTCTCCAACTGGCCTCGGACCGCCTTCTGGCCTTGGGCCTCGGTTGTCAGGACGCGGACCGCGGTTTTCTCCCACTGGTCTTGGACCACCTTCTGGCCTTGGACCTCTATTATCAGGACGCGGACCTCGGTTTTCACCTACTGGTCTTGGACCGCCTTCTGGCCTTGGGCCTCGGTTTTCAGGGCGTGGACCTCGGTTTTCACCTGCCGGTCTTGGACCGCCTTCTGGCCTTGGACCTCTGTTATCTGGTCGCGGACCACGGTTTTCACCTGCCGGTCTTGGACCGCCTTCTGGTCTTGGTCCACGGTTATCAGGTCGTGGACCGCGATTGTCTGGACGTCTATCGTTGCCACCCTTCCTGCGATCTCCATTGCGTTGATCTCCTTTTTCAGGACCTCTTTTCTTCAATGCAAACTCATCGTCCGATAACAATTCCGAATTACCAATAAAGTCATTATTGCGGTCTTCCATCGTGGTACCCACTTTTTCCAATACCGCACTCGCCGGCGCTAAATCTTGCAATGCCGCCGATTGTTTGCCATTCTTATTCTCCTCCATCACCTCGTTCACCTTGTCAACAGCCAAAGCAACCCAAGTCTGATTGTCATCGTAAGAGAACCACATCAACTTCTTTAAAATATCAGTTTTGCGCGCATATGCCATACCGTTGATTGTATCCAATCGAACAATTTTAGCCTTTGGAAATGCATCTGTAGCCTCAACGTATTGATCCAACTCGAAGTTCAAACAGCACTTTAAACGACCGCACTGACCGGCCAATTTTTCCATGTTGATGCTCAAGTTTTGAACCCTCGCCGCACCGGTATTGACCTGCTTGTAATCGGTTAGCCAAGTACTGCAGCACAGCTCTCTACCGCAAACACCCGTACCACCCAATCGAGACGCTTCCTCCCGATAGGAAATATGTCGCATTTCAATTTTTACCTTAAACTCATCAGCATATCGCTTGATCAATTCACGGAAATCCACACGCGTTTCGGCAGTATAGAAAAATATCGCCTTTCTACCATCGCCCTGAATCTCAATGTCGGAAATCTTCATCTGAAGATTCAATGAAAACGCAATCGTCCGCGCACGCTCCAAGGTTTGATCCTCTTTGCTTTTCGCTTCCTCCCTACGTTCCATATCTCGTTCACTGGCTACCCGCTGAATGCCATGCATCTCATCGGAATCCTCGCGAACTCTATATTTTTTCAATTGCAATCGAACGATTTCGCCCGTTGCAGATACAGTCCCAATATCAAAACCAATGCTGCTGTCAACACATACGTAATCACCCGTAAATAGGTCCAAATTGTTCGTGTTTCTAAAGAACTCTTTGCGAGAACCTTTGAAACGAACTTCTACCACATTAAAAGGTTTATAGCCCGTAGGCAGGTCCATGTCCTTGAACCAATCGTATACATTCAACGCATTGCAGCCACTGGTCCCACAAGTGCCGTTGCTCTTACACCCACCCGGGGTGCCGCCAGCCTTGGTTCCACAAGAAGTACATGCCATATTATTTTTTCTTAAATTTGAATTCTTACAAAGTTAATCATTTATCACCACGGCCGACTATTTGCCACTTCGTCCAAAAACCCAAAGCTTCTGACCCAGAAAATTGACACCCATCCCCACCGCTGTTGCCGTTAAAACAGCAAATAATTTATCAATCTTCACCGCAAACAATTGCTTCATCCCGCCCATTGTGTTGGCCGCGATGTCACCCACAGAAGGAAATACCATGTTCAACTGCAACTCCCAATTGGGCAAAGATGCCAACATGATTTCATTCGTGCCCACATTTATTCCGCCACTCAAAGCATACAACATCAAATATTTCTTTAATGTCTCATTCCTTGAATTGTCGACACCCTCCGACTTCTTGCTCTCCCAGGTCCAGTATTTATTCAGCTTGTAGTTTACCAATGTGGCAACCATAATACCTGCAGCCTTTGCCAAGTAGGTGGGCATGAACTGGCTCATACCGTAATACACCGACATATCAACCAAAAAACTGATCCCCCCAACAATACCAAATTTGGTGAATGCAATAAATGTTTTGGATGAAATCACAGCGCTATTGAGTTAGTGTTGAATTTTCAAAGTTACAATCCGCACCCAACTTTATCGATATGTTTTCTTCGTCATGTCCTACCGGTACATCGAAAATAATAGGGAAATCATAGCACGCTAGCAATTCTGTTATCATCGTCTTAACCGACCTTCCAAAAGGAACCGAATTATCGTTCATGTCAATCATACTGCCCACCAACAACCCTTGTATCCCATCAAAAAGTCCTGCCAGTTTCAAGGAAAACAACATCCTATCAATGTGATAATAATATTCATCCAAATCCTCAATAAATAAAACTTTACCTGCTGTATTGGGCTGGACAGAAGTGCCTAAGGATGCATACAACAAACTCAAATTTCCCCCCACCAATTCACCGGCGAATGGCTTTGAACGAACAACATCACTGTTCGACAAATCCAATGACACGATATCGCCCACCAACGTCTTTGCCAGGTGAGAAATGTTTTGATCGATGTGCCCGTGTGTTAAATTCCACTGCGTTGCCACCGGTCCGTGAATGCTCTGAAAATTGGCTTTTGCAAACAACAGATGCAACCAAGTAATATCGCTAAAACCAACCAACCACTTCGCGGGCGACTGTTTTAACAACTCTATCAAACTCGAAATTCCCCCCATCGCATCGCACAATTCCTCCGCCTTCGATACTGTCCTAACGCAACCATATCCGCCCCTAGCAGTAAAAATAGCCTTGGCCGTAGGGTGGGTAATCGCCCAAATTAAATCTTCAGCCCGATGTTGATCGCTCCCCGCAAATTGATGCTCCACCTCAAACAAATTGGGTGCATATTCTAACAGCCAACCTTGAGCTGAAACCCAACGAGAAAAAGCCGCCACATCCGATTCGCTCACACTCCGAGAAGGCGCAATCAGCAAAACAGTATCGCCAGGAATTAGATATGCTGGTTGGTTTCTCAAGGTTTGCGCATCAATAAAATGGCTTGTGCCACAGTTGTCGCCATTTCTAAATTCCTACTGTCCGTATAGTATTCCATGTAAGGAAAAGTCCTTGCCACTTTGCCCAAATCTACCTGTCCCAACTTCGCGTTTGCATTTTCTTTCGATTCAAAGTCAGAGGCAATGCACTGTTTTCGGTTCAGCATCAACGACTTAAACTGCAACCACGACTTATTGGTTAATCCAGGTTCGGCATTTACCGTGGCCTTTAGATACGTTGCCGCCGGTAGGGTTAAGATTGTGAACATCTGTTTGTTCGATGCGTTTCCTCCGGTATTTAATTCTGACATTTCGCGGTCAAGGTCCTTATTTCCACCAATCGGTATGCCGATAAACACTTCTTGAGTTCCTTCGCTTGGCATTTTTCGATACACCAAAGTGAGACCGCCTTCCATACTTACTTTGCGAGAAACTATTTCCGCCACAATCAATGTCGCATTGGTTTTGATTGCTTCCCGAATCCCCTTAACCGGTAACTGATGCCATACACCCAACAACGTCGTTTGGGTTCGTTTCGTCTCCATCACCACTATCCCCGTGTCCGATCCACGCAAGGGTTCACCTGCTTTAGGTATACTATCATTTATAGATGTCAAACTGTCTTTGGACGATTGCGTATCCACTTGCTTCTTTCCATTGCACCCAGAAAATATCAAAATGAAAGCCAGCGCCACCCATAACGTTTGTTTTTTGTGTAAAATCATCACGGCAAAGTACACGATTTTTTGCGGATTTTAATGTAGGTTTGTACTGTGAAATTCGTTGCCGAGATTGAAATCTTACCATTAAAGGGATTGTTGGATCCCCAAGGAAAAGCTGTTGCCAATGGCCTGCCAAAAATTGGTTTAAACAACGCATCCAACGTACGCATTGGGAAATTTATCACCATGGATTTGGATGCCAATACCGCTGAAGAGGCTCATGAAATGGCTGAATTGGCTTGTAAAAAATTGTTGGCAAACCTAATCATGGAGGGCTACAACATCCGCATTACGCAATAAAGAATGATTGTTTACAATGTAACTTGTAATGTGGGCAGCCACATGGCCGAAGAATGGCTAATATGGATGCAGCAGGAGCATATCCCTGAGGTGATGCAAACCGGCTGCTTTACAGATTGCAAGATCCTTAAATTGCTTACCGAAGCAGGCGACAATGAAGGGATTAATTATGCCATTCAGTACACGGCTAACTCTATAGAAAATTACAATCAATACAAGGATCAGTTTGGTCCGATATTACAAGCAAAAACGAAGGAAAAGTATGGCGACACCGTGTTGGCATACCGCAGTTTGTTGGAAGTAATCATGTAATCATGAGTCAGACCAGGGCGTTAACGATTCAGGAAGCGCTGCTCAGACGTGACGAATTTATTTGGGTTGATGTACGAAGTGAGTCGGAGTTTGAACGCGCCCACATTCCAAATGCCATCAATGTACCTATACTTTGCGATGAAGATCGCGCGGCCGTAGGCCGCGCTTACAAGCATGACGGCCGCGAAGCAGCCGTCATGCTTGGTCTCTCCCTCGCCGGTCCCAAATTCGCTTCCATCTATCAACAACTGATGGAAATTCAACACAACAATCAAAAAAAACTCCTGTTCTACTGCTGGAGAGGCGGACTTCGTAGCCAAATCGCTTCCACCATCACACAATGGAGCGGTCACCCCGTTTTTATCGTAAAAGATGGCTATAAATCCTACCGGAACTGGGTGCTCCAAACCCTGCAAACACCCCTAAACATCGTTTTAATCGCAGGTCATACCGGCTCGGGAAAAACAGAACTCCTGCAGTTGCTACAAAACAATGGCAAAGCCATCATCGACCTAGAAAAAAGAGCCAACCACAAAGGCAGTGCCCTCGGAGGCGTTGGAATGCCCGCCCAACCTAGAAACGAAATGTTTGAAAACCTCATCGCCATCGATTACCTGCAATTTCATAACAACCAAACCGTTTACGTAGAGAACGAAAGTAGAACCGTAGGCCAATGTGCCGTGCCCGAAGGACTCTGGAAGCAAATGCAAGAAGCCCCAAGCCTCGAAATTCACGTCGATGCGCAAACAAGAATAAATCGCATCATCAAAGAATACGCCGGCCTACCCAAAGATCAGCTCATCGCCCAAACCCAAAAACTTAGAAAACGACTTGGTGGCCAACATGAACAAGCCGCCGTTGAAGCGCTAGAAGCCAATGATTTCAAAAAGTGGGTGGAAATTCTACTGGTCTACTACGATAAATCATACCAGCACTTCGTTGACATAAACAACACAAAAATCACGTCAATTGCATGGGATTGGAACCAAATCGAATCTTCATTGTTAACTCTTCTCAATACTCAAAAAAATGAATCTTAATAACCGCATCGCCATTGTAACTGGAGCCAACAAAGGAATTGGCCTGGAATGTGTAAACCAATTATTAGCAAAAGGCGCCACCGTTTATGGTCTATGCAGATCCGGTTGCACTACCCAACACGATAACTACCATTGCCTTATCGCCGATGTTAGAAACCACGAATCCCTTCAAACTGCCTTCGATAAAGTCCTAACCGCGCACGGCCAAATCGACATTCTAATCAACAACGCTGGCCTCGGATACTTTGGTTTCTGCGAAGAAATTAGCCTCGATCAATGGCAAGAAATGTTCGATACAAACGTGACAGGCCTTTTTTACGCCACCCGATTGGCATTGCCGTCCATGAAAAAACAAGGTCTTGGACATATCATCAATATTTCATCCATCGCCGGCCTTGAAGGCTACCAACAAGTGAGCGGTTACTGCGCTACCAAATTTGCCGTAAGAGGTTTTAGCGATGCACTATATAAGGAAGTTCGCGATTTTGGAGTGAAAGTTACTTGCATTTATCCTGGCTCGGTAAAAACGGATTTCTTTAGACATAGCGAGAATATTCAACCGCACGACAATATGCTGATGCCCGAAGATGTGGCTTCGCAAATCGTTTATTGCCTAGAATCTCCGGACAATTTCCATAATGTAAACTTGGAAATCAGACCGCTTAAACCACGCGGATAAGCCCGCTCATCTCCTGCGCCAATTTCTTGGCCTCGATAGCCGCCGCTTCAGCATAATCCTCCCCTTCGGAAGCATACAAAATACCTCTGGAGGAATTCACCAATAATCCTACCTCCTTATTCGCAGCCGCTTCGGTAATATCGGCCAAACTCCCCCCTTGCGCACCAACACCAGGCACCAATAAAAAGTGGTTCGGTATCATCTTGCGGATTTCACCCACCATTTCGGCACGCGTTGCACCCACAACAAACATCAAATTCTCTTCGCTGCCCCACTTGCAAACCGTTTCAATAACGCGTTCGTATAGTTTCATGCCTTGATATTCACCCAACTGAAAATCGGCATGGCCCGCATTGCTTGTGAGCGCCAAACATATCACCCACTTGTCTTTGAACTCCAAGAACGGACGCAAACTGTCTTCACCCATGTAAGGCGCTACTGTAATTGCATCAAAAGGTAGCGTCTCAAAAAACGCCTTCGCATACATGCTGCTTGTATTGCCAATGTCACCCCTTTTTGCATCCGCAATTTTCAAAGTATCATTCGGTAAATACTGCAAGGTTTCTTCCATCCATTCCCATCCAGCCTTGCCATATTGCTCATAAAAAGCGGTATTCACTTTATAGGCCACACTGTGCGCTTTCGTGGCGTCTATAATGTCGCGATTAAACTGCATCAATCCATTGCCATTGCGCTCCAAACCCTTCGGGAGTTTCTCAATTTGGGTATCCAATCCGGTACATAAATAGGAGCGTTTTGATAGGATTTCTTGTACGAGTTTCTGCTTGTTCACGATGGTGCAAATTAAACAATTTGACTCGGCAAGTTGATCATTTTCGCGTAGGTTTGTATAAAATGAGGGGGAAACTGAAAATATGGCTCGTATTTGTCGCAATTTTCTATGCTATAATACCTGCAGCACTGGGACAATACGTCAAAATTGGCGATGGCTCTTTCGCAGGTACCTTGGGCGGACCGATGGTCGCTAGCACCACCAAAGACACCCAAGTATCACGTTTTGCATACATCTTCCCAAAAGCAGAATTGGCCAACCTTTACCACAAAGACACCATCGAATCTTGCGAGTTTTTTCATGTCGCATCCATAGCAGCACCCAACAGCAGCACCTTCTGTAAGATTTGGATTCAGAACACATCGCGTTCCGACTTTGGTGCAGGTAAACTTCACTTTCCAACAGAAACAAAAAATAGTACCCTCGTCTTCAGCAATACCCCCTCCAGCTACATTGGTGCACTAGAAAAATTCTACAAAATCCCCTTTGCTACTTCTAAATATGTTTATGATTCTTTGAATGGTGAAAACTTGGCCATCTTCGTTGAATATCAACAAATCAAAAAACAAACGTCAACCCTGCAATGGTATTTTGAAGGTCCAACCACCGTTACAAGCTATGCAGCCAACCAAGTAAAGTACGGGATTTCAACCACTGGCTTCGATAGCCTTCCCAATAGCGCCAGTTACCACCCTACCATCATTTTGAATTTTCCCAAGTTTCAAAAGGACATTGCCATCATAAAAGTATACTCTCTTGGCAAACTCCCAATACCGCTTGGTAAACCAGACAGCGTACAAGTGCTCCTAAGAAATGTAGGTAAACAAACACTTTCTAATTACAACGTTTATACCCGCAGTAAAGGATTTAACACCCAAAAAGATAGCTTTAAAGTGTCGATTGCCCCCGGTGAACAAGGATTTTTTACCGTCCCCTCACTCAATCCCGTAAATGCCGGACTCGATACCATTTATGTAGAAAGCAACGACCCCAACAATTATAACAACAGCGGCGAGTCCTATCGATTGGGTAATGCAAATGTTTATAGTTATCGCGACGTAACTCAATCCCCTGCACCCGGTGGAATTGGCTTTAACGGAACCAATGGCGATTTTGTTGCCAAATTTTTCTCCAATTCACCCAAAAACATCAATCAAATTACCGTAACCTTTGGAAGTGGTGGCGAGCCATTCAAAGTAGGAATATGGTCCCACGACAGCACGCGAAGAAGACCAGGAAAATTGATTTATCAAAGCGATTCCCTCACCAGTAAGTCCGGAAATTATATCCTTGATCTAAAAAAACCCGTCCAAATAAAAGGCTCGTTTTATGTCGGCGTACGGCAACTAGGAACCAACAATATTTCCTTTGGCTATCAAATGGAAGACCCTGTTCGACCTCGCACCTTCTTTTATGCTGAACCATTGGGCGATACAAACTGGGTGGATTTCTCTCCCGATGCACCCTATAAATTTCTGATTGAACCGCGATTACAGGCCGACATTGATATCGCTGCGATTTCCGCTGATTATCCTAAAGACAGTATAAACTCATATACCGTTGATAGTTTAGCACCTGAAGGAGTAGTTGGAAACATCGGCTTACAAAATGCAACAGACAGCTTCAATATTCGATGTGAAATCTGGTTCGGCAACACAAAACTCTATAACAAAACCATTAGAGATACACTTAGCAGTGGAATCAAACGGAAATATACTTTCCCGAAGCGATTTATTCCCACCTCCTACGGTGAACATGTAGTAATGATTATCGTGAAGAGACCCGGCGACCAGGTGGTAGACAATGATACCGCAACACGGAAATTCTATGTCGGCGTGAAAAAAGACGTGATGATTAATACCGTCTACGAGCCCAGCAACGGCAGTGGTTATAATTACAAAATCGACACCATGATGCCTATGGCCAACGTCCAAAATGTAGGATACGATAATTCTCCCACCTTTACCGTTCGATGTCGCATCTTCCAAAGAACCAAAGTTGTTTACAACCAAACCCAATTATTATCCCTGCCAAAGTTCCAATCCAAAATCCTTTTCTGGCCCACCTACAAATGCAGCGACACCGGCAAATTACAAGTGGTTTTCACAACGGAAATGCTTGGCGATGCTTACAAGAAAAATGACACCCAATCTCGGACCATTTATGTCAGAAAAATCGTAGATATCGGTGTGGATTCTCTTAGGAGCCCTGATGTCAATCAATTCTATACCAAAGGCAAACCCATCGGCATTAAGTTCAAAGCTTATAACGATGGATTAATTCCCGCCTTCAGCGTACCATTTTATTGCAGCATTTACGAACCCAGTGGCAAACGTGTCTATTACGATTCAACCAAATCTTACATTCAAGCTTTGTATGCGTTGGAGCTATCAATGACAAAAAACTTTACGCCTACAAACCAAGGACTTCACAAAATTGTAATCCGCACAAAACACTACCTAGACCTATTTACAGACAACGATTCTTTGGTTAAGTTCTTTAGCGTGGGTAAACCCTATGACTTCCAAGCCATTCAAATTACAAATCCAAAACAAGGCGATGTGATGAGCTTGGGAAAACCCTCGATATCGCCAAAACTGCTACTAAAAAACAATGGTTATTTGAAATCTACAGGGCCTGTGACTTGCGAAATTTACCAAAACGGAAATCGCATTTATTACGATGTCAAAAATTTCACCCTAGATACGTTTAAGTCCGATACCGTTGTTTTTGCCCAAAGTTTCAGGCCCATGAATGTGGGCACATTTAATATGATCTGTTACTCAAATTTGAATTCAGATCTCGTAAAATCCAATGATACTGCTCAAATTTCGTTTTCCGCAGTAGTGGGAAAAGATGCTTACCCATTTGCGGCAACACTTTCGCCCGATACCAATCAATTTGATTTGGTTGATTCCCTATTCACCGCAACAATAACGGTAAAAAATCAAGGCATCGATTCCATCAGAAAAGTACTTGTAAATATTTCAATTTTCGAGGGGGCAACCAGAACAGCCTATATATCCAAAGTTACCCAACTTGAAAGCAAAGGCGTAGATACTGTGATCTTTGATTTACAGCACAAATTTAGCAAATTGGGAATCGCCGAAATTCGGATTTTTACCTCCTCCTTTGAAGATCAAAATATCTTTAACGACTCAATGGTTATTCCCGTTGCTGTGAATGTTACGAGAGATTTGTCGCTGCTCTCGGCCAAGCAACCTGGGTCTAATGATAAAATTGTAGAAAACGACTCCTTGCGTTTTCCCAAGATTCAAATTGCAAACATCGGAACCGGTAGTACTACCCAAAACTCCCTTATTCGATACCGTATTGTTCAGCAGCCCAGCAAAGCCATCGTATTTGCCGATACCTTGGCCTTAGGAAAAATGACACCTCTGGATACTATTTGGTTGAATTCTTTAAAAGGATTTAAATTTAGCAACCCTGGCGCCTATGTACTAGAAGCCTTTGCATCAATCAGCGTTGATGGTAATGCAAAAAACGATACTTTGCGATATGTTCTCCTTGTTGACCAGAAAGTGGGTCAGGAAACTGTATTTCTGCATTCCGTTGTGGCCTATCCGGTGCCTACAAATGACCATATCACCATCAACAATGCAATGGGTTACCAAACTTGGAATTTGTATAATATGAATGGTAAGATTGTTTCTGACGGTAAAGTTGTTTCAAATCAATTTGATATTGATACGAGGCCTTTTACATCAGGGCTTTATGTATTAAAATTGCAAGGTGAAATTGGATTTAAATCCATGCCCATCGCCATCGCACACCCATGATAATCCGTACAATAAAAACCGCAGGACTGACCGTAACAATCAGTTTGTTTTCGGCCTGTGGAAGCATCAAACCCGAGGCCCCAGCCACCGCCAACCAGGTCGTACCTGCAAAACCGATGCCCGCTATCGCCTCAACCATTAATGTGCCTATAAAAGTTGACCTGAAATCGTATATCAAATTGGCAGACCAATCGTTTGATAAGGATTTTACCGGTTCAGACCGTCCTTGCTCTGGTCTACGGTACCAATACAAGCTCAAAAGAGAGCCCATTCAACTCACCGGCAAAGGCAAAACCGTGTTTCTTGGCTTGGACATCGCCTATGGTTTTTCTGGCGAATACTGCGCGGCTTGTGTTTATGAAAATTGTATAACCCCGCCAATCCCATTCAGCTGTGGTTGGGGTGATGAATCATTGAGAAAAGCGAAAGTTAAACTTCAAAGCGATATCGAACTGACATCAAACTACCGTATTAAATCCAATACCAGTTTCACCGATCTAACACCCATTGACCCCTGTAGAGTCACATTTGCAAACATTAACATCAACGACGTTTTGGTTAAACAGCTCAAACCCGAATTGGGCAAATTTGCAAAAATCATCGATACGGAAATCGCAAAACAAGACCTGAAACCCTATATTTTGCCGGTTTGGAAAGCATTTCAAGACGACATACAAATTCCGTACACAGGATACTTGAGATTTCAACCCCAGAGTTTAAGTGTGAGCGAAATCAATATGACAGGCTCTGTTCTAAATTTCAATATCGGAATTACCGCCACGCCTAGTATTCAAAGTAGCCCTTGGAACAAACCCAGTACCCCGCTGCCCAATTTGAGTCCGTATAAAAAAGGAAGCGGTTTTGAGGTGTATACAGACCTTCGATTAGATTATGATAGCCTTTCCAAGCAGCTATTTGATATGATGAAAACCGAAAGTTTTGCGATGGGAAAAGACAAAATCAATATTACCGCATTGCGCTTGTTTCCCGCTGGCGAAAAGCTCGGCATCGAAATGGGATTTGCCGGAACCAAAAAAGGTGTGTTCTTTTTGTTGGGTTCGCCGAAGTTTGACAATGCCAAGAATGTTCTCGCCCTCAAAAATGTAGAGTACGACCTATCTACCAAAAACGTTTTGATAAAAGCGGCCAAGTGGATGCTCGACGAAACAATCAGAAAAAAACTGGAGACGCAGATGGTTTTTGATATGAGCGACCTGGTGAATCTAACTAAAAAGTCAATCAATGAATCACTCAATCAAACCATGGGCAATGGCATCAAAACCCAAGGAAAGTTAAAGTCTTTGGAATTGGTGGACTGGAGCTTACAGAAAGATGCAATTTGGGTACGGGCAAAAACTCTCGGTGATATTGGTGTGATTGTAGAATAATTAATTGGCATTCAACCAGATATTCTGGTTTGTAGAACCGAGCGATTACCACCAACTAACCCCTCAACTAGTTGCCTTTTGCCAATTCCACGCATCGCGCATCATGGTTTCAAGGTTACGACTTGCTTTCCATCCCAAGACTTCATTGACTTTGGTTGTTTCTGCCCAAACCGCCACCACATCGCCATTTCTTCGAGGCCCAATGATATGCGGAACTTTCTCGCCGGTTGCTGATTCAAAAGCCGAAATAACTTCTAATACCGAATATCCGTGTCCCGTACCAATATTAAAAATCTCAAAATTGCCAAGGCTTGGATCACCCATTTCTACCATTTGCTCCACTGGATTCGAAAACAATCTACCAATTGCCGCAACGTGAGCATCAGCCAAATCCATCACATGAATATAATCCCGAATACAAGTTCCATCTGGCGTATTGTAATCACCCCCATGCACTGTTAGTTGAGGTCGAATCCCCGCCACAGTTTGTGTTAAATAAGGAATCAAATTATTCGGCACACCCAAGGGCAATTCTCCAATCAAAGAAGACTCATGGGCTCCAACGGGATTAAAATATCTTAAACACTGAACCTCGAACCATTTGTTGTCTTTAAGAATCACCTCGCCCATTTGTTTTGTGGCTCCATATGGACTTGCCGCGGGTCTAGTGGGAGTTGATTCCTTTACCGGAACTTGCTCTGGCTCACCATAAACGGTGCAACTGCTGCTGAAAACGAGTTTTTTACAATCGGCCTGTTGCATCACCTCCAACAATGAAACCAATCCAACAACATTGTTGTGGTAGTACATTAATGGTTGATCTACGCTCTCACCTACGGCCTTATGCGCTGCAAAATGAATTACAGCATCAGGGTTGTGAGTCGCGAAAATTTCCGTCATCAAAGACTTGTCATTTACATCGCCTTGGATGAATTCAGGTGTATAACCAATGAGTTGTGCAATCGCTGATAGCACATCAATTCTTGAGTTATGCAGGTTGTCGACGATTACAGGCTTATACCCCGCTTCATGCAAACAAACAACCGTATGCGAACCAATAAAGCCCAATCCGCCTGTAACTAAAATCTTTTTTTGCTCCATATTTATTTCAATTTGCTCACTTGGTTGTGCTCCAAGCGATATTTCTCACCACTACTCTCACAAATAGCCTCGCCGTTTTCATCAAAATTCAATTTCTCTCCAAATGCGCTCATCCATCCAATCTGCTTTGCGGGATTTCCAACTACCACAGCATAGTCCGACACATCTTTGGTAACTACGGTACCAGCGCCAACAAATGAATACTCGCCCAAAGTAACCCCGCATAAAATCGTGGCATTTGCCCCAATTGAACATCCCTTTCTAACTTTGGTGAGTTTGTATTCCTCCTTGCGCTCAACATGAGACCTAGGGTTTATTACATTGGTGAAAACCATGCTCGGTCCCAAAAAACAATCGTCCTCAATTTCAACACCCGAGTAAATTGATACGTTGTTTTGGATCTTAACACCCGAACCAATGTTAACATTACTTCCAACAAAAACATTCTGACCCACATTACAATTAACACCCAATTTTGCGGTTGACATTACATGGGTGAAATGCCATATTTTGGTTCCTTCGCCAATCATCGCACCCTCGTCTACAATAGCAGAAGGGTGAATAAAAGCAGTTGGAATGGCATTGAATTCAGTCATCAGAAAATCAAAGTTACAAAATGATTTCGCTGTGACCTCTTTGGTTTAGTTAACCACTGCAAAATTTTATCAAAGCAATCCCGGCCGATACATAGTATAATGAACCTATTTTATTCCAAATAGGGTCAATAGCAAGTAACACAACCCCGCAACCAATGCACTCACGGGAATGGTAATAATCCAAGCCACTAATAAATTTCTGGTAACACCCCATCGTACTGCACTCAATCGTTTTGTTGCACCAACACCTATGATTGATCCTGTTATCGTATGTGTTGTACTTACTGGAATACCCATTTGCTCTGTCATAAACAAGGTGATCGCACCCGCCGTTTCAGCACTTACGCCTTCTAGTGGTGTCACTTTCGTGATTTTAGTACCCATTGTTTTGATGATCTTCCAGCCTCCACTCATTGTACCTAAACCAATCGCCACATAACAAGCCATAGGAACCCAATTTGGCAATTCACTAAATTCTGAAATGTAATTATCAGCAATTAAAGCTGCGCCAATAATACCCATAACCTTTTGTGCATCGTTTCCACCATGACCTATTGAGAATGCTGCACTAGACAATAACTGCAACTTTTTGAACATGTTCACCATGCGATTTGCCGTGGGTTTTTGAATCACCTCACAATAAATATAGCTCAACATGAAAATTACAATCACACAGAAAATACAATATAACAACATACGATTGTCCGCCCTATCCAACTCTTTCTCTAAATCGCTTTTCGCATTCACGGCCAAGCTCTTTTTAAACTTGTCATAATCACCCACTTTGTCCATACCCAACTTATGAGTTAATGCACTAGCCGTGCTATCTACCCCTGCCGCTTGATAATTTTCTATGATGGGTGCACACTCTTCCAATGCACTTTCCGCTGAAATAACTAAAGGCAACAGCGCTGGGTCATAAAATGCCGCTTTCTTGCTTTGGTCAATCTTTAGCTTTTTTGCAACAATCCCTTTAACCTTGCTATTTTCAATGTACTTTAAGTCAACAACAGCCGCAATATCACCCGCTGTTTTAGTCGGGCCATCGGTATCAAAATTCTTTAAAAATGGTTTACTAAGATTAAAATTTGCAGTCGCCTGATCTAGTTTCTTAGTGATTTTTATATCCCCCGGACTTTTTTCTAGCTCTTTCTTGTACTTGTCAACTTTATAAAACTTCGACAAATTCTCTTCCAACTTGGTCTGTCTGTAGGTACCAAATAGGAACCACATTCCCACGGCCGACATTAAAATCAATAGCAGTCTTCCGTAAACATTTCTTTTTATGGTTACAACGGTGATAAAGATGGAAATCACCATACCAATTAACGGCGCCAACAAAATGAAATAGACCGTTTTTGTGATTTTATCCATTTCCACAACTTCCCCAAATGGAACCCATCCCTTCACAAAATAGGCGTGTGCCACCGCAGCCCCAGCAAATCCACCAATCAAAGTATGGCTCGATGAACTAGGTATTCCGAACCACCAAGTAAGCAAATTCCAAAAGATCGCGGCAACCAAACCAGCCAAAATTACCGGTAAAGTGATATAATTATCAATTACCGTTTTGGCAATTGTATTCGCAACGGCGTGGTCCTTGAAAATGAAAAATGCCACTGAATTGAACAACGCAGCCCACAACACAGCCTGCAATGGGGTAAGCACTTTGGTGCTCACCACTGTTGCAATGGAGTTGGCAGCATCATGAAAACCATTGATGTAATCAAACACCAATGCCAATACAATGATCACTATAACAAGGGTCGACATGATTTATTGTATTCTTATTTCAGTTACGCGTATTTAACAATAATCGTTTCAATCACATTCCCAACATCTTCGCATTTGTCAGTAGCAACCTCCATAACTGTATAAACTTCGCGCTTACGAATAAGTTCCTTAAAATCATTTTCCACTTCAAATAAATTCTTAATACTCATATCAAAAACATTGTCAGCGTGATTTTCAAAACTGTTGATTCGAACCAGGCATTCCATAATTTTTTCTGGTCGCTTTAATTCACGCAATTGCATAACCGCCTTTCCTACTTCCGCAGCACTTTGCATGATGATTTCAGCTAAACTTTGAATTCCTTGCTCGTGTGGATTAACCCCATGAAATTGCATTTTTTTGCAAGAGGCATGAATATAGTCAGCAACATCATCCATGGCAGAAGCCAAATAGTGAATGTCCTCACGATCAAATGGTGTAATAAAGTTCTTACCCAATTCAGTAAAAATATTATGTGTTATTTCATCGTTTTGGTGCTCATAATCTTCTATCTGCTTGCTAATTTTCAAACGAATATTGGGGTCGGCTTCAAATACATATTGATGCAACAATTTACCCATCTCAGTTACGTTTTGAGCTGTTTGCTCAAACAAACTATAAAATACCTTGTCCTTCGGTAAAAAAACGCTCAGAATGTTGTTTAATGCCATGATTGTAATATTGTTTTGATTCACACAAAATTACCAACACCACGAGCAAGAAAAAGGCGTTAATCCATGTTTAACACAAAGTTAACATTGGGGTGTAATATTCGGGCTTGTCGACTTATACGCCGACTGTAATCGCTGTGTGAGCGACAGTATCTGTATTTCAAAATCCCGATACTCCGCCGCACTAATTAATCCCATTGATTCAACGGCTTGCAAGTAGCTCATCAGTCGCAAACACCGCTGATACGCTTCATAAATTTCACCTTGGGTTGCCAATACACCTCCGCTTTGGATTTGCTTAGCCGCCTTTAACATTTCCTCGCCTAGTGTAACAAATTCGGCCGACTTCATTCTGTGCACGGTTTCGATGGTGTTGATACCCAACTGCCATGCCATGTCTTCATAACTTTTCATTTCCATGGATGCAATTTCACACCCATCAATAAAAACAGTTGTGCCCGAAACGGATATAAACGTTTATATCCGTTTCGGGCACAACCCTATAAATTCGTAAATATTACTTCAATATATCACGAGAAATAACCACGCGCTGAACTTCGCTGGTTCCCTCATAAATCTGTGTAATCTTGGCATCGCGCATCATTCGTTCTACGTGATACTCTTTCACATAGCCATAACCACCGTGAATCTGAACAGCCTCAACCGCCGTCTTCATAGCCACCTCAGAAGCAAATAATTTCGCCATAGAACTCGCACGATCATAGTTCATGTGCTGATCCTTCATCCAAGCCGCCTTCAAACACAACAAACGCGCTGCCTCAATTTCAGTAGCCATATCTGCCAATTTGAATGCAATGGCCTGGTGATTCTTGATCTCAGTGCCAAATGCTTTGCGCTCTTTTGAATATTTCAACGACAACTCATAGGCACCACTAGCGATACCCAAAGCCTGCGCAGCAATTCCAATTCTTCCGCCGCTCAAAACCTTCATCGCAAACTTGAAGCCGAATCCGTCTTCACCAATACGATTCGCTTTTGGAACTTTTACGTCTTGAAACATAATACTATGTGTATCACTTCCACGGATACCCAACTTATCTTCTTTTTTTCCTACCGTAACGCCATCCCAAGCTTTCTCTACGATAAAGGCGTTGATGCCCTTGTGCTTTTTTTCGACATCCGTTTGAGCAATTACCAAATAATAACTCGCTGAATTACCATTGGTTATCCAGTTTTTGGTACCATTCATCAAGTAATAATCTCCCATATCAACCGCCGTTGTGCGCTGACTTGTAGCATCGCTACCAGCCTCAGGCTCACTCAACAAAAACGCTCCGATTTTCTGACCGCTGGCTAGCTCCAACAAGTATTTCATTTTCTGCTCTTCGTTTCCATACTCCTCTAAACCCCAACATACCAAAGAGTTATTTACACTCATACAAACACTCGCAGAAGCATCAATTTTTGAGATTTCCTCCATCGCCAATACATATGAAATGGCATCCATTCCGCCACCACCATATTTGGGGTCAACCATCATGCCCATAAAGCCCAATTCGCCCATTTTTTTAATTTGCTCGTAGGGGAATCTTTGCTCGTTATCGCGGTCAATTACACCCGGTAATAATTCCGTTTGAGCAAAATCACGTGCCGCTTGCTGAACTGCCAAATGCTCTTCGCTTAATTCAAAATCCATCATATTTTTTTTATTTATAATTACAAAATTAACCCAATTACTGATTGTCTCGCCATTCGTAAACCCATTGGGCTTGTATCATTTCTAAATGACCTTCATTACTTTCTTCTCGAGTGCCAGCAAAATTGGGCGTCTCTAATACCCACTCTAACAAATCCGTAAAACGGATTCTGTAAATTTTCGCCTCGTTGAAATCATCGCCAAATCGCTCGTAAAGCTTCATCGCAATGTCCTCATAATCTGTCCATTGAATCGGTGGTTCGTACATTCTCTTCGTTATTAGTGTCCTATGATTCCGCTTTGATCTGGCACAATGACAACCAAGTCGCCATCACCAGACAGTCTACATTGACAAGCCAATCGGCTATTATATTTAGGGTCCCTTGCGCGGTCCACGTATTCTTCCTCGCGGTCACTCATCTCCGGTAAAAATTCCTCGCCCTGCTCAACATAAACATGGCAAGTACTACAACCGCAAACCCCGCCACAATTGTGATTTAGGTGAATCTCATGATCTAGCGCCACATCTAAGATAGATTCGCCCTCAAACATTTTCACCTCCATCGATGCACGATTTTTCTCTTCAAATTGAAATGTAATCTTGGCCATATCAAATGCAAAATTAATACTTCGCAACCGCATTGCTTCACCAACTTGTGGAAATAGTACGACCAATTTTTGTATCTTTGTAACCTCGTTCTATGATATCAAGAAGATTGGTGCGCATCAAAGCCCTTCAGGCACTTTACTCCTATCAACAAGGAGGAAACACGGACAACGTTTCGTTGCAGAATCTTACCCCCACGCAACAAGAACATTATCAAAATACCCTGGCTAATCTAAACGATAGCATCAATCAGAGTTACGATTTTTTCCTTTTCCTTCTCGATTTGCCGTTTCAACTTTCAACCTATTTGTTGGAAAAACAAACCCTGGAGAAATCCAAGTTTTACCCCGATCAACAAAAAATTCGCGACTTGTCAATTCTCGACAGAATGCCGCTGGTTAAATACCTACATCGCGCCGTTGAAGACAATAAGCGTAAGCAATTTCCTTTCGATTGGAGCGAACTCGTTGGTCAGTACGATCAATACTACGAATGGATGCAAACATGGGAATTCGTCCGCGATATTAATATTTTCGATGCCCCCACCTTCCAACAACAGCAAGCTTTTCTCGAAGAATTCTACGCCAATTTGTTTGAAACCAAAGAGTCGTTCTTCGATAATTTAAACGATTATTATTCTGGTTGGTCAGACGACGAACTTTATACTACTCGTGAAATTGAAAAAACAATTCAAAGCGCCAAAGAGAATGGTGTTGTGCCTGTTCCCGAGAAACCTACCTACAGTTCAGAGGAGATTGAAATGGCAAATCAGCTGTTCACCACAACCTGCAAAAACAGTAAAGTCTACGAATCGCAAGTCGCCGAAATTTCCGACAACTGGGACCCATCAAGGATTGCGATTATGGATCTGCTCATTATTAAACTTACGCTCACCGAGTTTCTTCATTGCCCCACAATTCCGGTTAAAGTAACCATCAACGAATATTTGGAAATTACCAAAAATTACAGCACACCAAATAGTTCTCGATTTGTAAATGGCGTACTCGACAAACTGCGAATTGTAATGGAATCTCAAGGGCTCATTCAAAAGAGTGGCCGCGGGCTACGCGATAAATAATCGCGTTTATTTGTAATTTGTTCTAGAATAATCAGATCTATTTCCGATTGCCCAAAGACCTAGCCATCAAGGCTTCGTGTATCATCAATGCTTGTTCTTGCAACAATACATTGCCATCATTGTTGATCAAATAGTCGCATCGTTTTGCCCAATCCTCCTGCGGCATCTGTGACTGAATTCGGAGTTTAACGGTTTCCTCGCTCCCCCCGTCTCGGTCAATTACCCTTTTCAATCGCAACGACAGTGGCGCCATCACTCCAATAACCAAATCCACCGTTTTGTCGGCCCCAGATTCAAATAAGATCGCCGCCTCCTTAATCACGTAAGATTTCCCCAATGCCCTTTTTTCATCGCACCAATACTTAAAATCAGCGAACACACGTGGGTGAACCAGTGCATTTAAAGCCTCGCGTAAATTGGGATCGCGATAAATCGCATCAGATAAAACCTGTCGAACCAATTCGCCGTTGCTGTCATAAGAAGCATCGCCAAAGAGATTTAAAACACCTTCCTTTAATTGAGAATCCGTTTGATACAAACGCTTTGCCATTGCATCGGCATAATATACGTCAATACCCAACCCCTCAAAGATTTTGCAAACAGTGGTTTTACCACTGCCAATGTTTCCGGTGACACCAACGGCCAGCAAAAGCGGGATTATTTTACGTCGTCCGACGCGGTTTGTGGGTACGCCGCTTGGGTATACTCCATGCTAACGGCAGATTTTTCGATTTTTGCTTTGCCCTCTTCCATGTCGATCACAAAATGTGTATCCGCAATCACGCCAATCTTACCATGGATACCACCCGTAGTTACGATGCGGTCGCCCTTTTTTAAGCCCTCCATATACGTTTTGGCTTTCTTTTGCTTGCGCATTTGTGGCCAAATCATAAAAACAAAAAATACGGCCATAATGAGTAACATCATTACCATTTGTGATCCGCCGCCTGATTGTGCTTGTAGTATATTCATATTGATTTTTTTTAATGTGCATGTTCATCGCTACCGCCATTCAATTCCTCTTCAGAAACAGAACCCGCGGGTGCAATTACATTGGCTTTAAACTTTAACACCACCTCCGTGGTTTTACTATTTTCGAACTGAACCGTGATGCTCTTTTCGTTTAAAATACCTGCCGGTCCGCCACGAGAAGAACTATTAAATGTTGCAGTAACTTTTCCTGTTTTCCCCGGAGCAATCACCTCGTGAGTATATTCCGGCGTGGTACAGCCACATTGAGCCGTAACATTAGAAATACTCAAAGGCGCCTGTCCAACATTCGTAAAAACATACGTGTGCTGAACCATTTCACCATCCTTCACATCGCCAAACATAAACGAAGTGTCCTTAAATCGAACATCGCCCAATGGACCCTTATGTGTGTTTTTGGGTTGATCCGCAGTGGCCGTATTATTCTCGATATCTTCCGCATCGAATTCGCTTTGACCGCAAGAAAACAACGCCAACGAAACCACCGCTATAGATAAAAATAATTTACGCATATTCAAAAGTAACAACTTGATAGTTAATCTCTAAAACTGGGTTTCCTTTTATTCAAAAATGCATCCGTTCCCTCCTTAAAGTCTGCGGTTTCAAATGCCTCTCCAAATTCGTAGATTTCACGCTGCATCCCGTTCACATTCGGACGGAAATAATCATTTACGCATTTTATCACCTTATTTACCGCACTTGGGCTCTTTCCGATGATTTTTGACATCAACTTCTTGCTTTCTTCTAACAACTCGGCTTGATCAACCACCTTGTTTACCAAACCCAAGCTCAACGCCGTTTGGGCATCGATTGCGTCGCCAGTTAGCAACAACTCCAACGCCTTGCCTTTCCCAACTAGTTGAACCAAACGCTGAGTTCCGCCATATCCTGGAGGAACGCCCAAATTAACTTCAGGTTGACCAAACTTGGCGTTGCTACTCGCGATTCGCAAATGACAAGCCATCGCCAATTCACAACCACCACCCAAAGCAAAACCATTCACCGCCGCCAACACAACCTTAGTTCCGTTTTCGATGGCATTCATCACATCGTGTCCATCCGCACTCATTCTGGTCGCCTGCTCAATGTTGAAATGAACAAACTCCGAAATATCAGCACCTGCAGCAAAAGCCTTCTCGCCCATCCCCGTCAAAATCATCCCGTGGACATCCGAATCGCTCTGAGCCTCGTCAACCACCTGCTTAATTTCGTTCAAAGTTTCCAAAGTAAGCGCGTTCAATTTGCTTTCGCGATTAATCCGAATGATTAAAATATGATCCTCAAGAGAGGTTAAAATATTATTATACGCCATGTTTATATTCTTAATTGCGGTTTTCTGATGCCCAATTTTCTATGTATGATGCGATTTCTCCCATACTCGTTCCCGGAGGAAACAACTTCGCAACACCAATGCCGTTCAACGCCTCAACGTCAGCATCGGGAATGATCCCTCCGCCCGTCAGCAAAACATCGTCCATGCCCTTGTCTTTCATCAAATCCAAAATTCTTGGAAATACCGTGTTGTGTGCCCCCGATAAAATGCTAACACCAATGGCATCAACATCCTCTTGCAGCGCGGTTTGAACCACCATTTCCGGCGTCTGACGCAACCCAGTATAAATCACCTCCATGCCCGCATCCCGCAATGCTGTCGCAATCACCTTTGCGCCACGATCGTGACCGTCTAAGCCAACCTTTGCAATCAACACCCTAATTGGTCTGTTTAATTTATTACCCATGGTTTTTGATACAACAAAAATACATATTCACGGCCGTTCTGTCACCAATTCTCCACCCACATAATAAACCACCTTTTTACTCGTGTCGATTTTTAGACAAACGTCAAGGTCCGATTCCGCATGCATGCTCTGAAAACGCTGAACATGATTCGCATCAGACAGAAAACCAGCGACATCCGTTTTTGCTTGATTCCACAAGTGAATCGCAGCCCTAGTAGCATCGTCCGCCACCTTAGCACCCATTTGCGCCAAACTCGCCGCCATCGCACCGGCTAACAATGTGTCTTCTAAATTAAAAAAGCCCTTCCAGCCCGAACAAAGCAAATAAATATCACCCTCTTCGTTCATCAACGCATCGCAAGTAACAGCGCAATTTAAAAAGGCCCCAACGTAAACACTTTTTGCCATTTGACATAAACTTAGAGCATGCGTACCATTGGTGGTTGTCATAACGACTGACTTGCCTCCCACTTTGTCTATCGTAAATTCTTGAGGCGAGTTGCCAAAATCAAAACCCTCTACCTTAAAGCCATTTCTCTCGCCAGCCATCAAACAACCTTTTTCGCCCCATGCCCTTGCCTCGTCAAGACTTGCAACCGGAATCACCCGCTTGGCACCATTCTCCAACATAACAACCATGCTCGTTGTAGCCCGAAGGACATCAATCACAACAACCTGTTTCTGCACTACCGAATCGGCGTACAAAGAAAATAATTCAGGGGTTAAAATCGTATAAATGTTCTTCATGTGTTTGTGTAATTCATTGCAAAACCCGCCCCCAATGTGCAGTACTGAAGTATCCCCTCCACGGCCCGCGGAATTGTTAAACCCAATGCTGCCATTTCTTCTTCCTTCCAAGTACCCAAAACAAAGTTCACTTGTTCGCCTGTCCTAAAATCACTGCCGATTCCAAATCTCAGCCTAGAATAATTCTGCGTGCTTAAGCTCGCTTGCACACTCTTTAGGCCGTTGTGTCCGCCATCGCTGCCCTTGGTTTTGAGCCTCAATTTCGCCAATGGCAACGCCAAATCATCGGTAACAACCAAAACATTTTCCAATTTGATTTTCTCCACCTGCATCCAGTAGGAAACCGCCTTACCGCTTAAATTCATGTAGGTATTGGGCTTCAACAAAATGAGCTTCCTCCCCTTGTGCGATACCTCGCAAATCCAACCGTGCTTTGCCACATTCCAACTTCCGTCAAACTTTTTGGCCAATTGATCTACCACGTCAAACCCAATGTTATGTCGAGTTTTTTCGTACTCTTCACCAATATTTCCCAACCCTATGATTAAATATTTCATGGTTTTTCTCTCTTTACTTTTGGGCGATAACCCTGGTTTGATTGCTCAAAACTGTTGCTCGTCGTGCCGGAATAATTGCACTAAGTGCCCCAAGTGCGACATTTAGAATCAAAATTAACACTATATCCGCGGAACGCAATTCAACCGGGTAAGACATATTAAAACTTCCCTGCGTTTGAATAATCCCTGTTTTTTGCTGGATAACAACCAACAACACACCCAATCCTATTCCTATCAAACTGCCACAAATACTAACCCAAACCCCCTCCCAAAACACAATCCATCCCACCATTGATTCTTGCATTCCCAAATTTCGAAACAAAATAAAATCATTCCGCTTGTCCAATACCATCAACGTGAGCGCCCCCACCAAATTGAAGGAAATTAGCATCAAAACAAAAGTCAGAATCGCAAACGAAATCCACTTTTCTGTATTAAACATTTTATACATTATCGGGTGCTGCTGCTGCTGATTGAAAACCTTGAGCTTGCTGCCAACCAAACCTTGAAGTTGCTTCTGCAAATCCAACATTTTACCATTTCGCACCCTTATTCCAGCCTCAACCCTAACCTCCAATGCTGTCGCCTCTTTTTTCGGGTCCAAATCGTACAGATAACCCGCGTCCTTGGCCGAAATAAAAACCGTATGGTCGTTCTCTTCTTCTGGCAACTGAATAATGGCCGACGGAATAAAGATTTGTGTTTTTAATGCATCCGCACTGTGAATACCCGACGCTTTGTCCACCACCAACAACGATATCGGCTCATCTATTTTTCCTACCCCCAGCCTATATACTAGGCCCTCCGACAAAATCGCCATCGACGAAACACCGCCCAAAGAATCGCGTTGTGCATCGTATAACATCGGTTTTCCCGCCGTAATCAAAGAATCCATTTGAATACGCTTAAAAAAATACTCGTCAACCCCAACCACCTTGCAAACTGTTTGCTGGTCGCCATATTGCAAAATCGACTTCCCCTCTAACGTCCTCGATACGACCTCAAGGCCAGGCGTTTTTCTCAATTTTAATAGTGTTTGGTCTGAAATCTCTATCGACTTTCCCTTCACCGCCGTGATTTTAAAATCAGGATCCGACTTTTGATACGATGAAAAAATGGACGATTCAAAGCCATTCAAAGCGCTCATCAAAACTACCAACGCTAGAGCGCCAACGGAGTAACCCAACAAGGAGATGCCCGTAATTATATTGACAACGGTTGGGTTGGATTTGGAGAAAAAATATCTACGCGATATGTGAAACGATAGTTTGATGCTATTGCTTGATTTTATTCACAACAAATATCCATCAAAAATCTATTCGTTGTCGGTTTTGGGTGTATTCAACGTTTTAAGCAACTCTTCCATTTTGGTTACATAATCCAATGTATCGTCCTCATAGAAGTGTACCTCTGGCATTTTCTTCACACTGTTTCTCAACCTTTGTGCCAGCGCATGTCGGATTTCTTTGTTACACGCATCCAACTGAGCCATAATCGCAGCCCTGTTTGGATTGTTATAAAGACTCAAATATACTTTCACATGACCCAAGTCTGGGCTTACCAGCACATTGCTAATCGTAACAAATGCGCCCCCGAGCCAATCGTTCTTTTTGATGTTGAACAATTCACTCAAATCACGTTGAACCTGTTTTCCGAATTTCTCCTGTCTCAATCCCATATCGCAAAGATACAACCCATATTACATCAAAAGCGCGCGCAGGGCAAGCTCATACCCTCCAAGACCCAAACCCGAAATCATTCCCTTGGCCGAACCCACCAATAAGTCCGTATGGCGCTCAACTTCACGGGAATATATGTTGCTAATATGAACCAGCACAACCGGTTTACTTATCGATTTTATCGCATCGGCTATCGCAATGCTAGTGTGTGAATATGCCGCCGCGTTTAGAACAATACCCGTGCAAGACTCCGATTGCCCCGCGGACTGAATCATATTGACAATCTCCCCCTCAACGTTGCTTTGATTATAGCCAATTTCAACCCCAGTATAACGAGCGCGCAGTCCAACCAAAAAATCTTCAAACGTTTGATCTCCATATACGGCCGGCTCACGAGTCCCCAACAAATTTAGATTGGGCCCATTGATGATTTCTATTTGCACCATAACACAAAGGTAGCACGGGAAAAGTTTTTCAACGACTTCACTTTTTATTCAAGATTTTTGCAACAGAAACAATGAATAAACCTTTAGTCTTAATTACGGGGGCAACCGGCTTTTTAGGTTCACACCTCAGTTGCCTGCTATTGAAACATGGCTATCGCGTCGTGGCCCTGAGAAGAAATCCCAATTCAGAAGGTCTTTTTAAACGGGTTCATGAATTTTATCAATTGCCATCAAGCTACCAACCCACGTGGATCACGGGCGATATTTTGAATGTGGATGACATCATTCCCGCCCTCGATGGTGTTTCCGTTGTGTTTCATTGCGCCGCATTGGTTTCGTTTGCCAAAAAAGACAAACAGCGACTCATGGAAAACAACGTGATTGGCACGCGTAATATGGTAAACGCCTGTTTAAAAACGGGTGTGAAACAGTTTGTTTATGCTAGCTCTGTTGCCGCTTTGGGAAGAGCCACCGGCGACGATGATCCAATTACCGAAAACTCGGTTTGGACGGAAAGCAAATACAATAGTCGCTATGCTGTAAGCAAATACTTGGCAGAGCAAGAAGTTTGGCGAGGACAGGAAGAAGGCCTTCAAATAACAATGGTAAATCCAGGCATTATTTTGGGTTATGGCGATGGTAATTCAGGGTCAAACGAAATCTATCACATGATTCAAAAAGGCCAGCCGGTTTATCCCGTTGGAAGCAATGGTTTTGTGGGTGTGGAAGACGTTGCCAAAATGATGCTGTTTTTGTTCGAGAACAACCATTGGGGCAAACGGTTTCTCTGCGTTGCCGAAACAATCGAATACAAAAAATTATTCTTTCAACTGTGCGAAGCAATGGGACAAAAACCACCTCGAATCGCCCTAGATGGCGGGATGCTTTGGCTAGCGTATCGGTTGGCACGTACTGCCGAATTTTTGAAAATCCCTTTTCCTATTCCCTCCGATAATATCATTACATCGTCCAAGATGAGCGTTTATCAAAGCATCAACCAAGACCTTTTGGATGGATTTCAATACACACCCATTCGTGCCGTAAATTATTATGCACTTTTAGCCCTTGGGCTTCTACATAAAGACTTAATCAACCAAAACAATTAATACCTTTGCAAACAATGAAATTTGGCGTTGTAATTTTTCCTGGATCAAACTGTGATAACGACCTAATTAAGGTTTTACAAACATACACGGCCCAACCCGTTTTGAAGCTTTGGCACAAAGACACCGACACCGAGGGTTGTACACATATTTTTATTCCTGGTGGGTTTTCTTATGGGGATTATCTCAGAAGTGGCGCCATCGCTAAGCTTTCTCCTATGATGCAAAGCATTGCTCAACACGCCGCAAACGGAGGTTTTGTTTTAGGGATTTGTAACGGCTTTCAAATTTTGTGCGAAAGTGGTTTGTTGCCTGGTGCTCTGTTGCGAAATACCAATATGAAGTTCAATTGCAAAAACGTTTTTTTAACACCCGGAAATACGGATTTGGTCGCCACCCAAAACATCCAAGAAAACCAAGTTTTATGTGTTCCTATTGCACACGGCGAAGGTCGTTTTTACTGCGATGCGGAGACGCTTAAATCCATCGAGGACAATGGTCAGGTCTTTTTTAGATATTGCGACGAACAAGGAAACGTGACAAATGAATCCAACCCCAATGGATCAATAAACAATATCGCCGGTATCTGTAACGCGGGTAAGAACGTGTTTGGCATGATGCCCCACCCCGAGCGCTGCGCAACAGACTATCTCTTAAACACAGACGGTAAATTGGTGTTCGATAGCTTTATTTTGGGCGCTAGCGTCATTGCCTAGTTTAAACACGCCTTACTGGAAGGGGCTGCCCTTTTTTAAACCGGTTCTAATAATTGGTACCTGTGTCTTTCTCCACCCAATTTGTTTATCGTATTTTCTGACCTTTTGGTCTTTGTTTTCGCTTTTCTTACAACATTTTGGGGGTTCTGTGCGTCTAGAGTGTATTAGCAATTATCCACTCGGCAGATTATGAAGACAGCAACTAAACACCACGGCAAAGGATTACCAATTCGTAAGATTATTCCTAGACAACACACAGACCGTGGGGCTTCACAAAGTGCCGCCGGCGTTTAAATTTGAGTTTCTTTCAGCCGCTCCGCATTTTCCGCCACCTGAAGAGCATTTAAAATTTCTTGAATATCCCCGTTTACTATCGCAGATAAATTATACAACGTTAACCCAATGCGGTGGTCAGTCACTCTACCCTGCGGGTAATTATAAGTTCTCACCTTTGCGCTTCTATCACCCGTACTTACCAGTGTTTTTCTTCTAGACGATATTGCTTCGATGTGCTTGGCGTATTCAATCTCATACAATTTAGTCGCCAACATTTTCATTGCCTTTTCCCTATTTCCCAGCTGATTTCTTTCGGTCTGACAAATAACGACCAAACCCGTGGGAAGGTGTGTCAGTTGAACCTTGGTTTCCACCTTGTTTACATTCTGTCCCCCAGCGCCACCAGATCTGCTCGTTTCCATTTTAACGTCGGCTGGATTTAACTTAACATCTACCTCATCCGCCTCAGGCATTACAACCACGCTCACAGCTGATGTGTGAATCCTGCCTTGGCTTTCTGTCGCCGGAACACGCTGTACGCGATGTACACCACTTTCGTATTTTAAAATGCCATACGTGCCTACGTTAGGTACTTCAAAAATCACCTTGCTATATCCACCCGCAGTGCCTTCTGTTTCGTCAACAACATTAATTTTCCAGCCCTGGTTTTCACAATATCGCTGATACATCCTAAAGAGATCACCAGCAAAAATACCCGCCTCATCACCACCGCTTCCAGCACGAATTTCTACTACCGCCGGCTTCGCGTCTTCGGGGTCTTTTGGCAAAAGTTGGATTCTAATTACCTCTTCCAGTGGTCCCAACTTGGGCTCAAGTTCATCGAGCTCTTCCTTGGCCATATCCCGCAACTCCTTGTCCTTTTCGTTTTTTAATATGTCTTTGGCCTCAACGATGCGATGAAAAAGATTTTTATATTCAAAATACGATTCTACGATTTCCTCCAGGTCTCTGTATTCCTTGTTGAGCTTAGTAAATCGCTGAATATCACTAGAAATTTCAGGACTACTCAAAAGCAATTCTATTTCTTTGAAATGCGCGTATACTGCCTCTAGTTTTTCTAACATTTTAATTCAATCCTTTCAACTTATACTCTCCTTAATAAAATCGGAATTATGAAACCCAGTCTTTGAGGCGCAACTCAACGCCATCGTATTCCGCGTATTGACTCCCGTGTAACCACTCTCCTAGGTTGATGTATCGAATACCATCACCCAAGTCTATATCCAAAACCAGGTGTCGATGCCCAAAAATGAAATATTTCGGCTTTTGCATCTTACAATTCAATAAATACTGTTTGCAAAATTGAGTTAAATGCTCTTTTGAATCCCCGAGGTAATTGTCTTCTTTCGGATTTTGTGCCAAACGACTTTTTTTACTTAGTTTTTGAGCAAATGCAACCCCAATTCCAGGGTGGATCATGGCAAACGCTTTTTGAGCAATTTTTGATAAAAAAACCTTCTTTAACCATTTATATCCCGCATCACCAGGACCCAACCCATCACCATGGTGTAAATAGCAAATGTCATTGCCGAGTTCTATCGTAAGTGCCTCTTTAACCACAATTACGCCACATTCCGTTTCTAGATATTTTCCGACCCATAAATCATGGTTGCCCGGAAATAAGTAAACTGGGATTCCAGCATCGGTAAGCTGACTAATCGCTCCCAAAAACCTTACAAATCCTTTTGGAACAACTGTTTTATACTCGAACCAAAAATCAAAGACATCGCCCAACAAATAAACTGCAGATGCATCCTTCGAAATGGCTTTTAACCAAGATACTATTGATTTTTCCCTTTCTAAAGATCGCGCCAAGTCTGGCATTCCAAGGTGGAAATCGCTGGCAAAATATATTTTTTTTTCTACTGTCAATCGATGGTGGTTTACACTCCTGAAAATTGAGATAATAAACGTTTATCGTTTACAAACAAGTCCCTAATATCATTAATACCATATTTTAACATGGTGATTCTATCAATGCCCATCCCAAAAGCAAAACCCGTATATTCTGAAGAATTAATATCACAAGCCTCTAATACATTTGGATGAACCATACCGCAACCTAACACTTCTAACCAACCTGTTCCTTTGGTAAGTCGACGATTTTCTTCCGTTTCTAAACCCGCCCAAATATCCATTTCAGCACTGGGTTCGGTAAAAGGAAAATAGCTCGACCTAAATCTAACTTTAGTTCCTTCACCAAAAAACTGCTGTACAAAATAATATAATGTTTGTTTTAAATCGGCAAAACTCACTCCTTTATCAATGTACAATCCTTCAATTTGGTGAAAAAAGCAATTACTTCTTGCACTTACCGCTTCGTTTCTGTAAACCCTTCCTGGCATCACCAACCTCAGCGGTAGTTTGCCTTTTTCCATTTCTCGAATTTGTACCGAGCTAGTGTGTGTCCTTAAAACGTGTTCTGCAATGAAAAATGTGTCTTGCATATCTCGGGCCGGATGATCTTCTGCAAAATTCAACGATGCAAAATTGTGTTTATCATCCTCAATTTCTGGACCCTCAGCCAAATCAAAACCCAAAGAAAAGAAAATTTCTAATAATCGATCTTCAACGATCCTTAACGGGTGATAAGCTCCTGCACTTTCCTGATAAACTGGTAATGTTGAATCCCCACGATTGGTATTATTTTGGTTAGATTGCTCTTCTATTTCTTTTTGTTGCTGATGGATTTCTTCCGCTCTTTGTTTTAATACATTCAACTGAGCACCGACCAATTTTTTTTGATCGTTTGGTATAGTTTTGAATTCATCAAACAATTGTGTGATGATTCCTTTTTTCGATAAATACAGCAAACGGAAAGATTCCGCATTGTTCTCTTTTTCAAAAACAACATCATTTACTTGTTTCAGTATCTCCGCTATTCTGTCAATCATTCTACAAATCTAAAGATTGCTGTTTGTTTTATTCTCTTTGTCATCATTTCTAATTTCCAACAATCCACGATTTCGTTCTTAGCTATAGTAATAATAAGAATTATTAATTTAAAGAAAAGGTATTACGTAGTATATAGTATAGCTGTGTGGATATCGTGATAACTCGGTGTGAATTTTATATTTGGTTGGAGTATTGAATTTTATATTGATTGATATATAATGAGTTAAACAGAATAATTAAATACGCTTATTGTTAATTTTGGTAAGATTATGGTCATGTGTTATACACTTTTACTTTGGGTTGTTTGTGTTGTTTAGTGGCTATTATAAACGAAATTGAATTTGAGTAAACGTGTTGAGTAAACGGTTTCACGTGAAACGGATGTTATTTAGATGTTGTCCCTGTATTAAACGCCGAGATATCTGGTAATATTAACGTATTTTCCAACTTAGAACTCACAACTATTTGTTTTAATGGCTTGTATACGTAATCTGCGTCAGTAAGTGGTATTTGATTTTTATAGTCAATTGTATGTGGTGATAATGATTTAATGGGTGAACCACTCGCTATCCAACAAGTGTAACTATATGATCCCTCAGGTAGATAAAAATTTTCCGCCTGATTTGCGGCTATGGATATATAAAACCTAGAGCTTCCAATATTAATCGTAATATGAATAGTAAATGTAGTTGGGTTGGTGATGTTAATTCGACCAGCTTTGGAACGTGGTTTTGTGGTACTTGGATAAATTATTGTATTTGTTTCAGCGTTAATTTTTAAAGGGTAGTGATGAAAAAGTTTCACAGGTAAGGTATCGGTTGAATTATTGATAGTATAAGAATTGATTTCATTACTGATCGAATAGTTTAGTTTTTTTATTTTAGTAAAACTGTCTATCATCAACGCATCTTTAATTTGCTTAATATTTTTATGTAATACAATTAAGGTGTCTTTGTTGAATTGATGAACGATGTCGTTGTTAAACCAATCAATATCTAGTGTGGGTTCCGCTATGATGTAGAGACTATCGTGGTAATTAAATGCGGATTTATAACTCTTTGTTTTGTATGTGTTTTTACATTTAAATGTATCTCTGTAATTATTTGTTAAATAAAAGCAAGTCGCTTTTTCGTAATCAGAAATAACATAATCGTTGTCTTCGTATGCCACGTATACTATATGTAAGCTATCGGTAAGGCCGTGAAAATGATAAGTTCTGTTATCGGTTGTAAATGGTAAGTATATGGGCGATGAATCAGTTTGTTTTCCTTGCAACTGATATCTATTCGCGTCTCTAATAAAGACCCTTTTTTTTGTTTTGGATTTATCATTAGACCCTGGTAAAGAATTCGCATCGTCTAGCGATGTTGAAATGATCAATTCTCCAGTATCGTTTTTTAATAAAACGGTTGGTTGGTCAATAGCATTGTTTTCGTTTAGGTCAAATACGAAACCATTTAAATATATAGCACTCGTAATTTTTGGTGTGCTGATTTGAATTTTTTGCCTCTCAATAGTCGTCGTTGTTTGTTCTTTCGATGAATGAACGATAGGCGATACAACCAATGCGTTTTTGGTTTGTATGTTTTCACTGAATTCAAGCCTAATGATTTGTTGATTCTCTTTAGGCCTGTTGCTTACGCCAATTAAGGTGGGTTTTAAGGTGTCCTTGTCGCCGCCCATGGGTGGAACGGGGTTAGCGCAGTTAGCGCATGTTATGACGATAACAGCTACGATTGCGCCCCGAATCAACAGCGATATGTTTTTGTTTATATACAACGCTTTCTCTTGAAGCAATGGTTTTAACGCCCTAGGTGAATGAGTAATACCTGTATATCAGCTGGACTTACGCCGCTAATTCTTGTGGCTTGACCAAGTGTCTGAGGTTTTGTTTTGCTGAGTTTTTCACGCGACTCGTGGCTGAGGCTTGTAATCAAGTGGTAGTTGTAATCTGTTGGAATAGGGGTGTGCTCTAACCTTTGAACCTTGCTGGCCAGCTCGACTTCTTTATCGATGTAAGATTGGTACTTTATTTTGATCGATGCTCTTTCTTTCGATTCCTGACTATACGCTCCGATTGCCTCCCCGATAGACGGTATTTTCTCTAAGTTGTGTAACTCGATTTGGGGTCGTAGCAGTAGCTTGTTGGCCCGCTGTTTTTCTGATATTTCCGCTACATCGATAGGCAAGAAGGTTTTAAGTTCTTCTGGAGTGACGTTCGTGGAACCTAATATTTCCTTGATTTTATAAGCATCTTGGTTGATTTTGTCCAGTTCTGTCATTCGATCACTCTTCGCCAATCCAATGTTATATCCTCTCGGTGTGAGCCTTTCGTCGGCATTGTCTTGTCTCAAACTGATGCGATATTCCGCCCGTGAGGTAAACATTCTATAGGGCTCATCGGTCCCTTTGTTTATCAAATCATCGATCAAAACACCAATATAAGCTTCGTTCCGTTGTAAGATGAGCGGTTCTTTTTCTTGTACCAACAATGCAGCATTTATTCCAGCCATTAAACCCTGACAAGCGGCCTCTTCGTAGCCTGTGGTTCCATTGATTTGTCCAGCAAAATAGAGCCCGTCTACAACCTTCGTTTCTAGGGTGTTTTTAAGTTGGGTGGGTTGGAAATAATCATACTCTATGGCATACCCAGGTCTAAAGATTTTAGCTTTTTCAAATCCTGGGATTAACCGCAGGGCTTTTGTTTGCACGCTTTCGGGTAGAGAAGTGCTGAAACCGTTGACATATACTTCTACGGTGTTCCACCCTTCGGGCTCTACGAAGATTTGATGCCGGTCTCTTTCGGCGAATCTGTTGATTTTGTCTTCGATGCTCGGGCAGTAGCGTGGCCCTAATCCCTGAATGCTTCCGTTATACATCGGGCTATCTTCGAACCCTGTTCTCAATACGTCGTGAACAGCCTCGTTTGTATAGGTAATGTGGCATGGACGCTGCGTTACAAGTGGTTTAGTTGTTGTTGAAAAGCTGAATTTCGCGGGTTCCACGTCGCCAGCCTGCTCTTCCATTTTGTTATAATCCAACGATCTACCATCTACGCGTGGTGGTGTGCCCGTTTTCATTCTACCCGTGGTGAATCCTTTTTCTGACAACTGCTCTGTAATGCCCATCGATGCCTGTTCGCCCATTCTGCCACCACCGAAATTTTGCCTACCAATATGAATCAAACCGTTTAGAAATGTACCTGTTGTTAGCACGACGGATTTTGATTTAAACGACATGCCCATATTTGTCACAACGCCGCTAACTCGTTGACCATCAAATAGTAAAGAGGACACCCCGTCTTGAAAAAAGTCGATTAATGGGTTCGATTCCAGGGCCAATCGCCACGCTTCTGAGAAACGCCACCGGTCGCTTTGAGCGCGCGGACTCCACATAGCCACCCCCTTGCTTCGATTAAGCATCCTGAATTGGATCATTGTGTTGTCTGTGATGATTCCAGACATGCCACCCAATGCGTCTATTTCCCGAACAATCTGACCCTTAGCAACGCCGCCCATGGCTGGATTACAGCTCATTTTTGCAATGGTTTCAAGGTTCATTGTGATAAGCAAAACGCTACAACCCATGGTTGCCGCCGAATGGGCAGCTTCACAACCAGCGTGGCCGGCACCAACTACAATGACGTCGTATTTTGATTCCATAAAAGTTCGGGGTTTCACGTGAAACCTACTGAATCGATCTCCACAAAGATAAGCACTCCTCTTCTTTGCTTCTCATAATGGCAGCATCTTTTGATGTTTTGTCTTTGAAGCCAATTAGGTGCAATAAGCCATGAGAAACCACGCGTATTAATTCTTCAAAATAGGGCGTGTTTAGCGTGATGCTATTTTCTTTTACCCGATCTAGGGAAATGTAAATTTCTCCGTCTACTTCGGTGCTTGTTGTTCCAAGGTCAAAAGTGATAATGTCTGTGAGCGTGTCGTGATTTAAAAACTCTAAATTGATTTGATGTAAATCGTCGTCGCTAACAAAAACATATTGAAGAGATTGTATGGTTTTCGAGTGTTTTTTGGCTGTTGTGCTAAGTAACGACCGAATTTGTTTTCGTTCGGCCAAATTCAAAAACCTATGTTTTCCCGTGAACTGGATAGTCTCCATCAGTCAATTATTAAAAAAGTGCCAGACTTGCTAATTCGCTTATTGTTGTATGCCGCATCAAATAAATAAACATAAACACCACCTGGATAATGGTTGCCGGATGGGTCGATACCGTCCCAACCAACCAACGCATCCACCTTTGCAATTATTTCACCCCAACGGTTTATGATAGTTAGGGTTGACTGACCAGGGGAAATGGCTGGGTTGCTGATCTTAAAAATCTTGTTTTCCCGTATTTCTCCCTTTGAGGTAATCGCGTTAGGTATCAATAGTGTATCGAAGCGACTTGTGTCGATTCCTAAATCCAATGTGATTTCATTAGAATAAAGAATATAACTAGGAGAGAAAACACCGTTTTTGCTAAAAATGCTTATTCGAAAGAGCTGTTTTCCGTAAAGGTTGTTTGGAATAGCATAGAAAGTGTCGTTCGTAATTTGTTGTTGTTTCCACGTGGAACCCTCTTTGATTTCGACTGTGTAGTCGAAGATGCTCTTTGTGAAGGGGCACGACCAACCAAAATAGCTGTTCCATTTTAAAGCCCTTGGCAAAGCAGGGGTGAGGAGCATGTTTTGGTGTAAGCAGCAACTGTCGTCGAAATAGCCACAATCGTTTTTGCGCAAGGTTCTATAAATGTATTTTGTGTTCGCCGCACTCACCGCGTTGTCGCTAAACTTGAATGCGCCAGTCGTTGTAGTTGTTTGGATGGTTTGCCAAGAAGCACCTACTCTTTTTTGTATTTGCAGCGACGAAGAGGTGCCGTCTTTTTGCCATTGACCATCTATAACTAGCTGATTATCAGACAATACACTCACTCCATGTAAGACAGAAAGTGGGGGTGCTAGTGTAGAATGTGCATATGAAATAGATACAGTATTTGAGGTTGAGGTGGTAGATGATCCAACCCTGTGGGCTCTGACGAAATACAAGTAACTATGGTTTAAAATATAGGTTGAGTCTTTAAATTGGTATGTCCCAGGGTTGTTTGTTAGGTCGGTTGTTTTACTACCTAAAAATGCCCATGTGTTCGATGTGACATCGAATCGAAAAACATCATATTTAGAGACCAGCCAGCCTTGATAAATTTGCCACGACAGGATGGTTTTTTTCGAACACCAAAATTTAGCGTCAACTTGAACATCTAGTTTAATAGGAGAATGATAATTACTTATTAAACCACCATTTAGACAACTGTCATACGCGGCCAGAGCAAATTGATTATTCGCAATAGTTGGGTCGAATTGTGATTTGTTAAATATGTATTGGGTTGAAAATGTGTCCACCAAAAGGGCGTTGCCACCGCCTTGGAATTTAAACAAACTGTAGCCTAAAATATCAGGCTCAATGGGCCTAGTCCAGCCGGCAATTACGCGTTGTGTGCTAAAATCAATACTCACACTATCTGGTTCGAATTGTTTTGGTGCAATATCATCGATAAATAAATGATTAGAACTGAAAGTGTCCTTTCCGTTACAGGCAAAAGAAGTCACAATGTAGACCTCCCACTTTTTTTTGCTGCTTAATGTCGTGTTTATAGTACTGATATTCAGAGTGTTGACCTGTTTTAATAGTCGCCAACTAGAGGAGGCGTCCTCCCTGCCATATAATCTGTGGTAAGTAAAACTTCCGCATGCGTCGGCCGGTGGCGTTAGTGTCAGCGTTAGTTCAGCCGTGATTCGATCTTGGCAAGCACGGCGCAAAATGGCAGGACCCGTTACCCCATATGTGTTCATCGTGGCCAAAATGCTGAGCCAAAAGAAAACAATATGTTTTAACGGGGTTTTCAATAATTTTAGTTTTTATGCTGTTGTGTCACCCGAAAGTACTGTTATAAACGAAGTTGTATGTAAATAATTGTTGGCCGTCTCCATTATTTCCTCAGCCGTTACCGCCCAGATGTTAGGCAGTATGGTATTGTAATAATCATTGGGTAAGCTGCGGTAGATTAGATGTTGCACCTTGGAATTCATCGCAAAAGGCCCATCAAAACCACTTCGAAACTGTCCGGCATAATATTGTTTGATTTTATAGAGCTCTTCATCGTTGATTTTATTTTGCTTCAACGATTGGAAAATCTCGTCGATGCACTCTATGGATTCTTTAATGTGCGTGCTGTTTAGTTCACCCGATATCGTCCAGGTGTAATTTTGAAATGCGGGCCTAAAATATGAACCTATCCCATAAGTTAAACCTCGTTCTTCTCTCAGAATTTGCATCAAACGTGACCCAAAATAACCACCGAGAACCAAATTTAGCAGGGTGAGACGATGTCTTTCATTTTGGTCTTTTGGCACAACATGTGAAACCATTTGTAAACTAGTTTGACTCGTGTTTTCCATTGGGTGATTAACAATCAATGGGGTTTGATTATATTCTTGTGGTCCTTCGATTGAGGGATTAGAATCATTGGGGTCGAAACTTATTTTAAACCCACTGGAAGGAAATTCATTCAGTAACCCTTCTAGGTGTTCCACGGTTTCTTGGTCGTAATCACCGGAAACCAGTAACATGATATCATTTAGAGCAAGTTGTTGTTTCTTGAAATCCACCAAATGGCCGCGCTCAATGATTTGGTAATCAGATAAATTTCCATGTGCTCCAAGAACGTGTGATTTACCGTAAAGCGATTCAAGTGCGATGCGGCTCGACCAGTATTTTGGTGTTTGTTGCTGACGTTCTAACGATCCGCGCCTAATCATTACAGCGTTTTCAAACTCGGTGGTAGGATAACTCGAAGCGTGAACATGTTTAAAAACCCAATTTGCGACATCATTGACGTGTTTTTTAGCACAACGAAATACCAATGAAGACCCCAACAAATTTGTTTCAGTGCTGTGGGTGGCGCCAAGATGATCTAAATATCTAATCACATCATATTCCGAATGTGATTCATCACCCGAAAGCAATAGGTCTACCGCCAGAGAGGCTTGATAGGGTGTTGACTGTTGTTTTGTTCCGACGGGCCAGAACAATTCTACCCGAACAACGCCAATTGAACTTGGCTCACCCAGAAAAATGGGGTGCCCCGTTCTAAGGTTATTAATGCATAGGTTTTTCAACGCTAACGATTCAATCGTTTTCGCTTGGGGTCTAGTAGCTCTGAAAGAATTCGTCATTTTTTGGGGTGGTAATAAATCACAGACACGTTATTTTCTTTGAGTGTTGCCGTTGCTGTTGACATTACATCAGCCAACGCAATACCTTCAATTATGCTTGGTTCATGATTAATTTGTTCGATATCCCCCGCATTTGCATAGTAACAGAGTTTTTGTGCCAATTGCATCGGTTGCGTGGCCTCAAAAAGAAGGTTGGTGACATGTCGGTTTTTCACACCCTCATAGGCAGATGAAATATCCTCACCCCCATCGGTTACTTGTTGAATGATATCATAAAGTGCTTTTTCTCCGTCGGCATGAGAAATATCGGGGTTTAAGATTCCATATAAAACAAACAAGCCCTCGCCAAGACCTCGCAAATAGAAGCACTCGGATGAATTAAAGAGTTGTTGTTTTTTAACGAGTTCCATCTGTAGAGGCGAGACATCTGAACCGCCCAAAACCTCAGAGAACATTTCTAGATGCAGAGATTTGGGATCATTAAAAACAGGCCCCCGCCAAACTAAAAAAACAGCCGGATTAGGACTTAAATCCTCGGTTTCTAAAAAACGCCTTTCAGTTTGATCGGGCTCTGGGATATATATGTTTTTGTTAGGTGGAGCGCTTTTTACAATTCCACCAAACCATTTATCAGCCAAGGATTTCGTTTCTTCAATTGTGATATCACCAACTACCGAAATGATGGCGTTTTGCGGACAATAGAACAAATCATAAAACGACCTAACATCTTCGATTTTTGCTTCTTCCACGTGGTGGAAATTCAAGCCTATTGTGGGCCATTGATAGGGGCTGGTTTTATATACCAACGACCTAACATGATGCCACAACAATCCAAAAGGAGCATTAAAGCAACGCTGTTTAAACTCCTCTACAACAACACCCTGTTGAACGGACAGAGATTTTTCATTGATATTTAGCGCTAGCATTCTATCACTTTCTAGCCAAAATGCAGTTTCCACATTTTCATTTGGCATCACCAAATAATAATTGGTAATTTCATTGTTTGTGAAAGCATTGTTTTGTCCCGCCGCCTCTTCAACTTCTTTGTCAAAAACGGGTACATTTTCTGAACCCGAAAACATTAGATGTTCAAATAGGTGAGCAAATCCAGTTCTGTCAGCACTTTCATCCCTTGCACCAACGTTATAGAGGGTGTTTAAAACGATTGTGGTTCGCGTTTTGTCCTCTAAATGAATTACACGGAGACCGTTATTTAAAACAAATTGATTGTATGAATACACACCACAAATTTATCCCATTTCTAGGGCCTATAAAAAACGCCTTGTTGGTGATTACCAACAAGGCGTTACACTGTACAGTGCGGGCTAATCCAATACGGGGTTTTGTTCTGCCGATTCTGTTTCTGTGAACAAAACGGTTTTTCCTTTCGCTTCTATCAAAAGGATGTTTTTGACAACAACCTCTGACTTCTCTCTTTTAGAACCGTCTGCACCCAAATAAGATCGATGTTGTAAACGCCCTTCAATCATGAGTTTGCAGCCTTTTTTCACCATTCTTTCCATCAAAGTCGCAACGCCTCCCCAGGCCACCAGTCGGTGCCACTGAGTGTTTTCGACTACCGTTCCCGTACCCAATGTAACCTTCTCATTGGTAGCCAAATTTAACTTTGCGAGCTTTTTCCCGCCTTCAAACTCTCTTACTTCAGGGTTTCCACCCACGTTTCCAATTAACCTTACGGAATTCAATAAATTTTTCATAACTCTTTTCTCGTCAATTACTTTATACATTCTTAAAAACTATTGCGAAACAAACAATCACCTTGGCCTTCGGCGATTTATTTAAATCACAATTCAAAAATACAAAGGCAAAAAGCGCTCAATCGTCCACTAATCGACTCTATTCGTTTTTAAACGTTTAAACACCAGTGGCACTTTTGGGGGGTGGAGCCAGAAATTTTGTTTTAGGCAAAAAAGTTATGGATAACAGCAACTACGACAAACCCGTTTGCCTTGAATGTGGCGACAAAATAAAGGGTCGATCAGACAAAAAATTTTGCAATGACGCCTGTAGAAGTGCACACCACAACAAGAAAAACAAGGTGGTGAGCAACCCACAGAAAACAATAAACAATCTCTTAAGTAAGAATCGCAGAATTTTAAAAGATTGTTTTGAGCAGGCTGAGCACAACACCGTTCCAATAATAAAATTAGAAAATAAAGGGTTTGTTTTTAACTTTTATACCCATTTGATTGATTCAAATAAGGGCCAATCGTATAGATATTGTTATGATTTTGGATACTCTCCAGGTTCTAATGGCGAGGTCCACATTGCCAAATACCCAGGAACGTATTTGTAAACAAGTTCATCCCCCGATTTTACACTACCTTTGCACTTTAATTTAACATTGAATTATGGCAAAGTCTCCAAAGAAAGAACAGGGTAATGGTAAAAAGTTTCAAAACCGACTTCCAGGGGAAAAACGCAACCGAAAAGTGGATGCGGATAAACCAGAACCGAAGAAGACAAAATTTTATACTGATTCAAAACCCGGCGCTTCTGGCGTAGATAAGCCTAGATTTGAATCTAGGGGTGGTGATGCAAATGAAAGACCTCGTTTTTCATCAGGTGAAAATAGATCAGACAAGCCCAAATTTGGATCTGATAATAGGGGCGGTGACAGACCGAGATTTGGTGGCGACAATAGGGGCGGAGATAGAAGTGAAAAACCAAGATTTGGTGGTGATAAGCCTTCGTTTGGTGCAAGAGACCGTGGAACAGATCGACCCAAATTCGGCGGTACAGATCGTGGAACAGATCGTCCTAAGTTTGGCGGTGATAATAAATTTGGAGATAGGGGTGACAAACCGAGGTTTGGCGCAGATAGTAGAGGAGGAGATAGACCCAAATTTGGCGGCACTGGAAACAGTAATGACAGACCCAAATTTGGAAATACATCAAGGAGTTTTCCAGACAAAAACCGGGCACCGTTTGGTGGAAGCCCAAGAGGGTCGTTCAAAAAACCAGGTGAAGGTTTTACCGGTGGCGACCGCAATGGCAACCCGAGATTTGCAGGTGATAGAAGTGATCGACCCAAATTTGGTGGATCAGAAAATAGCCCTGCACCTAGGGGTGGTGACCGCCCTGCGTTTAATAGAGAAGGGGGATTTGACAAACCAAGGCCTTCAACTTCATACAAAGGAAACGATGCTCCAAAATTTGGAGATAGGGGTGACAAACCGAGGTTTGGCGCTGATAATAGAGGAGGAGATAGACCCAAATTTGGCACTGACAACAAAGGTGTTGACCGCCCGAGATTTGGTGGCGATAATAGGGGCGGGGATAGAAGTGAAAAACCAAGATTTGGTGGCGACAAGCCGTCGTTTGGACCAAGAGATCGTGGAACAGACCGACCTAATTTCGGTGGTTCAGACCGTGGTGGTGATCGTCCAAAATTTGGCGGTGCTGATCGTGGAACGGATCGTCCAAAGTTTGGTGGTGATCGCGGAACGGGTAAACCAAAATTTGAGAGGGAAGAACGACAATTCGATAAGCCTCGCACTGAGCGCAACGACACATTTGAGTCTGCCGAAAAATTCAACAAGCCCAAGGTAGCACCGGGAGCGGGTCTGTCTAAATTCAAGCCTATTGGATCTGAGCCAGCTGCACCAAAGCGAGAATACAACGAACCAACAGAACAAAAAAGAACGCAATATTCTGACGACGAAAAACCAAAAACCTTTGGCATTCCTAAAGCAGATAAAGCAGATACCCCAGTTGCATTTAAAGGCAGCAAAAGAGAATTTAATCGCGTTGTAAGCAACCTAGAGAAGAGTGCGAATCACGCGAAAAGTGACGAGATTAGACTTAATCGATACATTGCAAATAGTGGAATTTGTTCGCGTAGAGAAGCCGATGACTTGATTACTCAGGGATTGGTAAAAGTGAACGGCGACGTAGTAAAAGAATTGGGCACCAAAATTCGCCCATCGGACAATGTAAAAGTGGAAGATCGTAAAGTGATCCCCGAAAAACCAGTATACATCATCATGAACAAACCCAAGGGATACATCACAACAACAGATGATCCAGAGGGTAGGAAAACGGTGATGGAATTGATTGATTTGCCAGGAAAAGAACGTATTTATCCCATTGGCCGTTTAGACCGTAATACTACAGGTGTTTTGCTATTAACAAACGACGGTGAAATGTCTCAAAAGTTGATGCACCCGAGTTTTGAAATCAAAAAGGTATATAGGGCAACGTTGGATAAAAAACCTAGCAAGGACCACATGCTTCAACTCGTAGAAGGCATAGAACTTGAAGATGGTATGATGGCTTTTGAACAGTGTGGATTTGTGGAAGAGGGCAAAGAGAATGTGTTGGGTATAGAAATCAAAAGTGGTCGTAATCGCATCGTAAGGCGAATGTTTGAACATTTTGGATATGAAGTAACCGCCTTGGACCGCGTATTGTTGGGTGAATTTGACAAAGTGAAATTGGGCCGAGGAAAATGGAGATTTTTAACCGAAAAAGAAATGAATTACGTTGATCGGTTGAAGCGCACCAAACCCAAAGCAATCAAGGCTTAACAGGTCTTTCAATAAGCAAACTGTTTGCTTGAATCTTGGATTGAATGATGCGCCAATTCATCGGCCATAAATTGTTAAACCCATTGTTCACAGCGTTTGCTGTCCCTAGTGCAATTGAGTTCCAACGCAAACCGGAAGTTCCTTTTTGGGCAGATTGTATCGATAGAAACTCTCGCTTGTAATACTGCAGTGCCTCATCTATTGTTAAATCGTAAAGAGGGTAATTCACCGTTTTTTTGGCCAATAAATCATACTCTGGATGCGTTTTCCATTGATTTTTTATCAGTTGTCCAGCATTTACGCCTGTTTGTTTGATGCCCGGCAACAAGGCTGGAAGATTAAAGTAATAGTCGTTCCATTGCCCATTTTTTACAATCATTAAACCATCCTGTAAATCATAACCAAAGAAATCACCACGCAAAAAGTCGGGTAGGTTTTTACTCGGTTTGATTCTTCCCACCTTCGGTAATCTCAAACGGGTTTTTGATGTTTTCTGAAGTATCGCAAAAAAGAATCCTTCGCCCTGCGTATGACTTGGCAACATCCGGTATTTACCAGGCTCTACTTCAATTATTCCGAGAGATTCAGGAAAATCAAATTCAACAATATTTGCACCCAGCTCATTGGCGATATAATTGACATTGTCTTCATTTTCGCAACGATTGTATGTGCAAGTGCTGTAAATCATTACTCCCCCCTCAGCCAAACTTGGCCATATGTCGTGCGCAATCCGTTTTTGTCGATCCGTACATAAATCCACGTTACTTAGACTCCACTCGCCTATGGCATCTGGTGTCTTACGAAACATACCCTCACCACTGCATGGCATGTCCGCGACGATGATTTGGAAAAGTCCCTGAAGTTCTCCAAGTTGCTTTGCATCGGCAGAAGTAACGACGTGATTTCCCTGGCCCCATTTGCACAGGTTTTCGATAAGTGTATTACATCTACCGGAAATCACTTCGTTTGCAACAAGTAAATCTCCCGGCCTTAAATTTGTCGCCACATGCGTGCTCTTTCCTCCTGGCGATGCACATAGATCCAACACAACCGCCCCATCATCGTAATTATTGATGATCCGCTTCACCAACTCCCCAATCATCATGCTATTGGCCTCTTGTACGTAATAAGCACCAGCGTGAAATGCGGGATCTGCCGTAAACAATGGTCTCGTGTTTAGCAAATATCCATCAGGACAATGAGCGATAGGTGAACCTAAAGTATCGTTTAAAAATCGGTCGGATGTGATTCCTTTTGATGCGTTTAATCGAATGCTCACTTTAGGCGATTCTTGTATTGCCAAAATCAAATCATCTACCTCATTGCTTGGCAGTGCGCGGTTAACAGAATCAATAAAATCTTGAGGTAACTTAAGCATTATTCTTTGGGTAAATACCAGATTTTGTTTTTGATTACACGGGTTCGAGAATCATAATTTTCTTTAAATAGCGAGCCAGTTCCTAAGCCCTGAGGCATGTTGGGATTGTATTTTGATACCCATTGGGCAATTGCCGCCAAACCAACATTTCCCTCCAACGCACTCGTGCTCCACCATCCAATATCTAATGCCGATGCCAAATTTATCCATCGATCGGCCATGTCTAACCCACCTAATAATGTCGGCTTTAAAATGATGTATTTCGGCTTGGCCCAAGTCAATAAAGCTTTGCCCGTGGTTGAATTGTTTCCTATTTTGTTCGGGTGTATGCCAATTAGTTCTTCGTCTAAGGCGATGTCTATTTTGCTAAAACGACAAATGCGATCTAGTTCGTGGAAACCAGATTTTACAGGCTGTTCCAAAGAGTGAATCTCAAAACGATGCAATTCTTGAATCTGTTCCAGCGCTGTTTCCGACCCAAAACCACCGTTGGCATCGAGACGAATTTCTAACTTAAACGCATCGTACTTCTTTCTGATTTTTTCTATCAATTTGCATTCTTCGTCAAAATCTAAAGCGCCCACTTTGAATTTTATGCAATCAAAACCCGCATCGATTTTTAAAAGAGCCTCTTCATACATCGCTTCAATATCACTCATCCACACCAAGCCGTTTATGGGAATACCCGAATTACCCGAAGTAAAATCGTTTTGTATCCAATAGGTGGGCTTTGTGGGGTGGTGGGCAATATTGGGTTGAGATTGTAAAAATTGCAAATGTTGCCAAGCGCAATGCAGAGCGAATCGCAAGGCTGGCAACGACTCGGAAGTTCCCGGTTCCCAATGTTCTAGGAGTGATTCGATATCCGATTTTTCTAGGTGACTATCTAAAAGCGATGCGGTTTTATTATAAAAATCCACATTGCCGTCGATGCTTAGATCTGCTAGTGGAGCCGCCTCGCCCACGCCCTCAAAAACGCCATCACCCAATCGAATGAGATGACTTGTTTTTTGATGGTATTCTCCTCTACTTGTCTTGGCGGACTTAATAAATTCCATGGTGTGTGGAGTGATCTCGAAACGCATGGTTTTTATATCTGAATATTTAAGATTTGAAGATAGCTTGGGTCGATATTTATTGTAGACGTATAGCGATATTGATTAATGACCGAAAAAATCAAGAATGAAAAATGCCAAAAACACATACAATAATATCATCGCTAGAACTGTTAGAGAGAGTTTTTTTAATTGCGGATTTAGTGTTTCGCGATCGCCAGGTTCTGCCGCTTTAACCGCATGATAGTGACTAGAAAGCAATAAGAAAATGGGTGAAAAAATGCCAATAAGGAAAATAGATTGAAGGCCTAATATCTCAGGCCATTCGAAATATCGTTTTTCAAAAGTAAGGAACGACATTGGTATCAGCCCTCCACCCAAAAGCAAAAGTAGTCTGTGGTATACTATGGTATTTTTTGCGCCTAATCTTACAGCTAGTGTTTGCTTATTTTGCTCTTTGTCTGTTGGAATATCTCGGTAATTATTTACGTTTAATACGCCAGTGCTTAACAAACCCAACCCACAACCAGCTAAAAGAAAAACATCTAAGTACTGGCAGGTTGCTTCATTAACAAACAATCCGTTTAATAAGCCCATTCCCAAAACGGGGACAAAGCCAAAAAACACCAAAACAAATAAATCGCCCAATCCTAAATACCCGTAAGCGTTCTTACCCACGGTATAAGTGATGGCCGCAAATAATGCCAATAAACCAATGGCCAGCAAATAGAATCCACCTCGGGTTTCAAATAATCCTGATACATAAATTAATGAAATTCCCAATATTAAAGTGATGAGGCTCATGAACCAAATGGCCCGCTTCATAGATTTTTCAGATATTTTGCCAGACGCCAACATTCGATCACTTCGGTTAGCTTTGGTGTCGGTGCCTTTGCTAAAATCGCCATAATCATTGGCAAAATTGCTTAATACTTGTAGTGCTGTGGCGGTTAGAATGGCTAACAGAGTAATTACAAACGGTGAAGCACGAAATCCCAATTTTAAACCCTCGGGTCCGATAGGATTGCCTGAATTTGACAAGGTCTGCGTGAGATGGCTGTCCGAAAGAATTGCGGCAGAAACGCACATGTGCGATAATGCAGCACCCAACAGGATACCAGACAAGGCCAAAGGAAGAGTTCGCAAACGAGCCGCTTGTATCCAGGGATTCATTGCGCGAAGATAATCACTGCCATGAGATTCAAAGTTCAGAAGCCGCGATTGAAACAGAAAAAAGGCTCTTCGTTGGCGCCGAATTTTTTATAAAACGATGCAACTGACGCAATACTGCTGCCCTCGAAATCAAAAAGCATATTTTCCCCTTTGTATCGATTCAAAATAAAATCAATAATCCCATGCATTACCCCAATGGATTTGCCAGCTTCTGTGGGTCCCGCACAAACATAATGTAAACTGCGATTGGCGTTTTCTGGTGTAATTAAAAAAATTGCTGCCCCCAAGAGATCGCCTTCTTTTTGATGATGCGCGGTTACCGTAAACGATAATCTGTCTGTGCAGGCATTGGCAAATAGTTGATAGTGTTCGTCTTCAATTTCTGGGTTTTGTTTACCCCAGGCTTTCCGATAAGTGTCAATTGCTTCCCTAATTGAAATCGCATTGATTTTGTACTCTATGGGCAGTTCCGCAAGTCGATGTAAGTTTTTCTTGCAATCTTTATTATAATCCAGAGGTTGCGACAACTGGATTGTCATGTTGGTTTTAGTTGTCAATTTTCCGCTTGATGCGATAATTCCCGCTGGTTTTGTTTGAATCGATTCTACTTCGTTTGTTTGATCGAAATAGGGGTTTAACTGAAGTCGAACCCTCAAGAAACGTTTTGGAATGGCAGATAAAAAATGGTGAGTACTTACGTTGACGTTTGAACCGAAAGCGCCCAATTGTTGACAGAACACAGGCTGTACGATATACTTGATACCGAATTTTTTCTTGAAAGGCAAAGGAAAAACCGATTCATAATCATTGTATATCAATGCGTCCCATTGCGATTCGCAGACTGCGTTAAGGTATTCGAACAAGCCATAAGCCAACGGGTGTGGACTTCGCAAAATGGCAGAATCCCATTTCGTGGGGTCTATCTGATGGTGGTCGACATATTGAATGCTCATGATTTATTTGATCAAAGGTTTGATTGTGAGATTGGCTTTTCTGACCAATTGATAATGGTGTTTTTCCAATTCTTCCAAGGAAATGAGTTTGACACGGATTCGTTATGGAAAATGAAACAAAATGTACCTCCAATTACTTCGAGTTGTTGTTTAATTATATTTCCTTTTGTAATTGATAAAGTATCAGATAGATTTAAATAATTTTTACAAGTGACATCCATAATGCAAAACGGATGAATAATTAAATCCATAGATTTTTCGTCGATTAGATCATACCAAACATAGGGTTTTGAAGTCCCAGCTCTAAAACCAGTAGCTTCAGGATATCCCAAACTCCAATCATTAGTAATTCCAATTTGCTGCAGAATTTTATAACTATTTGGCAGCCTCAAATGGATATAATGTAACCGAGAGTGTTTTACCGGTATTTCTAAATTGTTCTCTAATTCGGTTTTTTCCCAATGCCATTCGTCTTGGGTGGCCATAGTGTTTGATTCGTTTTGCCAAGAAGGATGCATGCCCCAGTTTTCTGTATTGGCACCAAAAATTTCCTTGCTACGTCTAAGTTCTAATGCCAAAGCCTCTGAAAGTATCTGTTTGTTTTTATCAGTTCTTTTGCGATGATTCAGAACAAAGACTTTAAAATTTTCTGTATTTGTTAGAATGGGCAAAGTGGCAATTTCCATTTGGTAGGGATCCTTTTTGCTAAGCATAGCCTTTACCCTGTCGATCAGCAATGTGGGCCTAAACAAAACATCCTGGATCAAACTGCCAGTTTTAACAAAAAACGATCTTCCGCCAAAACGCAATGCCATATCAATATCGGCGGTGGCAATAATCTCGAATTGATCCAAAGGTTTTTTGTCGATGCAATAGCCTAAGAGCCAAATGAGTTTATCTACTATTGGAGTATCCAACCAACCGTTTTGAAACAATAGACTTTGTTTTGCCGGATATCTTCCGTGGGAATCTGGTGAATACAATTGTTGTGCACCCATTTCATTGGTATCACCTTGGTTGTTATTGAAAGTGGCCGATGGGTTATGGATTTCCTTTTCCCATTGATATTCTTCATATCTCGATAGGCACCAAAATATTTCTGAAAATGCATCAAATGGGATGGATTTTTTGCAAAAAACGGCGTTGGAAGAAGAGGGTAGATTGTTATTTATGAGGATTGGGGAGATAAAAAGCGCTTCAAATTGACAAAAAGGGAGAGAAAATACTGTGTTTGCTTCCGGTTGGTGTTGAAATTCGATAAGCTTTTGGGTAACCGGCATCGACCAATCCCGGATGAAATTTTCATGTAACAGGCCCTCGTTATAAATCCAAATACAATCCGTTAATTCGCTGTCAAGTGGCTGAATATCAGTATATGCGATTTTTATTTTGTTGTTTGAAGCCTTAAAAAAAGACCAATCCGTAGTAATTTGGAAAGTTTCGCCCAAGCGAGCGCCTATCACTTCATTAAAAATGTAGTGAACTCGTTGCGAATTTTGGTGGGTAAACAATAACACCATAAATGTTTTCCTTAATTTTGTGCAAAATAATGAAGGTTGCATTAATCACCGGTATAACCGGACAAGACGGAGCCTATTTGGCCGAATTTCTTTTGAAAAAGGGTTACATGGTGCACGGCATCAAACGTCGTAGCTCTTTGTTTAATACGGATAGGGTAGATCATATTTACGAAGATCCACATATTGAGGGCAATCGATTTAAAATGCATTACGGGGATTTAACGGATTCTACCAACTTGATACGCATCATTCAAGAAGTACAGCCCGATGAAATTTATAATTTGGGTGCGATGAGTCACGTTCATGTGAGTTTTGAAACGCCAGAATATACTGCCAACTGTGATGCAATTGGCACTTTGCGCTTGTTGGAGGCCATTCGAATCCTTGGACTTACTAAGAAAACGAGAATCTACCAAGCATCAACCTCTGAATTGTATGGGTTGGTACAAGAAATTCCCCAAAAGGAAACTACGCCATTTTATCCGCGCAGTCCTTATGCTGTAGCCAAAATGTATGGTTTTTGGATAACGGTTAACTACCGTGAAGCGTATGATATTTTTGCATGCAGCGGTATTTTGTTCAACCACGAAAGTCCTATTCGCGGGGAAACTTTTGTTACACGTAAAATCACTCGCGCCGCTTCGCGCATCGCCTTGGGCCTTCAACATAAATTGTACCTAGGAAATCTAAATTCTAAGCGCGATTGGGGACATGCCAAAGATTATATCGAGGCGATGTGGTTGATTCTGCAACAAGAAAAAGCCGAAGACTTTGTAATTGCTACGGGTGTAACTACTGAAATCAGAGAGTTTGTTCGTATGAGCTTCAAGCATGTGGGCATCGATATGGCTTTCAAAGGCGAGGGCATCGACGAAATCGGTTATGTGGCAGGTGTGGATGATGCAATTTTTGAGGCCGCAACAGGTCAAAAGAATCAATTGTCGATTGGTCAAGAAGTAGTATTTGTGGATCCTAAATATTTCCGCCCTACTGAAGTTGATTTATTGATTGGTGATGCTACAAAGGCTAGAACAAAACTAGGATGGACACCCAAATATAAATTGCAAGATTTGGTTACCGATATGATGCAAAGCGACATCAAAGTGATGCAAAAAGAAACCTATTTGAAAGAGGGTGGTTTCCAAACGAAGAACTATTTCGAATAATGGAAAAACAAGCGAAGATTTACGTTGCGGGGCACCGAGGTATGGTTGGCTCGGCCATCGTTCGTGAACTGAATCGTTTGGGCTACTTTAATGTGATAGTAAGGACGAGTGCCGAGTTGGATTTGAGAAATCAGTCAGCGGTTGAAATGTTCTATCAACAGGAAAAGCCAGACTATGTATTCGTTGCTGCCGCTAAAGTGGGTGGTATCCTAGCTAACAATACGTATCGTGCTGAATTTCTGTACGATAACCTTTGCATTCAAAACAATTTGATTCATAATGCACATGTTGTTGGTGTAAAAAAACTATTGTTTTTGGGGAGCTCGTGCATCTATCCAAAATTGGCGCATCAACCCTTAAAGGAAGAATATTTGCTCAGCGGATATTTGGAGCCTACCAATGAACCCTATGCCATAGCAAAAATTACGGGAATTAAAATGTGTGAGGCGTATCGCGATCAGTATGGATGCAATTTTATCTCAGCGATGCCTACAAACATGTATGGTCCGAACGACAATTATCATCCAGAAAATAGCCATGTATTGCCGGCGTTGATTCGCAAATTCCACGAAGCGGCTGAGAGTAATAGTCCCGAAGTGGTTGTTTGGGGCGATGGCACACCGATGCGTGAGTTTTTATATGCCGATGATTTGGCAAATGCCTTGGTTTATTTGATGCTCAATTACGACGAAAGAGAATTTGTGAATGTGGGTTATGGCAGTGATATAACGATTGGAGATTTGGCCAAAATGATAGGTGAAATCGTGGGATTTAAAGGCGAAATCGTTTTTGATGCCTCAAAGCCCAATGGAACACCCAAAAAATTGATGGATTCGAGTAGGTTGTTTGCCACGGGGTGGCAGCCAAAAACCCACTTGCAGCAAGGTATATCATTGGCCTATGCGGATTTTCTTACCAAGCACTCCACAAAAAACAACTAAATTTGCAAAATAAATAATTAACATAACATGAAAGTAGCCATTAATGGATTTGGTCGTATCGGCCGTCACGCCTTTAAATTTTTATTCAACACTCCAGGTGTGGAGGTAGTTGCTATTAACGATCTAACTGACAATGCCACTCTTGCGCACTTGTTAAAGTATGATTCTGTTCACGGAAGATTTGCTGGAACTGTAACATCTGATGCAGACCATTTAATTATTAACGGTCAAAAAATCAAGGCTTTGGCTGAACGCGATCCAAAAGCATTGCCATGGGGTGCCATGGGTGTGGATGTGGTTTTGGAAAGTACAGGTATTTTTACCGATGCCGCAAAAGCCAATATGCACATTGAAGCCGGAGCAAAAAAGGTGGTTATTTCTGCCCCTGCCACTGGCGATGTGAAAACCGTAGTTTTAGGTGTTAACGAAGAAGTAATTGATGGTACAGAAACCATTTTGTCAAATGCAAGTTGCACGACCAACTGTTTGGCGCCAATGGTGAAAGTATTGGACGATGCTTTTGGTGTTGAACAAGGCTTCATGACAACCATTCACGCCTATACTGCTGATCAAAACTTGGCTGATGCACCTCATAAAGATTTGCGTCGTGCTCGTGCCGCCGCTTACAGCATTGTTCCAACAAGTACTGGTGCTGCTAAAGCTGTAGGCTTAGTGTTGCCTCATATGAAAGGCAAATTGAATGGAAATGCTATGCGCGTTCCAATTCCAGATGGTTCGGTGACTGACTTTACTTGCACATTGAAAAATGCTGCTACAGTAGAGCAAGTGAATGCTGCGATGAAAGCCGCTGCAGAAGGTCCAATGAAGGGCATTTTGGAATATAATACTGATCCTATCGTGAGCATCGACATCGTTGGAAATACACACTCTTGTATTTTTGATGCTGAATTAACTCAAGTGATTGGTAATACTGTTAAGATTGTAGGTTGGTACGATAACGAAACTGGTTATAGTGCTCGCGTTGCCGATTTGATCGCTAGAATCGGATAATTAAAATTTTTTTATAATTGCACAAAGGGGCCCCAACTTGTTGGGGCCCCTTTGTTTTGATATCCATAACACCCAGCAGAGGGTTCAATACTGTGTTAGAAATTTCAAACGAAAACGGTTTTTCTGTGCTTTGCCCTAGCCCTAAATCGCTTCCCCTGTCAATCCATAGGTGCAACTCGATTCCCCCAGTTGGACCGATCTAAACTTCGGTACTGAATGGCTTCGGCAACGTGTTCTGGCTGTATTTCTTTTTCATTTGCCAAATCTGCAATGGTCCTAGCAACTTTTAAAATACGATGATATGCTCTTGCGCTCAATTTTAGACGTGACATCGCCGATTCCAAAAGCGTTTGTGAGACGGGTTGAAGGTGACATAGTTGTTGAATGAATTTACTCGGTATTTGGCTGTTACAGTGTATGTGTTCAAATTCACTATTTTGAAAACGCGTTTTTTGAACTGCACGCGCCAATGTTACTCTTTCTCGAATCACAGCGCTTGATTCACAGCGGTTTTTGTTACTTGATAAATCGTCGATAGGGATGGGCGACACCTCAACGTGTAAATCTATACGATCCAATAATGGGCCACTGACTTTTGATAAATAACGCATTATATTTCCCATTGGACATGTACATTCTATGGTTGGATGGTTAAGGTAACCGCACGGACAAGGATTCATTGATGCAATCAGCATGAATTTGGATGGATACTCGATGCTAAATTTGCTGCGGGAAACATGCACTTTTCCATCTTCAATGGGCTGTCTCATCGACTCCAATGCATTGCGATGAAATTCGGGAAGCTCATCCAAAAACAAAACGCCATTGTGTGCTAGTGAAATTTCTCCAGGCTTGGGCGTACTTCCACCGCCTACAAGTGCAATATGCGATATACTATGGTGTGGAGATCGAAAAACTCGGTTTGAAACGACACTCTGCTTCTGGTTTAATTTGCCAGCAACAGAATGTATCGCTGAAGTTTCTAATGCTTCCGAAACAGTCATGGTTGGCAATATGCTCTGAATACTTTTTGCCAAGAGGGTTTTTCCGGCTCCAGGTGGACCAATCAAAATAGCATTATGTCCTCCAGCACTTGCTATTTCGAGGGCTCTTTTCACATTTTCCTGCCCTTTAACATCAGCAAAATCAAATTCATATGTCACGTTCTCCATAGCCTCTGACAATGCTGTATGATGTCGTACTGGTGTCAGCTTAATTCGATCAGCTAAAAAGTTGGCTGCTTCTTCAAGGTCATTTACTCCATAAACTAAAATACCATCTACTACTGAAGCTTCAAAAGCATTGTCGGCAGGCACGATAACCCCAACAAATCCAGCTTTTTTTGCACACATTGCCATGGGCAAAACGCCGGGTATCGGTTTCACTTTACCATCTAAACTCAACTCACCCATAACGATGAACTGTCCTAACCGGTCCATAGGAATTTGAAAACTCATTGCCAGCATCGCAATGGCGATAGGCAAATCATATCCCGACCCCTCTTTACGCAAGTTTGCCGGCGACAAATTGATAATCTGCCGTTGCCTTACTTTTTCGAAACCGGAATGTGTGATTGCTGCCTCGCATCGAAACAAACTTTCCTTTATTGAATTATCCGGCAACCCGATGACACAAGTGACACCCATTTCACCATTGAAACTCATACTGCTGGACTCAACGGTCACAACGATTGCCTCAACACCCACCAATGCGGATGTATACCCTTTCACTACCATAAAATAATTATTATAAAATGGGCTGTGCTCTTTCTACCTTGATGCCCACGTCATTAACCCCAGAAAGCAAATCTTCCCTCATGTTTTGAGAGAGTTTAAACGTATAATGTCCTTTTTTAAGTTTTGTTTTTACAAGCAAGGGTTGTTCATACGAAATGAGGTTCGACATGCCTTTACCCAACCACCTTCCAGTCTGGTCCGCTAGTTCTATTTGAAATTGTTTTTTTAATAGAGGTGTTACGCTGTTATTATTAACAATTGGCGTATTTAGTTTTGATTCAGACAGCTCGTAAATCAACCAAATATTGCTGTAATTGTATGTTCCATTTAAGCGCAATCCACAATAGATATTATAATAATGGGTTGTATCCTCAATATCAAAAGAAAATGATTTTGTTTCTTTCCAGCCCCAAATCCCCTTTTCCATGGTTAGGAATTCTTCGGAAATTGTGTTTTCAGGGAGTCCACAGGAATTCAATAAAAATAGGGTCATTGAAATGATAAGCAAAATCGATTTGCGGTATAATATTTTAAAATCAATCATTTAGTTTCCGGGTTAAAATCTTGTTTAGTAATTGGTGTTTTTCGTTAAAAAGAATCTCAATTTCTGAATGGCAAACATAAAACGGCAAATTGGAAAAATTAGCAGAAATAGAATCTGCCTTGCACAACGACATAATTCGCATATAATCCTTTCGTGTACAGACAAAAACGCAGTTGTTTTCGTCCTGATTAGTGCTGGGAGAGTCAATGTCCTTGGATTGTAATGATTGGTTGTATTTTTTCTGCCAAGTTGTTAAATCGCTTGTCGAAAACAAATGATGGTCTGCATATTCAAAATGATGAAAAATCGAATATTCATTCAGTGCATTCACAATTCCTGATGCATCGGCGACCCCGGTAATCAAAATTATTTTCTTCTCTTTGCCTAGACGCTTGCCATCTGTTGAATATCTGTTCAAACTGGACTGTTCAATAGGTGTAGTCGTAAAATAGCTAGCAAAATAAATGTCATTAACACACTTCGCAGAACCTGGTTTTACGCCCCAAAACCCCAATTGCCTATTCAACGTTGCTTTCCACTTATTTGCATCGGTTAAACTCAAATTGTTGGGTGAGTGAGTAACTAAAATAATATCTGCATTTTTGGATGCATGCGGGAATTCTCGCAAATTTCCAGCAGGTAAAGGCATATCTTGACTAAAAGGTTTTTGGTATTTTGTGAGAACGATATTTCCCAATGCAGACAATTTCAAATGCTGAAAACCATCGTCGAGAAGAACCATGTTAATATTCGGATTTGCTTGTTGAATGTTTGAAATACCAAGAATGCGGTCTTCACACACAAATACCAGTGATTGGTTGTTTTGAGATGTGTCCTTTGCCCGGGATAACGATGAAAGTGTAGAGTCCTCGTTACTTAATATTCGGTTAAAATTTTCATTTTGGATCTTTCCTGCGGTTTGATTTATCGCATGATATATTTCTAATGGCTCATCGCCAACGGATTCGGCGGATTCTAAATGTGTAACTCGACGATACCCTTTTGTTTTTCTTCCATAACCCCTTGATAAAATGGCTATGTCTAAAGGCATTGTGCTTTCGATGCGTAACCAATTGTACAAAGCAATAATTGTTGGTGTTTTACCTTGTCCTCCAGCATGTAAATTGCCGATAACCCATGTTGCGATCGTGGGTTTTTGAGACAGCCCCAAAACGACATAACCTTTACGTTTTAATAGCGCAAAAAGTCCCCAAAGTAGACCTAATGGAAAAAGCAATATGGCGCGCAACCATCGCATCAATCTAACTCGAAAGTTTGTCCTTTTTCGGGTATAATTACTTCAGTATGTTTTACGTCATTGGCCAATATTTCCATTTGAGATGCATCGCCATGGACTAAAAATACATTTTTCAGCGAGCCGTCGTTGGATTGCTCAAAATATTCAAGCATTTGTGGATGGTCTGGGTGGGCACTAAACACATCCGTTCTTTTAATTTTTGCATGAACAGGCCTAGGTTTTCTGTTGATTTCTACAAAATCCTGGCCTTGAAGTAATCGATGTCCTAGGGTTCCTTCGGCACAAAAACCCGCGATTAAAATAGTGTTTTCAGGATACCCTACATTATTTCTAACATGCATTTGGATCCTTCCGCCCTCTACCATTCCCGCAGCGGATATAATCACACACGGTTCATTAATCACACTTAAAATCTCACTTTCTTTTTCGTCTTCAATTACTTGTAAAAGCGGAAAATCGAAGAGACTACCATTTTTTGCTTGAAATGCTTTTGCTTCCTCGTTCAAAAACTCAACATTATGCTGGTAAACCTTGGTGCTTCTGATGGCTAATGGGCTATCCGTGAAAATGGGTATTTCTGGCAATCTACCATCGCGATATAATTGATGAATGCTAAAAATAATTGCTTGTGTACGACCAACGCTAAAGGCAGGAATAACGAGTTTGCCTTTTCGATTCACACAAGTTTCAATGATTTCGTCCAGCATTGCCTGTTCGGCATCTTTTGAATCACTATTGTGTTTTCGTCCCCCATAGGTACTTTCGGATATTAAATAATTCAAACCCTTCATGGCCTTAGGGTTGGGTACCAACTTTGAGTTTGCATTTCCCAAGTCACCCGTAAATCCCACTACCGTGGTTTTGTTGTCATGTTTGATCTCAAATCGTACGCTGGCAGCCCCTAATATGTGTCCTGCCTCATGCAACGACAATGTGAGCTCGTCGTTGAAAGAATACTCTTCGCCATACCCCAATGTAAACGACATGTCTAACATTTCGGTGATATGTTTTTTACTATACAATGTTTGAACTTGAGGCTGTTTGCCCTTTTTCATTTTTCTACCACTTTGACGCCATTCTGCTTTCTGCTTTGCAGCGGCCTCCATTCGCTGAATATTCAAACTATCATGAAGTAAGAAATCACTTAATTCTAATGTGGGTTCAGTACCAACAATTTTGCCATTAAAACCCTGTCTAACCAAGTTGGGAACATTTCCGGAATGGTCGATGTGCGCATGGGTCAAAACCAACAAATCAATTGATTTAGGATCAAATGGAAAAACCGCGTTTCGCTCATCGAATTCTTTCCTTTTCTCATAATCTAAACCACAATCTATCAAAACCCTAGTACCACCAGGCAAGTCCAACAAATGCATACTGCCTGTGACTTGTCTGGCGGCACCCCAAAAAGTAATTTTCATATCGCAAAATTACTTCTATAAATAGGGTTTCGGGTTTGTTTGTTATCAACTGTATAGGATGATGTCTATCAATGAAGCTACTATTATTTTTCAAACACCATTATTTTCTTCGATTTGATGGAATTATCAGCATCCGTCCAACGTAAAATGTAAATGCCAGGACTAATCCCAAAGTCATCAGTTTTTGCTTGATTTCCAGTATTAATTGTCCGAATCAATTTTCCGTCTACCGTAAATACTTTTGCATTGTGTGGCCATTCAAATCCAATGTTTATAATGGAATTATTTGTAATGCTGCGGTCAATTTGAAGGTCTGAATATTCATTGTCCAGTCCAGCCAATTTCATTGCGGAACTGACACTACCATTTGGGTCGTAGCATTTAACAAATTGGCTACTCGCTAGTTTTCCTGTCAATTCTACTTCATTGAAATGACCACCAATATCATAATAGCCAAGATTGATATAATTTTCCTGGAGGCTATCCATTGAATAATTCCACTTTGATGGCTGCCAAAAATTTTCACCAATATTCAAATTGTCATTTTTCTGCGAACCCTTGTTACCCCCATCTATTTCTGCCAACGAGCCATAGATTTCGAATTTTTTCGCTTTTTTCTCAATAGAGCGTAAAAAATTGTTTTTTCCATGCAAATAAAGCGTGGCATTATTTGCTTTTATCGAGGCACCTTCTTGGAAGGCGAATGTGTTGAAACCCGCATAAACAGTGTCTGAATTGATCATCTCTCCTGATTCCGCGCCACAGATCAATTTGGCATTGTTTAGGACAACACCTGTGGTGTTGTAACCAAATATTGAACAAGCAAATGCCATACTTCGATTGAGACTTTGTGCAGCAACTTGGTTCTTATAAAACCCACAGTTATTAAAACTCAATGGGACGTTAGTGGTGTCATTTGTTTCCACATACAATCCCATGTTCAGATGCGAGAAGAAATAGCAGTTTTCAAAACTGTCAGATGACATACTGCCTTGAATTTCGGCACCCACATCATTTGACTTAAACATGCCATTTGAAACCACTAAATGTCTGCCACTGTTTAGTAAACCAGTAATGCAATCGAGAAAATCAGTGCGTGAAATAAGACAATTATTAACGCCCTCGTTGAGTTTTATCCCGACATCCATTTTTTCAAATTTTGACCGCTCAACGACAACATTTCCCGTTTCCACTGTGATACTAGAACTTTTACTTTTTGCCCAACTTGCTGGAGAAAACCTGCTATCTGAGATATTCACGCTACCGTTGCAAATCAGATGGGATTGATTTCCCAAGCTAACGTTGGCTCTGTATAAATTGATTGTATCAAAAACAAGTTTTGTATTCACTGCGCCCTCAATTTGTAATACAGTAGAAGCCGTTTTGTCGTTGCCGAAAATTTGAAACTTGGAATTACCGCTACCATTAAACGTACACATTCCAAATCCGCCACCAACATTGTTTAATTTTAACAAGCCTGTTGAAAATCCTTGTTGTGATTGAATGGTAAAATCAGCATTCGCTCCTATTTGTACCTTACCACCGATATGTAAAAGAGCATTGATTCCATTTAGATAAAATTTAACATTTTTACCGATATTCAACTTAGCACCTTCATCTATGATTAATGTGCTACCGTCATCGATGATCAATGTAGAATTATCATTAAGTGTTAAAACTGCATTTTTATGAATGATTAACTTTGATCGTTTACCAGTAAGATGCAATACAGAACCAGAGTCAATCACAACCAGACTACGGTTCTTTACATGTAGCACGGTAGGCTGGTTATTGCTTAGTCCAGAGCCAAGATTGATAGTTGAGCCACTTTGAGCACGAATGGCTTTTTCTTGGCAATCCCCTAGGTAAAAGACGCGATCTAGTTGTTTGGTAACTACAAATGAATCTAGAAAAGAACGTGTAGCATTTTCGCCTTTTTTCCAATTGTTGATTTGTAGCGTGCCACCTTTTTTAATGCTGACGTTTCCAATAAATCGATCACCAATATTTCCAATAAAATAAGTGCTATCAAAAGTCAATGATTGAAGATTTTTTGATGAAATAATTTTGTTAAGCAACCACATTGCATTGCCATTTTTACTTGAATCAAAGAAGGCATGATCTTGATTTTCTGTCTGTGCGTAATAATCTTGAAAGGGCGTATTGCGCAATAATAGGGGAGTTTCACCAACCTGATACGACAATGGCGAGGTCCAATTCTTAGAACCCGTTGAATTACCCATCGCACTCCAGATGGGAATGAAACAAGTGTTTTCTGTCATAAGCTCCGACTTGATGGTTCCTAATGTCATCTTGGAGAGGTTTGCAAATGCTAAAATAGAATTGTTTTGACTGCCACATTGATGGTCTATACCTTGCTTTTTGGCATCAACAAACCAGGTCTTATCCTTAGCAATGTTTGATTCAAAAACAGCAACTGCACCTTTTCCTGCTGGTGCACCTTTTAATGTAACTTGATAGGCGAATAATTTCGCATCGGTGGTTGGCAATAATTTTGCAGCCACGAATATTCCCAATTTACCTGTTACTATTGCAACTCGTGTCAGTTTGGATTTTAGTTCCTCAAATGCATTTATATGCATGAGCAATTCACCTGGTGCCAAGTATGTCCCATTAATTTTTTGTTGCGGCATACCCACGTTACTGCCGTTTACAATACCCCAGCTCCAAGGGATTGACGGAAAGGCTTGCATTGATGGGTCACTCATAAATTTATTTCTCAAGGGGTGTGGCCCATCGATTTGTTCATGGTGCATTAATAACATTTGTTTTGATGCGGGCCGGTTCAACATTCTTTCTTTCATATCGCGCGTAATGCCAAATAGGTCACTATAATAATTGGCGGTTGCTTGCAATGAAAGGGCAATATTTGCCCCCAATAGTGGCGAATCAAAAGCAGTGAAACTTTTCACACAATAGGTTTGCGTATCATTTTCTAACATGGTTAAGGCACGTTTTCCAATCAAACCACCCATACTTACACCAACAACATGTAACTCTTTGCCGCATAGTCGGTTGCTTATATTCTTTAAACATTGATAAACTACGAGCGCATTGTTTTCAATTAAATCTGCGCCGTCCCAAAAATCAATATAAATGATATCGAATCCAGAGTCTCGATACTGATTTAAAATTTTTGGTGCATTCTCTATAGATCTCCATGGTTCCCATTTCTTTGAATCTACATTCCATTGTTGACCTTTGAGCAAATCAAGGTATCCCATATTTCCGCATTTACCATCCCTGCACCCAATTGGATTGTTTCGATATCCAAAATCAATTCCTTCAATAAACACTATAGGATTTTCAATACAAGTATGGGCGCGTTGGGAAGACTTGTCTTTACCAAAATGAACGGTCATATTTGCACCAACTGTGATATTTGCACCCTCGCTTGATTTCGCATAGGTAGACACTTGAAACGTTTGTAAGTTAATATTATTTAGGAGCACCTTCCAATTTGGTAGAGTGTTTGAATTGTGAAATTGAATCCAACTCGCGAATTTTCTTCTTGCATTTGGCATTGGATAGAAAGTGCTCGACAATAGAAATCTATCAGAATTAGCAGATGCTTCGAGGAACAATCGACAATCGTTTAATCCGGGTTTTAAACCCACTATTTGAGAAAAGCCGTCAGACAACAAATTGATAGTTTGTCCGTTGATTTCCATAGAGTAACGAACAGAGGTGTCTGCAGGTCGGTTTGAAATAATAAACCGCTTGTCAAGTATTACATATTGACATTCTGGATCAAACTGGCCAACCAAGGGTATAAAATAGAAAATGTTGGATTGTTGGAAATCGGTGATTTTCCAAGGTCCAGATTTGACGAGATATTGGCTGTCCTCATTGACGGTATAACCCTGCTCATTCCAAAAACTGTCGCTAAATTCATGCAGATTAAAATCAAAGAGCATCAAGGGGACCACTTTTTTTGATAGGTACTCATTACGCAATTTCATTAATGTATCCCATTGCGTTATATCTGGCTTTCCCGTTGTTTTACTATGTTGAAATATTCTAAAAATTTCTTCGGCTACGTCTAAATAATTGGAATCAATCTTTCCACTGCCACCGAATTGAGATAGCTGAATTTGAGGATAAGCAATATCCTTAATATGAGACACGCCGGAACTTTCTATAGATAATCCTTTAAAAGTGTGTTTGAAGGAGGTCATAAACGTTTGTCCAAACAAACTGAGGCCGATCAAACAAAATAATGGTGTAAGTAGTAATTTTTTCATGCTACGGCCCTCCCATAATAAAAAGCTTGAGATGGAAATAATAATCTGAGTTTACGACCTACGCGGTAGGGTTTTTCTTCCTTTAACCATGTTGGGAGTAATACGCTGGGATTTTGTTCAATCCAGCTGAGTTCGCAATACGTTCTGTTTTTCATAATTCATATCGTTAATTGTTCGATACAAATTTGGTTTCCATGAAACTTGTATGCCCGTCGTTTTTTGCCAATTTTATGAGTTCTGAAAAAAATAATTTGCGTTTTTCGCAAATCTCTTGGGTGTAAGAGGCGATTTTGTTGTATTAAGCGAAAACAACTTAATAAAAACAGTTATGATCGACACATTTACACAGCTATTACATCAAAAAACGAAACAACAGGGCATGAAAACAGCAACAATTGTTGCAGATATTTTGTGCATTTCGCAAGACGCAGCTTACAGAAGAATTAGAAGTCCTCAAACATTTAAAGCGGACGAATTAATGAAATTGGCAAAGGTTTTTAACATAGACCTTAATACATTGATTCACATGGGAAATAATTGGTTTCAAGGAGAATACAAGTCGATTGATAGCAGTTATTCAATCCATGATTATTACGGAGAGTTAAAATCATACCTTGGAAAGGCGATTGAGCGACCAGGGAGTTTTATATCCTATGGTGCCAAGGAAATCCCTTTGTTTTATTATTTCTGGTTTCCAGCTTTAGCGGCATTTAAATCATTTGTATGGAATCGAGATTTTTTGGGCGATTACAAATTACGTAGTGTTCCTTTTCAGGCAAGTTTGATGGAAAACGAAAGACAATTTGAATCGTTGAGCAGTCAATACATGAATATTGCGAGCGAAGAAATTTGGAGTTATGAGACGTTGTATTCAACATTATATCAAATCAAACATTATAAGGAATGTGGCTTGTTTGCTAATGATAACGAATTTAGGGCGGTACTAGACGAATATGATTTTTTGGTAGATCATATACACGACCAGGCGGAGCGAGGTAAAAAACTGAATCCTTACTTGCCACATGCGGTTGGTGCAGACTTTCAATTATATTTTTCGCCATTAACGAGCAACGACAATACTTTCATCATTAAAACCACGCGGGACAATATCGCTTTTGTAGGATCAAAAATGACGGGTGTTTTAATCAGCGATTGCGAACATTGGGTTAATTCCACACAAAATTGGCTTGAAACCTGTAAAAATAACGGTACTCTTCTGAGTGTCACCGGAAGTGGGCCGCGCGATAAATTTTTGAGGCAAGAATATCGAGCCAAGAAAAAGATGTTGGGTTTGTTCTTTGAATAATATCAACTAATTGAACTGATAATTTAATTCAAGGCGACATAATGGATGCTTTAATGGTCTATTGCGATAAATCAAACAGTATGGATGTATTTAATTCTGTACATAACAGGTCAAAATATTTGAAAAAAGTACTAAAGATGAATAAAGATGTATTTTTGCACGGTAATAATCAGATAATGATTGTTCCGTTGAAACCGATAATTATTACAAAACCACTGATAATGAATAATATGATGAGATTGTTTTTTATGAATTTGAAATCACCACAAACGTATTGTAAAATGTTGCCGACATTAGTTTTCTTGATGTCGTCTATGATTTCTACAGTGCCGTTATTTGGCCAAGCGCCAGATGCGGTTCTCAAAGCCAAGACGAACGTAAATTGTTTTGGGGGTAACGATGGCACAATAGAGGTACAAGTTTTAACTGGTGATTCGGTTTTCCGATATAGTATTTACGGTGGATCACCTTACCAGTACTCGCCTAAATTTGTGAATTTGTATGCGGGCAACTATACAGTAACAGTTACTGATACCAATGGCCTAACGGATACTGTTCAGGTTATCGTAGACGAGCCAATTAGCGCGTTGGTTGTAAGTACACCGTCTAGTTTGTTGCGAAATGTAGATTGTAAAGGAAATAATACTGCTTTTGTTGAAGCCGCGGTTTCGGGTGGAACAAGTCCATATTCCTATTCTTGGAACTCTATTCCAAGTCAAACGACGGCCAAGGCAACTAATTTGTATGCTGGTTCATATATTGTTACAGTTACTGATGCAAATAATTGTGTTGGTACAAAATCAATTACACTAACAGAACCCACCGCACTAACATTGAGTGGCAGTGTTATCAATGTAGATTGTAAAGGCAATAGCACAGGCAGCGTAGTATTAACCGCGGGTGGCGGAACATCGCCATACACATACAAGAATGGAACAGGTAGCTATCAAGCGAGTGCTACCTTCTCATCATTAGCTGCTGGAAGTTATACATTCACAGTATTAGATGCAAACGGTTGTACACAAACAGTAACATCAACAGTAACAGAACCATCAGTTCTAAATTTGAGTGCTAGTGTGACGAATCCTGTATGTATCCAAGATAAAACAGGAATAGTAACTTTATCTGTAACTGGAGGCACCTCAACTTATAGCTATCGCCTCGATTCTACTGTTAATTCGATCACGAAGTCATTTGTTGCGACGTCAACCTACAGTAGTTTATATGAAGGAAAATATTCAGCCGAGGTTAAAGATGCGAATGGCTGTTTAGATACCGTTCAAATTATTATTAAACATTTTGATGCTGTAAAGCCAATTCCTGTTCCACGTAAGATATTGACGGTTTACTTAGGTGCTCTGGGCAGCGTAAATGTTTCGGCAAATATGTCGGATAGTTTAAGTTCAGACAATTGTGGAATTGCATCTTTGTCTATTTCGAAAACGACCTTTAACTGTAGCAATATCGGCTATAACACGGTGAAGTTTAAAATTGTAGATGTAAATTCAAACAAAGACAGTATCAATTTTATCGTTAACGTTAAAGATACAACACGACCAACAATCAACACGCGTGATTTCACTATTTATTTGGATGCAAGTGGCTTAGCCAATCTTTCAATTGATAGTGTAGATTTAGGCTCAACCGATGTGTGCGGAAGTGTTACAAGAACTTTAACGAAATCAAGTTTCAATTGCTTAAACAAAGGCATCAATACTGTAACTTATTCTGCCAAAGATGTCAATGGAAATATTGCAACAGCTTCGTTAACGATTACTGTGTTAGACACCATTTATCCGACGTTGAGCTTGAAAGTAGCAACATTGTATTTAGATAAATTTGGCTCTGCCAAACTGAATAAAATGGATATCGATAATGGCAGTTACGACAACTGTAACATCGATAGCATGAAGTTGAGCGATACGCTTTTCAATTGTAATCAAACGGGAGTTAATGTTGTCACTGTTAAGGCTTACGACCCTAGCATGAATATTACTACTGCAACGGTAAAAGTTACAGTACTAGATACCATCAAGCCAGTACTTCAAGTTCAAAACCACACTATTTATCTCGATACAACTGGCAATGCCAAAATGTCGAAATATGCTGTCATTGCTTTATTGTATGACAACTGCGGAATAGATACGCTAGATGTCAGCAAATTAGATTACACCATTGCCGACACGGGGGTAAACAAGGTTGTTATATGGGCACGAGACAAATCGGGTAATTTGATTGGCCCAGACACAGTAGATGTCACTGTGATTGCACGTGATTTTGACGGTGATGGAATACCTGACTATGTAGAGGGGTCGAAGGATACAGATGGCGACGGTGTATTTGATTTCGCCGATATGGACTCAGACAATGATGGAATTTTGGATTTCACTGAAAACGAAATGGCCACTTTGGCTAAAGATTTTGATACAGACGGTGTACCAAACTATAAGGACTTGGATTCTGACGATGACGGTATTTTTGATATCTATGAAGTGGATGGTAACGATCCTGATAACAATGGTATTGCCGGAAACGGTTCGCCAATTGTTAATGTACAGGGTGTGCCAATGGTCGCCAATGGTGGGTCAGGCTATGGTGAAGTTGATACCGATGGTGATGGCAGCGCTGATTACAAAGACCTAGATACTGACGCCGATGGCATAAGTGATAAAACCGAAGGAATTGTTGATACTGATGCCGACGGAATTGGAAATTGGAGAGACACGGACGGCGATGGCGATGGTATTTCAGATAAAATGGAAGGTGTTGTCGATACAGACGGAGACGGAAAAGGTGATTATATTGATACGGATTCAGACAATGATGGAATCACAGATAAAATTGAAGGTACAGTTGACACCGATGGCGATGGTAAAGGAGATTGGAGAGATTTGGATTCAGACAACGATGGCATTTCAGACAAAATTGAAGGCACTGTTGATACAGATGGCGATGGTTCCGGTGATTGGAGAGATATTGATGCCGATGGTGATGGAATTCCAGATAGCGTGGAAGGTAGCGTTGATACTGATGGCGATGGCAAAGGCAACTGGCGCGATCTAGATTCTGATAATGATGGTATCCAGGATGATTTTGAAGCAGGAAGTGCTCCGGCGACGCCTGTTGATACCGATGGCGATGGCAAACCAGATTATTTGGATTTGGATTCTGATGCCGATGGTATTTCTGATACTATAGAAGATGTAGTTGATACGGACGGTGATGGTATTTCGGACTTCCGTGATACAGACTCTGATGCCGATGGTATTCTTGATAGTCTTGAAGGTACCGTTGATACCGATGGTGATGGAAAAGGTGATTGGAGGGATTTAGATTCAGACAATGATGGTATCTCAGACAAAATTGAAGGTAGCAATGATGCTGATGGCGATGGCTTAGGCAACTGGCGTGACTTGGACTCAGATGGCGATGGAATTAGCGATCAGACTGAAGGCAACGTAGACACAGATGGTGATGGCACAGCGGATTACTTGGATACGGATTCTGATAACGATGGAATCTTGGACAGTATCGAAGGCACTGTTGATACAGACAGCGATGGTACCGGTGATTGGCGCGATTTGGATTCAGATAATGATGGAATTTCAGATAATATTGAAGGCACAACCGATACGGATGGTGATGGAATAGCCAACTGGCGTGATTTGGATTCAGACAATGATGGCATCAGCGACCAAACAGAGGGTACTGTTGATACCGATGGCGATGGAAACGGCGATTGGATTGACATTGATTCAGACGGCGATAACATTTTAGACAGTATCGAAGGAACCACCGATACCGATGGTGATGGCTTAGGTAACTGGCGTGACCTAGATTCCGATGGTGATGGCATCCTTGATAGCTTGGAAGGAACCAATGACTTCGATGGTGATGGTATTGGTAACTGGTTAGATTTGGATTCTGATGGCGATGGCATCTTAGACAATACCGAGGGCAGTGCTGACGCTGATGGCGACTCACAAGGCAATTGGTTAGACCTTGACTCCGATGGTGATGGTATCACTGATAAAATCGAAGGTACGGTTGACACCGACGGAGATGGAATTGCAGACTACTTAGATCTTGATTCCGATGGCGATGGTATCTTGGATAGCGTTGAAGGCACAACCGACACGGATGGTGATGGTACTGCTGACTGGCGTGACTTGGATTCAGACAATGATGGTATCAGCGATAAAATTGAAGGCACTACAGATACAGATGGCGATGGTACCGGCAACTGGCGTGACCTAGATTCTGATGGTGATGGCATTAGTGATAAAATTGAAGGCACTACTGATACAGACTCAGATGGCAACGCCGATTACTTAGATTTGGATTCAGACGGCGACGGCATCGACGATAAGACAGAAGGAACAATTGATACAGATGGTGATGGTATTGGCAACTGGAGAGATTTGGATTCTGATGATGATGAATTGTTGGATAGCCAAGAAGGCACCAAAGACATCGATAAAGATGGTGCACCTGATTACATAGATCCAGATTTCTTTGTACCAGAGGGTATTTCACCAAACGGTGACGGAATAAACGATCAGTTGTATGTTCGCGGTCTGAAATCAAAAGTGTTTAGCAATCCTCAAATTATCGTGTTTAACCGTTGGGGTCAGGAAGTATTCAATTCAGGTAGTGGATATAAAAACGATTGGGATGGAAAAGCAACCCAAACCGGACAAGCTTTACCAGAAGGTGTTTACTATTTGATTTTCAAATATGCCGACAAAACGGTTTCTCAAAATCTTTATATCAAAAACTAATAACATCATAAAACATGAAATTCATGATAAATAATAAATTACGGGTGTTGGTTGCCATTGGTTGTGCGATGGCGTCAAAACTTACTGCACAGCAAGAGCAGATGTACACCCATTATGATTTTAACTCAATGGCAATGAATCCAGCTTATACTGGGTCGAAGAGAACTTTGGTTGCTAGCGCTTTATCTCGAGTTCAATGGGCTAACTACCCTGGAGCGCCGAAATACCAAAGTTTGTCAATTCATACCCCAGTGTCTCAAGCCCCGGCTTTCAGAGATTTTGCTGTTGGATTGAACGTTCAAACGGGAAAAATCGGAAAATTCGCGGTTGCATCGCCATTTGGAGAAACAGAAGTTGCTGGTAATATTGCGTATCACAAACAAATCACGCGTGATTTGCGATTGGCAGTTGGATTGAGGTTGGGCGCTTATAATTATCGTGCTGAATTATCAAAGCTTCAATTGCAAAATCCTACGGATGTTTCTTATGGCAATGACTATTCCGTCACTGCACCTTTAACGGGGTTTGGAGTCTATCTTTATACAGAGAAGTTCTTTGCTGCTGTGAGTGCACCGAGAATGGTTTTCGTTTCACCTAGTACAACGGCATCGGGAATCAACCTAAATTATATTTCTCAAACGCATTATTATGCAACTGGAGGTAAGGTGTTTGATGTGGATTATGATTTAAAATTGAAGGCTACAACGCAGATCAAATTTGTAAACGGTGTGCCAATGCAAGCAGATTTTAATTTGCATGCTTTGTATAAGGATTTTGGATCGATTGGTGCTTTTTATAGAACTGGTGGTGATATTGGTTTGATGGCTGCAGTTCAACTTAATCCAAACTTCAAATTCATGTATTCTTACGATAGCAAAACAGCCCCTTTGAATGAATACATAAGAGGTTCACACGAATTTGGTTTGCAATACATGATTCCTTACAAGTCAAACAGTCGCATGAAAGTGCCTCGTTATTTCTAACATAAAAATTAATTAGAGAAAAAACATGAAGTCATCTAAGTATATAGTTACGGTCATTGTTGGGCTACTCCTAACAAGCACAAGTCTATTGGCTCAGAAAAAATTGGTCGATGATATTTACACCTACAATTACACCAAAATCATCAATCAAAATGGGGGCAAGGCAATTGCAAAAAAATCGGATTATCCGCATCAAAGAGCTTTGGCTTATTCGTTGGCTCAGGTAGAGCAAAACGCGTTGGCCTTTGAGTCTTATTCTGAGTTATTTGCAAAATATGCGGACAAAGTGGATGGATACGATAAACTCTGCTATGCTTTAGTCGCTAGAAAAATGGAAAACTATCTATTGTCTGATAGTCTGTTGTTGTTCCTAAAATCTACGGATTATGCAGCACAACCATTTTTTAATGAGTTGAGTCAGGAATTTATCGATCAAAATAAAACAGCAGAAAATTATTGGGCAGAAAATGACTTTTCTACCTTCTATTCGGTTAAGCCATTCCCGAGTAATTCAAAATTGGGTGAATATGCGCTGGTTCCGGATAAAAAAGGTAACGCGTATTATTCTACACACACTGAAAATGGTTTGCAAAAGTCGATTGCTGCATGGCATGAGCAACCGTATTATAGAATTTTCAAAGCACAATATGGCGATAGTTCATTGGGATTAACCTCTGAATTAACGAATAATAAAAATGGTGCGCATCAGCACGTGAGCTTTGTAGATGTCAACACGGGTTTCATTTATGTTACTCGTGATGCAGTAAAAAAGAATGCTAAGAGAGAAAGAGTCTTGCAAGTATTTGCAATGCGACAGAACGCACTGACTAAGAAATGGATTGAAATCCCATTTCAATTGAACAATATCGAATTCTCAGTGGCGGATTTGGTGATTTCTCCCGATGGATCTAAGGTGGTCTTTGCCTCAGACATGCCAGGTGGATTTGGGAAATCGGATTTATACGAAGCGCCAATTTTGCAGAACGATGAAAATGGAATTAAAATTGGTGAGGCGAAGAATATGGGTCCGGAGATTAATACAGTTCTCCGCGACAACTTTCCAAGTTTTAGCGACTCGGGCCAGTTCTATTTTTCTTCTGATGGTCACTTAGGTTTTGGTGGATTAGATGTCTTTTTTATTGACGGTAATACCAAGTTGGTGTTGAATGCGGGAAGACCAATCAACTCAGCATATGATGATTTTGCTGCACAAATCCATGATCGCGACGCTTGGGGAACCTTGTCTTCCAATCGTTTGAGTAAGGGATATGATGACAATTTGTATTTCTTCCGTTGGGTGGGTCCTTCTGAAGAAGAAATCGAAAAGTCCAAAGAGAGTCCGGTTATTGTTGAAGTGATTGATGAGGAAACGGGTTTGCCTTTAAAGGGGGCTGAAATTGCTATTGATGATTTGAATGATAGCGAAATTGCTACGAAAGGTCTTACTGACGACAAAGGTGTTTATTCATTTTCTGGAATTGCCTCTCAAGATGCAAATCCTAATCTGCAAGTTTCATCGCATCCATGTGGTTATAGATATGCAACGGCGGACAGTGTAGTTGATTTAGAAGATGGATCACGTAAAATAGTATTGAAGGCGAAGGCTTATAAAGTGGGCGATGATTTGGGCAAGTTATTCGATATCAAATCTATACGTTATGCATCGGCGAAATTTGAAATTTCAGAAGACAGCAAAAGAGAGTTAGATAAGCTTGTGGTAATTATGCAGGATAATGCTGGCTTGAGCGTTGAATTGGGTTCGCATACTGATAGCAAAGCATCGGCTGCGTTTAACCAAAAGTTGTCTGAAAGTCGTGCCAAAGCTGCCTATGATTATGTTGTGGCACGTGGAGTTGACGCATCGCGCATTGGATTTAGAGGATATGGTGAAACCAACATCTTGAATAAGTGTTTGGATGGTGTTACATGTTCGGATGAAGAGCATGCGGTAAACCGCAGAACAGAATTCGTTATCCGTGCGATTGTGCCTTGTGGTGCTATATCAAATGTGGTAGATACTGCGAAAAAAGTTAAAAATGCTGATGGTACCGTAGCGGTTACAGATGCTAGTTCATCTAGCGCTTCTACTGCTGTAAAAGCCTCTGATGCTGCCTTGGCAGATATTTCTCAGAAGTCTATGATTTGCGGTGATGCCGATGCCGATGGTATCCCAGATTATTTGGATACGGATTCGGACAATGATGGTATTCCGGATGCTGCAGAAGGCAGAACAGATACTGACAAAGATGGAATTCCAAACTTCTTAGATCGTGATTCTGATGGTGATGGCATCGCAGATGGCATCGAGAAGACTGGAGACGCAGACAAAGATGGCAAGGCCAACTTGATTGATACCGACTCTGATGGTGATGGCATCGATGATAAAACAGAAGGCACCAAAGATTCAGATAAAGATTCACAACCTGATTTCTTGGATACTGATTCAGACAATGACGGTATTCCAGATAGGGGCGAAGGCGCAGAAGATTTAGATCGTGATGGTTTGTCGAACTATCTTGATTTGGATGCTGACGGCGATGGCATCAGTGATAGCGTTGAAGGTCGTTTTGATACTGACAAAGACGGCAAACCCAACTTCTTAGATACGGATAGTGATGGTGATACCATTCCAGATTCTATGGAAAAAGGTAAGGTTGCATCAGCGCCTGCCGATTCTGATAGTGATGGCAAGCCGGATTACGTGGATACCGATTCAGACGAAGATGGAATTCCAGACAAAGTTGAAGCCCCTGCTTGTTTGCCTGGTGCACAGTCAAATAATACAGGTGGAGCAAGTCAAGTGAGCAATGTAAAAACAGGCAATCAAACACTTACTGTTTCTGAACCCGTTATACAGCGCACCGTTACTCCAAGTAGCAACATACTTACGCCGATTGTAACAGGAACCAAGGTTCAGTATCGTATCCAGTTTACTATTTCAAAAACACAAATACCAGTGAAAACCTTTACAGATAAAGGAATTGGTTCTGTTTATGAATACCAACAGGGTGGTTATTATAAATATTGCACCGACAAGGTATTTAATTCTGAAGCTGAGGCGATGAACGAGAAGTCACGTGTACGCGGTTTAGGTTATTCTGATGCGTTTATTGCAGGATTCCAAAATGGAGTTCGTGTGAAGTAATTGATTTTAAGGATTTTATTTTAATAGAAGAGGGGGGCAATTGCCCCCCTCTTCTATTAAAATTGATGAAAGAACAATTCATAGCACCCTAAAATTATTTCGAGTAAATTAGCCGTGTTTTAACAAAGGCTTGGTCACAAGCGTAAGGTATCGTGATAAGGAAAATTACAGAGCAAGTTTTTCAAAGAGTGGAGAGCAAGAGAATTGTTGGTCTATTGTATGTCGCTGCCATTGTTTTTATTTCACTTAGAAATTTAAGTTTACCTTGGGGTGATCTTTTTGCTGATGGCGGATTTTATAGTTACTACAATAATTACATCATCTTTAAGCAATCGTTTTTTCATCTAATTACGCGTCAAGATTTATACATCCACTATCCTCAGGAGCAATACGATTTATTCAAATATCCGCCCACATTTGCCCTGTTGTTTGCTCCATTTTCCATGTTGCCAGATTTTTTGGGTTATTCAGTTTGGACAGCATTGAATCTGTTGCTTCCGGTTTTTGCCATTTATAAGTTACAGGGAGTTTCGAGTCGAGTAAAGGCTGCCATGTCTGCACTTTTACTATTAGAAGGCTTTACAAGTGCATTAAACAGCCAAAGCAATGGTTTGATGCTAGGTTTGTTGTTGTTTGCTTTCGTAGCGATGCAAAATGGCCGAATATCGCAAGCCGTATTGTTTATTTGGCTCACAGCGTTCATCAAACTATTTGGAATTTTGTTCTTTGCGATGTTGTTCGTTTTTCCAGGTGCAGTGAAGAAGTCGTTGGTTAGAATTCCAGTGATCTTTGTGGTATTGTATCTTTTGCCATTGCCTGTTCTAGGGTGGGAAGGATTACAACGACAATATGCTTCCATGTTCAATCTTTTGGCCCATGACCATGGCTACTTCGTGAAATACTCGGTGATGGGTTGGTTACAGCAATGGTTTGGACTTCGGCCCAACAAAAATCTCATTTTGATATTGGGATTGGGTTTGCAATGCCTCCCATTGTTGGTGGTTATCATCAAACAAAAACTATGGCGCTCCGGTTCGATTCAACAGATCAATTCCAAAAGTCTTGAACGATGGCAGTTTCTTTTTGCCGCGTCTTGGCTACTATGGATGGTAATCTTTAACCATATGGCTGAATCAGCAACCTATGTGATTGCTATTGGCGGCGCGATGTTGGCCCTATCACAATTGGTTACTAGTGAAAACACACATTTTGGGACGACAAAAATCTCCGGAATGCTTGATGGTCAAAATAAGAGTATTGATTCAAATTCTCGTTCAAACAACTCAGTTAAAAACGTGGGTTGGCATGGATACCTAAGTTTTCAAAATTCGCCTTGGATCTTGGCATTTATAATAATGTTTCTTTTCACGATGCTTGGACCTACGGATATCTATCCAAAGGAAGTCCGATTCTGGATTGTAGAAACTGCTCAATTGAAAGCGTTCCCATGTATTTTATTGTGGGGATTGACTTGCATTGAAATGATTAGATGTAGATCCTAAGTCAGCTGTCGTCGCGGACAATGTGTTTTAAACAAAAAAAGGGAGGCTTTGCCTCCCTTTTTTAATATAATCGTTGTTATAAAATTTCAATCGATGAATTAACGACGGTTGCGGTTGTCACGACCTCCGTCGCGGCCACCACGGCCACCATCACGACCACCTCTGCCACCATCAGGACGTGGAGCACGCTCGCGCTCAACATAACCCTCTGGCTTTGGTGTCAATGACTTCATGCTCAAACGATACTTGCCTGAACGCTGATCTACTTCTACCAATTGAACAGTAACTTCATCTCCTTCGTTAAATACGCCTTCCATGGTAGAAACACGCTCGTAAGAGATTTCACTGATGTGCAACAATCCGTCTTTACCAGGCATGAATTCAACAAAAGCGCCAAATTCAGTGATGGTTTTAACTTTTCCGGTGTATGTTCCACCTACTTCAGGAATTGCAACGATACCATTTACAATCGCAACGGCTGCTGCCATGCTATCGCCATCGTTACTCAAAATTTCTACATAACCCTTACCATCACGCTCTTCGATAGAGATGGTAGTGCCTGTACGAGCTTGAATGTCTTGAATGATTTTTCCTCCTGGTCCGATTACCGCACCGATGAATTCTTTGTCAATCACGATCATTTCAACACGTGGAGTATGTGGCTTCAATTCTGCTTTACCTGCAGTGATTGTCTTAGCCATTTCACCCAAAATGTGTAAACGACCGTCTTTGGCTTGTTTCAAAGCCTGAGCAACCATTTCCCATTTCAAACCGTTGATTTTGATATCCATCTGACAAGCAGTAATTCCTTCGGTAGTTCCAACTACTTTGAAATCCATATCACCCAAGTGATCTTCATCACCTAAGATATCCGTTAACACAGTGTAACGTCCAGATTCATCCGTAATCAAACCCATGGCAATACCACCAACAGGCTTCTGCATTGGGATACCAGAATCCATCAACGCCATAGAACCGGCACAAACCGTTGCCATAGAAGAAGAACCATTAGACTCTAAGATATCACTTACAATACGAATTACATAAGGTACATCGATTGGCAACATGGCCTTTAAACCACGCAACGCCAAGTTTCCGTGACCGATTTCACGACGACCAGGACCGCGGTTAGGTCTTACTTCGCCCGTAGAAAAACCAGGGAAGTTATAGTGCAACATCAAACGGCTATGTCCGTGCAACATTGGAGCATCCAACAATTGCTCATCCATTTTACCACCCAAAGTAACGGTTGTTAATGATTGAGTTTCACCACGCGTAAACACAGCAGAACCGTGTGCAGCTGGCAAATAATCTACTTCAGTATAGATAGGACGAACTTGGGTTGTAGAACGACCGTCCAAACGGCGACCGCTATCCAAGATCATTTCACGCATTTGGTTGTATTCCGCTTCGTGGAAGTACTTTTTAGCCAAACGAACCATGCGAGAGGCTTGCTCATGTCCTTCGAACTGTTTGCAATATTCAGCAATGATGGCCTTAAACGCAGCAGTACGCTCATTTTTAGGTGCACCACTTTCGGCAACTTTACGGATGTCGGCAGAGGTTTCTGCAATCACACGCTCGCGCAAATCAGCATCATTGTCTTCATGATTATATTCGCGAACTGGCTTGCGACCACCCATTTCGGCTAACAATTCCATTTGGGCAGCACACTGCAATTTCACAGCTTCATGACCAAATTTCAAGGCTTCCAAGAACTCTTCTTCAGACAATTCTTTCAATTCACCTTCAACCATGTTCAAATCGTTGGCAGTACCACCAACCAACATATCGATATCAGACATGGCCAATTCTTCTCTTGTAGGGTTCACGATGAACTTGCCATCGATTCTACCCACGCGAACTTCAGAGATAGGTCCTAGGAAAGGAATATCTGTCAACATCAACGCAGCAGAAGCGGCCAATCCAACATAACTATCTGGAAGGATGTTCTCATCTGAAGAAATCAACGTCAACATCACTTGGGTGTCGGCATGATAATCTTCTGGGAACAAAGGACGCAAGCAACGGTCAACCAAACGAGAAATCAAGATTTCATAGTCAGACAAACGTGCTTCACGACGCAAGAAGCTACCTGGGATACGTCCTACAGCAGCAAATTTCTCTTGATAGTCAACGCTCAAAGGAAGGAAGTCAACACCTTCTTTTGCATCGTAGTTAGAAACTACAGAGGCCAAGATCATGGTTTTACCAACTTTCACTACGCAGCTACCGTGGGCTTGACGAGCCAATTTTCCGGTTTCGATCTCGATGATTTTACCATCACCAGTGTCGAATTGTTTTTTGTGTATGTTAAACATTATTTTATAATTTCTTAAATAAAAAGCCCCGCTTCGCTGTGCGAACGGGGCTTTTCTTTAATCGTAAAAGGTATAAAAGACCGAACTTACTTACGCAAGCCCAATTCTTTAATCAACGCTCTGTATTTGAAGATATCGTTCTTCATCAAGTAGTTCAATAAGCTTCTACGCTTACCAACCAACTTAATCAACGACAACTCCGCGCTTTTGTCTTTGCGGAATTCCTTCAAGTGCGCACTGATAAAATTAATTCTCTCAGTGAACATTGCAATTTGCGCTTCGGTGCTACCAGTATTGGTTTCAGAGCCTCCGAAGGCGGTAAAAATTTCTTTCTTTCTATCAGCAGTTAAGTGCATGGCTTTCTCAAATGGGACGCAAAGATAAGCAACATTATTAAAAATGTGGATATCAGTATGAAAAAGTTTCGAATATTATCGCTTTATCGACAGAAATAATCCTTAAGGAATCAAAAATTCACCTGCAATTTACAATTTCACCTGCGATGCAGGTACTACCTTTGCAATCTATTTATGCGTGAACTCTATTTCTTAAATCAGTATTTGAAAAAATACGCCATCCCCATGAGTTTGGGCATTTTGTTTGTTTTGCTCACGAACATTTTCTCAGCATCCGTTCCAGTTTTGGTGCGAGTGGGCTTGGATGAGGCCTTAAAGCAATCTGTTTGGATCAGCGGCGCTGGTGATTCTTTGGTGATGGGGTTGATTTTTAAGACAGCCTTAATTTTTGGCGTGGCAATCTTATTTGTATCAATATTACGCGGTATTTTCATGTACTACATGCGTCAAACTCTCATTGTGGTTTCGCGCAAAGTGGAGTACGATCTAAAAAATGTTCTATACGATAAGTACCAGCAGCTCGGCGAAGCATTTTATCGAAAACATATGACAGGTGATTTGCTCTCTCGAATGAGCGAAGATGTCTCCAATGTGAGAATGTATATTGGCCCATCGATTATGTATTTCGCCAACATGCTTTTCACGTTTGTTGTGGTGATTTATCAAATGGTTCAAGCCAATGCTAGTCTAACGCTTTGGGTGTTATTGCCACTGCCGATTTTGTCGGTTTCCATTTATCAAGTGAGTAAGCGGATGAATCTCGGCAACAAAGTGATTCAAGAACAGTTGTCATTGCTTACAGCTAGCGCCCAAGAAACTTTTGCGGGGATACGTATCATCAAATCTTTTGGTATGGAATCAACCTTCAGTAAGAAATTTCACGAAGAAGGCGAGGAATACAAACGTAGAAACATGGATTTGGCGAAAATCAATGCGATGTTTTTCCCTTTGATGCTCTTGCTAATGGGTTTGAGTACGTTGTTGGTGATTTATCTGGGCGGAAAGGCGGTAGAAGAAGGCACATTTACACCGGGAAATTTGGCGGAGTTCGTGATCTATTTAAATATGTTGATTTGGCCGGTTGCGAGTTTGGGTTGGACAACCGCGTTGGTTCAGAAGGCTGCAGCAAGTCAAAAGCGTATCAACGAATTTTTACAAGCGGAATCGCATCAAACAGAATCGGGCAAACCGTTTTCATTGTCTAATCAAATCACAGTCAATAATTTATCATTCACCTACGAAGGCAAAACGACAACCTCCTTGAGTGGGATAAATTTCACAATCAGCAAAGGTGAAATTATCGGAATTACAGGAAAAACGGGGTCGGGCAAATCAACCTTGGCTCAGATGCTCGCGGCGATGTATTATGGCAATGCCGAAGTCAAATCTATATTATTTGATGGGGTTCCACTGGCTGAAATCGACTTAACAGATTTTCGCAGGAACTTGGCTTACGTGCCTCAGGATGTATTTTTATTTTCGGAGTCGATAAGAGAAAACATTGCCTTTGGATTGGAAGATGGCAAAGCGAGTGATGAAGAATTGCAGAGGGCGGTTACGGCATCGGGGTTGCTAAACGATATCTCTCAATGGCCTCAGGGGTTAGAAACGATATTGGGCGAACGCGGTGTAAGCCTATCAGGCGGTCAAAAACAAAGAGTAAGTTTGGCTCGGGCGTTGATCAAAAAGGCGCAATTTTATATTCTTGACGATTGCTTAAGTGCTGTGGATTCTGAGACGGAACGAAATATTATTGATCAGTTGCAGGCTTGGTTAAAACAGAGCACGGCGGTTGTGGTTTCGCATCGCATCGCTCCATTAAAAATGGCCCATCGCATCTTGGTATTGGAGGATGGTAAGCTTACGCACATGGGCACACATGATGAATTGCTTGTGAGTTGTGAATACTACAAAAATTTAAATGATAGCCAAAGTGCTGAAAACCAATCAGAAGGGGTGTAAAATTGTAGTGTTGACACTTCTGAAAAAATTATAATAATTTTATATACACAACCTCAATAATTTTTGCATATTTGCCATGAGAAATTATTTCTCTGACTAAAAAGAAGATGATGCAGGAAGAAAATTACAACAGAGATTCGCAAGAAGAGATCTTTTCAAAGCGAGTTCGTGCTGGAAAACGGACTTACTTTTTTGATGTAAAAGCTACGCGTAATAATGATTATTACATCACGATTACGGAAAGTAAGCGCAGTAAATTCGACGATGGCAATTTTGTTAAAATGAAGATTCATTTGTACAAAGAGGACTTCAATAAGTTCAGTGATGGCTTGGCTGAAACCATTGGTCACGTAAAAACCACGTTGTTGCCTGAGTACAATTTTGATGAGTACGATCGTCAGGACGACGATTACGCTTCGTAATCCTAGAATTACCTAGTTTTTTTATCGGACGGGTTTTGCCATTCCTTTTCCTATTTTTGTACAGTGTTTAAACGTGTATTTTTCTACGGGATTGCTTTTGGTTCATTGAGCGCCTCTATGTTATTGGTTCAATATCTCAATGGTTTGTATCGTTCCAATTCTGCAGCAGCCTTTTTCCCTATGTTTTTTAATTTGGTGATTCCGGGTGTTGGAGTTTATCTGTTTGTGAAGAGTTTGATGAAACAGCAAGGTGATACTCCAATAAATATGGGCAAAGCCTTGTTCTTGTCCTTGATGATGTCGCTCATTATGGCTGGAACAAACATTGCTGCTTATCAGCATATTTATAACAACAAAAAGGAAATCATACAAGATTGGCGGTCGCTTCAATATGCCGCAATCGATAAGTCGGTTGATGGGGATGAATCTGTATTGGTAGCAGATAAGGCAAAGCAAAAATCGACGTTAAAAGAGAATTTTGAGGTTAAAATTGGTCCATCTGCGTTTGGCGGTTTTGAGTTGATGATGTGTGTTTCCACCGGAATGGTTGTATGTCTGATAGTTTTTGTTTGGAACTACAAGCAAACATCATAGTTTCGTAGCGTATGAGGAAATTTCTTACGATACTGTGGTTGGTTTGGGCGGGCCTTTGGTTCGTAGTGGTATTTCTATTGATTTATATACCCTTGTTATTTCTGTTTATTTCACCCAAAACGTACAGGTATGCCCACTATTTACGTCGGTTTTGGGGTACAACTTGTTGCTATTTGGGGTTTATCATACCCAAGGTGATATATGAATCGCCATTGCCAAAAAATCAGCAATTCGTATTTTGTGCAAATCATATCTCTTACATTGATATTGTATGTTGTGGAAGTTTTTTACCTGGGTTTAACTTCTTTATGGGTAAAGCTGAACTTGCAGAGATTCCACTTTTTGGCATTTGGTTTAGAACTCTAGATATTGCTGTAAAGCGTTCTAGTATCAAGGGATCATATAGAGCTTACGTAGAGGCAGGCGAGCAAATGGATAGATTGGGGGCTAATCTTATTATTTATCCTGAAGGCCGTATTCCTCAAGATGCACCAAATATTAAATTCCCATTTAAAGCTGGGGCATTTCGTTTGGCCATTGAAAAGCAAGTGCCGATTGTTCCAATAACATTGCCAGACAATTTGGCCCGTTTTGATCTTGATAATTTTAAGGGATCGCCAGGAAAAATGAGGATGTTTGTGCATACACCGATTGAAACCAAAGGTTTGTCGTTGGAGGACATACCTGCACTGCAACAAAAGGTCTATGATGTTATATCTTCACAACTGAAATCGGTAGGAGTATTATGAAAATCACAGAACAACGCGTTAAGGAATTGGCCCATTTGGCAAGATTGCGATTTGAAGGCCCTGCATTGGTAAAGATGCAAGAGGATCTCGAGAAAATCTTAGGGATGTGTGAACAGTTAAAATCTGTTGATACGGAAGGGATTGAACCGTTGATTTATCTTACAGATAGTCACACGATTTTGCGAGATGACGTTATTGTTCAGACCATCACCCACGAGGAAGCGTTAAAAAATGCCCCTAAGAGCGATAGCGATTTCTTCCGGGTCCCCAAAGTAATCGACGGCAATGTCTAGGGCATTAATATCGTTATCTAACATTCGCAAGACTTATGTTTTGGGCGCGCAGACGGTACATGCTCTAAAAAAAATCGACTTAGATATTCAAAGAGGTGAATATGTGGCATTGATGGGACCTTCTGGTTCTGGCAAGAGCACATTGATGAATGTGATAGGATGTTTGGATACGCCATCGCAGGGGGAATATTGGCTCAACGACAAGGAGGTCAGTAAGATGAGCGATGTGGATTTAAGCAAGGTTAGAAACGATGAAATCGGATTTGTATTTCAAACTTTCAATTTACTTACGCGTCTAACGGCATTAGATAACGTTGCTTTGCCCTTGGTATATGCGGGAATACCGCTAAAAGAACGAAATGAAAGGGCTGCTGAAACCTTAAATAAGGTAGGACTAGGCGATCGTTTTCATCACAAGCCCAACGAATTATCGGGTGGTCAAAGACAGCGGGTTGCTGTGGCTAGGGCATTAATCAACAATCCCAGTTTATTGCTGGCCGATGAGCCTACGGGAAACCTAGATACACAAACATCGCATGAGATTATGGCGTTGTTTGAAGAAATACATGCTGCGGGAAATACAATTGTGTTGGTTACACACGAAGAAGACATCGCAAAGCATGCAAAAAAAATCGTGCGCCTCAGAGATGGACTGATTGAACCATGATTTCACCTGTAATCAATTGGTATTTTAAGCAACGCAGTCAGGACTTGCGTGAGAATTTGGATTGCGCCAATCTGAAACAAGAAGAGTTGTTTGTAGAATTGATTGAGCGGTTGTCGAATACGCGTTATGGGGAAAAGTATCAAATTTCTGAAAAAACTACCTATGAGGATTTTTGTGCCAGGGTCCCTGTGGTAGTATATGAAGATTTAAAGCCTTGGATTGATCGCAATATGGCAGGTGAGCAGCAATTGTTGTGGCCTAGCGATATTGTATGGTATGCCAAGAGTAGCGGAACAACGAGTAATGTCGCGAAGTTTATCCCCATGAGTTTTGAGAGTTTGGAATACAATCATTACGAATGCAGCCGAGAAACGCTGACACAATATTGTGGCTTTTATCCTGAAACAGAGATTTTTAAAGGCAAGGGCTTGCTGATTGGCGGAAGTCATCGTGTGAATGAGTTAAATCAAAATGCGTTTTATGGCGATTTGAGTGCTGTTTTGATGAATCACTTGCCGGCTTGGGTGAATTGGAAAAGTACGCCAGACATGGAAATTGCCATGATGGAAAATTGGGAGGAGAAATTGGAGAAAATGGCACAATCTGTTTATCAGGAAAATGTGACAAGCATGAGCGGTGTTCCCACTTGGACGATAGTTTTGCTCAATCGATTGTTGGAAATTACAGGGAAGAATAACATCCTCGAAATATGGCCGAATTTAGAGCTCTTTTTGCATGGGGGTGTGAGTTTTGAGCCTTATAAAGATCAATTTAGGTCGCTGATTCCTTCAGATAAAATGCATTACTTCGAAACCTACAACGCCAGTGAAGGGTTTTTTGGGTTGCAGGCATCGCCGAATAAATCAGATTTGCTTTTGATGACGCATCACGGAATTTTTTATGAATTTTATCCGGTTTCCAAAGGCCCTGACTCCATTATTCCTTTGAGCGATGTGATTGTTGGTGTGAATTATGCCATGGTAATAACCACGGTGGGTGGACTGTGGCGATATATTATTGGCGATACAATCATCTTTACGGATACCAAGCCTTACACCTTTAAAATTACTGGTAGAACCAAATTATTTATCAATGCTTTTGGGGAGGAGTTGGTGATTGAAAACGCCGAAACTGCCATCGCAATTGCATCAAAGGAAACGGCAGCGATTGTAACGGATTATTCAGCGGGACCTATTTATTTGTCGGATCAAGCGGATGCGGGTCATGAATGGCTGATCGAATTTAGCAAGGAGCCCACGTCGTTAGAGGAGTTCACTCGTGTTTTGGATTCTGCGTTAATGGCTGCCAATGAGGACTATCAGGCAAAACGACAAGGGGATATCGTAATGAAGTTACCCAAGGTGATTTCGGTGCCGAAGAACACGTTCCACGATTGGTTGAAATCGAAAGGAAAGTTGGGCGGACAGAACAAAGTGCCACGTTTGAGTAACGATCGTAAGGTGATTGAGGAAATCAAGGCCTCTATGGGTTTACTTTAAGGGTTAAAATCGTATTTTTGTCTTTTAAAGACCTATGTACGGAGCCATTCAACAACACTTGGCGGCTGAGCTGAAAAGCATCGAAGAAGCCGGATTATTCAAAAAAGAACGCATCATTACAACCCCGCAAGACGCCGTAATTAAATTGGCAGATGGCAGTGAAGTGGTGAATTTTTGCGCCAATAATTATTTAGGCTTAAGTAGTCATCCGCGGGTTCTGGAGGCAGCCAAACGAGCCATCGATTCCCATGGATTTGGTTTGAGCAGTGTGCGTTTTATTTGCGGTACTCAAGACATTCACAAGGAGTTAGAGGCCAAACTTGCTGAGTTTTATGGCACTGAGGATACCATTTTGTACGCCGCAGCGTTTGATGCAAACGGAGGTCTTTTTGAACCTTTACTGGGAGAACAGGATGCAATTATTTCGGATAGTTTAAACCATGCTTCAATTATTGATGGCGTTCGTTTGTGTAAGGCGATGCGCTTTCGCTATGAAAACAACAATATGGCAGATTTGGAAACCCAATTGATCGCTGCCCGTGAAAAGGGTGCTCGCTTTATCTTGGTGGTTACGGATGGCGTTTTCTCGATGGATGGTTATGTAGCTCAACTCGATAAAATTTGTGATTTGGCTGAAAAATTTGATGCGATGGTAATGACGGATGAATGTCATGCCGCCGGATTTATCGGCGCTACCGGTCGCGGAACACCTGAATATTGCAACGTGATGGGTAGAGTTGACATCATCACTGGCACTTTAGGAAAAGCTTTGGGTGGTGCCATGGGTGGTTATACTACTGGCAGAAAGGAAATTATCGAACTATTACGTCAGAGAAGTCGCCCTTATTTGTTCTCAAATTCATTGGCTCCAAGCATCGTAGGTGCTAGTATCGAGGTATTGAAAATGTTGAATGAAACCACATCGTTGCGCGACAAATTGGAGGAGAATGTAAAAAGATTCAAGGCGGGAATTAAGGCCGCTGGGTTTGATATTAAGGACGGCGACAGTGCCATTGTACCCGTAATGTTGTACGATGCGAAGCTGAGTCAGGATATGGCGAATGCTCTGTTGGCAGAGGGAATTTATGTCATTGGATTTTTCTTCCCTGTGGTACCTAGAGATCAAGCGAGAATTCGTGTTCAGTTGAGTGCGGCGCATGAATTTGAGCATATCGACAAGGCAGTTGCAGCATTTACCAAAGTGGGTAAAGCATTGGGCGTAATAGCCTAAATCCCTATATTTGTCTTTTAAGCAAAATCAAACATGTCTATTTGGAGAAAGAAATCGTTAGATGCATTATTGCAGCAAGCTCAAGGAAGCAATTTGAAACGCACATTGGGCGCGGGCAGTTTAATCGCATTGGGAATTGGAGCAATCATTGGTGCTGGATTGTTTGTTAGAACAGCTGCGGCAGCTACTGATGCTGCTGGCTCTGGTGTAACATTATCGTTTATTGTTGCGGCAATTGGCTGTGCCTTTGCCGGCTTATGTTATGCAGAATTTGCTGCGATGATACCCATTTCGGGTAGTGCATATGCCTACAGCTTTGTAACAATGGGCGAGTTGGTTGCATGGGTAATAGGTTGGGCACTAATTATGGAATATGCATTAGGAGCTGCTACGGTTTCAATTGCATGGAGTGAATATTTAAATAATCTGCTGGGGAATTCGATACCCTATCAATGGTGCCACTCGCCGTTTGAAAAACTCTATCAAGCATCGGCGGATGTTATTACACAAATCCAAGCGTTGCCAGGGAACTGGATAGGAATAGAAAAAGGCTTTTTAAACGCGGATCAATTTGCAAAACTGCCGGCAGATATTGTTTCTCAAGTTACAGTAACATCGGGCATTATGAATATTCCTGCGCTGATAATTCTATTGGCCTTAACGTTGTTATTGATCAAAGGAACCCAAGAATCGGCAACAGTAAACGCTGTTATTGTATTTATTAAAGTAGCTATAGTTTTGGTTTTTATTGTGGTTGGATGGCAATTCATCAAACCTGAAAATCATACGCCTTATTTAATCCCAGAAGGGACAATTGGTCACGAAGGCTTCTTTAAATGGGGTTGGGGTGGTGTACTTGGAGGCGCTGCAATTGTATTTTTTGCATTTATTGGATTCGACGCAGTAAGTACAACAGCGCAAGAGGCAAAAAACCCGAAAAGAGATATGCCAATCGGTATTTTGGGGTCCTTGGCCGTCTGTACGGTTTTATATATTCTTTTTGGCCACGTTCTAACTGGAGTAGCTCATTGGAGTGAATTTGCTACTGCTGGTAAAGAAGCATCTGTTTCGTACGTGATTAAAACATATATGAGTGGATATGAATGGCTTGGCACAAGTGTAACATTGGCAATTTTGGCAGGATTTTCTTCTGTAATATTAGTAATGTTAATGGGCCAAAGCCGAGTATTTTATTCAATGAGTCAAGATGGTTTAATTCCCAAAGCCTTTGGTGAATTGCATCCCAAATACAAAACTCCGTTTAAAGCAAATTGGATTTTATTCATCTTTGTAGGGGCATTTGCGGCATTTGTTCCTGGCAGTATTGCAGGCGATTTGACCTCATTCGGAACGTTGTTCGCATTTGTTTTGGTTTGTATTGGAATTTTATTGATGCGTAAAACCAATCCAGAGTTAGCAAGACCTTTTAAAACACCGTTGGTGCCTTTAGTGCCAGTGTTGGGTATTTTGGTTTGTACAGCAATGATTATCGCCTTAGACGCATTCACTTTGAAAGCAGCGGTGGTTTGGATGCTTGTGGGTTTGGTAGTTTATTTTGCCTATTCTCGTAGGAACTCCAATCTAAATAATAAACCTTAAGTCTTACCCATATTTCTGAAAAGGCTTGGTAACCCCAGGCCTTTTTTGTAATATTCCGTTTTTAGGAGTATGAGCGCAACGAGAAAATTGGGATTGTTTGATTCTACACTGCTGGTTTCTGGCAGTATGATAGGGAGTGGGATATTTTTGGTGACATCCGACATGACAAGGCAGCTGGGAAGTGGGCCGCTAGTTTTGTTGGCTTGGCTGTTAACGGGAGTGATTACGCTCATGGCAGCACTTAGTTTTGGCGAATTGGCGTCGATGATGCCCAATGCCGGCGGACAATACAATTTCGTTACGCGTATTTATGGAAAACGGATGGGATTTGTTTACGGTTGGGCCGTATTCTCAGTCATTCAAACGGGTGTAATTGCAGCCGTTGCGATGGCTTTTGCAAAGCATTTGGGCATTTTTACTTGGAACCATGAAAAGGTGGTTTTCAGTTTTGTATTATTTGGCGCAACGTTCAAATTACTCGCAGGCCAACTCATAGCCATTGGAAGTATTTTCTTGTTAACGCTGATTAATAGCCTCGGTATCCAAGAGGGAAAATGGATACAGCGAATATTTACATTGGCCAAGTTGATCGCATTAAGCGCATTGATTATGGGTGGCCTTTATGTTTTATTCGGCGGAAGTCTAAATGGTGTCAAAAATTATTTCTGGGAAAACATGTCGTCCGGGGCCTCTCATTTTGTATTGCTTGATTCCAGTGCAAAAAATGTAAATGGCGCCCAACTTCATGAGGTTATTCCTCAATGGCAATCCCTCGCCGGTATTGGATTATTATTGGCATTTGCCAGCGCGATGGTTGGGAGTTTGTTCTCCTCTGATGCGTGGCAAGGAATTACATTCATGTCGGGCGAAGTAGAAAACCCAAGCAAGACAATCCCCAAAGCTTTGCTTTACGGCACTTTCATCGTTACGGTGGTGTATTGCCTTGCAAATGTGGCATACATGGCCGTATTGCCGCTAAAAGGGCTCAATTTGGCCGATGCAATGGCTGCTGTGGGTCCCAACGGATTGTCGGACAACTTGGTTTTGGGAATTTCCCATGCCGATCAGGATCGTGTGGGAGTTGCAGCATCGTCGGTTTTAATGGGATCTGCCCAAAACGCTGAGGCGGGACTCATGGGGTTGATATTCATGGCCACATTGATTATCGTGAGTACATTTGGATGCAACAATGGTTTGATTCTAGCTGGAAGTCGATTGTACAAAGCCATGGCGGACCAGGGCTTATTTTTCAAAAGTGCGGCAAAACTCAATCGTAAAAATGTCCCCGCTAATGCCTTGTGGATGCAGGCTTTTTGGGCAAGTGCCTTGTGTTTGAGTGGTACCTACGGCGACTTATTAAGCTATTGTACCTTTGCCTCACTGCTGTTTTATATCATTACCGTAGCAGGAGTTTTGATCTTGAGAAAGAGAGAACCCGATGCCGAAAGGCCTTACAAAGTATGGGGCTACCCTTACCTGCCGATCATCTATTTGATTGTTGCAGGCTTTGTTGCGCTTGGAATAATCGTAAGTCAGTTTTCAATTGCCATTACCGGCATTGGCATCGTAGCATTGGGCTGGCCAATCTATACGATTTTTTCTAGGCGAAATCAATCGACCTAAAAGATCAACTCAAATTAGAGAATTTGTAGCTCGCTTCGAAATCAAAATGCTTCTTTCGCAAGTGTGCTTGGGCCCTCAGATTGGGCAACAAATCGGTAAATTGATCCAAGTATAAACTCTGATCGCCATCGCTAAGTGCTTCTTCAGGTTGGTTGTGTACTTCGATGATAAGCCCATCCGCACCTGCGGCAATCGCGGCTAAGGAAACCGGTTTTACCAAATCCCGAAGGCCAGTGCCTTGGCTCGGATCCAAAATAACAGGCAAATGACTCAATAACTTTACCAATGGGATGGCGGCAATATCCATCGTGTTTCTGGTAGCGGTTTCGAATGTTCTAATACCGCGCTCGCAGAGTATTACTCTATCGTTACCACTGCTAACGATGTATTCAGCTGCCAATAACCACTCTTCGATGGTACTGCTCATG
>Ga0078894_10000009_pt1 | contig 120645 bp, 102 predicted proteins | sample LauGreSu1BDMLBSD_2_FD_67506 | JGI IMG/M metagenome (GOLD analysis project Ga0078894, IMG submission 67506) | Freshwater lake microbial communities from Lake Michigan, USA - Su13.BD.MLB.SD (version 4) (version 4) | ecosystem: Environmental > Aquatic > Freshwater > Lake | place: Lake Michigan...
GCCATTGAAGTGATGGTAATCTTAAATCTTCTGATCTGGTGTAGATACCTATTCTCATAATATCTTAATTATTTGAATACCAATAAATTAGTTTACCACATATTGCTATAGAGCTATTTCGCTTACGGTATGATGCGGCGACCGAAAGGGACGAACGGTCATTAATGAATCTGCAGCGGCCATTTTCCCGGCAACTGAATGAATTTTGGTAGTTTCTAGCGCCTCGTGAAGATTTAGTGGTGGTAAAATGGTGGGTAAGCGCTTTGCCAACATGGTTTTTCCAGCCCCCGGGGGACCGATCAGTATTACATTATGACCGCCGGCCGCGGCAATTTCGAGGGCCCTCTTAATGTTTTCTTGTCCCTTTACGTCTGCAAAGTCGTTATCGTACGCGTTTATGTTAGTCAAAAACTCCTGACGGGTATCGATAACTACACGCTCTGGAGTTTGTTTTTCATTAAAAAAGTCGGCAAGCTCTTTCAGGCTACCTATTCCATAAACGTCAAAATCGGATACAATAGCTGCTTCTCGGGCGTTTTGCTGTGGAAGAAACAATCCCTTAAAACCTTCCTTACGGCCCTGAATGGCAATGGGTAAAGCTCCTTTTATTCCCTGAAGGCTGCCATCCAGCGAAAGCTCTCCCATTATGAGGTAATTTTCCAACTGTTCTTGGTATACCTGACCCGAGGCTGCCAAAATACCTATCGCGATAGCTAAATCGTAGGCCGATCCTTCTTTGCGAATATCGGCAGGTGCCAAATTGACTACAATTTTCTGCCTGGGCATCCGAAAACCTGCACTTTGAATAGCACTTTCTACCCGATGCAGGCTTTCTTTGACCGCATTATCGGGCAAACCCACCATATAATACTTGGTGCCGGGGCTAATATTGACCTCGATGGTAATACCGATGGCCTCTATTCCATAAACGGCACTGCCGAAGGTTTTAACAAGCATAAAAAAACCATTTCAGTATTAACTAAAATGGTTGCTTTTTATTGTTTATCAGATTCCAAACTATTGGGAATAGATCTAACCTTGTACTTGTGGTAAATGTGGAGTGTACTTATTGTTCGGTCTGATTTTTTTCATGGTATACATGGTGATTTTATTTTGTATGAATGAAGGAACAACCCCACCCAATATCCAAAAAATGCGATTCCACACCCCGGGAATAATTACTTCCTTACCTCTCAAAAGCCCGTTTATGGCTACTTGAGCAACTTTTTCAGGACTCATAATAGATTGTCGGGAAATCCAGGTTCCTGTTTTGTTCAACAAGATTTGTGCAGGATTACTATTTATCCCTCCGGGGCATAAAACACTCACCTGAACACCATATTTTTTGATTTCTTGCTTTAAACTTTTTGAAAAAGAATAGATGAATGATTTTGTAGCACCGTAAACCTGTTTTCGTGGAAGAAAAAAGAAACAACTCAAGCTTCCAACATTGAGTATATAGGAAGGACTATTTTCTTTTAATTGTGCTAAAAATATATGTGTTATTGTAGTGGTATTTAAAATATTGAGCTGTATCTGTTTTTTAAAAAACAGTATATCGGCCTCGTCAAAAAACAATGTTCCTCCAACACCGGCATTATTTATTAAAGTGTTTATTTTAATTTTTTTGTGCTTTACAAAATTCAATAAATCTTCTCCGCTGTGCTCGAGTGTGAGATTAGTTTCAAATGTTAGCACATTTACCTCGTAGTTTTTATGGATAAATGATGCCAAATTTTTTAAGCCGGATTCTGGAAGTGCAACCAATAACAAATTCATACCTCTTGAAGCACATTCAATGGCAATTGCCTTTCCTAGTCCTTCGCTGGCACCGGTAATTAATGTGTAATACGACTTATTCATTGTTTTTTAAATATTCAATAGTTTGTCTAATTCCAACATGGAATGGCGTTATTGCATAGCCAAGTTGTTTAACTGCCTTTTGACAATCGAATTCGGCGTTGATTAAATACCTTCCAATTGTGCTAGGCGTAGCAATTGGATCCTGATTTAATATTCTACTTTTTATCAACTCAATCCAACTCCAAGCCTTCATCAATGATGAGGATATCGCTATTTTCTTAACCTTAATTTGTTCTTGAATAATAGTAACTAGTTCACCGTATGAAATATTGCTACCCCCAAGAATATACTTTTCTCCACCGAGTCCCCGGCTCATTGCTTGAATATGCCCCTCAACAACATCATCAACAAAGGCGTAATTACCCTTTATATGTTCACATTCTGGAATTAATATCCTTTCTCCATTCAAACATTTCAACAACATCCTTGAAATAGCATTACTATGTGAAATATGACCCGGGCCATATACCCTTGTAGGGTTAACAATTACAGTGAATAAACCCTTATGAACATATTCCTTTACGATACATTCAGCCAGGTGTTTTGAAAGTTCATAATCGCTACTGAAGCTAACTATCCTGGGATCGTTTTCACAAATTGGATTTTTTACCGATGGTCCATAAACTGCTGCACTTGAAGTATAGACTAGTTTTTTCACTCCCGCTTTTAAAGCTTGTTTTAAAACGGTTTCAGTTCCCCTTACATTGGTTTGATAAAACACTTCTGAATCCTTAGACCATAATTTTGCCACCCCCGCCAAATGAAACACTTTAGTACAACCACTTATCGCGGCAGCTAAACTATCGGCATGATTGATGTCTCCGACAAATATTTTGATGTTAGGATGTTGTAAATGACCAATAGCACGCTGATCGCGAATGAGTACATGAACACACTCTCCATTGTTGGCCAATCTGTGAGCTAAGCGGTTTCCTATAAAACCACCAGCTCCAGTGATCAAGATCTTATTCATATCTATCTTCCTCCCTTATTATTAAATTTTAGTAGAAATCCACCCTCTCCCACAAGGGCCAGGGTACAGTGAAAAACAACAGCGGGCCACACCGAGCTCAACCAGATTGTAATTCCACATAAATAGAGTCCAAACGGTATACAGGCAAGAATAACTTTTGGTTTAGCCGAAAAGTGAACCAGCGTATATAAACCAATGTTAATGAGTACACCATAGGTGATACCTAAAGTGTATACGGCAGAATAAAGTAAAATACCCCTAAAAAAAAGCTCGTAAACTACTAAAAATATCAGGCGTATAATTAAAAACGATACGATTCTCCTCTTGCTAGTTCTATACTTCATGGAGCAAGTTTTTGTAAACGAATCCAACTCCAACCTCTCCGCTTTAATACCCATAATAATAGTTAACACGAACGAAGCAGTCAGTAGCAGTAGAGTGCCCCAATCTGGTATAATGGGAGCTTTTAAGAACTGAAATTGATATTTATTATAGTAAACAAATGATGAGCTCAAAACAAAGGCCCCCCACAGGTATAAACTTCTCAAGAGCGCACTATTTCTTAATTCAAGACCGATTTCTAGTTTATAATTTGTTAAACCCGAGAACCAGAAGGTAATGAGAAAAAACACGACGTAATAAGCGATAGAAATTAATAACATCTCATCTAGTTTTTAATGCTTTTTTAATACAAATTGTAATGAGTAAAAAGTATTATGCACATCAACCTTAGTACAAAATCCGTTTTCATAATAGTATAAGTTGTAATTCCCATCGGGCAATGTCAATTTATATTCATGCAGACCGGTTTTATGAATCGGCAGCATTTTTTGAAAATTGTCTGAGTAGATATTAGCTACATGTAAGGGCTCTTGACAAAATATGCCTGATATTGATCGATAGATCGGGTATATACCCAATACTTCATCGCCTTGTTTTTGATTTATTATGTAATAACCCGCTTGAATTTTTAGTGATTTGTTTACTTTGACCCTATCGTTTACTTTTCTAAAAACGCTGCTATTCTGAAGCACCCCTTTTTTGTAATACGCGATTTCGTGAGTTTCTACTTTTATAGGCATACCTAAGTGAGTGTTTACGTTTGACTCGACCTTAAAGCGTACATCTTCATTAGTTATTTCGCATGAACAGTGGAGCGAACCAACTGTTTTGCCATTTTTCAGTATAGAGTACTCTAAATATGTTGTTTGAGCGACCGCCCCGGTACTCAGGATTGCTAAAAACCAAAAGCCGACCATTCCACACTTTAAAATCCTATTAGCTAATAAGCACACCATTTTTAGAAACAATAAATTACTGAATACACGTCATTAGCAAAATAAATTACCTATTAGTGTAATTCAATTTTTAACACAACAACAGTAAGCGCTGATTGTTTTTACTCTATTCTGAATAGTGAAGAAAATTAATGAGCATAAAAAAAGAGACCAAAATTTGGTCTCCTTTTAAAAGAATAAGAAATACTACCTTTTGCCGAACGGCATTTGCGGCATTCCACGCATCATTTTGGCTGCAGCAGCAGGGTTAGAGAATTGCTTCATCACCTTGCGCATATCTTCAAATTGTTTGATCAATTTATTGACTTCGGTGATATTGGTGCCCGAGCCTCTGGCAATGCGGTTGCGGCGGCTGGTAGAAATGGCGTCTGGATTTTCACGTTCGAAAGGAGTCATGGAGCGAATGATGGCTTCAACCGGTTTGAATGCATTGTCGTCAATATCCACATCTTTGATGGCCTTGCCAACCCCGGGGATCATGCCCATGAGGTCTTTCATATTTCCCATTTTCTTGATTTGCTGAATCTGATTCAGAAAATCGTTGAAATCGAATTTATTCTTGCGAATTTTCTTTTGGAGTTCGGCAGCTTCCTTCTCGTCGAACTGCATTTGAGCACGTTCTACCAAAGAAACCACATCGCCCATACCCAAAATACGAGAAGCCATGCGGTCTGGATAAAATACGTCCAGTGCCTCCATTTTCTCGCCGGTACCAATAAACTTAATCGGTTTGTTAACCACCGATTTGATGGATAGGGCCGCACCACCACGGGTATCGCCATCTAATTTGGTTAATACAACTCCGGTAAAATCTAGACGGTCGTTAAATGCTTTTGCTGTATTCACGGCATCCTGACCGGTCATGGAATCTACCACAAACAAAATTTCATGTGGTTGTGTGGCGTCTTTAACTGCGGCAATCTCATTCATCATCTCCTCATCCACAGCTAACCTACCGGCGGTATCCACAATCACCACATTGTTTCCGTTCTTCTTCGCTTCCGCAATACCTGCCACTGCTATCCCGATAGGATCTTTTGAAGTTAAATCGGCGTAAACCGATACACCAGTTTGTTCGCCTAAAACTTGTAATTGATCTATAGCCGCCGGACGGTAAACATCGCCTGCAACCAACAATGGCTTTTTGCCTTTTTGTGTTTTTAAGAAGTTAGCCAGTTTGGCTGAGAATGTAGTTTTACCAGCACCATTTAAACCTGCAATCAGGATTACGGTGGGATTTGCCGATAGATTCAAATCAGCAGCCTCACCACCCATAAGCCGGGCAAGCTCATCGTTCATGATTTTGGTGAGCAACTGACCCGGTGATACTGCCGTAAGTACATTCTGACCCAGGGCTTTTTCTTTTACCTCGTCGGTAAAGGTTTTGGCAGTTTTATAGTTTACGTCCGCATCTAACAAGGCTTTACGGATCTCTTTCATGGTTTCGGCCACGTTGATCTCGGTAATGGTACCTTGTCCCTTTAATACTTTAAAGGCTCTGTCGAGTTTATCTTGTAAGTTTTGAAACATTTAGCTGTTGAAATGGATACAAATTTAGCTATTCCCGCTTTAAAACCGCAATAGGAAGGCCCGAAGTCTGCGATTATTTCAGTGGTGGCAAGCGATAAGCCCCCGGGTTAATCAGGTACCGCTGGTAGGCACCCTGAATAAAACGAATCATTTCGTAGTCGTTGGCCACCAATACAAAGTTGTAGGTTGGTCGGTATTGCTGCATAAAATCTTTGAGTTTCAGGCCGGTTAAACCAGTAGCCTGTTGCACCAAAGCTGGGGTATAACGGTAATCAATTACCGCCTCTTTGTAATCCCGATCTATGATTTTTTGTAAAAACCGGGCATTTTTACCTTCACGACTAACGGCATTGTACAGTGCATCAATACTTAATCCAGCGCCACCCATTCCATTCCCGCCACCCGTAGTAAAAATATCGGATACATTACCTTTTCGGTAAATGTCTTTAAAATCCTCCCGGGTTGCTAACACTTTATTTACCGGGTTCTGTAAAGTGTCTTTGATTACCACTTCTTTCAAACGGATGCTGTTTCTTTTCAGGAAGAATAACACATCGCCCTCGGGGCCAACTTTTACGGTATCACTTCTGAACCCTTCCAGTCGAGCTATGAGCACATCGCCGGTTTGAGCAGTAGTTTTAAATTCTCCCTTGGTAGTATTGTAAAAACCGATTTGCGTTCGGCTGTTGAGTATGTACACTCGGGTAAGGCGAACTTTGCTATCGCGATCAAAAACCAATCCCCTTACAATCCGTTCTTGGGCAAACAGTTTTCCTACCATCAGGATGAACAAAAGGCTTATGATGATGCACTTTTTCAAATCGAGTAAAACTACGCTAAATGGTTTTTAAACTACAGCTTTTAACAAAACTTAACACCTTATTTAGCAACCAAAAGCAACTGACCGATGTTTACCGTATCGCTTTGCAAATTATTTAGAGTTTTCAAGTCGGCCAAGCTCAATCCAAAAGTTTTGGCAATGGAATACAATGTATCACCCTCTTTCACTTCGTAAATTTTCATACCCACCGGATTTTTCATCTTGGCTTTTTCCGTTTCGTGTGGTTTTTCTGTAGCGATCTCTGCCATTACCCGGTCTTCCCGTTTAATCCGGTCGGCAGGATAATCTTTTCCATCAAACCGATACAATTGGTAACGCTCAATGAGGTTAATCAATAAATCGGGATATTTTGGATTGGTGGCATAACCTGCCTCTTTTAACCCTTTTGCCCAGCCTTTGTAGTCATCTTTTTTCAAATCGAACAGGGCGGCATATCGTTTTCTTTTTAAAAATTCAGAATGATCTACAAACGACTGTTCTGCTGAGCTGTACACGCGAAAACACTCGTTTTTTTCATCGTCGTCTTTGTAGATTTTCTTACCATTCCATTCGCCGTTACATTTAATCCCGAAGTGATTATTGGCCCTAATGGCTAAGTCGCTGTTCCCATTTCCCGACTCCAGCAAGCCTTGAGCAAGGGTAATACTCGCAGGAATGCCGTTTTTATCCATTTCGGCTATCGCGATGTATTTGAAACGATCGATATAGGTTTCTGGAGTAAAAGCCTTTCCTGCATTGCTGTTTTCATCGCGACCATGAAACAGTTTTTTCACACCGCAGGAGCTCAAAATCAATACGCAAATAGCGTACGTAAAAACGATTCTTTTCATCAATACTTTAATCGTTGTCCGGGCTTAATTTTACTTGTATTCAAGCCGTTTTTATTCATTAATTGTTTTACGCTTGTACCCAATTTTTTGGCAATCCCTGATAGGGTATCACCACTTTTAACTCGGTAAATTTTAGCTGTGGATGAATTTACAGGCTCTTTGCTGGGCGAATCTATCCAGTCTGAAGGCCTATCGTCAAATTCATATAGTTTATACTTAACGATAAATGCCCTTACTTGGCTTCCCCAAGTTTTGCTATGGGCATAACCCCCTCGCTGTATTCCTCTGACCCAGTTTTTATAATCGTAATGCGGGTATTGCTTAAACAACTTACTAAAACTGGGTTTTTCTTTCATCAGGCGAATAAAATCCTCGTAGGAGTCGTTTACCGAATCGTAACTTTTATAGCTCGAACGAATGGTTTTTACCTGATTTCGTCCTTTTATACCGAAATGGTTGTTCAGGTATCGGGCAATTTTACTGGTTCCGCTGGCCGATTCGTGCATAGCCACGGCCAGTATTACGCTGGCGGGTATGCCGTGTTCTTTCATTTGCCTAACGGCTAAATCCTTGTATTTTTCAATATAAACGCGGTCTGCCGTTTGGCTTTTTGCAGGAATAAAACCGAGTAAAAAGAAAGCAAGGAGGATAAGGTTTTTCACGATTTTATTTTTTTCGGATAATCCATAAACCATCTCTAATCGGTAAAAGCAACTGTTCAACACGCTCGTCGTTTTTAATTTTCTCGTTCAGCGCTCTAATCGTTTGCGTGTCTTTATCCAACTTTTCCGAATCGATCACTTTTCCACTCCACAGCACATTATCAATCAAGATGAGGCCGCCTGGTTTTACCTGTTCAAAAATCAGGTCGTAATAGTTGGCATTGTTTTTTTTGTCGGCGTCGATAAAAACCAAATCTGGTTTTAACTTCAACTGAGGAATAATTTCCATCGCATCGCCAATATGGTACTGAATTTGATTTTTAAATTCAGATGCTGCAAAATAACTTCTTACCCGATCCTCCAGCTCTTCATTAATATCTATCGTATGGATGATCCCATCTTTTTGAAGCCCCTCTGCCAAACAAAGTGTTGCGTAACCGGTAAAAGTCCCGATTTCAAGAATACACTCTGGGCGAACCAGCTTACTCAGCATGCTAAGTGTTCTGCCTTGAAAATGGCCCGAAAGCATTCTCGGCATCAGCACCTGCAGGTGGGTTTCCCGATTGATTTTTTGCAACAGGTCACTTTCCGGTTCGGCCAAATAATCTAAGTATTGGTTAAGCTCTTCGCTGAGTAAAGACATGGTATAAAGGTAAGAATTTTGAATTTTAGCACTTAAAACTCAAAATCCATGAGCTTTTTTCTCCAAATACGATTGCAGAATCAGGGTAGCCGAAACCGTATCTACCAGTTCCTTGCTCTGTCGATCACTTTTCTTTAATCCACTTTGTGCAATACTAGATGAAGCCATTTTAGAGGTGAAACGCTCATCCATGCGCTCGATGGGAATATGCGGGAAATGCTTGTTCAGTAAACTCAAGAATCCTTTTATTTGGCGTTCCACGTCTGAATGTGAACCGTCCATTCGTCGGGGTTCACCCACCACGAAACAGCTTACATCTTCTTGGGCCAGGTATTTTTGCAAATAGGCTACGCTATCCTTCGGGTGAATGGTTTCGAGTCCGGTAGCAATAATTTGCAGCGGGTCGGTAACGGCAATACCGATACGCTTGGTTCCATAATCGAAGGCCATGATGCGGGGCATGTGCAAAGGTGTTGATTATGAATGATACTTTGAAATTTTCCGTATTTTGCAAGCATGCAGTTCAAAGAAATTGTTGGGCAAGAAGCGGTCAAAAAGCACCTCGTTGAAACGGTTAAAGCCGGCAGAGTGAGTCATGCGCAATTGTTCCTGGGTCCGGAAGGATCTGGAAGTTTGGCTTTGGCTTTGGCGTATGCACAATACATTTCTTGCGAGCAACCTGGAGCGGAAGATAGTTGTGGTGAATGTGCTTCCTGTCGCAAATACGAGAAACTGGTACACCCCGATCTGCATTTTTCCTATCCTTTCTTTGCGCAACACAAAGAAGATACGGCCCAAACCTTTATCGCTCAATGGCGTGAAGCTTTTTTGGCTAATCCGTACTTGGGTTTAGATGAATGGCGAAATTCGTTAAATGCAGAAAACAAACAGGCCAATATCAATATTGCCGAATGCCATCAAATTCTCCAAAAACTGAGCTTAAAGCCATTTGAGGGCGAATACAAAATCCTGATTATGTGGCTGCCAGAATACCTGGATAAAGAGGGAAACACACTGTTAAAAATTATTGAGGAGCCACCTCAAAAAACACTTTTTCTGCTGGTAGCCCAACACCAAGAGCAAATATTAAGCACCATTTTATCCAGAACGCAATTGGTAAAAATTGCTCCGCTTTCGGATGTGGAAATTGAACACTACTTGATCGAACGATCGGTTTCGCTCGAGAAGGCGAAGCAACTGGCTTTTTTAAGCGAGGGGAATTTGAGTACGGCAATGAGTTTACTGGGTGAATTAGAAAGTGATAACTTTCAATTATTCACCGATTGGTTGCGAATGACTTTTGCCGATAAAGGACCAAGCATACTGGATTTTGTGGAGACGATTGCGAAATCGGGACGTGAAAATCAGAAAGCTTTTTTGCGTTACGGCATTCAGTTTCTTAGAGATTGCGTTTTGATTCTTTCGGGTGCCGAAGATTTGGTTCGTTTACCCGATAATGAACGCACCGTGGCTCTGAATTTTTCGCAAAAAGTGCTCAGTTTAGCTAAAGCGGAAGCCATTATTGACGAGTTGGAGAAAGCGCATTACCACGTTGAGCGGAATGCCAATCCTAAAATTTTATTTTTAGATGTATCTTTACAATTCGTAAAGATTTTAAAGTTTAATACGATCCCAAAAGGGACTCACTATATACAGAATTAATTATGGGATGTGGAAGTTGTTCGAGCGGAGGATGTACTCCTGCCGGCTGCAATAACAATGGTGCTTGCCTCACCAACGGGTGTAGTAAGCTTGATGTTTATGACTGGCTATCACACATGGATATGCCATCCAATTATAAACCCTTTGAAATAGTTGAAATCAAATTCAAAGGTTCCCGAAAAGATTTCTTTATCAATTCAGAAAATATTTACCTCGAATCTGGAGAGCTGGTTGCTGTAGAAACCGGAGCCAGCGGTTACGATATTGGACACGTTTCGCTAACTGGCGAATTGGTTCGCATGCAGTTGAAAAAGCGAAATATTCGCTTGGAAGATGTAGAGAAGAAAATTCTACGCAAGGCTACTCCAGCCGATGTAGATAAATGGAAGTCGGCAAAAGAAGCCGAATTTGAAACCATGCATAAGGCCCGGGTATTGGCTAAAGACCTTGGCTTAGCCATGAAATTGAGTGATGTAGATTACCAGGGCGATAAAACCAAAGCCACTTTTTACTATACCGCTGAGGGTCGGGTCGATTTCCGCGAACTCATTAAGCGAATGGCAGAGAAGTTCAGGGTGCGCATTGAGATGCGCCAGATTGGTATGCGACAAGAAGCAAGCCGATTGGGAGGCATTGGCTCCTGTGGTCGCGAATTGTGCTGCTCTACTTGGTTAACCGACTTTAAAACCGTTTCTACGGGTGCAGCTCGTTACCAGAATTTATCGTTAAACACCTTAAAACTTGCCGGACAGTGCGGCAAATTGAAATGCTGTTTGAACTACGAACTGGATACCTACATGGATGCACTGAAAGATATTCCGCAAAACGTTGACCGATTGGATACCGAGCGGGGTCAAGCCAGGCTGCAGAAAACCGATATTTTCAAAAAACTGATGTGGTTTAGCTACCAGGACGAGGAAAACTGGATTCCCTTGGAGGCAGAGCGGGTTAAGGAAATCAAGGAGATGAACAAACAGGGCAAAAAGCCGGAGGATCTTACCGAGCTGGCTGCCGAAATTACTCCGGTTGTTCCTACTAAAACCTTTGATTATGAAAATGTGGTTGGCCAGGATAGTTTAACTCGATTGGACGATAAAAAACGTCGTGGTAACAGAAATAAACGCCGCAACAGACCCAATAAACCTGAATCTACGGCTCAGCAAGGAGGTGAACAGTCGCAAAATCCGCAAGCCAATAAAGGTAACCGGAACCCAAACCGCAGAAGAAATCACCGCAACAACCGACCTAAATCTGAATAAGCAATGAGATTTTTTTGCCAGATTTTGACTTTTGTTTTGTTGGCTACCTTTAGTGCTTGTGACAATCCCAATGCGCTAGTTGATGTGCAATTCCCTATTCCTGAAGGCAATTGGACCTACACCAAAAAAATTTCTGTGCCGGTTAAGGTTGAAGACATTCGCCCTACCTACAACGTGTACATCAATCTGCGGCATACTGCCGACTATAATTATTCCAATATTTTTATCCGTGTAAAACAGGTGAATCCGACTAAAAAATCAAAAGTTTTTAGAAAGGAATTCACCTTGGCTAAACCCGATGGTGAATGGTTGGGAACTGGATCTGGAAATTTATACGTATACCACCTGCCGATTTATCAAAACTACCGTTTCCCGCAAAAAGGAACCTTTGTTTTCGAATTGGAACAAAACATGAGGGACAATCCCTTGCGGGAAATTAGCGATGTGGGCTTGAGAGTAGAAAAAGCCAATTAGGCTTATAACAGTTCAATTAGTTTTTCTAGTTTCATTCCTCTGGAACCCTTTACCAAAACCGTAGCATCTTTAATGGGATACGCTTTTAGTGCATCAAAAGCTTCTTCGGTACTGGCGTAAAACTCTGCAGCATATCCGTTTTCTTGACTTTTAAAATCTTTCCCAATAAAAATACAGCGATCGGCATTCAGTTTTACTGCTTTTTGAATGATCTCCAGGTGCTCTTTGGCCGAATCATCTCCCAATTCGAACATGTCTCCTAAAACCACAACTTTTTTAGCAGCTTTTAATTTATCTAGATTTTCTAATGCTGCCGCAATGCTACTGGGGTTTGCGTTGTAATAATCGCAAATAACCGTGTTACGTGCAGTTTGGGTAATTTGCGAACGATTGTTATTGGGAGTGTATTCAGAAATCCCGGTATTGATTTCTTCAGGGTTTAGACCGAAAAAGCAACCCACTGCAATAGCTGCCAAAATATTATCCAGGTTGTAAGCACCGGTAAGGTGTGTTTTTACCTGATGTTTTCGATCGTCTACTTCAACCCGACTTCGTTCCCAGCCAATTTCAAGAAAAGGTGCATCCGTAATAATTTTTCCGGAAACATAATTATCCATCCCCTGCCCATAAAATACGATTTCATTTAATTCTCGAGATCTACTCATCTCCATCAAATCCCGACTATCGTGATTGATAAAACAAGTACCATTGGTTTTAGCCAGAAAATCGTAGAGTTCGCCTTTGCCCTTTTTAACGCCTTCTATACCGCCAAAGCCCTCCAAGTGGGCCTTACCGATATTGGTAATTAGACCGTGGGTAGGTTGAGCAATTTCCGACAAGAACGCTATTTCTTTTTGGTGGTTTGCCCCCATCTCAATGATGGCAAGTTCTACTTCTGGTCCGATGGAAAGAATACTTAGCGGTACCCCAATATGGTTATTTAAATTGCCCTGCGTAGCAAAAGCACAAAAGTGTTGGCTCAGCACCGCATGCAACAATTCTTTGGTGGTGGTTTTACCGTTGCTTCCGGTAATACCGATTACAGGAATGTGTAATTGCTGACGATGGTATCTGGCCAGATCTTGCAATGCCGCTAATCCATCATCAACTAACAAATAGCGAGAATCCTTCACCACTTCCTCTCGATCAACAACCACGTATGCAGCCCCAGCATTTAGCGCTTGCTCTGCAAAGTTATTCCCATCAAAATGCTCACCTTTTAAGGCGAAGAATAAGCATCCATGGCTTATTTTTCGAGTATCTGTACAAATAAGCGAATGCTGAAGATAAATAGCGTAAAGCTGTGCAGTAGAAACCATGATGTGCAAGTATAAGCTTAGCTTAACAATCTAGCAAATAGTAACAATTTGATCGATAATTTTTTCAACCGTAAAAATACTTTAGATTAGCCGTATGAAACGCACCTTTTTACTGTTTACCGCCTTGATTATCACTACCATTAGTGTACAGGCACAACAAATTTTATCGCCCGAAAAATTTTTAGGTTACGCATTGGGCGATCACTTTACTCCACATTACCGCGTGGTTGACTATTTCCGATACGTCAGCACAGTTTCGAAAAACATGAAACTGCAAGAATTTGGAAAAACCAATGAAGGAAGGCCCTTGATGGCTGCTTTTATTGCCAGCAATGAAAACATTAATCGTTTAGAAGAAATTAGAACCAACAATTTGCGTTTGGCTGGTTTACAGAGTGGAACTGCCGATACTAAACAGCCCGTTATTGTTTGGTTGAGTTACAATGTGCATGGTAATGAGCCGGTATCTACCGAAGCTTCTATGCAAACCCTGTACGATTTGGTGAATCCGGAAAATACCCGCACTCAGGCGTGGTTAAAAAATGCAGTGGTAGTTATCGACCCTTGTTTAAACCCGGATGGACGTGAACGTTACGTGAATTTTTACAACCCCATTCATAACCAAACACCAGATCCACTACGTTTTACCCGTGAACACGCAGAGCCTTGGCCGGCCGGCAGAAGTAATCATTATTATTTCGACTTAAACCGCGATTGGGCTTGGCAAACACAAAAAGAAACCCAACAGCGGGTAGCCTTGTATAACCAGTGGTTACCACAGGTACATGTTGATTTCCACGAGCAGGGAATAGATGCACCTTATTATTTTGCTCCTGCTGCAGAGCCATTACATCGTGATATTACGCAATGGCAAAAAGACTTTCAGGTAATGGTGGGCAAAAACAATGCCCGTTATTTTGACGAAAAGGGCTGGATGTATTTTACTAAAGAACGCTTCGATTTATTGTACCCATCCTATGGCGATACTTACCCAACCTACAACGGTTCGGTGGGTATGACCTTTGAGCAGGGTGGTATTAGTGCCGGTTTGGCCGTAATCAATGCCGAAGAAGATACACTTACCTTAAAAAGCAGAGTTGCGCACCATTACACTACCGGTATCTCTACTGTGGAGGTGAGTGCTGCAAACGCCGATCGTTTACTGGAAGAGTTTAAGCAATTCTTTATCAAGAGCAAGAACAACCCTTCTGGTGAGTATAAAACCTATGTAATTAAAGGAGACAATCAGAAAAAATTACAATCATTAGCTACGCTTTTAGACCGCAATGGCATTAGCTACGGTTATGGTGCCGGTAAATCAGCCAGCGGATATAATTATTTCACCGGTAAAACCGAGAAATTCACAATCCAAAGAAACGATATGGTGATTAGCGCTTATCAGCCAAAATCGGTGATGCTGAAAGTACTATTTGAACCTGAGACTTTTGTTTCTGATTCAATTACTTACGACATTACTGCCTGGGCCATGCCGTATGCTTACGGAATCCAGTCGTACGCCAGTACTGAAGTAATCAAACCAGCCTACACTAGTCTGGCTAAAGAGTCAAGCAAAGCCAGCATTGAGCGCCCTGTGGCCTATGTAGCCGAATGGAATTCGTTAGCGGATGTGCGCTTCTTATCCGATTTATTGAAGAAAAAAATCAAAGTGCGTTTCACAGAAACCGCTTTCGAATCGGCAGGTAAAAAATACCTTCCGGGATCTCTAATCATTGCCAGAACCAGCAATGGTAGTTTAGGTGCCCAGTTTGATCAAACTTTATTGCAGCTGGCTCAAGATGCAGGCGTATCCTTAAGTCCGATCGGAAGTGGCTTTGCAGACAAAGGTCCCGATTTGGGCTCCGAGATGGTTCATTACATCAAAAAACCTAAAATCGTTCTACTTTCCGGAGAGAAAACAGCTTCTCAACAAGTTGGACAAATTTGGCATTATTTCGAAAAGCAGATCAATTTCCCAGTTTCATTGGTGAGATTTGAAGATTTGGGCCGTTTCAATTGGAACGATTTCAACGTAATGATCTTGCCAGATGGCGATTACAGCACGCTTGACCTAGATAAATTGCAAAATTGGGTAAGAGCAGGCGGTAAACTAATTGCCATGGAAGGTGCTCTTGATAAATTGGCCGATAGCAAGCAGTTTGACTTGAAGAATAAGGAGCAGGCTAAAGCTGATGCAGATAAAAATCCTTACCAAAAGCTAAAAGTATATGCTACCCGTGAGCGTGATGCCTTGATGGAAAACGTACCTGGTGCCATTTATAAGGTGGATATGGATAACACCCATCCGCTGGGTTTTGGTTACCCTGGATTTTATTACACCTTAAAACTGGATACCAAAATTTACGACTACATGGATAAGGGCTGGAATGTGGGTGTATTTAAGAAGAACAATTACTTAACCGGATTTGCAGGAAGTAAATCGCGTCAAAAACTAAATGATGGAGTGTTGTTTGGCGTTCAGGATATGGGCAGAGGCTCGGTAGTTTATCTGGTTGATAACCCGCTTTTCCGCGGATTCTGGGAAAACGGAAAACTCCTGTTCAGTAATGCCGTATTTATGGTTGGACAATAATTCGCTAGTTCAACAAACACAAAAAGCGCCTGGAATTTCCAAGCGCTTTTTTGTTTTAAAGCCTTCTTACTTAAACTGGTTTGCTTTAAATAGGGAGTCGTTTTTACAGCTTAAACCCTCCGCCTTCATAATCCATTCACCATCCATCTTTTCCCGATTCGCTACATCGGGCAAGCAGTCGTACAGGTTGTAATTATTCAGGTAATTGTTTAATCGGGCGTTGATAATTAAACGTGTATTTTCCGGAACTTTCAAAATCACTTTAACCCGTTGATTGCGCCACAGTGCCCCAGATTTGGTATACGATTCTGGATCAAACTGCAGGATGGAGTCTTTTTGAATAAAGCGGTATTTGATTTCTTTGGCAGAGGCAAGTGCTTTTTGAAATGTTTTACCATTTGCACGGTACTCTAATACCATTTCCGGCTGTTTGCCTTCTCCTTTCTCAATACTCAATTCAAAATTCTCGGGCATGTCGCTATCGTCTCCATTGATAATGATTCTACCCCTAAAACTGTCAGACTTTAATCCATAAGCTAAACTATCCTCACGACTCAAGTATTTTTCATCATTTAAACTCAAATAATAAACCGGGTAGGGATTCAATGGAATGGATTCGGTAAATCGTGCTTCTTCTTTAAACTCGCCACCGGTTTTAAACCCGTAATACAAACCGGTGCTCAAGGCAACCAGCCAGGTAATTAATAAGCCGAATGAAATGTTTCTATTTAAGCTTGGACGATTGAATAGCACCCGAATGGCAAGCAAAATCAATGAAACCAATGGAATTAATACCACCATAAATGCACTAGTGTATAAAATTACTTGGTATTCAGGGTTCACAATTGTGAAGGGAAAGACCTCAAAACCTTCTCCGGTCCAAATCCCCAATAAGGCTAATAAAGCAACAAATAGGGCGAACAAAACGATTATGCCAATACCAATTATAAAAACACCTGCTAGTTTAAGTAGTATTTTACCTGTGCCTTGTAAAAACTTCCCCAGGTGACTAAAAAGCTGTTCTATAAACCGACCCAAACGCTGTAAAAAAGGCTGCACTTCTTGTTGGGCTTTCCCAAAATTATCTTTAACAGCCTGCATCTCTTCGTCGAAACTCTTTTTAAAATTCTGCAGGTTGGGTTTTTCGCCCTTCATGGCCATTTTGTCTGCACGGGTTGTGGCTTTAGGCATAACGATCCACAACAGCAGGTACAGAAATAACCCTGAACCAAAAACCAGGAACGATACTAAAAACAAAACCCTGATCCAGCGTGGTTCCAAATCGAAATAATGACCAATACCGGCACATACACCGCCAATAATTCGATCGTCGGTATCACGAAACAGTTTTCGTTCTGTTCTGCTCCCTGATGCTGATTCAAAAGCAGTTTCATCTGCCAAATCAAAGTCGCTCGGTTTCCCCATTTGTGCGGTTACCTCTTCAACCTCTGCCAATACAATAACTTCTTTCCCGGATGCGGATAGTTTTTCGCTAAACATCTCTGCCAGGCGATTTTCAATATCATTTACAATTTCATAACTATCTGTAGAATTACCGAAGTGTTGTTTCACCTCGTTCATGTACGTAATCAGTACGTCATAAGCATCCTCTTCAATGTGAAATACGATGCCGTTTATGTTTATAATGATGGTCTTATTCATGACTTTGTTTTACTTTTTTGGTTAATGATACTTTACTACCGCTTTTTCTTCCTTCGAGCGATGTTTGCACTGCGAAGGCCAGTTCTTCCCAGGTTTTATCCAACTGTTGGAGCACTTGAAATCCTTCTTGGCTTAACTGATAGTATTTTCTGGGCGGACCAGAGGTAGACTCTACCCAATTGTAACTGAGCAGCCCGTTATTTTTTAAACGCGTTAGAAGCGGGTACAGTGTACCCTCTACCACCAGGAGCCGGGCTGTCTTCAACTCATTGATGATATCTGAGGCATAAATCTCCCCTCGGGAAATTATAGACAGGATACAATATTCCAGTATTCCCTTCCTCATTTGAGTTTGTGTATTCTCGATTATCATAATACAAAGATATATGTATTGTTTGGTAATATGCAATACATAGTAGTATATAAAATTAAGATTATAATTTAAGTACTTATAAATCAATAAATTAATTTTTATAGAGTCGCTTGGGGCATTAATTTTTGAACTATCCTTGAGTTTGGTCTTAAAAAATATACCCGAATCACAATTTGTTATTAATGTTAATAACTATTTATTATAAAACCTTATAAATCAAGCACTTCTGTTTTTATTGTTAAATAAAGCCAAAAATTATTTTGTTGTAACGATTAACATGTGGATATTTATTGTGATAAATAATCAATAAACAACAAAAACTTAATTAAAAATCGTATGAAAAAACTCTTACAAAGTTTATTCGTTTTGCTTTTCGTTGCGATTACTGCAATGGCGCAAGATAGAACTGTAACGGGTACTGTAACCGCCAAAGAAGACGGTTTACCATTGCCAGGGGTTTCCGTAAAAGTAAAAGGAAGCACAGCTGGTACTCAAACTAGTGCCGATGGTAAATTTACCTTGAAGGTGCCTCAGGGTCAATCTGCAATAACCTTTACCTTTATTGGTTATGTGGCAAAAACCGTTAATGTTGGTGCATCTTCAACTGTAAATGTAACCTTAGAGGCAGATACTAAAATGCTTTCTGAGGTAGTAGTAACTTCTTTCGGTATTCAAAGAGATAAAAAATCTTTAGGATACGGTACGTCAACAATTTCTGCTGAAGATTTGAACACGGCTAAAGTAACCAACGTTACCAATGGTTTGACTGCGAAAGTTCCGGGTGTACGTGTTAACGGTTCTGGTGGTGCATTCACCGGTTCTAGCGTAATTATTCGTGGTTTTACCACATTTACCGGAAGTAACCAACCTTTATACGTAGTAGATGGTATTCCAATCGATAACGGTGGTGGTGCAACTCCATTGCAGTCAGGTCCTTCTCGTTCTAACCGTGCCATTGATATCAATGCCGAAGACATCGAGAATTTAACTGTATTAAAGGGAGCTGCCGCAACTGCATTGTACGGCTCGCGTGCTGCTTCTGGTGTAATTTTGATTACTACCAAGAAAGGTGGAACAAAAGACAAAAAATCAATTGAGTTTTCTTCATCTTATAATATTGGAAACGTAAATCGTTTACCAGACTTACAGAACGAGTACTCTCAAGGTACTGGTGGGGTTTACTCTCCTATTGCTCAACAGTCATGGGGGGCAAGAATTGCAGGGCAAACTGTTAATAACTGGTTTAGTACAACTGCTGGTGCCCCTTTTGCTAACTTATATCCATCAACTGAAAAATTACAAGCATTTCCAAATAATGTGAGTGATATTTTCAAAACCGCATATAATCTTCAAAATAATTTAAGCTTTACTGGCGGAACGGATAAATCAAGCTACCGAGTTTCTTATGGTAATGCCTTAGAAACCTATGTGCTGGATAACAACAGATTAGATCGAAACAACCTAACAGTAAATGCGAATACACAGGTTACTAAGAAATTGCTGGTTGGTACATCTTTTACCTACAGTAATACGGGCTCTATTCGTACACAACAGGGTAATCAATTGTCAAACCCATTGTTTCGTGCTTACTTTACGCCCCGTACATATAACTTAACTGGAGTTCCGTTTGAAACACCTGCTGGTGCCCAGGTTTGGTTTAATGGTGAAGATCACCCTTACTGGTCAATAAAATACAATAAATACAAAGATGCTGTTAATCGTTTGATCGGGAACATCAACTTCAAATACGATGTGAACGACTGGATTACTGCCGACTTGAGAGTAGGTACCGATTATTACAACCTTAAATCTACCGGCTTTGATGAGGTTGGAAATCGAGGGGGTGGTAATGCGGGCTCAAACTCTCGTGGAGTTGGAGGTATAGTTGAGAATCAGAGCAATGTTCGCAATTTCAACTCCTATTTTACTGTAACAGGTAACCGTAAAGTTGGTGATTTTAGTATAACTTCTACACTTGGTAATGAAATCATTGAAAACACCAGTAATTTCTCAAATTTAACTGGATTTTCATTGGTTGTACCAGGTTTCATGCAAATGAAAAATGCATTGACTTATGTGCCTTCTTATGGTAGTTCTAAGTCGCGGTTAGTGGGTGTGTTTGGAGATTTCATTTTAGACTATAAAAACTTCCTTACACTGAACGCCAAGGCTCGTAACGACTGGTCATCAACATTGTCTAAAGCCAACCGCTCAATCTTTTATCCTGCCGTAGCTGCGAGTTTTGTTGCTACCGAAGCCTTTCCTGAATTGAAAGCTGGAGGAAATATCGATTTGATTAAAATCAGAGCTAATTGGGGTGAAGTAGGTAAGGGTGCAGGTGCTTACAATACTGATACTTATTTTGGTTCGGCTGGTGCTTCTGATGGTTTCGGCCCATCAATTACTTTCCCTTTTAACGGATTGGCGGGCTTTAGCTTTAGTAACTCTGCTGGTAATCCTGATATTCTACCAGAATTTACCCAGGAGTATGAATTTGGTGCAGAAATGGCGTTCTTTAAAAACCGTTTAACTTTAGATGCTTCTTACTACGAAAGAAAAACGCGTAATGTAATTCTATCGGTACCAGTATCAGCCACATCAGGAATTACTTCCGCGTTGAAAAATGCAGGTAAATTAAGCACCAAAGGTTTCGAATTCTTGTTGGGTGCCACTCCAATTAAAACGAAAAACGGTTCGTACTCATTAAGTGTAAACTTCACCCAATTCAAATCAATAGTAGAAAGCCTTGCTCCAGGTGTAAGTGTGATTACCCTTGGTGGATTCGTTGATCCCAACGTACGATTAGTTGCCGGTAATGAATACGGCCAGCTTTATGGTCTAGGTTATCAGCGCAATGCTGCTGGAGAAATTATTGTTCAGGCAAGCGGTGCTAACATGGGATTACCTTTGGCTACTGCCAATTTAGAGAAAATTGGTAATCCAAATCCAGATTGGACCATGGGTATTAGCAACGATATCACCTACAAAAACTTCGCTTTTAGTTTCCTATTGGATATCCGAAAAGGTGGTGATCAATACTCCAGAAATATTGCAGATATTCAAAGAAATGGTGTGGGTATAGAAACAGCCAAAGTAAATCGTTTCAATCCGGACGGCACATTAGCCAAAAACTTCACCTTTGGTGGTGTATTTCCGAACGGAACTCCGGCATTGGTTTACCTTACAGCTGAACAGTACTACGGTAACAATGGTAAACACGTTGCTGGTGTAGGCTATCTTTACGATACTTCATGGTTCCGCGTAAGAGAAGCAAGTATTACATATACTTTACCTAAAAAAGTTTTGGATAAAACGCCGTTTGGCAAATTAGAAATCGGTCTGTTTGGTAGAAACCTATATTTGCACGCACCAAACTATCCGCACTTTGATCCAGAGCAAAACGCTTTGGGTATTTCAAATGCACAAGGTCTAGAGTACAACTCTTTACCAAATACCAGAACTTTTGGTGCTAACTTACGTGTAACCTTTTAACTTTAAGAATTTAGAACATGAAAACGTTAAAAAATAAAATTATTGTAGCTCTTACCGGGGTGATGCTGCTAAGCACCACCTCTTGTGAGAAGTTTTATGATATCAACCAGGATCCAGACTTTATCTTGGATGCTCCTTTGCCCCAGCTGTTAACATCAGCAACGGTAAACATTGGATTTACTGCAGGCAGTGATTTGTCACGCTATACTGCTTTATTAACCCAACAATTGTCAGGTATGTCTACCGGAGCAACTAATCAAACTCAAAATTATGAGAGATATCAGATTTCCGGACAAGATGCAAACAACGTTTGGAGTAGTATTTACGCAGGTATTTTGAACGATTTGGAATTAATTATAAGCAAATCTAACAATACCAATAGCCCTCATTATGCTGGCGTTGCTAAATTATTGAAAGCATATACCTATCAGATTGCTGTAGACACCTGGGGTAACATTCCCTATTCCGAAACCCAGAAGTTAACTAACAATCTAACGCCTAAATACGATTCTGCAGAATCTATTTATACGGCTTTACTTGCTTTAATTGATGAGGCAATAGTTAACCTTAATGCAAGTAGTTCAACACTTTCACCAGGTACAAATTCAACCATTTATCCATCAGCATACACTACTTCTAAAGCAAACTGGATAAAGTTTGCCAATACGTTGAAGCTTCGTATTTATCTTCACTATTCAGAGAAAAACCCTCAATTTGCTACAGAGAAGATGAATGCATTGATTGGTAGTTCGGGAGTATCTTTCTTTTCTTCTAACACCGATAATTTTCAAATGTCATTCCTTGCTTCGGCCGGTGCAAAAAACCCGATCGATCAGTTTGAAACAGCAAGACCAGATTACTTAGCTGCGCATAAAACCATGGTAGATATGATGAATACTAAGGCTGATCCACGCAGATCTGCATACTTTACTGCAGTTTCTGGAAACTATATTGGAACCGTAAGTGGCGGTCCCAATACCCCAGCAGCCTTTTCAAAAATTGGTACCTATCTAAGAGGAACCGCTGGTGAGGCACCGATAAGAATGTTAACTTTTGCTGAATACAATTTTATTCGTGCCGAAGCTGCACTTCGCCTTGGGGTTACTGGTGATGCTCAAACATTCTTCCAAGCAGGTATTACAGCCTCAATGCAAGATGCAGGAGTTTCTGCGGCTAATATCGCAACCTATCTTGCTGCAAATGGTACCTTGACTGGTACAACCGATCAAAAGCTAAAACAAATTATTGAAGAAAAATTTGTTGCTAGTATTGGTATGGTTGTTGAACCTTGGACCGATTGGAGAAGAACCGGATATCCTGCCATTTCTCTTCCTTCGAATGCAGTAGTAAATTATGTACCACGTTCACTCTACTACCCTCAATCAGAAATTGACTTTAATCCTAACTGTACACAGAAGTCTGGATTAAATGTTCGTATCTTCTGGGATACCAAACAATAGGTAAATCCTACTACTAATTTTAAAGGCCGCTGAACATCAGCGGCCTTTTTTTGTTAGTATTAAGTCCGATTCTTTAAAACTTTTAATCTTAAATTAAAAATAATTAGTTACAACAAATAATTTTTTCTTATAGAGTTCCAAAAATAATTTTTTGGTTTAAAAATAATTTAATATTAACTTAGTATTAAATTATGCTAATAAATATATAATCTATGAAAAAATTATTACGTTTCAGTTTATGTTTACTTGTGCTCCTTAGCTTAAAAGGATATGCACAAGACAGAACGGTTACCGGTAAAGTTACAGCCGCAGAAGACAAACTTCCCATACCCGGTGTAACCGTAAAGGTGATAGGTAGTACCCAAGCTGCCCAAACCAATGCCGATGGAATGTTTAGTATCAAAGTTCCGTCCGGATTTTCTCAACTCGAATTTTCTTTCCTGGGCTATGCTACGCAAAAGCTCACTATTGGAGAAGGACCGATGAATGTGGTGTTGAAGCAAGATACCAAGCAGTTGGGGGAGGTGGTGGTCTCAGCATTAGGTATTGAAAGACAAAAAAGAGAAGTTGGCTATGCTGCCGCAACACTTTCAAATGATGTTGTAAATAGGGCCAATGCTGTAAATGTAGCTAATGGATTGCAGGGTAAAGTTTCAGGCTTGAATGTTACTAGTGTAAATAATGGTGTTTTTGAGAATGTTAGAATCACATTACGGGGCATTCGTTCTCTGACTGGAAATAATAATCCACTGCTAGTATTAGATGGTATTCCAACCGATATAAATTATTTGTCTTCATTAAATCCAAATGACCTTGAAAATGTTACAATTTTGAAGGGCGCTTCCGCTGCTGCGTTATATGGACCCGATGCCCGCAATGGTGTAATACTTGTGACAACTAAAAAAGGTACGAAGGAAGACGGGCCCGTAATTTCTTTCAGTAATTCAACTCAATTTCAAAATATCTCATTCTTCCCCAAGTTTCAGGAGAAATTTGGCAGCGGAGGGGGAGGAGAATACGTTCCTTATGAAAATTGGTCTTGGGGGCCAGCTTTTGATGGCTCCGAAGTCCTAATAGGCGATCCTTTAGAAGATGGGAGTGAGCATAAAGTACCTTATAGTCCTACCAATTCACGTAAAAATTTCTTTAATACGGGCTCTACAATACAAAATGATTTATCTTTTTCGGCTAAGGATTTTTTCTTGAGCTTACAAGACGCCAATATTAATGGTATTGTACCCGATGATAAGAATAGAAGAACTGGTATAAGGTTAAATACCTCCAAAGAGTATGGCAAATTAAAAACGAGCTTAAACACAAACTATATCCAGCAGAACTATGATATATTCGATGATTTATCGATGGCCAATTGGAATGCTGATAATAATGTGGGGTTGAACCAAGGCCTTATGAATCTAATTTTTAATACTCCCGCACAAATCCCACTTACTGATTATAAAGACTTTATTAATAATCCATTTGCGCAATACAATAATTACTTCAACCACTATGGATTGAACCCATATTTTGCACTAGACAATTGGAGAAAGAAAGGAACTAGGGAAGATCTTTTAACCAGTATTGATTTGAATTTCAAAATGACAGATTGGTTAGCGTTAAACTATAGAGCGGGTTTAACTAATCTAACAACTACCGAAAGGCGCACATCCAAGGGAGAGGTGCCAAATCCATTTGGATTAAAAAGGGGAGCTGATTTAATTCCCGGAACCGTGGAAGAACGATCATTGAAAAGCTCACGGATTTCATCCGAGTTTTTTGCCAATATTAATCAGCAACTTACACAAAATCTCAAGTTAACCAGTGTTTTAGGAACTTATGTTCGTCAAACAACTACTCGTGATACACGGGTTGGAGTAAGCAGTTTAGTTGTACCAGAGCTATATGATTTAGCTAACCGGGTGGGACAATTAACAGGATCTTCGCCATTTTCTCAAACTCGACTTTTTTCTGTTTATGCAAGTGCAGGGTTAAATTATCGTGGTTGGGCAAATATTGAACTAACTGGTAGAAATGATCAAACATCCGTATTATCACTAGACAACAATTCTTTCTTTTATCCGGGGGTAAGTGGGTCAATCGTTTTAACCGATGCAATAGGCCCATTGAAGAACAAAAATTGGCTATCCTATTTGAAGCTAAGGGGAGCCTGGAATAAAACTGGAAATGCTGAAATCGACCCCTATCAGTTAGCAGCTACCTTTTCTCAAACCAATGGATTCCCATATGGAACATTACCGGGCTATTCGGCTAATAACGCTACATATGATCCAGATCTGGAGCCGGAGTTTATTGAGAGTATAGAATTCGGATTGGAATCTTCATTTATAAATGACAGAATAAGTTTAGAAGGAACTTTTTTCAATCAAAAAAATGACAATCAAATAATTCCTATTAATATTTCTGCTGCCACAGGTTACACTAGTTCTTATATCAATGCGGCATCATTTGAAAATAAAGGGTTTGAACTGGATTTAAAATTAACCCCTTTATTTAAATTCAAAGGAATTAGCGTTGATTTAAAAACTAATGCTACCTATAACGATAGCAAAATCAGTAGTATCTATTCTAGTTTGGATGAACTCGCCATTGGAGGATATACCTATGCTTCAAACTATGCAATAAATGGTTATCCCGCATTTGTTATAAAAGCAACGGATTACGAAAGAGATCCAGAGGGGCATGTAATTGTTGACGCAATAACAGGTCAACCTAAGCAAAATCCTAACCTTACTACTTTTGGCCGAACTTTACCAACTTGGATTTTAGGTATAAACCCATCTATTTCTTGGAAAGGATTAACTTTTTCAGCTTTAATGGAATACAAAGGTGGGCATTATGCATACCACGATATAGGTAATGCTATGGCTTGGACTGGAGTTTCTGCAGCAACTGCCGTAAATAATAGAGAAAAATTTGTTTTTCCGAACTCAGTGATTGATAACGGCAATGGAACATATACCCCTAATACCAATGTAACAATCAACGGTGTAGAAAACTTTTATACTGGTGTTTACCGAAGTGTTGCCTCAAACTTTATTACAAGCGCAGCCGCATGGAGGTTAAGGGAGGTTTCAATAAACTATGACTTACCAGCATCACTCTTTTCTAATCAAAAAACAATTAAAAAGGCAAGTATATCGTTGACCGGTCGAAATTTAGCATTGTGGTTGCCTAAAACAAATGAATACACCGACCCCGATTTTAATTTCACAGCAAACGGTAATACATCTGGTATTAGTAATTCAACCATCAATCCCCCAACCCGAATTTACGGCTTGAGCCTAAACCTAACTTTTTAACGAACGCTAACACTTAAATTATTTTAAGATGAAAAATCTGATATATTCAACTCTTGCTGTAATTCTGTTGATTACCGCAGGCTGTAAGAAGGATTTCTTTGATATTAATGAAAATCCTAATCTACCTACCGATAAATCCATCTCCCCGGATTTGTTACTTCCCATTGTTTTACACAAAACAGCAGCAAGAATGGCTACAAATTATGATTATGCCGCTCATTGGATGGGGTATTGGTCTCGTTCCGGTTCGTACGGTCCAAACAATGAGCAGGAATCCTACAATATTACTACGGGTTATCAAGAAGTACAATGGACAAATTGGTACGACATCCTCTTTGATGTACATACTATGGAGAAAAAAGCAGAGACTTCAAACCAGCAATTTTACGTTGGTGCAGCAAAAGTGATAAAATCCATCGGTTTTATGTATTTAGTAGATCAGTATAACAATGTACCCTACTCTAAAGCTTTTGATGTAATAGGTAATGTTCAACCCGAATATGACAAGGGCCAAGATATTTATAATGACCTATTAGTACAATTAGAAGATGCCGCTCAAATATTTAAAACGCTTGATACTAAGACAGATTTAACGATTACCAAATCAGACATAATGTTTAAAGGCGACTTGGTTAAATGGCGTAAATTGATAAACACTCAAAGGTTGAAGTTACTCTTGAGACAATCTCAGTTATTCGGAGCCACTGTCCCAACTGCAGAAATTGCGAAAATAACTACAGATGGTAGTGGATTCTTATCTTCAGCAGAAACCGCCGCTGTTCAACCAGGTTATGCTGCGATAAAAAATCAGCAAAACCCATTTTGGGATGCTTATAAGACCAATGAATTAGATGCCATTACTGATAAGTATAACAGGGCAAATAATTATGTACTTAATACATTAAGAGAAAATGGAGATATACGCTACAAATATTATTTCAGCGAAGCGGTTAATCCGCTAGCACCGGTTGGAGATGCTACGAAATATTATGGCTATAACTTTGGTGAAATCATTCCCAACTCGGCTCCTAAAGAAAGTAATTCTTCTGCCGTTTCAGGTCCTGGTTTAGCAAAATCAAGAACCCAAGACCAGTGGTTATTTACTAGCGTTGAAAGTTTATTTCTACAAGCTGAAGCTATTGAAAGAGGTTGGATTCCCGGTAATGCAGAAATAGCATATAAAAATGCTGTTCAAGAATCTTTTTTATGGTTAGGTGTTACTCAAGATTCACCTACAGCAGCAGATGATTATTTAAATCAAGGTAGCGCTTTTGTCGATTATACTTTGGCAACCAATAAGATTAACCTGATTATAATGCAAAAGTATTTATCATTAGTGGGTATTAATAATTTTGAAGCCTGGGTTGATTACCGGAGATTGGGCATACCCCTAGATCTCCCTCTTTCACTATCACCCGCCAAAGGCACCAACGTTATTCCTCTAAGATTACGATATCCACAAAACGAATACAACTATAATGCCGCTAACGTATTAGCTCAAGGAGATATCAACCCCCAAACATCTAAAATATTTTGGGATAATTAATTAAAAACCTACTTATATGAAAATATTTAATAAAGTACTAGTCGCAGTAATCTTATTTACAGGGCTAACATCATGTCTCAAGGATGAGATGATTTCCAATCAAAAATATGGCATTATCAATGCAAATGCCTATAAAATAATTGAAATGACAGCTCCGCTTACTGACTTACGTAATGTTGCAGTTGACATAAAAACAGATCCTCAGACTGTCGATTTTGCTACAGTACATTTAGCCGCTGAGAGCCCTGCAACAGAAGATATTAAAGTCACATTAAGTGTTGCTAACAGTCAGCAAATTATTGATAAATACAATAGTGCAGATGCTGATAATGATGGCGAACTTGATCATACTCCTCTTGTGCTATTGCCTCCCGACCAATACACTTTTCCGAATGGACTAGATGTAACTATTCCAAAGGGAAGTAAAGATGCTAAACTTAAGCTAACTGTCAATAATTCAAGTTTATTAGACCCATCAACAGTATATGGTATCGTAGTTGAAATTAATAGTATTGATAAAGCCGGTTATACTATTAGCGGGAACTTTAAGTACGAAATAATCAGTTTTGCAGTTAAAAACCAATACGATGGAATATATGATTTTAAGGGATATATCTTAAGAAATTCAGTTAATGGACCCGATCCCGCTTTAAGTGGAAATTTTAAAGATGAAGAGGCTACATTAACTACATTGAATGTTAATGCGGTTCAGTTCAAACAAATATGGGCTAATTCAGGACCGGTTGGGGGTATAGACGGGCTAACGTTGACCGTTGATCCTGCAACCAATGCGGTTACGTGCAGTAGTTCAGCGAATGCAACTTTAATGAACGATCCAAATTATAATAACCACTATGATCCGGCTACCAAAACTTTTTATGTTTCGTTTAAATGGGGCACTTTCCCAAATAATCGAGCAGCAACAGATACTCTCACGTTTAATCGCCCTAGATAACAGCTTACTACCCCCAAACCCCTCAACTAGAGGGGTTTTTTATTTCCCATCCACACTATATTTTCCGGGCCCAACAAAAATTAAACCCAGGAAAACAATACCCGCTTCAATAGCATGAGAAGCACCCTGAATACCATCACCCGCTTTTAAATGATGCAGCGCAGCAATCAGCATGGTAAAGGCCAACAATACACTTACCGGGCGGAAAGCAAGTCCCAAAACCAATAAAAAACCACCAAAAGTTTCTGTAATAGCTGCCATAAAGCCCCAAAAAACCGGGTAGAAGTCTACGCCAATGTGTTTCATAGATCCGCCAATCCCCGTCCACATGGCAGGGCCACCCAGCAATTTAGGATAGCCATAAACCATGAACAAGGCGCCGATACCCACACGCATCAGCAACAAACCGAAATCTTTGTACTTACTTAAGTTTGATAATAAAGCCATATTAGTTGATATAAGTTAGTTTTACTTGAAAATCTTGAACAGTTAACGCCACTTCCTTACCCAAAATCAAAGCCCGATTGTCTGAAATATGCCCAGCCGGGAAATCGAAACAAATAGGATACCCATACCCTTCGCACAGTTCCAATACAATATCCCGTACACTTTGGCCAAATGGCGGATCATAGTCTTTCAATTCCGTAAATCCACCAATAATCAAGCCCTTTAAATCCGCAAGTTTTCCCGAACGTTTCAAATGCCAAAACATGCGGTCAATAGAGTAAATGTACTCACCCACATCTTCCAGAAATAAAATTTTATTTCGGTAATCCGGATCAGAAGGCGAACCCGTAAGGTTACAAAGCAAAGCCAAATTACCTCCAATAAGTTCTGCTTGGGCTTTCCCATTTTTCCCCAAACTGGAGCTTTCGTAAACATAACTCAACTCTTCACCAAACAAGGCTTTTCGCAAGGTCTCCAAACTCGGTTTAGTACCATCGGGTATGGTCAATGGCATCTGCCCGTGTATCGAACACAAATTCAATTGGCCTTGCAAATGCGCATGCAATACGGTGATATCGCTAAACCCAACAACCCATTTCGGATGCCTTTTCAGACCCGAAAAATCCAAGCGATCAATAATCCGAATAGTGCCATAACCCCCTCGGGCAGCAAAAACAGCCCTAATTTCCGGATCATCCAAAAACCTTTGCAAATCAGCCGCCCTCAGCTCATCCGTGCCTGCAAACTGATGGTGGGCAGCATGAACCGTTTCGCCTAAAACAACACGTAAACCCCAGCTTTCCAATAAACGGATAGCATCCTCAATCCCGTTTGGTAATTTCTTAGCCGGACAAGTAATGGCTACTTTATCGCCTTTTTTAAGATATGGGGGAAGGATCATTATTTTGAATTATCTTTGCAAATTACAAAAACAAGCAAACAGTATAGCCCTCAACGTGGACAAATTTAAAAGATATACCATTACCGCAGCCCTGCCCTATGCCAATGGCCCAAAACACATCGGACATTTAGCGGGTGCTTATATTCCTGCCGATTTATATGTGCGTTATTTACGCCTGTCGGGCAAGGATGTGGTATTCGTTTGTGGATCTGATGAGCATGGAACAGCCATCCCCAATCAGGCCATGAAAGAGGGAACCACCCCTCAGGCTATAATCGATAAATACCACCAACTCAATAAAGAGAGCTTCCAGAAGCTAGACATATCCTTCGACATCTACCACCGTACCAGCGAGCCCATTCATCACCAAACCGCTCAAGATTTTTTCAGGGTATTAGATCAGAAAAAGGTATTTACCATCGAAACTTCTGAACAATACTACGATGCCGATGCGCAAACTTTCCTGGCCGATCGTTACATTGTCGGAACCTGTCCGAAATGTAGTTTCGAAGGTGCCTATGGCGATCAGTGTGAAAAGTGCGGTACTGCCTTAAGCCCCAACGAACTCATAAATCCAAAATCTACCCTAACGGGAAATAAGCCTATACTCAAAGAAACCAAACACTGGTACCTGCCTATGGATAGGTACGAAGACTGGTTAAAAGAATGGATTTTAAAAGGCCACCAACACGATTGGCGTGCCAATGTATACGGACAATGCAAAAGCTGGATCGATGGCGGCTTGGCAGCACGAGCCATTACCCGAGATTTAGACTGGGGTATTGATGTGCCCGCCGAAGGTGCCGAAGGCAAAAAACTATACGTATGGTTTGACGCCCCAATAGGCTACATTTCAGCTACCAAGCAATGGGCCTTAGATCAGGGTAAAGACTGGGAATTGTACTGGAAAGATCAGGATACCAAACTGGTCCATTTCATTGGTAAAGACAATATCGTTTTCCATTGCATCATTTTCCCGATTATGTTGCATGCACATGGCGACTATATTTTACCCGAAAACGTGCCCGCCAACGAATTCATGAATCTAGAAGGCGATAAAATGTCGACCTCAAGAGGCTGGAGCATAGAAATGCACGAATACCTCGAAGATTTTCCAGATAAAGTAGACGAGTTGCGTTATTACTTAACCGCCATTGCCCCCGAAACAGCCGACAGCGAGTTTACCTGGAAAGATTACCAAGCCCGTGTAAACAACGAACTCGTAGCCATACTCGGAAACTTCGTGAACCGCGTAATGGTGCTCATGCACAAGTATTTTGAGGGTAAAGTCACAGGTGCATCAACCGGAATCAAAGACCCGACTCTGAACAAAGAAATCAGTACGGCTTACAACGAGCTGGGCGCAAGTTTCGAGAACTACAAATTCCGACAAGCACAGCAAAACATGATGGAAGTAGCTCGACTTGGAAATCGGTATTTAACAGAACAAGAGCCCTGGAAAACCTTTAAAGATGATCCCGAGGCAACCCGAGAAGTTTTGCACGAATGTCTGTACATCATTGGTCATTTGGCAACCCTAATGCAGCCATTCTTGCCCGGAACAGCTCAAAAGCTTTTCCGCATGTTGAACCTCAAATCAGCGTATCGTTTTGATGAAGCCTTTGTTTTTGACGACGGACATATCCTGCAGCAGCCGGAATTGCTTTTCCAGAAAATCGAAGACGAAACCATCGAGCAACAAATCCAGAAACTAAACGCTAAAAAAGCCATTATGGAAACTCCCGCAACCACTCCCGAACTCAATCCTGCGAAAGCAGCCATCAACTACGATCAGTTCTCTGCCATGGATATCCGGGTGGGCACAATCCTAGCTGCCGAAAAAGTAGAGAAAACACAAAAACTACTCAAATTAACTATCGATACCGGGCTGGATCAAAGAACCGTAGTTTCAGGTATTGCAGAACATTATGCCCCCGAAGCCATCATTGGTCAGCAGGTAAGCATTTTGGTAAATCTAGAACCAAGAGAAATCAAAGGCATATTGTCTCAAGGCATGATTTTAATGGCCGAAAACGCCGAAGGAAAATTGAGCTTTGTAAGTCCAATTGCAGCCATGAATAACGGTAGCACCGTCAGGTAAACCATTACTTTGGTCTCATAGTTCAACGGATAGAATAGAAGTTTCCTAAACTTTAGATGTGGGTTCGATTCCCGCTGAGACCACAATTCTTAAATTCATATTTTACGTAAATCCATTAATTATAAATCATTATTTGTTTTTGATTAACGAATAAACCTCGATACATTAAATAATCCATTATTATTTTTTCTTCAATTTAATCTCTTACCATAATTATCCAAATCACACAAATTAGTTTGATTAGTAATGGGATTGGTTTAGTCACCGCTTAAAAAATATTTATTTTTTTATTACTAAAAATTATAAATTCATATATTGGCATGTTATAAATAATAAAACTAAACCTACAAACCAATTATTTAATGTTTAACTAAAAAAAATGAACATGAAGAAAAATTTACTTCTAGGAATCATGCTCTTTTTGACAACTGCTTTTGCATTTGCTCAAAAACGCGTGGTAACCGGTACAGTAATTTCTGGAGACGACAAAAAGCCCTTGGCGGGTGTTAGTGTTCGTGTGAAAGGAACTGCAACCGGTGTGTCTACAAATGTAGATGGAAGGTATTCAATTGAAATACCTGAAAATGCAGCCGCATTAACCTTCACTTATATCGGCTTCAAAAACCAGGAAACTACTATTGCAAAGCGTAATACCATTGATGTTACCTTGATCCCAGATGTTCAGGCGCTGTCTGAATTTGTAGTAACCTCTTTTAATAACCAATCTAAAAGAGAGATTACGGGAGCGATCGCTTCAGTTAAAGGTACTGTATTCCAAGACCTTCCTATGCAGTCTTTTGACAGAGCCATGCAAGGTCGTGTAGCTGGTGTGCAAGTTACATCAACCAGTGGTCAGCCAGGCGGTAACTTAACAGTACGTGTACGTGGTGTTGGATCTATTAATGCCGGAAACGATCCTCTTTATATCGTTGATGGTGTTCAAGTGGCCAGTGGCGGTTTGTCTGGTCAGGCTTCCCAAAATGCGCTTGGTTCAATTAACCCTAATGACATCGAGTCTATTGAAGTATTAAAAGATGCAGCAGCAGCTGCTATCTATGGTGCACAAGCAGCAAACGGTGTTGTGTTAATTACCACCAAAAAAGGTTCTAAAGGCAAATCAAAACTCCGTGTATCTGTACAAGAAGGGGTAGTAAATGCAATCAATTTATACGATGTAATGGATTCCAAAGAATTGGCAACCATTAAGCAGGCAGCTTTTGTAAATGCTGGTTTGCCTGTTGCAAATGCTATTGCTACTTACGGAAACCCTGCAGATCCAAACTTATTGAATACGGATTGGGTAGATGCACTTTACAGAACCGGAAGACTGAGCATGTATGATGTGTCTCTTTCTGGAGGGGATGAAAAAACTACATTTTTCACTTCTTTCTCTCACAACAAACAAGATGGTCAGATCATCATGTCTGATTATGCCAGAACTACCGGACGTTTGAATGTTACACACAATCCCAATAAAAAATTAACAGTTACAACAAATCTATCTTTGTCTTACCAAAATTCTTTTGGTTCAATTGATAGAGGTAACTTTGTTAATAGCCCGTTTGTTGCAGGTTTTGAAGCAAGACGTAATGTGCCAATCTACAATGCTGATGGCTCTTTTGCCGCTTATCCTTCAAATCACTTGTTTGGATACAATATCGTACAAGGGGTTAATCAAGAGTTAAGAATAGGTAAAACGGTACAAACCGTTTCCAACTTGCAGTTAAATTACAAGTTTACCCCTTGGTTAAGCTTAAACTCTTACGCAGGTATTGACTTCTCAGATAACAAAGACGAGAACAGCAGACCTTCAACCATACCTGCATTTTCATCATATGGCGGAGCTGCTACCTACACAGACAGAAGAAACACCAACTACAACACGAACCACAACTTCAATGTTAACAAAACCTTTGGTTCACATACCATCAATGGTATTCTTGGGGTGGAGTATAAAGGTGCAGAATCTGAGGCTCAAACTGCAACGGGTCGCGGATTTGCAAACCCAACTTTGCGTTATTTGAACAACGCAGCTACACCATTCTCTGTAGGCGGTTCATTTACCGAATTCAAACGTGCGGGTATATTTAGTCAGGCAAAATACGAGTACTCTGACAAGTATACTGCTGAAGTTACGTTCAGACGTGACGGCCACTCTAGATTCGGGGAGAAAAAGAGATGGGGTAACTTTGGTGCAGCTTCATTAGGTTGGAGAATTTCTTCTGAATCGTTCATGAAGAATTTGACCTGGTTAGACAACTTAAGATTGAGAGCTTCATACGGTGTAACCGGTAACTCTGATATCGACAACTTTGCTTCTCGTAACTTAGTAGGAAGTAGTGGTCAGTATTTAGGTGGAGGTGGTTTATCATTCTCTCAATTGGGTAACGATTTGTTAACTTGGGAAGAAGCAGAAACCTTCAACTTTGGTTTAGACTGGTCAGTATTTAACGGTCGCTTAACAGGTACCGTTGATGCTTGGAGAAAAAATTCTAAATCATTATTGTTTGGTACTCCACTTGTAATCGACTCAGGCTTTGGATCAATCACTCGTAACACAGGTTTAGTTAGAAACCAAGGTATCGACTTTGATTTTCAAAGTGTTAACGTGTTAGCAGGTAAATTTAAGTGGACTACCAATTTCAACATCTCTTTCTTAAATAACGAGTTAATGGAATTGTACGATGGTTTACAACGTATTGGAAATACCTTAATTGTTGGTAAACCAATTTCCTTCTTCTACTCGCAAGAGTTTTTGGGTGTGAATCCGGCAAACGGCAGAAATATGTATGCCGATGCAAACGGCAATTATACCTATATCGTTGCTGATGCTGGTTTGAGATACATTGGTAAAACAATTCCAACTAGCTTCGGTGGTTTTGCCAATAACTTTACTTACGGACCAGTATCATTAGATGTTTTCTTCCAGTATCAATTCGGAAATCTTGCATTCAATCAAGATTTGTACAACTTAGCGATGTCAGGAGCTACTCCTGGTAACCAATTAAGATCACAACTTGACTATTGGAAACAACCGGGTGATATCACCAATACCGCTCGTCCTTATGAAGGTGGTCAAGAGCCTGGAACTTCATCACTGCAAACAGGTTCAACGCGTTTAATTAGTGACGGTTCATATATCCGATTAAAGCAAGTTACTTTGAATTATACCTTACCACAAACCTTGATGAAAAAGTTCGGTATGACTCAGGGAAGTTTCTTTGTTCAGGGCTTGAATTTGTTAACATTCACCAAGTATAATGGTATTGATCCTGAGGCTAATTCATTAGGTTCAACTTACGGTTCATATCCAAATGCACGTCAAGTTGCTCTTGGTTTAAATCTCACCTTTTAATTGATTATAAGAGTATGAAAAATTTATTTAAAATAGTTCTATTATTTGGTGGTATCACGGTCTTGTCTGCTTGTTCAGATGATCTTCTTGATACACAACCAAGACAGAGTTTGACCCCAGAGGTTGCACTCGCTGATGTGCCCGGATATCAGGCACTGCTTAACTCGGCTTATGGCAAGCTAAGAAACTTTAGCTACTACGGACAGCAAATGATTATTGCTCCAGACGTAATGGCCGACAACCTTCGAATTATTGCCAATACAGGGCGCTATATTGGTCAAGAATCCAATGCAGACCGTGCTCACATTGGCCTTTGGTATACTGCTTTCTGGACTGGTATCAACGAGGTTAACGTAATTATCGCGGGAGTAGATGCAGCTGCGGGTGCCGACGCCGATAAGGCTCAAATTAAAGCACAAGCTTTATTCTTAAGAGCGTTGTTTTACCATGATTTAGCTAAGGTTTATGGTTATGAGCCTGGCAAAGAAGTAGGCGGCTGGAACAAAGCGGTTATTTTAAGAACCACCCCAACCTTAGGGTTTAGTGATGCCGATTTCAGAGAACGTGCTACCAATGCTGAAGTGTATACACAAATCGAGAAAGACTTGCAAGCAGCTATTGCAATATTGCCTGTTGGTTCTATCGGATCTTCTGGTATTTATAAAGCAACCAAGGGTGCTGCACAGGCCTTACTAGCACGCGTTTATTTGTATGCAGGCAGAAATAGCGATGCAGCAACTATGGCAACCAACGCGATGACTAGCTTCGGTCTAACGGATACCGGTACCGGCTTATTAACTACTACCAATTACATTACAGCGTTCTCTACAGCACCAAACCCAGAGTCTTTATTCGAATTGGAACAAAGATCAGTGGATTGGTCATCAGTAGATGGTGTAAACAACTCAGTTTCTAGTTTGGTTTCAAATGTTGGTACTTCAGCTCAGTTTATTTTGACTGCCACCGACGATTTGATTTCTAAATACGAAAGTGGAGATGTTAGAAGAACAGCTTGGGTTACTACTACCCGTACAGGTGCATCTGGTAATGTGTATAATAATGAGAAATGGAAAGGACACAAGGGAGACTTCTTGCAAAATATCGCTATCCTAAGAGGTTCAGAGCTTTATTTAATTAGAGCTGAAGCGAGATACAAGCTGGCTAACGAGGCCGGTGCTATCGCTGATTTGAATGCACTTAGAAGCAAGAGAGGTTTAGCCAATTTGAGTTCAACCTTAACCGGTACTGATCTTTTCAATAAGATTATGGACGAGAGACGTGTAGAATTCGCTTTAGAGGGCCACAGATGGTTCGACTTGAAGAGAAACGGCATGACCATTACTAAAGGTGCCGGATTTACAGCCGTTCCTTATACCGATTACAGAATTCTCGCCCCAATTCCTCAAGCAGAATTACAGCTGAACTCTAAATTGGTAAATAATCCAAACTATAAATAATAACATCTTAGATCGTATAGAAATGAAAAAATTATATAAATTAATGGCGATCATTATAGCTTCTGTAGCTATAACAGCCTGCTTTAAGGATCCGGGAACTGATATTCTTTGGAATGGTCTTGAGGTGGAGTTCCATAGTGCAAATTTGCCTGATGGTTTAAACCCTACTTTTACCAGAACCAGTGATACGCAAGAAGACACTTACGAGGTCCAAATTAATCTTGTTGGAAAACCACAGCCTTTTCCAGTTACTGTCAATTTCGATGCTGATGCTTCGTCTACAGCTGTATCGGGTACACATTATTTAATGCCTACCAAATCGGTAACAATTTTACCTGGCGAAAATGTTGTTAAATTCCCAATTAAAGTGTTAACAGGGAAAATTGCTACAACAGCTAAACCAGATTTGGTTTTAAAAATTACTTCGGTAACCGGTGCTAACGCAAGTGTAAACTACAGTAAGGTAACCATCAAAATGCGTGTAATTTGCCCTTCGGCAATCTCTACAGCTACCGATAACTGGACGGCTACTTCGCAAAGTGGTTTTGGTACCTTTACGGCTACCGTTAAGGTTACTCCATTAACAACTGCCGGACAGTATGTAGTTTCTGACATCTCTGCAGGTCTGTATGCTGCATTTGGTTTCAGCACTACTCAAGAAGCGGTTTATTCTGATCAATGTAATGCATTAACATTTGTTGCTCGAAGAACTGCACAGTTTGCGATTAGTGCACCATCTGTAGAACCTAAAGTAGGTTCATACAATCCAACAACCAAAACATTGGTATTGTACTGGAGTGATCCTAACAATGGAATCAACGGAAGAACTACATTAGTGAAACAATAAGTGTATCCTTTCTGTTAAAACTACAAAGGGGAGAGATTGTGAAATCTCTCCCCTTTTTTATGAGCATTTTTTCTTAGTAGCAATTAATTCAATTAAAACTGAAACACTGCCTTCCGCTCCGGGTTATCCAGCTTCGTACTCTTTCGCACCCCACCTACAGTTACGTGCAGCATATTAATCTGCTCCTCATGTTCCGCATACAACAAATCGTTGCTAATACCTATATTTTTTGCCGAACGTACCCCCACAACTTCAAAATAACACCAAGTAGCCTCACTCTCCTGCTCATAGCCAACAAATTTGAGCGCAAGCGGTTTACCATTCACCGTAATTTTTAAATGCTCAGGAACATAGCGAGCTATCAAGTCATTAACCCGACTGGTATTTTTAGGGTTCAAGATATCTACCTTTCCCTGGCCCATCTTGTTTAGCGCAGTTTCCAGATCATCCGAAAACAAGCGGCAGCTAACCTCCAAACTCTGCGATTTAGCATCATGTTTAATCTCAGTTACACTCACATAATACGGGTGTAAAAGGGCAAGTAAAAAGGTCAAAATTTGTAACATCGTTGTGAGTTTAAGGCCAACACCTTGGCTGAAGTATCAAAAATACCTACTTTAAAGCCAAAATAGTAAAAATAAGCAGATGCCCGATTTTTCACTATACTTCAGCCTCGGACTCGAGCACATCCTAGATTGGCGAGGTTACGACCACATCCTGTTTGTATTCGCCCTCTGTGGAGTCTACTTATGGGCAGATTGGCGCCGGGTGCTGGTATTGGTCACCGCATTTACCATTGGGCATAGCCTTACCCTCGCCCTAAGCACAGTCAATCTACTTCGTTTACCAGCCAATTGGATCGAATTTTTTATTCCATTAACCATACTTGCTACCGCGATAGCCAACCTCATACAAAAACAAAAACAAAACGTGCTATGGGCCTATCCCATGGCCTTATTTTTTGGTTTAATTCACGGAATGGGATTTTCAAACTATCTAAAAAGCCTGCTCGGCGCAGACACCTCAATACTTGCGCAGTTACTTGCTTTTAACTTAGGCTTAGAATGCGGACAACTTATTATTGTTATCACTATATTAGCTCTTGCCCAATTGATGGTTAAACAATTTAAAATCGTCCAACGCAAATGGATTATTTTTCTGTCGGCTGTCGTATTGGGTTTGGCACTGCAAATGTGCACCGAACGATTTATCGCTTTAATACCATAAAATTAAATCATCATCATGAATAAAACCTTACGTTTAACTCTCAGCCTCCTGTTCCTAGGCGGGGCGACAATGGCACAGAACCTAAACAACCCAGGTTCCAACCACGGCAACAAGTTCGAGCAGTTGGGTACCATGCTGCAAACCCCCAACATGTACCGTTCAGCATCAGGTGCACCCGGGCCCAAATACTGGCAGCAACGTGCCGATTACGAAATTAATGTAGAACTAGACGATGTAAAGCAACGCATCATCGGTTCAGAAACCATCAATTACTTCAACAACTCACCAGATCCATTAACCTATTTATGGTTACAATTAGATGAAAACGAACATCAGGCCAAGAGTGAGAAAAACCTGACCGAACAAAGCAGCATGAAAGAGCGCATGAGCCTTTCCGAACTCCAAAAAATTTCGGGACGTACCGATGATTTTGGGGTAAAAATTGCCAAAGTTACCGATGCCAATGGTAGTCCATTACGCTATACCATCAACCAAACCATGATGCGTATCGAATTACCAAAAACCCTACAACCCGGAGAACGCTTCCGATTCAAAATCGATTGGTCATACAACATTTCCGACCGTATGGTACAAGCCGGTCGCGGAGGTTACGAATACTTTGCCGAAGACGGCAACTACATCTACACCACCACCCAGTGGTACCCACGTATGGCCGTATACTCCGATTTTCAAGGATGGCAAAACAAACAATTCATCGGTTCAGGTGAGTTTGCCCTAACCTTCGGAGATTTCAAAGTAAACATTACCGCACCCGCCGATCACGTTATTGGCGCAACCGGCGAATGTCAAAACTATGCACAAGTATTAAGTCCAGCCCAATACCGCCGTTGGCAGCAGGCACAAACCGCCAAAGCCCCAGTTGAAGTAGTTACCCTCGACGAGGCTAAACAAGCCATAAAAAGCAAAGCCAAAGGCAAAAAAACCTGGACGTATGTAGCCGAAAACGTACGCGATTTCGCCTTCGTTTCATCACGCCGTTTGGTATGGGATGCCATGCCGGCCGATGTAGAAGGTAAAAAAGTAATGGCCATGTCTTACTACGGCCCCGAAGCCTATCCGCTATACAACAAGTACTCTACCAAAGTAGTAGCACATACTATTAAAACCTATTCCAAATACACCATTCCTTACCCATACCCGGTAGCCATTTCAGTTGAAGCAGCCAACGGTATGGAATACCCAATGATCTGTTTCAACTACGGTCGTGCCGAAAAAGACGGAACCTATTCCGAAACCGTGAAATACGGAATGATAGGTGTAATCATCCACGAAGTAGGACACAACTTCTTCCCAATGATCGTAAACTCCGATGAGCGCCAGTGGACTTGGATGGACGAAGGCTTGAACACCTTTGTACAATACCTAACCGAACAGGAAATGGATAACAACTATCCTTCATCACGCGGTCCGGCACACAAAATTGTAGACTACATGAAATTGCCGAAAAATGAGTTGGAGCCCATCATGACCAATTCCGAAAACATCATTCGTTTTGGTCCAAATGCCTATGCAAAACCGGCAACAGCCCTAAACATACTGCGTGAAACCGTAATGGGCAGAGAATTATTCGACTACGCATTCAAAGAATATGCTCGCCGTTGGGCTTTCCACCACCCTACACCAGCCGATTTCTTCCGCACCATGGAAGACGCTTCGGCAGTTGATCTAGACTGGTTTTGGAGAGGTTGGTTTTACGGAACAGATCCGGTAGATATTGCCATCAAAGATGTTCGCCACTACCGCATGAACACCAAAAACCCGGCAATTGAAAATGCATACGACAAGCAAAAAGCAGAGCAAGATGCGTACGTAATTAGCCGTAAACGTAACCGCGATGCCGGAATTAAATTTGCCGTTGAAGCCGATACCAGCCTGCTCGACTTTTACAACAAATGGGATCGCTATGCCATCACACCCGAATCAAAATCTGCATTCGATAAATTTTACGCATCGCTAAACCCGGCCGAAAAATCAGTGTACGATAGAAAACAAAACTTCTACGAAATTGAATTTGAAAATGTAGGCGGATTGGTAATGCCATTGATTGTTGAATGGACATTTACCGATGGTACCAAAGAGGTAGATCGCATACCGGCCTACATCTGGCGTAAAGACGAGCAAAACGTAACCAAAGTATTTGCCAAAGACAAAGAAGTAGCAGCTATCCGTTTAGACCCTAACCGCGAAACCGCAGATATAGACGAAGCCAACAATGCTTGGCCACGCCGCACTACCCCTTCACGTTTCGAGTTGTATCGTCAACAACAAACCATTCGTGGTGCATCCTCAGGAAGCAATCCAATGCAAGAAGCCAACAAGAAAAAGTAAGCATCTTCAAAACAGAGCAAAGCCTATCCGAACAATCGGGTAGGCTTTCTTAGTTTAAACGGCAGCCAGTCGATTTGAAACTGAAGCACTATCTACCGAAAACCTCAAATGTTGATCTGCTTTGAAGCCCTACTTGTTTGCACACCCTCACCATTGGTGCGCACTTTAGCAGTTTGTGTTCGCACTTCAGCACCTATAAAACGATACTTCGCATCTAAAGGAAGCGCTTTCGCACCTGTTAAACTAGCTTTCGCACACACAAAACATACTTTAGCAACTGTATAGCGCTCTTTAACACCAATAAACGGAACAGAAGCAACTGCAGGAAACACTTTCGCACCTGTAAAACTACCTTTAGCACCTAAAGGAAGCACACCAGCACCCGATGTACTACTTTCAGCAAAAAATGTTCGAAATCAGAGCACTACCAAACGCGTACCCAACAGCAAGGCAAGCAAACAACTACCAGAAAAAGCTTAGTATTTACAATACAGATTATACAAGGCATTCAACTCATCCGCACTAAAATCGGCATCACCCTCTTTACCCAAAAAGTGGCGTTTAAAGGCTCGGATAGCCGCCGCAAGATCTCTGGTATCGTAACCAATAATCCGTAAAGCCGCAATAGGATCAAAATTAGCCGGAGCACTTTCGCTTATCAAGGTATCGGGCATCAAGCCAAAACCCTTATCGGCCAGTTTACGCCAAGGGAAAGTAACATGAGGATCCACCTTGCGGGATGGAGCAATATCCGAGTGCCCAATAAAATTAGTAGCCGGAATGTTGTAGTTCTTTTTTAAGTGCTGAAGCAAGCTGATTAAGCTCTCAATCTGTTGATCCGAAAAAGGATCCAGCCCATTGTTGTCCAATTCAATTCCGATAGCATTGGAGTTGATGTCGCTGGTAGTACCCCACTTAGCTACACCGCCATGCCAAGCCCTGAGGTAATCGTTTAACAACTGATACACCTTTCCATCTTTACCAATCAGGTAATGTGCACTAACCTGCGATTTGCTAAGCGTAAACGTTTTAAGCGTTTGCTCCACACTGTTTTGAGCCGTATGGTGAATGATCACGTAATTGGGCTTACGCAGATTAAAATTTACGGTACTTACCCAATCAGCTGGAATTTTTTGGCCACTCGAATCAAGCAAACTCGGAAAAGTTTGCGCACGGATTGTTTTGGAAAATGCTTTGGATTGTTTACGGTAACTGCGTTCGCTTAAGGCATAAGGCCGCTTAGCACAGGCACCAATACCCATAATCACCAGTAAGCTATAAGCAATGAAGCGCATGGCTATGAACTAAAAACAGAACAGGCTTTGGTAATTCTGTTTAGCGTTTCGGTTTTACCCAAAACCGCTGCAATATCAAAAACTGCTGGCCCAAATTTGCCACCCACCAACATTACCCGGAAAGGCAACATCAATTCACCCACTTTGATTCCGGCGCTCTCAGCAGCAGCTTTAAACGTTTCTTCCAATACAGCAGCTTCCCAGCTGGAAACCGCATTAAATTTTTCAAGCAAGGCTTGGTAAAAACTTGCCTTCTCATCCGACCATTTCGGTTTTACCGCATCCACATCGTACTGCTTAGGCTCCTCAAAAAAGAAACCTGCCTGCTCCCAAAAGTCTTTCAATAAAACTAAACGGTCTTTAACCAATTCAATTACTTGGCTGAGGTAAGCCGTATCTTCAAGTTGAATTTCTTGCTGTTTGGCTTGCTCCAAGATCAAACCTTTCAACCGGGCATGGTCCACACGCTTAATCCATTCGGCGTTGAACCATTTGGCTTTTTCGTAATCAAATTTCGCTCCGGCATGGCTTACACGTTCAATAGAGAATTTCTCAACCAGTTCATCCAAACTAAAAATCTCCTGGTCGGTACCATCGTTCCAACCCAATAGGGCCAGCAGGTTTAAGAAAGCTTCGGGCAAAAAGCCCAATTCGCGGAAGCCCGGCGTAAAATCACCCGTTTTAGGGTCGAGCCAGTTCATGGCAAAAACCGGAAAACCCAAACGATCGCCATCGCGTTTGCTCAACTTACCGTTGCCATCTGGTTTTAAAATTAAAGGCAAATGTGCCCATTGCGGCATGGCAGCTTCCCATCCCAGGTATTTCCACAACAAAAGATGAACCGGCGCCGAAGGCAACCATTCCTCCCCACGAAAGGCATGCGTAATGTCCATCAGGAAATCGTCTACCACCACGGCAAGGTGATAGGTAGGCATGCCATCGGCTTTGAGCAGCACCTTATCGTCTACTAAATTCGTATCAAAACTAACTTCACCCCGAATTAGATCCGTAAACGAAACCGTTTCATTGGCCGGCATCTTAATCCGGATTACGTGTGGAACACCATTATCCAGCAGTTGTTGCACTTCAGCTTCCGAAAGCGAAAGCGAATTCCGCAATTGACTACGGTAAGTATGGCCGTATTGGAAATTCGGAATTTCTTTACGGCATTTATCCAATTCTTCGGGGGTATCAAATGCATAATAGGCAAAGCCGGCCTTCACCAATTGCTCAGCATACGGGCGATAACGCTCTTTGCGTTCGCTTTGGCGATAAGGCTCAAAGGGGCCACCCACATGAGGTCCTTCATCCGGAATTAAACCACACCAATTAAGGCAATCAATAATGTATTGCTCTGCGCCCTCCACATAGCGGGTTTGGTCAGTATCTTCAATCCGCAACACAAACTGTCCGCCGTGTTTCTTGGCAAATAAATAATTGAATAAAACCGTACGAACCCCACCTAAATGTAAACCACCGGTTGGGCTGGGTGCAAAACGAACTCTGACTTTTCCTGAATGCTGCATAGGCTACAAAGATAGAATTTTAGCCAGGGATGTAACATTTTAGCTAATGAAATTGGTTTGTGGGCCTACAATTCGCTACTTATGCGGATACTTATTAACTTGCTTGGATAAGCATTAACACAACAAATGAAAAAATTAGCCTTTTTAGTACTGCTTTTTGCTGCCACTGGTTTGCAAGCACAGCAGTTGGCCCCATTAAGTGTCGAAAAAATTATGCGTGATCCCAAATGGATGGGCGTATCACCAAGTAATGTACAATGGAGTCCGGATAGCCGTCAGGTGTATTTCAACTGGAACCCCGAAGCAAAAGACCGAGACCAGTTATTCAGCAGCTCTCCTCAACAATCTAAACCGAAGGCAGTAGCTGCCGCTGAGCAAAAATTGCTCAATCGTACTAACCTAACCTATAGCAAAAACCGCACTAAAGCACTCTTTGAGCGCAATGGCGATTTATACGTATTGGATGTAGCTACTGGAAAAGAGCAAATTTTGGTGAATACCCTAGATCGTGAAAACGGTGCAGCATTTAGTGCCGATGAACGTAAAGTCATTTTTCAACGGGCCGAAAATCTCTACAGCCTAAATTTAGCCAATGGAACCCTGGTACAGCTTACCAACTTTTCCAGAACCCGCAAACGCCCCGAAGCACCATTGAGCAAACAAGACCAATGGTTAAAAGCCGATCAGCTAAAAACCTTTGAGGTACTGCAAAAAGAGGCCGAAGAACAGAAAGCCGACGCAGCTGACCGTAAGTTGAACGAAGCTAAACGTCCTAATGAATTTACAGTTGACGACCGTAGTCAAGTAAATAACCTTCGTTTAAGCCCGGACGAAAAATACATTGCTTTTCGCGTTACCCGTAGCCCAGAAGGCAACCAAAATACCATCGTCCCGAATTTTATCACCGCTTCTGGGTATACCGAAGATATTCCGGGTAGAACCAAAGTAGGGAATGCCTTGCCAACTTCGCAAAGCTTTATTTACGATTTAGGCAGAGATACGATCTATGCAGTTTCAACCAAAGAAATACCGGGTATCAAAGACCTGCCCGATTACGTAAAAGACTATCCAAAACAACTGGAAGAGCGAACCAAAAAGAACGAGGATCGCAAAGTAACGATCAATGGTCCGTTTTGGAATGAAGATGGCACTCAGGCAGTGGTAGTGGTGTATGCAGCCGATAACAAAGACCGCTGGATCATGAAATTGAATCCGGAAAACGGCCAATTAAGTTTATTAGATCGCCAACGTGACGAAGCCTGGATAGCCGGCCCCGGCATTGGCGCCTCTTTTGGTGGCGGAAACGTAGGTTGGATTGATGCAACTACCTTTTATTTTCAGAGTGAGGCTTCCGGCTATTCACACCTGTATACTGTGAATGTGCTAAGCGGTCAGAAAAAGCAACTTACTTCGGGCAAATGGGAGGTACAAACCTTACGTTTAGCTAACGATAAAAAATCCTTTTATTTTACCGCAAACATCGATCATCCAGGTATCACCCATTTTTACCGCATTCCGATTACGGGCGGCAAGCCGGTTCAACTAACCCAGATGAAAGGCTTGAATGAAATCAGCATTTCTCCGGATGAAAAATGGCTGGCCGTTCGCTACTCGTATAGCAATAAACCTTGGGAATTATACCTCCAAGAGAATAAACCGGCAGCAAAGTCGGTACAAATTACCCAGTCTACCTCTAAAGAGTTTAATTCTTACGCTTGGAGAGAGCCTGAAGTGATCAGCTTTACCAACCGCTATGGCGATCCGGTTTACGCTCGGGTTTACGCCTCTGCAAAACCACACCCCGATCGTCCGGCAGTTATTTTCGTACACGGAGCAGGTTATTTGCAAAATGTACATTACGGCTGGAGCCAGTATTTCCGCGAATACATGTTTAATAATTTATTAGCCGATGCCGGATATACCGTAATGGATATCGATTATACGGCTAGTTCAGGTTATGGCCGCAATCACCGTACAGGAATTTACCGCCACATGGGTGGAAAAGACTTGACCGATCAGGTTGACGGCGTAAAATTATTGGTAGAGAAATATGGCGTTAATCCTAAAAACGTTGGCCTTTATGGCGGTTCGTATGGTGGATTTATTACCCTAATGGGACTATTTAAAGAGCCAGAGGTTTTTGCCGCAGGTGCTGCACTTCGTTCAGTAACCGATTGGTCTAACTACAACCACGGGTATACCGCCAATATTTTAAATGAACCCGCCAACGATGAGAAGGCCTACCGCCAAAGTTCTCCGCTGTATTTTGCAGAAGGTTTGAAAGGTAAGCTCTTAATGTGCCATGGCATGGTAGATGTGAATGTACAGTTCCAAGACATCGTTGAGTTAACCCAGCGCTTTATTGAATTGGGTAAAGATAACTGGGAACTGGCGGTGTATCCGGTAGAAGATCATGGTTTTGTAGAGCCTTCCAGCTGGACAGATGAATACAAACGCATATTTCATTTATTTGAGAAGAATTTAAAACCTTCTCCCGAGTTAAAGAACTAAAAAAAAAGTCCCGCTACAAAGCGGGACTTTCAACCTAAACCTTATCACAATTGAACCGTTTTACATGTTCATAGATATAAACCCTATGAATGGGAAAAGGTTTGTATTTTTTTAATTATTTCTTCCACTCAAAAGATTTGATCATTACATCAATATCTTTTTTAATGAAATCGAGTACCGGACGAATGGAATCAATTTTGGGTTGCTCGTTGAAATACAGAGCACCTCTGAGGTAATTTTTACTGCTATCGGTTAGAAAAAACTGTACGGAAGAAGCCGTGTTCCCCTCAATGGTATAGTAAATGCCATAAACGTTTTTCTTAGGGTAATTTATTTTGGCCTCGTCTATCGCCGTAGCTTTCACCGTATGTTTGAAGGCAAAGGTGTGGGCATCTTCCACCAATTGGTCGAACTGTTTTCTGGAAGAGATGGCCTGATAGCTCAAATGTAGCCGCCCATTAAATTGCGGATACGCAACATCGATCCAGCAAGGTTTTGCATCGGGGCGTTTATCGGCCAAAATTTCTGCGTATACCGGATACTCAAACCGATAAGGGCAGTCTGACTGGTAATTTTGGTATTTTTTTTCTGGGAACTCAATCCGGAAATAAGCCCGTGGTTTTGGCGTATAATCTCCAGCGCATGAAGAGAAAAGCACAGCAATAAGTAGTAAACTTTTCAGGAATTTCATTAGCTATTCCAGATTTCCCAGGCTTTTTCGGCCTGAATGTGGAGCATTTCTAAACCGTTTTTAGTGCTTGCTCCATTGGCTTTTGCCCGTTTCAGAAATTCGGTTTCGGCTGGATTGTACACCAAATCGTAAGCCAGGTGCTTATCGGTAAAAAATTGGTAAGGAATATCTGCACAGCCCTCAGTTTCTGGAAAAGTGCCCAGTGGTGTAGTGTTGATGATTAATAAATGTTCGGCCATTAAGTCTTGGCTCAGATCTTTATAAGCCACTTGTTTATTTCTGGCTCTCCTAGAAACGATCAAATACTCTATACCCAATTTGCGCAATACATAGGCAACTGCTCTAGAAGCTCCGCCATCGCCCAATATTAAGGCCTTTTGATGGTGTTTTTTAAGTAGTGGTTTTAGCGAATGCTCGAAACCGTAAGCATCGGTATTGTATCCTTCCAATCGAACTTTCATCGACGAGAGTTCGCCACTAAAAAACGATTCGACAGGTCGGTTATTGACAATCTTTATGCAGTTTACGGCATCAATTTCACGAGCGGCTTCATCCAGTTTATCGAGGTAGTAAATCACGCCAATTTTATGCGGATGCGTTACATTCAGCCCGCACAATTCAGGGTTATTTTTGATAACTTCTGGTAAATCGCTGATGTTTTGCAAAGGAAAGGCCTGGTATTCGCAATCGTCGAGATTCTCTTTCTTAAACTTCTCCGTAAAATAACTTAAGGAGAACGAGTGAACCAGTGGATAGCCGATAATACCGTACTTTTTCATGAGTTATACACCTGCAGCGGTTGTTCCAATTATTTTTGGGTCAGGAAATGATTAAAGGTATCGCCTCGTAAGCCCAAACGGATGGTTTCTAAAGGAATAACTTCTGCCGGAGCAATGTTTCCTAGGTTTACATTGGTGCCCAAGAGTTTGATAAACCATACTTGTTGAGCCTTAATTGGGGCTTCCCAAATAATGGTTTCTTCAGGAATTTGTGTTAAAATCTCATCCACCAATCCTTCTCTCACTTCTCCCGAATCGCGGTAAATCCCCACATTACCACCCTCACGAGCTTCAGCAATTACTTTCCACGATCCCGCTTCAATTTCGGCCTTCATTAGCGCAATCCATTTGTAGGGCGCAAATATCTTGGTCGCATCTTTAGAACCTACTTCAGAAATAACAGTTACCTGTTCGCTTAGTTTGCGAATGTAGTCGCATTTCTCTTCATGTTCAATTTCGATAGATCCATCCGATACTTCTGCGTACTCCATACCGTACTTATCTAAAATTCGACGGTAATCGTCAAACTGATTACGGATGGCAAAGGCCTCAAACAGGGTACCTCCGAAATAAACCGGGATACCTGCGTCTTTGTATACTTTTAATTTTTGCTCAAGGTTTGGAGTTACAAAAGAAGTGGCCCAGCCCAACTTCACAATGTCGGTATGCGATCCGGCTACTTCCAGAAAATCTTCAATTTCACGAATACTCAGCCCTTTGTCCATTACCATGGTTAGGCCTTTATTGCGTGGTTTCTGACTGCGTTCTGGTAGATCGTTAAGCGTATAATTCATGCTGCAAAGGTCTCAAAAAAAACGAAAAAAGGAAGCACCTAGCTGTTGTAACGATTAATAATATCAATAATGATCTTGTTTTCCTGAAGTTGAGGCAGGTATTCAAACAAGATATAGTGTTTTTCAGGACTGGTACTCAATGCGGTTTCCAGAAAGGCTAAGGCTTCATTGTATTGACCGTCGGCAAACAGGTAAGCAACCATTCGGTAATACAATTCTGCAGCTTCGGGGTTGGTTTTGATGCCCAATGCAATAATTTCGATAGCTTCGTTCAATTTGCTTTGCTCAAACAATATTGAGGAATAATCGAGCCAGGCTTCAATATCTGTCGGATTGTATTCTACTACCTTTTCGTAGGCGGCTTCCGATTCTTCGTATTGTTTCAGTTTGTATTGGGCATCGGCAATGGCAAACCAGAAATCCGGATTTTTATCGTCGAGCTCTAGGGCTTTTTTATAAAAATGCAGCGATTCAAAAAAGCGTTCCTCGAAATCGAGCGTAACTCCAATCCCAAACCAAGCATCGGCTTGCTCAGGATCCATTTTTACAGCTTTTTTGTAGTATTTTCTAGCTTCATCCATCTGCTCCAGCTTCTCGTAACACTCGCCTATGGCGCAGTAGGTATCGGCACTTGGCGGTTCGTATTCGAAGGTTTGCTTGTAAACTTCAATGGCTTCAGAAAAGCGATCGAGATGCACCAATGAATTGCCTTTATTGAAATAGGCAGAGGCGAAATTTTCTTTGATCAGGATGGCATAATCGTAGGCATCTATGGCTTTTTCAAAATGGTTTAGCTTGTTGAAGGCGTTCCCTAGGTTGTACCAAGCGGCATAGGAATAAGGCTCAGTATCGATGTATTGCTGATAAAACGCCACACTTTCTTCCTGTTTATCCAACACATCGTAGCAAAACGCCAGTTCGTAAAGCGCTTCCTGATTTTCCATATTGTGCTCTAGGCAACGTTTCAGGTACTTGGCTGCCGATTCGTAGTCAGACATGTTCTGGTACACATAAGCCATGTGTAAAAGAATTTCATCCCGGTTTTCCGACATGCTTAGGGCCCGTTCGTAATTTTCTAAAGCTTCGGTATGCCGTTCTAAACCTTCGTAAATGTTTCCACGTAAGGTATAAATATCGGGTTCTGAGGCTTCCAGTGTTTCGGCTTTATCGAGTGCTTTAAACGCCTTGTCTAGGTTATTGGTTACCAGGAACAGCTGGGCCTGCTTAATTAAAAAAAGTACGGCAAATGGGTGCTGACTCAAGGCATACTCCACCACCTGAAGTGCTTTTACAGGATCGTTTTTCTCGATGTAATAATCAATAATATTTTCGAAGGCCTGGGTGTCAAAAAAATATTGATCCTGATTGCGGATCATCTCTTCATAACGTTCTACAGAAAACTTGGGATCTTCTGAGAAATCAAATTCAAAATCGTCTTCCATCTGCCAAATAGATAAGTCTGGTATTAACTATGCTCAATTCAAATATCTTGCCAAGCAGCTACTGGTTGTTAAATTAGTTCAAAAACTTTGTTTTTGCAGCGCAAGTTTTCAACATATTCACCGGCTAACTCGAACAGAAATGATTAGATTTGGCTCAAAATAGCACGTACATGAATACCAACATCCAAAGCATTTTGAAAAATCTGGGTATTGACAGTCTAAACCCATCTTGGAGCACAGGCCAGCACTGGGGTAAGGCTAATACCAACTCTAAAAAAGACAGCTTTTCGCCCGTTGATGGGGAACAAATTGCCGGTTTTACACCTGCAAGTCAAGAAGATTACGATCAGGTAATTAAAACCGCAGAAGCTGCATTTTTGGAATGGCGAAAAGTGCCCGCTCCAAAACGTGGAGAGGTGGTAAGGCAGTTGGGTGAAGAACTCAGAAAACACAAAGAAGATTTGGGTAAACTGGTTTCGTACGAAATGGGTAAAAGTTTACAGGAGGGCTTGGGTGAAGTGCAGGAAATGATTGATATCTGTGATTTTGCGGTTGGACTGTCGCGTCAGTTGTACGGTTTGAGCATGCATTCAGAGCGCCCGTTACACCGCATGTACGAGCAATGGCATCCGTTGGGCATTGTCGGAATTATTTCTGCGTTCAATTTCCCGGTTGCGGTGTGGAGTTGGAACAGTGCCATTGCCTGGGTATGTGGCGATGTGTGTGTGTGGAAACCAAGTTCTAAAACACCGCTTTGTGCAGTAGCTTGTCAGAAAATTATAGCGAAGGTTTTTAAAGCAAATGGAGTTCCTGAGGGTGTAAGCTGTTTGATTTTGGGTAATGCAGCCGGCGATCGTATGAATCAGGATCCAAGAATTCCTTTGGTTTCTTTTACCGGATCAACTCGGGTTGGTCGGATGGTTTCTTCGGCCGTGGCTTCACGGTTTGGTAAAACCATTCTGGAACTTGGAGGCAACAATGCCATTATAATTAGCGAGCATGCTGATCTGGATATGTCTTTAATTGGTTGTGTTTTCGGAGCGGTAGGAACCGCCGGACAACGCTGTACCAGTACCCGCCGATTGATTATTCACGAAAGTGTATACGATGCCTTTACACAGAAATTAGTGAATGCTTACCAACAATTAAGTATTGGTAATCCGTTGGATGAGAAAAATCACGTTGGACCTTTAATTGATCAGGATGCGGTAAAAACGTATCTGGAAGCTATTGAAAAATGCAAAGCTGAGGGCGGTAAATTCTTGGTTGAAGGCGGCGTGCTATCGGGTTCTGGATACGAATCTGGCTGTTATGTTAAACCTTGCATTGCTGAAGTTAAACCAGAGTTTAAGATTGTACACGAAGAAACCTTTGCACCAATTTTATACGTAATGAAATACAAGACCCTGGATGAGGCAATTGCCATTCAAAATAGCGTACCTCAAGGTCTTTCTTCGGCAATTATGACCCTTAACCTGAGAGAAGCAGAACGTTTCTTGTCTGCCGAAGGCTCTGATTGTGGCATAGCTAACGTAAATATCGGTACTTCGGGTGCCGAAATTGGCGGTGCATTTGGTGGTGAGAAGGAAACGGGTGGCGGTAGAGAATCAGGCTCGGATGCCTGGAAGGCTTACATGCGCCGTCAAACCAATACCATAAATTATTCGAATCAATTACCCTTAGCTCAGGGTATTAAATTTGATTTGTAAAAGGGTTTCCTCCTGTAAGGAGAAAACCCTATTTACCTAATGTTTCATTGGGTTAAATCGATTATTTACCTCTGGTTTCGTTCCAAGGTTCCGGATCCGGATCTGGTTTGGGTTTAGGTATTTTGGAAATGTCGTAGTTGAGGTGATAGAGAGGTGGCAAGGTGCCATCTCTGTACGAATCTTCCACAGGTTTGGTTTCCGGGAAACCGGTTTTCTTCTCCATTCCCCGTGTACTGTTCAAAGGCATCCATTCGCTATTCTTGGTGCATGAAAGGAGCCCGATGAGCATTACCAAACCGAGCGATTTTTTGAGTGTGTAATTTTGATTCATGATCGTAACAATTAAAGGTTAGACTTATAAATCAAAAATGATTACTCAGAATTAAAAAACTAGTATTTATTGGAAATAAGTCCCTATTGGAATTACTAGGTTCTGATATTTCTTATTGAGAAAACAAAAGGACTAGTAGCTAAGCCGAACATTAGCTGGTTTGAATAAAGAGTTTATAGCCCCGGCCGTGAACATTGATAATTTCTACGTTTGGATCGCCTTTTAAATACTTTCTCAATTTGCTTAAAAAAACATCCATGCTACGGCCGTTAAAGTAATTATCGTCGTGCCAAATGGCCAACAGCGCTTCTTCACGGGTAAGCACCTCGTTTTGTTTCAAACAAAGCAACCGGAGCAATTCAGCCTCTTTGGTGCTTAGTTTTTGCTGCTGCTGATTGATGCTAATGGTTTGTGCGTGATAGTCAAATTGATAGTTTCCGATGTGGAATCCAGCAGTTTCGTTTTGCGAAGTACTTTTCTCTTTTGCGGTTCTTTTAAGCAGAGCGTTGATTCGCAAAAGCAGTTCTTCGATACGAAAAGGTTTGGTTATGTAATCGTCTCCGCCCAATCCGAAAGCTTCGGTTTTATCCTCGATCATGGTTTTGGCGGTGGCAAAAATGATAGGAATATCTTGATTGATTTTTCGAATTTCCTTACCCAAAGTAAAGCCATCTTTTTTGGGCATCATCACATCCAGAATACACAAATCGAACGATTCCTTTACAAAAGCTTTTAGTCCCTGCTCGCCATCGGTACACAACCTAACCTCGAATTTTGCCTTGAGCTGGAGGTAATCCTGTAATAAAAGCCCCAAATTTGGGTCATCTTCCACTAAAAGTATTTTTTTCATATCAGCGGCAGCAAAATTTCAAATTCAGATCCAATTCCTTTTTCGCTCTTTACCCGGATCTGGCCTTTTAAACGCTTAATAATGTTATTCACGTAACTCAATCCCAGTCCAAACCCTTTTACATTGTGTAAGTTACCGGTTGGGATTCGATAAAATTGATCAAAAATCTTGGATTGCTGATCACGGCTCATGCCAATTCCATTGTCTTTTATGCGAATCACCACATTTTTTCCAGAATTATAGGTATTGACTTCAATTCGGGGCTCGTTTTCACAATATTTTATGGCGTTGTCTAACAAATTAAAGATCACGTTAGAGAGATGAAGCTCATCGCCGATGATTTGATCTGCCTGGGCATCTAAACTTAAGCTCACCTCTGCACCAATTTTTTGCAACTGTAAACTCATGCTATCCACTACGGCCGACAAGAGATCGTTTACTTCGATGGTTTTTTCCTCCAGTTTAAAATCTTCCTTGTCCAGTTTAGCGATGTGCAACACCCGTTCAATATGATTTCCTAAACGGACATTTTCATCGTAAATAATAGTGGCAAGTCGGTCTATCCGGTCTTTGTCTTTTGTCATCTCCCGATCTTTGAGCGCTTCGCTAGCAATCATGATGGTGGCCACCGGTGTTTTAAACTCGTGGGTCATGTTATTGATGAAATCTGTTTTCATTTCAGATATTTTCTTCTGCTTCAGAATCATTTGCAGCGTATATCCGAATGAAAACAACAATACCATCAGTAATCCGGCAGCCAACACCACGGCCCATGTCATATTGGAGAGAATGTACTTGTTCTTATCTGGAAATGTAACTAGTAACCAACCCGCTTCACGAATTACATCTTTAGGGAACAACTGAACTTTATAGGCATCCTGATTAACAAATGGTACCTCCATAGCCGTTTTTCGAAAAATAACAGAATCGGTGTTTCCAGCTTTTACCTGATACGCAAACTCACCACCAATACCTTTATTGCCGAACTCTTTACGTAACAGTGAATCCAATAAGCCTGGCTGGATCCTTTTCTTTAGAGGCAATTCGGCTTGTTTAAACTCTTGGGCTAAATCCTGAATTACACTCTTTTTATCCGATTGTACCGAATCCAGATACTCTTTTACGTAATTGATCTCGTGTTCTTTGGTAATGTCGTTTAGCTTAGGCCGGGCAAGGGTAACCAATCGCGGACCGGTTGCCGGATCAAATACGACGTATTGCTTAATTGAATCGGGTTTTGTTGGTCGTGCGGGCTTGCGCAAGCTAATCCGTGGTACCGAACGGGTAAGGGTTTGCTGATGAATACGCCCCAATGCATCTTGGTATTGCACCACCTCCACTTCTAGGTCTTCATCAATTTCTGGTAGCTCCGGACTGGCGTCATACGATACTACCAATGGATAACGGGAGCGTAACAAACTATCCCGAACTAGAAATAAACTATCTGCTTTGCGTTGTTCCTTTTTGAGATAATTAGCATAATTGTCGACTTGCTTTACCGATTTTTTAACCAAGCGGTAAGTAGGAGGTGCAAGCGGTTTTCTGAGCGACAGGGTATCTACCGCTTTGTTGAGAAGGAAGTTAAAGGCATCCTGTTTTTCCAACTGCTTTACCACATTGTTAAGCGATTCGTTAACGCTTTGGTCAAACAATTGCGATTTGAGCTTGTACGACTGTTGCAAGAAATACCACTGCATAGCCAACACACCTATCAGCGCAAAGCTCATTAAACCCACAATTAGCAGAATGCTTTTCTTTTTCATCTCACACAAAATTACTGAACAGGCCTGCCGGACAACATCTTTTAACAATTTTTAACAAAGCCTTAACAAAATCGGGTTAACTACGAACCTAGTTTTGGGTATTAATCATATAAAAAACATGAAAAATCAGGTATTAAAAACAGGAGCTTTTGCCTTAGCCTTCATAGTGGTTATCATCACGGGGGCTAAACCAGGTGCATATGCTCAAGAGAAGAAAGAAGTTAAGAAAACGATTGTTATCACCAATAGTGACACGATTATTAATGGTAGAAACCTGAAACAGGTAAGCAGAGCGGAACGTAAAAAATTACTCAAAGACTTAGACGCTAAAAAGCGGGTTGAAGTGCAGGCTTTTGATAAAGGGCCCGGAAACATGCAAGTAATCATCAGAAAGCAAAAAGATGGTGAACCCGAGGAAGTTATTGTCAAAAACTTGGGTGGTAAACGTGCTTTTGTATGGAAAGATGGCGAAATGCAATCTTTTGGGCCAAATGCCCCGCTACCTCCTCAATTTAAATTAGAGATGGATACCTTAATGTTTAAGATGTATGGCGATTCTGCGTTTAAGCAAATGCGTATCCGGATGAAAAATTTGGACACCTTAATGCAAAAACACTTTAATGCCGCCGCCGATCTTGAATTCTTTGTTCATCCTCCCGATGCTCCACGTGCTCCTATGTCTCCAAAAGTGCGAATCATGGGTAGAGGCATGTTCGAAAATGAAAAAAATGCCCAATCTTTCAGCTATTCTAATGTAGACAAAGATGGGATCAGCAATAACCTAAACATTCGCTTAGGCGAAGCGGCTAAAGACGCATTGACTAAAATTACAGGTTCAACTACTGCTAAAACCGATTTAAACGTTCAAGATCTGAATATTTTTCCAAGTTTCTCTGTAGGAAAACTGAATCTGGCTTTTAGCTTAAAAACCAAAGGAGCACTTGAAGTGAAATTATTAGACAGAGATTTAAACTCCGTATTTACAGATAAGCCAGGTGCGTTCAACGAAACGTATTACAAGGCAATTGATATGCCAAAAAATGGAATCTATTATATAGCAGTTATGCAAAATGGGAACTGGTTTGTAAAGAAAATGATTAAAGAATAGTGATTTGGGTTGTTTAATACTGAAAAAGCCTATCCAATCGGATAGGCTTTTCGGTTTTATAATGGTTTGTTTAGCTACTTAGAATGGAAGGTCGTTGTCTTCTTCACCTGGTGCAGCAGAAATATCTGCAGGAGCAGCATATTCAGGCATTGAAGGTGCAGCTGTAGCCCCAGCATCCAACACATTTAGGCGCCATACAGAAAGTGTGTTAAAATATTGAGTTTTGCCCATTTTATCGGTCCACGGACGGCCTCTCAGATTAAAAAATACCTCAACCTGATCGCCAACTTTTACGGCATCCAGTAAGTTTACTTTATCCTGAACGGCCTCAAATTTTACATATTCCGGATAGCTTGGGTTTTCGGCATACTCCACCACCAATTCCCGTTTTTTAAACTTTTCACTTACCGTAATTACCTCGCCAACCTCGTGTACTTTTCCTTTAATATCCATGGTCTATCAATTTTTAATTGCAATAACTCAAATGTCCAAATTTTATATTGATTAACTTCGCAAAATACCATGCAAGTTTTCCACACAAAAAGTAAAATTATCATCACCTGTAACAAGCGTTTATCGCCTTATTTACAGCAAGAAGTTGTAGGCTTAGGTTTTGAAATCAGCAGAGCTTTTAATACTGGCGTTGAAATCAGCGGTACAGTAAACGATTGTATCAAACTCAATCTTAATCTCCGTTGTGCCAGTCAGGTTTTGTATTCACTTAAGGCCTTCAAGGCAGAAAATCCAGCCCGACTGTATAAAGAATTGGTAGAAATGGATTGGGAAAATTTGATCGATTTCAGCGGCTATTTTTCCGTAACATCCAATGTAGATAACGAGCACATTACCACGCCTTTGTTCGCTAATTTGAAGGTAAAAGATGCCCTGGTAGATCGTATCAAAGAGCAAAAGGGCATTAGACCCAATACCGGCTCAGAATTAAATAAAGCCGTAATTCATTTGTATTGGAAAGATGATGAGGCTGAAATTTACCTCGATACTTCGGGCGAAACCTTGGCCAAACACGGTTACCGCAAACATCCGGGTAAGGCGCCGATGCTTGAAGCTTTGGCAGCTGCTACCGTTATGGCTATCGGTTGGGATGGGAAAGGTAGTTTTATTAATCCGATGTGTGGCTCAGGAACCTTAGCCATTGAGGCTGCTTTATTGGCTACCCACCGTAGTCCGGGATTATTTCGGATGAATTATGGATTCATGCATGTGCTTGGCTACGACGAGCAGGTTTTTTTCACCGAACGTCGTTTGCTAAAAGATCAGGTAATAAAACAAACAGATATGCGCATTATCGCATCCGATATTTCAGCCGAAGCGGTAGATATTGCCCAAAAAAATGCTAAAACCGCCGGTGTAGATCAGCTGATTGAGTTTAAGGTTTGTGACTTTGCCGAAACCCCGGTTCCAGAAGGTGGTGGTGTGGTGATGTTTAATCCAGCTTACGGAGAGCGTTTGGGGGTGCATACTTTATTGGAAGCTACCTATAAACGTATGGGGGATTTTATGAAAAAAGAAGCTAAAGGTTATCGCGGCTATATTTTTACAGGAAACCCCGATCTGGCCAAAAAAATCGGACTGAAGGCGTCGCGTAGAATAGAGTTTTACAATGGGAAGCTCGATTGTCGTTTACTGGAGTACGAATTGTACGAAGGATCGCGAAGAGCGCCTATTGAAAATTAACATTTCGTAAACATAGCAAGCAGATTTAATCCCTATCTTCAAGTATGAAATTACGGGTATTGGTTTTTTTAAATGCGATGGCTGTCGCCCTTTCTTTGGCCATACTCAATTTCTATTTCCAGCAGAATTGGCTGTACATGCTGGCAACCTTTTCGGTTGCTTTAATTACCAGTTTTGTGGTGTTTTACTACCTCACCGAACGTTATGTGTACAGCAAAATCAAACTGATTTACAAACTCATCCATAATTTAAAACTGGGTAAAGATTTAAAAGATGCATTGGGTGAATATGTGAGTACCGACCCAATTAACGATGTAGAACAAGAAGTAAAAGAATGGGCCATCACTAAAAAATCTGAGATTGATACCCTGAAACAACAGGAGCAGTTTAGGAGAGAGTTCCTGGCTAATATCTCTCACGAGTTTAAAACCCCGCTTTTTGCTATTCAGGGCTATATCGAGTCTTTGCTTGACGATGAATCCATAAAGGATGATCAAAGTCGTAAATTTTTAGCTAAAGCCGCCAAAAACGTCGATCGACTCACATATCTGATTAAAGATCTGGATGCGATTTCTAAAATTGAAAGCGGTGAAATAACCATGAATTATGAAGTTTTTGACCTATCAGTTTTGATTCATGAGGTCATTGATTCAATGGAAATTAAGTCGAAGAAGCACGATATTGAACTCATTTTTAAAGATAAATACGACCATAATACACAGGTTTACGCTGATCGGGAAAAAATCAGACAGGTTTTGGTTAACCTAATTGAAAACGCGTTTAAATACGGTAAACCTAAGGGCACTACAGCCATCAAATTGTTTGAACTACACGATCAAATCTTAGTTGAAGTTACCGATGATGGCATCGGGATAGATGAAAAAAGTCAGTTGAGAATTTTTGAACGATTTTACCGCACCGATCAAAGTCGCTCCAGAGATATTGGTGGTTCTGGCCTGGGTTTGGCTATCGTCAAACACATTTTGGAGGCGCATGAGCAAACCATAACCGTACGCAGTACAGAAGGCATAGGCTCAACCTTTGCCTTTACGCTTCAAACCGCTTAAGAGCATACCCCATACTTAACATTAACTTAACATTAGATTAGTAGCTTTGATAACTAAACTTAGTTAAGATGTCATTGAATAGCATTTTTCAGTACTTTGTTCCCAAAGACAAAAGCTTTTTCCCGCTCTTTGAGCAATCCAGTTCAAATCTAATTGTGATGGCCGAAGCCTTGAACAAGGCGGTAAATACCAAGAATTTAGACGAACGTTCGGAGTTCTTCAAAGAAATTGAAAAACTAGAGCACGTGGGCGATGAAATTACGCATCAGATTTTTCTGGAATTGAGCAAGAACTTCATCACTCCGTTTGATAGAGAAGATATCCATCAATTGGCTACGGCTTTAGATGAGGTAGCCGATTATATTCATGGCTCCGCCAACAGAATGTTGTTGTACAAAGTAGAAGAAGCTACTGAACCTATTCAAAAACTTGCCGAGTTGATTTTACAGGCTTGTACCGATTTAGACAAAGCTGTTCGCGAATTGCGTAACCTGAAAAACATCAGAGCTATTGCCGACTCGTGTATCCGCATCAATAGTATTGAAAATCAAGCTGACTATGTGTTTGACAGAGCAGTGGGTGATTTGTTTACCTATGAGAAGGATGCAGTAAAACTTATTAAATACAAAGAAGTATTATCTGCACTCGAGACCGCAACCGATATGTGTGAAGATGCGGCGAATGTTTTAGAATCTATTTTAGTTAAACACGCCTAAGCTTCTGTAGCATCATGGGTTTAACCTTACTTTTTACGGTCATTGTACTTGCTTTGATATTCGATTATATCAATGGCTTTCACGATGCGGCAAACTCTATTGCAACCGTTGTTTCCACTAAAGTACTTACTCCGTTTCAGGCAGTAGCCTGGGCTGCATTTTTCAACTTTTTAGCCTACTGGATTTTTAGCCTGAACGTGGCTGATACGGTTGCAAAAACCGCAAATACCCTTAAAATTGACTTGGTGGTTATTCTGGCTGGTATCATTGCGGCAATTTGCTGGAACTTGATTACCTGGTGGAAAGGAATTCCATCGAGCTCATCTCACACCTTAATTGGAGGCTTTGCCGGTGCTGCTCTGGCTCACGGCGGCATCAGTGTAGTAAACTTAAGTGTAATTGGTAAGGTAGCGGCATTTATTGTTTTGGCCCCAATTGTGGGGATGATTGTGGCCTACATCATTACTATTATCATTATCAATATCTGCCGAAAGGCGAACCCTAGTCGTGCCGAATGGTGGTTCCGTAAACTCCAATTGGTTTCATCGGCCCTCTTTAGTTTAGGACATGGAGGTAACGATGCACAGAAAGTAATGGGTATCATCTCGGCGGCAATTATTGTTTATTTAAATACGTCTCATCAGGTAATTGATCAAATACCGGCTTGGTTGCACATTAGCTACGAAGTTGTAAATGGAAAAACCAAAATCACGCACATGCCTGAGTGGATTCCTATTGCATGTTATACTTCAATTGCTTTGGGTACGATGAGTGGTGGTTGGAAGATTGTGAAAACCATGGGAACGAAAATTACTAAGGTTACTCCACTTGAGGGAGTAGCAGCAGAAACTGCTGGTGCGTTAACCTTATTCATGACTGAGCATTATAAGATTCCGGTATCTACTACCCATACCATTACGGGTTCTATCATTGGGGTTGGTTTGAGTAAACGTATATCGGCAGTTAGGTGGGGAGTAACTATTAATTTGATTTGGGCCTGGATTCTAACCATTCCGGTATCAGCACTATTAGCTGCAAGCATTTATTTTTCTCTTAAACTATTTTTATAAGATTGAGTATACCTCATGAAAAAGCCTCTCTGAGAATCAGAGAGGCTTTTTCATGCTTATGGAAACGGATTAAGCTAATAATCTTACCGGCTCTTCCAGTAAACTTTTCAGGGTTTGCAAGAAAGCTGCACCTGTTGCTCCATCCACTACGCGGTGATCGCAGCTTAAGGTTACTTTCATTACATTTCCAGGAACCACAGCTCCGTTTTTAACTACCGGTACTTGCTGAATACCACCAATAGCCAAAATGCAGGCATCAGGTGGATTAATGATCGCTGTAAATTCGTCGATGCCAAACATTCCTAAGTTAGAGATGGTAAAGGTAGAACCTTCCCAATCTGCAGGTTGTAATTTTTTGGCTTTAGCACGTTGGGCAAAGTCTTTTACTTCTGCAGAGATGTGCGATAAGGATTTACCATCCGCAAAGCGAACAACCGGAACTAACAAGCCGTCTTCTACAGCAACAGCTACACCAATGTTCACGTGTTCGTTGTAACGAATTTTATCACCTAACCAGGATGAATTAATCGCCGGATGTTGTTTCAATGCAACAGCAACAGCTTTGATTACCATATCGTTGAACGATACTTTTGCTGCCGCGAATTCATTGATTTTGGTACGGGCCTGAATGGCACTGTCCATGTCAATGCTCATGGTCAGGTAGAAATGCGGAGCCGTAAACAAGCTTTCAGACAAGCGTTTGGCAATGGTTTTACGCATTTGCGTTACCGGAACCTCACTAAATTTCTCTTGGCCAACAAATGTTGGAATACTTACCGGAGCAGCACTGCTGGTGCTTGCAGGGGCAGTGCTTACTGCTGGTGCAGCACCCGGAACAAAGTTTTCTATGTCTTTTTTCACTATACGTCCACCTTCTGCACTTCCAGTTACCTGACGTAAATCAATGCCTTTTTCTTTAGCGATTTTACGAGCCAGGGGCGAAGCTTTTACTCTCGAATCGTCGGCATCGGTGACAGGAGCAGGTGCAGCTGTTACCGGTGTTACTGCTGGGCTTGCCGGAGCGGCGGCTGGAGCCGCTTCAACAACCGGACTAGCGGCAGGTGCAGCCAGTAAAGGACTTACATCTGTTCCTTCTTTACCTACAATCGCAATAATATCGTTTACCTTGGCAGCCTGACCTTTTTCAACACCAATGTACAACAAAGTACCTTCGGCGTAGGCGGTTACTTCCATGGTGGCTTTATCGGTTTCTACATCTGCTAAGGCATCGTCACTTTTCACTTTATCTCCCACTTTTTTATGCCATTCTGCAATTACACCTTCTTTCATGGTATCGCTAAGCAAAGGCATGCGAATAACCGTAGCACCTAATGATTCAGGATTAACTGCAGCATTAGTTGAAGCAGCAGCAGGCGCTGACGGAGTTTCGAAAGCAGGGCTTGGATTTTCAGTAGCTGGAGCAGCAGTATTTCCGCCCAATAAAGACTGGTAATCTTCACCAGGATTTCCTAAAACGGCAATTACAGCGTCAACAGGTACAGCCTGGCCTTCGCCCGGACCAATATATAGGATAGTACCTTCCTGAAAGGATTCGAAATCCATAGTCGCCTTATCGGTTTCGATTTCGGCAACCAAATCTCCGGAGTTTACTTTATCGCCCACTTTTTTATGCCATTTTGCAATCACCCCTTCGGTCATGGTGTCGCTCATTTTCGGCATGCGCACTACTTCGGCCATAATATTTTTCTAAGCTTTTTCGGTTTAAAACTAATCGCGGATAAACGGATAATCCCCTTGTACGTAAACATCTTTGTATAATTCCGATGGATCTGGCCATGGAGATTCTTCAGAGAAGCGTACTGATTCTTCTACAATTGCTTTGATCTTTTCATCAATTTCTTGAATCCAGGCTTCATCTGCATATTTCTTTTTCAGGATGGTTTCCCTAACCTGATCAATAGGATCTTTTGATTTGTATTCTTCAACTTCTTCCTTGCTGCGGTATTTCGCGGGGTCAGACATGGAGTGGCCTTTGTAACGGTAGGTACGCATTTCAAGGAAAGTTGGCCCTTCACCGCGGCGGGCACGGCTAACGGCCTCGTCCATGGCATTGTGTACGGCTACCGGATCCATTCCGTCTACCGGAGCGCAAGGCATATCAAATCCTAAACCAATTTTATAAATATCAACCATGTTGGTGGTACGGGCTACAGAAGTACCCATGGCGTATCCGTTATTTTCGCAAATAAAGATTACCGGTAATTTCCACAACATGGCCATGTTAAATGCTTCATTCAAGGCACCCTGACGAACGGCACCGTCGCCCATGTAACACACACAAACATTGTCTGTTCCGTTGTATTGTTCAGCAAATGCAATACCTGCTCCTAGCGGGATCTGGCCACCTACAATACCGTGCCCACCCCAGAAGCGGTGCTCTTTACTAAACATGTGCATAGAACCACCCTTACCTTTGGAGCAGCCAGTAGCTTTTCCGTATAATTCTGCCATTACTTCGTTGGCCGTCATTCCTTTGGCAATGGCGTGTGCGTGATCGCGATAAGCAGTAATCATCGAATCTTCCGGACGTAATACCGACATCGCACCCGCTACAACTGCCTCCTGGCCGATGTAGAGGTGGCAAAATCCTCTAATTTTCTGTTGTCCGTATAGTTGTCCTGCTTTTTCCTCGAATTTGCGCATCAAAAGCATGGATTCGTACCAGTATAGATAGGTGTCTTTGGTAATTTCTACTGAACTCATTCTCTTCGATATATCTTGTTTATGGGATGACAAATCTAATTATATCTTCTAGAAAAAAGAAGGAGAAAGTGTCCGATTTACGCCATCAAAATCCACTGTTATAAATGTCAAAAAATGTTAAAAACAGCCTAAAATTTGGTTCCGTAGGAAATAAGCCGTAAGTTTGTGATCCGAAATTTGTTATTATTCAGGCAGATAACTCGGTTTTGAGCCTGAAAAAAACCAAATGCTATGGTAAAAAAGATACTAACAATTTTCATGTTTCTAGCTCTTTTCTCGTCTGCACAGGCACAAACTGCTGATGCGAAAAAAGAAGCTGCAAAGACAGAAGATCCGGATAATTTGATCTCCGGGTATCTTTCTCAAGTGATGGGCGTAGCGCTATCTGCAACCTCCAATCTAAAGCTTTATCAATTCATTTACGATTGGATTGGAACTCCCTACCGTTTTGGCGGATCAAGCCGCAAGGGTATCGATTGTTCTGGTTTTACTAAAGAAATCTACTCAAAGGTATTTAATACTGTTATTCAACGTAATTCAAGAGAAATTTTCAGTATGACCACCCCGGTTAGCCGTGAAAATTTAAAAGAAGGTGATTTGGTATTTTTCAAGATCAAAAGCCGCAGCATTACTCATGTTGGCATTTACTTGGGAAATAATCGTTTTGCTCACGCTTCCACATCAAATGGGGTTACCTTGAGCAGTCTTGAAGAGCCGTACTACAAACGCTATTTCTACAAAGGCGGCAGACTAAACGGTAGTTTAGACTAAATCCTCTATTTTTTTGATGATTATTCCGGATGAATCTCTTTGAGACTCAACGAAACCATTTTTTTGGTTTTCAGGTACGTAATACCTGCAACAACCAAGGTCATACTTCCACCGAAAATTACAGAGGGAATCGTTCCCATTAATCGAGCAGTTACTCCAGATTCAAATGCACCGATTTCATTAGACGAACCAATGAACATGGTATTGACTGCTGTAACCCGGCCCCGCATATCATCTGGAGTAAGGAACTGCAGTAAGGTAGATCGGATAATTACGCTTACACTGTCAAACGCTCCTTCAAAAAATAGGCAAACGAGAGAAAGGTAGAAATTACGGGAAAGACCAAAACAAATGATACTGATCCCGAAACCACAAACGGCCAGTAGTAAATTTCTCCAAGGCTTATGCATGGGAGAATACCGGGTCATGAGGAACATGGTTAACACTGCGCCTACGGCTGGTGCGGCTCGTAAAAAACCTAAGCCCTCTGATCCTACTTTTAAGATGTCGTTGGCGAAGATGGGCATGAGTGCCACAGCACCTCCAAAAAACACAGAGAACAAATCGAGACTTAGCGCTCCGAGTAACATCTTGGTTTTAAAAACAAACCGTAGACCCTGAGTTAAGCTGATGTGGATAGGTTCTTTTGGGATAAATTTTGGCGGCTGATTCTTGATAAAAAAGGCTACCAATAACAAAGAAACCAAAGTAAGGACAACCACAAGCGTAAAACAGGTCACCACACCCGAAAATCCGTACAGCAACCCTCCGGCGGCCGGACCTAAAATGGAGGCAATTTGCCAGTTGGAGCTGTTCCAGGTAATGGCGTTTGCATAATGTTCTTTTGGAACAATATTGGTAATTAAAGGAAAGGCTGCTGGTGCAAAAAATCCTCTGGCTACTCCTAAAATAAATATGGATAAATAAATGCCAGATATTACGGCTGACTTTCCTAAAAGTGTTAAGGCCTGTGGCAGCGTAATCAAAAGAAGAATGCTTGAACAAACGAACATGGTTCCAATAATCCAGACCAATAGTTTTTTCTTGTCTGATTTATCTGCAACGTAACCACCGTAGAGGGACAGGGTAATGGCTGGAATGGCCTCGGTGAGCCCAATAAGTCCGAGTGACAGGGGATCACGGGTGAGCTGGTAGATATGCCAACCCACGACTACCGCTTGTATTTGGTAGGCAAAGGTTAGAAAGAACCGCATGCCTATATACGAACGAAACTCGGGAAACTTTAGCGCTATGTACGGATCAGCTTTAGTTTCTTTGCCCATCTCCATCAATTCACCTTAAACCCGGTTTGATCAATCAGGTAAACCAATCCGGTCATTGCGGCTGCACCCAATTCCAATTCTCTACGGTTTACGTTTTCAAATACATCATTTGGTGTATGGTGAATATCGAAGTAACGCTGAGAGTCTGGACGGAAGCCAATTAAAACGATTCCAGGGACTGCATTTTTAAGGGGACCAATGTCCGCACCACCTCCACCTAGAGTTAATTTATCGGTATCGTAGGGTTCAAACAAAGGTTGCCAAGTCGACTTTACTTGTTTGAAAAGTTCAAGCGGAGCATCAATTCCAAATCCACGAGGTGTAAAACCTCCGGCGTCAGATTCCATGGCAGCTACATGTTTTTCCTGGTTCAGCTTGGCCAATTCGGCATATTTCTGCCCACCTCTCAAACCGTTTTCTTCATTCATAAACAATACCGCTCTGATGGTATGCTTTGGCTTGTAATTCATCGCTTTCAAAATGCGCAACACTTCTACAGATTGCATCACGCCAGTTCCATCGTCATGAGCTCCTTCTGCCAAATCCCAAGAATCCAGGTGGCCTCCAACGGTGATAAATTCGTTTGGTTTCTCTGAGCCGGTCAACTCTCCAATTACATTGTAAGAAAGGGCATCTGGAAGGGTTTCGCAATTCTGTTTGAAGAAGAATTTTACCGGAACGGCGCTTTTCACTTTTAGTAATCGACTTAATTCATTTGCGCCTTTGGTAGAAATAGCAGCAGCCGGAATTTTGATTCCATTGGCTTCGTAACTGGTATTTCCGGTATGCGGATAATCATCTATGCTATGCGTTAATGAACGAACGATTACCCCAACAGCTCCATATTTTGCAGCTTCGGATGGCCCAGAGCGACGCTGATCGCCGGCCATGCCATATGAGGTGCCGGTTTGTATAGGTCTAGGATCGAATGGACGGTTAAAGAATACAATTTTTCCTTTTAGTTGCGCTTCGCCCAGCGTTTTCAATTCAGCTAATGTTTGAACCTCGATTATTGGAGCGGTAATACCTGCCTTAGGTGTGGCTACCGATCCGCCCAAAGCGGCGATTGGCACTGAAATACTTTTGTTGCCCGCTATAATTTTCGCCTGCTCTTTTTCTCCCCGCACCCAATGCGGTACCATAACTTCTTGCAGGTAAACCTTGTCAAAACCATACTCCTGCATGATTTTTTTAGTCCACTCCACTGCTTTTTGCGCTCCTGCAGAACCGCTTAATCGTGGTCCTATCTGCTTACACAAATATTCTAGGTTTTTGTAGGAATGCCCATTTACTAAGGCTTCGTCGTAAATTTTACGCAGCTGAACGGAATCTTGCGATTGCGCCAAAACGCTTTGGCTAATCACTACTAGCAGAATAATGAGTTTACTTAGTTTCATTTCGGAAAGGTTTGATAACAAATGTAAATGATTAAGATATTTTATCCCAGCTAATTCCCGGATTTCTACTTTCCAGGTAGCGCCGTAAAATTTGGTGTTCGGATTTGAGTAAATCCGGATCGTCTTCATAAATTTTAATTACGGTTTGACGAGCCTCTTGTAATAAAGCTTGATCGTGTGCTAAATCTGCCAATTTAAGATCTAAAACTCCGCTTTGCTGCGTTCCCTCAATATCACCCGGACCACGTAATTGTAAATCAATTTCGGAAATTTCGAAGCCATCGGTGGTTCTAACCATGGTTTCCAATCGCAACTTAGCATCATTGCTCAGTTTGTTGCCCGACATCAGGATGCAATAGGATTGTTCGGCACCCCTCCCAACACGACCTCTTAGCTGGTGCAATTGAGCCAAGCCGAAACGCTCTGCATTCTCAATAATCATCACACTGGCATTTGGTACATTTACGCCTACTTCAATCACCGTGGTTGCCACCATAATTTGGGTTTCACCTTTTACGAAACGCTGCATTTCATAATCCTTGTCTGCGGCATTTAGTTTTCCATGCACAATGCTGATTCGATAGTCTGGCAGAGGGAATTCTTTGCTTATAGCTTCAATACCTGCTTCCAAGTGTAATAAATCGAGTTTTTCACTTTCTTTAATCAGCGGATAAACAATGTATACCTGGCGCCCTTTGGCAATTTCTTCCCGCATAAATCCGAACATCCTCAAGCGTTGGCTTTCGTACATATGCACCGTCTTGATCTGTTTTCTGCCGATAGGCAATTCATCAATAACAGACACTTCTAAATCGCCATACAGGGTCATGGCAAGTGTTCGTGGAATTGGCGTAGCAGTCATGACCAATACGTGTGGAGGGACGACACTTTTTTTCCAAAGTCGGGCCCGTTGTTCTACACCAAAACGGTGTTGCTCATCAATTACGGCTAATCCTAGGTTTTGAAATTGAACGGTATCTTCAATCAAGGCGTGTGTGCCTATCAGAATATTCAATTTTCCGGAGAGTAGGTTTTCCTGAATTTCTTTCCGTTTCTTTTTAGGGGTGGAACCCGTCAGCAACTCGATGCTCACAAAATCAGCATCAACCAGTGCTTTTAACGATTGTTCGTGTTGTTTAGCCAAGATCTCGGTAGGAGCCATTAAACAGGCCTGATAGCCGTTATCAATGGCCAGCAACATGGTCATTAAGGCAATAACCGTTTTGCCACTACCCACATCTCCCTGAAGCAGTCGGTTCATCTGTATGCCCCTTTGGGTATCCTGGCGGATTTCTTTCATTACCCGTTTTTGGGCATTGGTTAGTTCAAAAGGAAGCTTTTCATTGTAAAAGGTGGTGAATTTTTCGCCTACCTGTTCAAAAAGTACACCCTTAAATTTTCTGGTTCGAAGCAGTTTGTTTTTTAAGATTTTGAGTTGGATGAAAAACAACTCCTCAAATTTGAGTCGGCGCTGAGCCTGATTCAATTTCTCTACATCAGCTGGGAAATGAATGTTCCACATCGCTTGTTTTTTATCCATCAAGCCAAAGTGCTGCACGATGTATGCTGGAATCGTTTCTTCAATTTCATGAATACCAATTTCCAAAGCAGCAGCCTGCAAGCGTTGGATGCCCTTGGTGTCTAGATTGAATTGTTTGAGTTTTTCGGTGGAGTTATAAACTGGCTGCAAGGTCATGTTTCCTTGCTTTTTTGCCTTTGGATCATACAACTCAATTTCAGGATGCGAAATGGAGATACGCCCATTGAACACGCTTGGTTTTCCGAAAATCAGGTATGCCGAACCTATCTGGATATTTTTTTCAAACCATTTGATGGATTGAAACCAAACCAACTCCATCAGTCCGGTGTCGTCTTTAAAATGCACAACCAAACGTTTACCTCTTTTTTCGCCTAGTAATTCTTTATTGACTACCCTGCCAATAACTTGTACAGCCGGCAAATCGGCATTTAATTCATTGATTTTATAAAATCGGGTACGGTCTATATACCGGAACGGGTAGTGTTGCAGGAGATCGGCATAGCTGAAAATGCCCAATTCCTTTTTAAGTACCTCTCCACGCTGAGGGCCTACACCTTTCAGATATTCGATGGCCGTACTTAGCGTGTGTGTGTTCAATTGGGTTTTATTTTACGAGCTCTTTGTGTTTGGACTTAACTAGTAAACCAGCAACTAAATTCCAGTTAAAAACCACAATAGCGATTCCCAATAGGGAATAAGCTAGTAACTGGAGGTTGTTTATACGCTCATGAAAATAGAAAAAGGCTACAGCAAAAGCAACTATGGGGTTGGTATAAATTAGAATTCCCATGGTTGATGAGGGTAAGCCGATAAGTGCATACAAACTTAAAAACAACGGAATAATGGTGAAGAAAACGGAAATTTCGACAATGGTAATCCAAAAAATAGGTTCACTGGGTATTCCGTTAAAATGATAAATAAATAGCGGAAGCATCAACAGGGTTGATAAACCCAATTGAATTCCCAGCATGGTAAACTTATCTATTTCTACAACTACCCGCTGAATAATTAAGTAAAAGGCATATAAGGTTGCGATAAATACCGCCCACAATACATCTCTGGGCGAACCCTGTGCTAAAATTACTATGCTGATCAGTGCAATGCTTAGTGAAGCAATCTTGTAATTGGTAAGCTGTTCTTTCAAAATCACAAATCCGCCTAAAGCGGTTAGTAATGGGCAAACCATATAGGCAAAAGCGGCCGAAGTTAAACTCACGTGATTTACAGCATAAATGAAGGAGAACCAATTTGCGGTAACCAATAATCCAGCCAACACAATTAATCCAATTAATCGATTTCGCTTTTCTGGAGTTTTAGAACGAATATAGAGTAAGTCGCTTTTAAGCTGTTTCTTGCGAAATAGCAAGATAACCAACCAGGTAATCAGCAGCGAAGTGAATATTCGGTAATGCAGAATTTGATCCGAAGGATAGGCTTGCAGTTTTCGTAAGGGTATGGAGAAGAATCCCCAAAATCCGGTAGCTACAATGGCAGCTAAAAAGTATTTAAAGCGACTTTCTTTCAAAGCTTGGAAGCGATAACAGATATTTCCACATTCACATTTTTGGGTAAACCAAGTACAGCAACGGTCTCCCGAGCAGGAAAATTACCGGAAAAATACGATCCATATACTTCGTTCACGGTAGCAAAATCGGCCATATCTCTTAAAAAAATGCTGGTTTTAATAATGTGCTCAAAGCTGTAGCCAGACGCTTGCAAAATAGCTTGTAAGTTTTTCATCACCCGATCTGCCTCAGCTTTAACGTCACCCGAAATCAGTTCATTACTTGCAGGATCAATGGCAATTTGTCCTGAAACGAATAAAAGATCACCAGCTTGTACTGCCTGGCTATAAGGCCCAATTGGTAATGGTGCCTCTGGAGTATGAATAATTTTCTTGCTCATTTTTTTAATAGGTATTCGATCAATTTATACAGGATTCCTCCAAGAAATACCAATATAGCGGTAGCGTTGATGGCATGCATCACTTTTAGGTTGAAACTGCTAGGGCGGTTAGGATCTTTTTTTCTAAAGAAATACATGGAAACAAAGGTATAAACAAAAAAAGAGTCCCGATAGTTTATCGGAACTCTTTTTAAAATATCCTAGAGAACTACTTATCTCTTAATTTCTACGCGTCTGTTTTGCTGACGACCTTCTTCGGTACCGTTTGAAGCAACCGGACGAGTTTCGCCGTAACCTTTAGTTACAATTTTGCTGGCAGCAACACCAGAATTCACTAAATAAGTTTTCACAGAGTTTGCACGATCTTTAGATAATTGCATGTTGTAGTCTGCAGTTCCTTCCTCAGATGCATGACCATCTAATTGCACTTTGCTTAGGCTGCCATTTTTAAGTTCAGTAGCCAATTCATCTAAAGTAGGGTAAGCAGAAGTTTTCAATACAGAAGAGTTAAACTCGAACTGAATAGCGTTTGCTGAAACTGCTGTTCCTGGGCAACCGTTAAATTCTGCAGTACCTTTTTCAGTTGGGCAGCTATCTTTAGAATCAGGCACACCGTCAGCGTCTACATCCATTGGGCAACCTGAACCATCTACTTTAATACCAGCTTCAGTGTTCGGGCATTTGTCTAATTTATCAGCTACACCGTCGCCATCTGAATCTTTTAATAAATCAGCAGCTTCTAAGGTAGCTACGCGGCTTTTTAATGCTTCTAATTCTTGGCGTAATGAAGGATCTTTCAATTCGTCATACATCAAAGCAACCGGGTTTGTCCAATCTAAATTTGGTTTAGCAGCTGAGCCCAAAGAGAACTCTAAGCCACCATACATATACGCCCACTGGTCTCTTCCGCCTGCTGGCGTTCCGTCTACATCGTCAGATTTGGCAAAGTAAGCATTGTATCCCAAATCAAAATTGATACGGTTTGATACTTTAAACTTCATGCCAACCCCTAGAGGGATGTAAGTATCTTTTTGTTTTGCGCTCTCAGCAGATACTGCATTTGCAGCATTGGTAGTATTGTAGGTATAACCAGCCCAGCCATAACCTGCTTTAATTAAGAAGTTTACGCTATTATCTCTTTTCAAGAAATCTACGGTAGCTACATTTACTACTCCCATTAAACTGAAAGCCGATTTCAAAGATGTTTCGAATGATTTATTGCCTCCAGCTGGAACAGTTGCATTGGTACCAGATAACTTTCCGGAAAGGAAGCTACCTTCTAATCCGAAAGAGTGGGCCAATTGCTTGCGTAAGGTTAATCCATAACCTAAATTTAAGTCAGCATCACTAAAGTCTTTAGTTCCACCAAAAACGGTTACAGGCGTTAAAGCGCCAGCATTTAAACCCAAAGACCAGGTTCTGTATTGCGATCTTCCACCAAATACTTTTGCGCTTGAATTTTGTGTTTGAGCAAAACTCCCCAAACCAAACAGCAAAAACATAGCCGAGATTCCAATTTTCTTGAATGTAGAATAATTCATATTCTGTTTTTTAAAGGTTAAACAATCAGGTGTTAATTTCCAAAAATAGTGATAAGTTTGAAATATTCAAAGCATTTTGCGACATCGATCCGAAGTCAGGTGCTCTCAAAAGTTAAACTAAATAAAGTATAAATTGTTTTCAAAATATTACACATGAAATATACCGCCCCAAATTCATCACTTTTTATTCAAAATCGCCTCGAATTTTCCAAACGTTTAAAAGCGAAATCGATTGCTATTTTCAATGCCAATGATGAAAATCTGCGTAGTGGTGACCAGAATTTTATCTTCAAGCAGAATGCAGATTTGTTTTATTTGAGTGGCATAGATCAAGAACAAACCATTTTACTTCTTTTTCCAGATTGTCCAAACCCATTATATAAAGAGGTTTTATTCTTGAGAAAGACAAATGAGCACATTGCCGTTTGGGAAGGACATAAATACACCAAGGAAGAGGCTTTTAAGGCTTCAGGAATTAAGCAAATTTATTGGCTAGAGGAGTTTTGGACGGTATTGCATTCCATTATCCACTATTCGGAAAACATTTACCTGAACACGAACGAGAACGATCGTTTTGTATATGAGATTCCTTACCGCGATTTACGTTTCATTAATGAAATGAAGGAGCGTTATCCCTTACATCATTACGAAAGAAGCGCTACCATTATGCGTGATCTACGTGCGGTGAAATCAGAAATTGAGGTAGAATTGACAAAAAAAGCCTGTCAAATTACCCGCGATGCTTTTGTGCGGGTACTTAAATTCACCAAACCCGGAGTTAAGGAATACGAAATTGAAGCAGAGATTATCCATGAATTTATTCGCCAGGGTGCTACAGGTCATGCGTACAATCCCATCATAGCCTCCGGCCCGAATGCAACTATTTTGCACTACAACGATAACAACCAGGTATGTCGTGATGGCGATGTGATTTTGTTTGATTTTGGTGCAGAATATGCCAATTACAATGCCGATATGAGTCGCTCTATTCCTGTAAATGGTCGTTTTACCAAACGACAAAAAGAGGTTTATCAGGCGGTTCTACGGGTAATGCGTGCCGCAACCAAAATGCTAGTTGCTGGTACTGTTTGGAACAAATACCATGAGGAAGTGGGTAAACTAATGGAAAGCGAACTGATTGGTTTGGGCTTATTGGATAAACACGATGTGGCCAAGCAAGATCCAGATGCGCCATTGTATAAAAAATACTTCATGCACGGTACTTCGCACCATTTAGGTTTAGATGTGCACGATTTTGCCAGCCGGTACAAAGCGTTTGAAGCGGGTAATATTTTAACTTGTGAACCGGGTATTTACATTCCAGAAGAAGGTTTGGGTATTCGATTAGAAAATAATATCCTGATAACGCCGAATGGCAATATTGATCTGATGGCCGATATTCCGGTAGAGGCGGAGGAAATAGAAGAGATTATGAACGCTTAGTCCAGTTTTCTATAAATTGGTAAAGATTAAAGTCTTTATCTTTTGAAGCTTCAGCAAGATCCTGCTGGAGCTTTTTTTTGTCGTATGCAGCACCCAATTGATGCAAAATCAAATTCCATGCTTTTTCTGCCATAAGCAAGCCCTTTCTGGAGTTGATGTTTGAATTGCCTTGTTCAATCAATTGAATTAGCTCATCAATGCCAGTGCCTTTGCTTGCTACGGTACTGATTACGGGAATCGACTTTTCTTTCTGTCCGCTCAATTTTTTCAGGTTATTGGCAAAAGTTTCAGCGCCTTCGCGGTCGGCTTTATTCACTACAAATACATCGGCAATTTCCATCAAACCTGATTTAATTCCCTGTATCTCATCTCCCGATTCGGGAACCAAAACTACCAAAGTAATGTCGGCCAATCCGGCAATTTCTACTTCAGATTGACCTACACCCACGGTTTCAATTAAAATATAATCAAAACCAGAAGCCCGAAGTACATCAGTCATTTCGATGGTTTTGGCAGATAAACCACCTAAAGAACCCCTGGTGGCTAAAGACCGAATAAAAACATTGGGTTTGTTAAAATGCTCAGCCATACGGATGCGGTCGCCAAGCAATGAACCCAGATTGAACGGAGAAGTAGGATCAATGGCCAGAACGGCTACGTACTTTCCGGCTTCGCTTAATTTATTAATCAGGGCGTTTACCAGCGTACTCTTTCCAGCTCCGGGAGGCCCCGTAATGCCGATTACCGGAATATCTGGGTTTGGTTTTATGGACTTCAACAGCTCTTGCGAACCTTGGAGGTTGTTTTCAACCAAGGTTAAAGCTCTCGATAAACTTTTAAAATCGCCTTTTTGCATCATTTTGAAATCCGCTGTACTACAAAAAACACGTTTTTTATTCAGATTGCAAAATCATTACCCGAAAGGCTTAGGCTAATGATAAATAAACGGTATTTTCGTTTGCTACAAGCAAACTGCTGCTTAAAGCTTCTAACTGATGAAGGAAACGAATATATCCGTAATTATCCCGAATTATAACGGTAGAAAATTGCTGGAAAACAATTTGCCATCTGTTTTTACGGCATTGAAAAATTCTGGCTTACGCTATGAGGTTATCATCGTGGACGACTGTTCCAAAGATGACTCTAAAGCGTTTATTGCCCAATATTATCCAGAGATTATACTGCTTGAAAAGGAGAAAAACTCCGGATTTTCAGCAACCTGTAATGTGGGTATAAGTCATGCACAATACAATTATATCTTGTTACTTAATTCAGATATTCAGCTAAGTCCGAACTATTTTGAGGGCCAAATGGACTACTTCAAAAATGCAGATACGTTTGGTGTGATGTCTAAAATTAAGGGTGCTAATGATCTTAAGGTTCAAGATACGGCCAGGTTGTTTAGTTTAAAGGGTTTTAAAATTAGTCCCAACCAATTTTTTACTATCAAAAACCCTAAACAAGGAATCCCTACGGCTTATCTGTCTGGTGCAAATGCCCTAGTTGATGCCGAAAAACTAAAGATACTAGGCGGTTTCGATGAGATTTTTTCACCATTTTATTACGAGGATTTTGATTTGGGATTACGAGCATGGAGAATTGGCTGGAAGTGTTATTACCATCCGGATACGTTTTGCTTACACGAACAATCGTCAACTACTAAAACGTATCGTACCCGAAATTGGGTAAAAGGCATTTATTTCAGAAATAAGATGCTGGTTCACGCCATACATTTAGATGGTTTAGCTAAATGGATGTGGTATTTCCGCTTGCTTTTAGAGAGTTTGGTAATGTGGCTTATGGGCAAGTTTTACTTTTACAGATCCCTGTATCTTTTTTTTGGGAAGTCTGCTCAAGTTAAACAATCGCGGGAGCGCCTAAACCAGTTGATGGAAAAACAAGGAGTGCCAAAATCGTTAAGCGACGTACAGCAAGAAATGGAGCAGCTGTTGGCAGGAGAAGAACTCAGCTACGGCTTACAATCTTAGTATTTTGCAATAGGACCAAGTGCAATTAATGGATAACCAATCAAAAACTTAACTTTACACATCGAATCCATTAGATGAAAACCTATTTTCGCCTGCTTTCATTTGCCAAACCGATTGAAAAGTTTGCCATTCCGTATATCCTGACAACAATTTTGGCTATTGTTTTCAACACACTTAATTTGGCATTGTTGGCGCCTTTGCTGCAAACGCTCTTTTTTAAGGATGCCAAGCAGGCCGGAGAAGTAGTAGCCATTGTAAAGCCTCAAAACAGTTTTGATATCATGGCTCAGTTTAAGTACTACGTACAATTGGCCATTCAAGAATACGGCACATGGGGTGCTCTGCAATGGGTATGTCTAAGCATTATCATTTCGGTTTTCCTGGCTAACCTATTCCGCTACCTCTCTCAGCGAATTATGGAAAACCTGAGGGCCCATACCTTACTTAACCTCAGAAGGGCGGTATTTAACAATGTGATGAACTTGCACTGGGGCTATTTCAATAATGAGCGTAAAGGCGATATCATGTCTAAAGTTTCGTCTGATGTGCAGGTGGTTCAATTTTCGGTAACCAGTACTTTGCAAGTAGTTTTCAAAGAGCCGGTTCAACTGATTGCCTATATCGTGATGTTGTTCATGATATCTGCCAAACTTACTTTGTTTGCCCTGCTTATTATTCCGATTTCGGGATTAATAATTGGTCGCCTGGTAAAACGTTTGAGGCAGCAAGCCGTTGCAGCTCAGCAATCGTTGGGAACAATGGTAAGTTTTTTAGATGAAGCACTCTCGGGTATCAAAATTATTAAAGCATTTAATGCCACCCAGTGGATGAAAGATAAATTTGATACCGAAAATCAGCAGTATACCCGACTAATCAAGGCGATGGCACGTCGACAACAATTGGCCTCACCCGTATCTGAATTTTTAGGCGTTGCAGTGGTTTGTGGCATTGTGTTATACGGAGGATATTTGATTTTAAACGGAGATACAGGTTTAGAAGCACCAGCCTTCATTACCTATATTGCCTTATTCTCACAAGTTATGCGTCCGGCGAAAGCCATCACCGATTCGTTTAGTCAGATTCATCAGGGCATTGCAGCAGGTGAGCGTGTTTTGGAATTGATTGATTTGCAATCAGAAGTAATTAATGATAGCAGAGCCAAGCAAGCACCTAAATTCAGGAAAAGCATCAAATTTGAAGATGTTTCATTTGCTTACGGTAAAAGAAAGGTGCTGAAAGAGATTAATCTGGTTCTAGAAGCCGGGCAGACAGTTGCTTTGGTTGGACCTTCCGGTGCCGGAAAATCTACCCTTATGGATCTCATTCCTCGTTTTATGGATCCTCATGAAGGAAAAATTCTATTCGATGGTCAGGATATTAAACACTTAAGCATGGAATCTTTCCGTTCGCAGATGGGTATTGTGAATCAGGAATCTATATTGTTTAACGATACAATTTTTAACAACATTGCTTTTGGTAAACCAGATGCAAGCGAAGAAGAAGTTATTAGGGCTGCTGAAATTGCCAATGCCCACGAGTTTATTACGCATACGGAGAATGGCTATCAAACCAATATCGGCGATCGCGGATTAAAACTATCTGGAGGACAACGTCAGCGTTTATGTATTGCCCGGGCAGTACTAAACAACCCTCCGATCATGTTATTAGATGAAGCAACATCTGCTTTAGATACAGAGTCAGAGAAATTGGTGCAAGATGCCTTGAGCAAATTGATGCAGAACAGAACATCTTTGGTAATTGCCCATCGTTTAAGTACTATTCAAAATGCCGATAAGATTGTGGTATTGGAAGCTGGAAAGATTGTAGAAGAAGGGAATCACCAAGAACTTATAAAGGCAAACGGTTTGTACCGCAAATTAATTGAAATGCAGATTTTTAATGATTGATCAACAACTCGCTAAAACACTGACCGATAAGGAAACTTTCCCTTTCCTTTTTTCTATTTGCACACTTGTATCCAAACCGGATGAGTATCGCGAAATGGTTGAATCTTTTATTAAAGCTGGCTTTGATCGTAAGCAATGTGAATACTTATGCATCGACAATTCTGCTCAAAATGCATTTGATGCTTTTTCCGGATTAAATCAATTCCTCAGAAAAGCTCAGGGTAAGTATATCATTTTATGCCATCAGGATATTATTTTGCATGATGCAGGTATTCAAGAATTAATAAAGCAAATTGAATACATAGATAGCGTTGATCCTCAATGGGCTATTTTGTCTAATGCAGGCGGAATAAATTTCAAATACTTGGCCATGCATCTCACCCAAAATACAGGTAATAAATTACATGAACCAGATTTACCCTTACAATCCATTACAGTTGATGAAAACTTTATAGTTGTCAAGAATTCGGCAAATTTAGCCCTCTCTGCAGACCTGTCTGGGTTTCATCTTTACGGTACCGACCTTTGTGTAATTGCAAAAGTATTGGGCTACAACAGTTACGTCATAGATTTTAATTTAACCCATAAAAGTGATGGAAATGCCGATGCTCATTTTTTTCAGATACGTAAACAATTGATAAAAAAATATCGAAAGGCATTTAGAGCTCGATTCATATCAACGACCATCACCCGTTTTTACCTTTCTGGAAACCGATGGGGTAGTTTTTTTATTAATACTCCCCCGATTCTTTTTTTTGTCAGACAGTTCTTCAAGTTTTTCAAACCCAAGCGCAAGCATCAGGTTTGAGCCTATTCAGTTATTCCAAACAAAAACTATATTTAGACATTAGTTAGCTGTATGTACGATTATTTAATTGTGGGCTCCGGGCTTTTCGGATCTGTATTTGCTCATGAAGCACATAAAAAAGGTAAAAAATGCCTTGTTATTGATAAAAGAGCTCATGCCGGAGGTAATGTCTATTGTGAAACCATAGCAGGCATTAATGTACATTGGTACGGTGCTCATATTTTTCATACCAATGATAAGGCCATCTGGGATTATGTCAACCAGTTTGCGGTTTTCAACCGGTATACCAATTCGCCAGTGGCTAACTATAAGGGAGAGTTGTACAACCTACCGTTCAACATGAACACCTTTTACCAGCTTTGGGGAGTAAAAACCCCCGAGGAGGCACAGGCAAAAATTGCTGAACAGATCAGCAGTTTATCCTTTAACCATCCTAAAAATCTCGAAGAACAAGCCTTAATGTTGGTGGGCCCCGATATTTATGAAAAACTCATCAAACATTATACAGAGAAACAGTGGGGAATGAGTGCTAAAGAATTGCCGGCATTCATCATCAAGCGTTTGCCTGTCCGTTTTACTTTCGATAATAATTATTTTAACGACAAATACCAGGGTATTCCCGAGGGCGGCTATAACCAAATTATTGATGGGTTACTGAAAGGTATAGAAGTAAAGCTCGATACCAATTTCTTTGATGATAGGGCTTATTTTGAAGGTTTGGCCAAAAAAGTAGTTTATACTGGTAAGATTGATGAGTATTACGATCACCGGTTTGGGGCACTTGATTACCGTGGTCTTCGTTTTGAACACCAAACCTTAGATCAGTCCAACTTTCAGGGTAATGCGGTGGTAAATTATACCGATGCTGAAACGCCCCATACCCGCATCATTGAACACAAACATTTCGAATTTGGCCAACAGGACAAAACAGTAATTACTTACGAGTATCCTTTAATGGCCGGAAAAGATACCGAGCCCTATTATCCAATAAATAACGACCAGAATACCAAAGTTTACAATCAATACAAAGCCTTATCACAGCAGGAAGAAAAGGTAATATTTGGTGGAAGACTGGCCGAATACCGCTACTACGATATGCATCAGGTAATCGCATCGGCATTAAAGGCTGTTCGTGATGAATTCAATTAGTCTGGATGATGAATTTTAAAAAATATAAGAAGATTTATATTTTATGTCCTGCACAACTGGCTACGGGCGGACCAGAACTTTTACACCAATTGGGGCATAAACTGATAAAGATGGGTTTGGATGCTCAGATGTACTATTTTCCGCCCGACCCTACTAACTCGGTTCATCCCAACTATTTGCATTATCAAGTACCTTTTACTCATCTAGTAGACAATCAAGAAGATAGCTTGGTTATATTTCCTGAGATACTATTAGCTAACTTATCTGATAAAAACTTGAATCGTACACACAAAGTAATCTGGTGGTTAAGTGTAGATAACTATCTTTTTATTGCTAAAAAAAGCAAGAAATCCATCTTTTCTAAATGGAACGCCCGGTTGAGGGGGCGGCCTGTAATCCCAGAAATGCCAGGTATTAATGAATTGTTAGCCCATCCCGAATATTACCATTTGGCACAATCGGCTTATGCCGTAGATTTTCTTCATCAAAAGGGATTTCAAAATATTTCCTATTTATCTGATTACTTAAACTCCGTTTTTTTGGCTGAATCTGCTAAAGTAAACCTGGCTGCAAAAAAAGATCAGGTATTGTACAATCCGAAGAAAGGTTTTGAATTCACCCAGCAACTGATGGCTGCTGCATCCGACCTAAACTGGATACCCCTGGAAAATATGAGCCCTAAACAAGTTGCAGATACTTTGGCAGAAAGTAAGGTTTATATAGATTTTGGCCAGCATCCTGGTAAAGACCGTTTCCCGCGTGAAGCGGCAGTAATGGGCTGTTGCATCATTACCGGTAAACGAGGTTCGGCAGCTTTTGATGCTGATTTGCCCCTCCCAGAAGGATTCAAATTCGAAGACACAGCGCAACAGATTCCGGAAGTGATTGACAAGATCAGGCAATGTTTTACAGATTTTGAGAAGCAACAAGCACTGTTTGCTGCTTATATTTCCCGCATCAAAGAAGAAGAGCGCCAGTTTGATGCCGATATTCGGAATCTGTTTTTATAAAAAAGCCCCTGAAACTTTCAGGGGCTTTTTCAATTTTATTTCTTCGGATTAAAGCTTACGTTTAACCTCAACTTGCTCGTAAGCTTCAACAATGTCGCCTACTTTAATATCGTTGAAGTTTTGGATGTTCAGACCACATTCGTAACCCGTTGCCACTTCCTTCACGTCTTCTTTAAAACGTTTTAAGGAAGCCAACTCGCCAGTGTAAACCACTACACCATCGCGAATAATACGCACACTGCTGTTACGGTTAATTTTACCATCTAGTACCATACATCCGGCAATGGTTCCGACCTTGCTAATTTTGAATACTTCGCGGATTTCTACGTTAGCGGTAATTTTTTCTTCAAATTCAGGCGCTAACATACCTTCCATCGCGGCTTTTACTTCATTGATAGCGTCGTAAATGATTGAATACAAGCGGATATCAATTTGTTCCTGTTCGGCTAGTTTACGTGCACCTTGTGATGGACGTACCTGGAAACCGATGATGATCGCGTCGGAGGCAGAAGCTAGCAATACATCAGATTCGGAGATCTGACCTACTGATTTGTGGATGATATTTACCTGAATTTCTTCGGTAGATAATTTCAATAAGGAATCAGATAATGCTTCGATAGAACCGTCCACATCACCTTTTACAATTACATTTAACTCTTTGAAGTTTCCGATTGCCAAACGACGACCAATCTCATCAAGCGTAATGTGTTTTTGAGTACGTAAACCTTGTTCACGCTGTAATTGCAAGCGTTTATTTGCAATTTCACGAGCTTCAACCTCCGATTCTAGCGCATTGAATTTATCACCAGCAGTTGGCGCACCCGCCATACCCAATACTTGTACAGGTGTGCTTGGTCCGGCTTTTTCAATTTTCTGTCCACGTTCATTGGTTAAGGCTTTTACCCTTCCGCTGTAACATCCGGCCAAAATAGGGTCACCTACGCGTAGGGTTCCGGCTTGAATCAGAACGGTGGTTACAATACCACGTCCTTTGTCTAAAGCGGCTTCAATTACGGTACCTACGGCACGTTTGTTCGGATTTGCTTTCAGTTCGAGCAACTCAGCCTCTAGCAATACCTTGTCTAGGAGTGCGTTTACACCCTGACCGGTTTTACCTGAAATTTCCTGACTTTGGTATTTTCCGCCCCAATCTTCTACCAAAATATTCATGGTAGCTAATTGCTCTCTTATTTTATCTGCATTCGCTCCAGGTTTATCTACCTTACTAAAAGCAAATACAATAGGAACTCCAGCTGCCTGAGCGTGATTGATTGCTTCTTTGGTTTGAGGCATCACGGCATCGTCTGCAGCAATCACAATAATGGCAATATCTGTTACTTTGGCACCACGAGCACGCATCGCTGTAAAGGCTTCGTGACCCGGTGTATCCAAGAAGGTAATTTTATTTCCGCTTTCTAGCGTTACTTCATAAGCACCAATGTGTTGGGTAATACCACCCGCCTCACCGGCAATTACGTTGGTTTTACGAACAAAGTCGAGTAATGAGGTTTTACCGTGGTCAACGTGACCCATTACGGTAACAATTGGCGCACGAGGTTTTAGGTTTTCTGGTGTATCTTCTTCTTCCAATGAAGAGGTTTCTTCATCTTCTGGTTTTACAAATTCCACTTCGAAACCAAACTCGTCGGCAACAATGCTCAAGGTTTCGGCATCCAAGCGTTGGTTAATGGATACGAACATTCCTAGAGCCATACACGTCGAAATGATTTGCGTAACAGGTACGTCCATCATTTTTGCCAATTCATTGGCGGTTACAAACTCAGTAACCTTTAATACTTTAGATTGCAGCTCTTTTTCTAATGCAGCTTCTTCTGCAGATTGTGCCACATCATCGCGTTTTTGGCGACGCAATTTGGCTCTTTGAGCAAATTTTCCAGATTTTCCGGCACCGCTTAAACGAGCAAGTGTAGCTTTAATCTGGTCTTGAATTTCTTTATCAGATGGCTCTTCTTTGGCCACTTCACGTGGTTTGCGGAAATCGTTACGGCCGGTATTGGAGCCTTGACCTGGTCCTCCACCAAACTCTTTACGCTTACGCTTACGTTTATGATCTGCATTTGCATCAGACGACGAAGCAACCGGACCTGATTTTCTAGGTTCTGGTAAATCAATTTTACCAACCACGTTTGGTCCAGTTAGGCGACTTGCTTTGGCACGTACCACCTCATTTTCTGGTGCAGCTGGAGCTTTGGGTTCTTCTTTGGCCGGCTCTTCAGTTTTTGGTTCAACCGCTTGAGCAGCAGGAGCAGGTTCTGTTTTTTTCTCCGGACGAGTTTTGGTATTCAATTCATCCAAATCAATTTTACCCACCACTTTTGGTCCTTTTAAGGCCTCTGGTTTTTCTTCAACTGCTTTCGGTTTTTCTGGCTGAGCAAATGAACCGGTATTTTTTATCAGAATTTCTTCCTGCTCAAAAGCCTCAGGGCGTTTTGGTGCTGCGGCTGGTTTTTCCGCAGGAGCAGGTACATCTTCGCGGCGGATTTTGCCAATCGCAATTTGCTTAGCTTCTTCCTTAACGATCTTATCGCCTTGAAACTCTTTCAATAGCGCATCGTACATGGCTGGCTCGAGTTTGAACATAGGACTAGCCTGAACAGCGAATCCTTTTTTGGACAAAAACTCGGCAGCTGTAGACAAGCCAATATTCAGCTCTTTTGCGGCTTTAAGTAAGTTGATGTTTTTACCTTCTGACATTTAATAATTGCTAATTTTTAGCTTCTGTATACTACAAAAATATGTTTTTTAACGGCTTATGCTGTATTTATTCTTTCAACACGCCAAATGCTTTTTCGTTTATTCGAATTCTGCACGCAAGATATCCAGCACATCGTTTACGGTATCTTCCTCTAAATCGGTGCGTTTAGCCAGTTCATCGGCACTTAATGCCAATACTGATTTGGCGGTATCTAAGCCGATACGTTTCAATTCATCAATAATCCAGCCTTCAATTTCATCTGAGAATTCTTCCAAATCCACATCTTCCTCATCTTCTTCTGCAGATTCGCGGTAAACATCAATTTCGTAACCGGTTAATTTGCCGGCCAATTTGATGTTATGTCCTCCACGACCAATAGCCAATGAAACTTGGTCTGGTTTTAAGTACACGGCCGCTCTTTTTTCAGCATCATCTAATTTAATGCTAGTGATTTTTGCCGGACTTAATGCACGTTGAATGTATAACGAAAGGTTATTGGTGTAATTGATCACATCAATGTTTTCATTTTTCAATTCTCTTACAATACCGTGTATACGAGAACCCTTCATACCTACACAGGCTCCTACTGGATCGATACGGTCGTCATATGATTCTACAGCTACCTTGGCACGCTCTCCTGGTTCACGTACAATTTTCTTGATGGTGATTAAACCGTCGAAAATTTCAGGAACCTCCATCTCGAACAAACGTTGTAAGAATTCTGGTGCAGTACGAGAAATGATAATTTTTGGATTGCTATTTACCATTTCTACTTCTTGAATTACCGCACGAACGGCATCTCCTTTTTTGAAGTAATCGGCAGGAATTTGTTCGGTTTTAGGCAAGATTAGTTCATTGCCTTCATCATCCAAAACTAAAGTCTCTTTTTTCCAAACCTGGTACACCTCACCCGTTACAATTTCGCCTACGCGATCTTTGTATTTCTTAAAGATCTCGTCTTTCTCCAGTTCTAAAATTTTAGAAACCAAAGTTTGGCGAGCAGCTAAAATGGCACGTCGACCAAAGCTTTCTAAAGTGATTTGCTCGATAAATTCATCGCCAACTTCTAAGGATGAGTCGTATTGTTTAGCTTCAGCTAATTCAATTTCTAGATCGTCATCTTCAGAAAAACCGTCTTCCATAACGATACGCGTACGCCAAATCTCCAAATCCCCGTTATCAGGGTTCACAATTACGTCGCAGTTTTCGTCCGTACCAAAACGCTTACGCAGCATGCTACGAAAAACTTCTTCCAACACACTAATTACGGTTGGGCGGTCGATGTTTTTGAAATCTTTAAACTCCTGAAAGGAATCGATTAAATTAATGTTGCTCATTTTACTTAAATGAAATTAAAACCTTACTTTCTGCTATATCAACAAACGCAATTTCGCGTTCAACTATCTGGGCTTTTTTGCCCTTTTCTTTTTTAGTTTCTGCAATGCAGATCCCTTGATCATCTGCCTTCAGCAATTTACCCTCTGTTTTGGTTCCGTCTGTGAGTTTAACACTTAAGCTTCTACCCACATTTTTAACGTATTGTCTCAGCAGTTGAAGCGGCATGTCTACGCCAGGTGAGGAAACCTCCAAATTGTAAGCTTGCTCTATTGCATTTTCTTCCTCTAAATGAAAACCCACATGACGGCTGATGCCTACACAATCCTGAATGCTCAGGCCCTGATCGCCGTCGACCAAAATGGTTAATTTTCCGTTACTGTGCATTTTTACCTGCACTAGAAACAAATCGGGGCGGTCGGCAATTTTTTCTTCAACCAGTGCTGTAACACGTTGCTCTATTTTCATGCTCGAGTACTGAAAAATAAAAAGAGGGGACACGGTCCCCTCTTCAATCCCTGCAAATGTAAGACAAATTATTCGTTTTTCAAGTGTTTAGTAGCGGAATTTGTATTCCAATGGCTGTTCGGCAATTTGCCAGCTATTTTTTTGAAGCATTTTAATAGGGTTTAAACTGAGATTTTTTGCAAAAACCAGCACAAAATAGGCCTTACCTTTTTGAAATGGAACATGGGGTGTAAAGGTCAAATCCTTGTTTTTTACTTGATAATCACCGGGTAGGGGCTTTTGCAGGTCACGCAGATCTGGATCAAGTGGCTCCTGATAAACCTCAAAAAAACGTTTTCCTTCATCAAATATCAATGTTTCGGAACCGAGTTCACTGATCAGATCGGCAGGCAAATTACTAAGCACTACGCTACTGCTATCTGCAGATAACTTTGCCGCTAGATCAACACTATTTTTATTTTTTGTGTTATCCGAACAAGCACATAAGGCTAACATCACTACTAAAACTAAATTTAACGCGTGCTTTTGATGCATGAATGATTTTTTAAACTAAATTCAAGTTATGAAATTTATAGTTGAGATTTTGCTAACCGGGCTTGCAGTGGCACTTGCAGCCTACATTATTCCTGGCGTTACCGTTGATACTTATTTAACCGCCATTGTTGCGGGCTTATTGTTAGGTTTGGTAAATGCTACCATCGGAACTGTTTTGCGTATTCTTACTTTCCCCATCAATTTTCTTACCCTCGGATTGATGTCTTTTGTAATTACCGTATTCATGGTTTTACTAGTGGATAATTGGCTAGATGGTTTTCATACAACCGGTTTTTTCTCAGCAATGGTATTTGCCGCGGTACTCGCTCTGCTCAAAATGGTATTCGGAATATTCACCCCTAAAGGTGATGACGATTAGTTATTCGGCTAGTAAATCCTGAATCAATTTTTCAAACTCTTCGGCAAACTCGGTGTAATACTTACCCGTACCTGGTCCGGAAAAGCCGGTGTGAATTTTACGCACTTCTCCTTTTTTGTCAATAATGATAGTGGTTGGGAAAGCCATAAAACCGTTTAACATTGGGATACTTTTAACTACCTCACCTTTTTCATTAGTATATCCCGTAATCAACAATGGGTAGGTTACGTTAAAACGGTCTTTTAATCGCTTGATATTTTTTCTGGATCGTTCTACATCGGTGGTTCTTTCGTAGCCTAGTCCTACAACAGCGAGGCCTTTATCTTTGTATCGGTTGTAAAAAGGCACCATAAAAGCCGTTTCGTCCATACAATTTGGACACCAGGAGCCAAAAAACTGAACAATTACTACTTTATTTTTAAACTCCGGATCTTTTAACGATACCGGTTTCCCTGCTAAATCAGGAAAGGTAAAATCGATGGATTTGTAACCCGTTTTTAAGCCCACTAAACTATAGGCGTCTGGCAAAACTGCCTGCTCGTCTTTTGTGGCGGCCCAGTTTTCGACAGCAGAATAACCCGAATACATTTTACCGTCGCTAATGGTATTTCCTTTTACTTTTCCACTAAATAGGTAAGCATGAGAACCATCAAAACAGGACAAGTAAAATTTATCGCCGGATACACTACCCTCTAAAAATCGGTAATCTCCGGTGCTGGTTAGAAAAGTACCGTATAGTTTAGATCCTTCCTGACTAAACTGACCAATGGCCAGGGTAGTGTCTTTGCCATCGGCACTGATAAATGTTGTAGACCATTTGCCTGTTAAATCAACTTTGGCTGACGGGCTTGCTTCAAAAAATCGCCAGTTTACATTGTGCTGGGCGGCAAAATCCATAGCCACATCGGTTGTAGCCAAGTGTTTAACCCATTTACCACTTAATTGCTCGCCATTGAGTACGGCTTTTATTTCAGAATCGAACAAAGGCATTTGAATTTGGATAGAATCACCCTCTTGTACAATTTCATCAACCCGGAAAAGTTCTTTGCCGTTGATGATGTGAATGATCTTTTTCCCGGCAGAATCGCTCAACTCAAAATTGAAAGGTACTTCTACACCCGTTTCAGTTTTAAGTGTGGCCCGCCAAATACCACCCTGCAAATCTGCAACACCTGCAGGCTGACAAGCATTGAACATCAATACAATAAAGCTTAGGCAGAAGAGTTGTTGCAGTGTTTTTTTCATTTTCTGGTGTAATTATTTCAGCACTTCTCTAGCGATAACGATACGCTGAATTTCTGAAGTGCCCTCATAAATTTGAGTAATTTTTGCATCACGCATTAAACGTTCTACATGGAATTCTTTCACAAAGCCGTATCCTCCATGTACCTGTACAGCCTCAACCGTAGTTTTCATAGCCACTTCAGAGGCAAATAACTTAGCCATTGAACTAGCTTGTGCGTAAGGCAAGCCTTGGTCTTTTAACCAGGCTGCTTTTAAACACAATAAACGGGCAGCTTCAATTTCGGTTGCCATATCGGCCAATTTGAATTGAATTGCCTGATGATCGGCAATAGGTTTTCCAAACGCCTGGCGTTCTTTCGCATATTGAACAGACAATTCGTAAGCGCCGGCTGCAATACCAAGTGCTTGTGCGGCAATACCAATTCGTCCACCCTCTAAGGTTTTCATGGCAAATTTGAAGCCAAAACCATCCTCACCAATTCGGTTGGCTTTAGGAACTTTCACATCGGTGAACATCAAAGAGTGCGTATCTGACCCGCGGATACCCAATTTATTTTCTTTTGGTCCGATGCTAAACCCTTCCATACCTTTTTCTACAATCAGTGCATTGATTCCACGATGTCCTTTTTCGGTATCGGTTTGAGCAATTACCAGATAAACAGAGGCATTTCCCCCGTTGGTAATCCAGTTTTTAGTCCCGTTAAGGAGATAATAATCGCCCATGTCAATGGCGGTAGTACGTTGAGAAGTAGCATCAGAACCTGCTTCCGGCTCAGAAAGACAGAAGGCTCCGATAATTTCTCCGGCAGCTAAAGGTTTGAGGTATTTATCTTTTTGCTCTTCGCTACCGTATTTTTCTAATCCATAGCAAACCAGCGAATTGTTCACTGAAACCACTACCGAAGCCGAGGCATCAACTTTTGATAATTCTTCCATAGCCAATACATAGGAAACGGTATCTAAACCCGCACCATTGTATTTCGGATCTACCATCATGCCCAAAAACCCCAATTCGCCTAGTTGTTTGATTTGCTCGGCTGGAAATTTTTGATGCTCATCTCGTTCAATTACACCAGGCTTTAATTCGTTTTGCGCAAAATCGCGGGCGGCCTGTTGAATCATTAATTGTTCTTCGGTGAATTGGAATTGCATAGGTTATACTTTTGTTTAGTTTGGACCAAAAATACTATTTAATATCATTTTGACTACCACGGTGAAAGATTTTGATATTGAATTAACATTGTGCTAATTCTTGTTGCGGTAGAGCAGTGTAGGGATTAGGCTGATACCCCCAATGATAAGAATTACGAGTAGTTGACTAGAATGGATCAGCGTGGCAAATGCAAGCCCATGGAGTTTGTTGATACCGTACAAGCCAAGCCCTTCGGCTACCATCCAATGAAATGCTCCGATACCTCCTTGTACGGGTACTATCATACCCAAGCTACCCAAAACCAATGCCGATAAAGCTGCAAGCGGGCCCAGTTGAGCCGTGCCCGAGAGTGCAAAAAAGCATAGATAGGTAGATAAGAAATAGCAAAACCACATCAGTACCGAGAGTAACATAAAAGTGCCTTTGTTATTCATCTCCCAAAATGAAAGTAAACCACTTTTAAAGCCCTTGAGGGTGTTCGAGAAAGGTTTTATCAGGATACGAATTTTAGATCTGATCACGTAAAAAAACAAAATCAATACCATGCCGATTAAGCTCATCCACAGCACAAGCCCATCGGCAAAAACTGTTTCAAGTTTCAGCCATACGTGTTGGTAGATAAAGCCCGAAATCCGCTTAAATTCCAAAAGTATAGCCAGCAAGGTGGTACTGAGCAACAATAGTAAATCAAACAGCCTTTCGGTTATTACTGTACCAAGCAATTGGTTCATCGGAACTTTATCTGTTTTGTTCAATACACCACATCGTGAAACTTCACCTAGCCTCGGGAAAGCCAAATTAGCCAGGTAACCAATCATTACGGCATAGAATGAGTTTTTAGCAGAGATGTTATAACCGAGTGGTTCAATCAGTAAGGTCCAGCGGATGGCTCGCAATACATGGGCAATTAGACAAGCAAGCACAGAGGCCAACACCCAAAGGTAATTTGCTTGTTGAATGTTATTGAACAAACTGCCAATATCCTGACCCTGAAATGTCCAATACAGCAATAAGATAGCCAGGCTAAGAAAAAGAAGATATTTTACGACTGAGAATATTCTCGAATTCAATGTCGGATTATTGGGTTAGACGGTTGTTATCGTCAGGAAAAACCAAAATAGGTTGATAGGCTTTTGCAGCATCCATTGGTAATGATCCGTAAGACATGATGATTACGATGTCGCCCACCTGAGCCAAGCGTGCGGTTGCCCCGTTCAAGCACACAATGCCACTGCCACGTTCACCCTTAATTACGTACGTTTCAAAACGGGCACCGTTATTGTTGTTTACTACCTGAACTTTCTCATTGGCAATAATGTTGGCCGCATCCATTAAATCTTCATCAATGGTAATACTCCCTACATAGTTGAGTTCGGCTTGGGTAACCTTAGCCCGGTGTATCTTCGATTTTAATACCTCGATAATCATAGGGCAAAAGTAATAATAATTTAAAGGGTGATGAGTTTATTTGAGCAGGATATTGTCAATTAATCGGGTGTTACCAAGTTTGGCTGCCACAAGTACGACTAATTTTTGCGGATTTTGGTCCGTAGCTACAAGCAGTGAGTCGCCATCACAAATTTCCAAGTACTCTAAAACAATACCCGGACTTTTTCGCAACTTCTCCGTGCCTAGGGTTTTCAATTCATCCAAACCGTAGTGGCCAAAATGGTCTTTCATCCAGCATAAGGTCTGGTAAATGGCTAAGGCGTTTTTTCTTTCCTCAGCACTCAGCCTGATATTTCTAGAACTCATGGCCAGGCCATCTGACTCACGTACAATCGGACACATCACCAATTCAACCTTCATCGCCAGTTTTTTAACCATTTTTTCAATCACCAAAAATTGCTGGTAATCCTTCTGCCCAAAGAATGCCCGGTGAGGTTGAACGCAGTCAAATAGTTTTTTGACAATTTGGGTTACCCCCTGATAATGCCCCGGGCGTTGTTCGCCTTCCAGCAACAAATCCAGTCCATCCAAATCCAATACCCATTGCTCGTTTTCCGCATACATTTCGGAGGTTGCGGGCTTGAACAGGATATCACAAGCAACACTCTCTAACTTTTCAATATCATTGGCAATCGGCTTGGGGTAAAGCTCTAAATCCTTAGGCTCATTAAATTGGGTTGGATTCACAAAGATGCTGCAAACCACCACATCGGTTTGTTGTTTCGCCAAATTGATTAACGAAAGGTGCCCCTGATGTAAAGCCCCCATGGTTGGTACAAACCCAATGCGGAGTCCATTATGTTTAAGCGCACTCAGATGTTGCTCAAGTTCGGCTTTGGTATTGAAAATTTTCAAGTATGGAGAAGTGTCTGTATATAGCCTTCAAAAATGCTCAAATCTAGCAGAAAAGCAAAGCGGTTTTGCTTATTTCGTTGATAAATCATAATATAATGCTTATCTTTGCCTTCTAATTTCCTTTTTTAAAATCAAAACCAAATCCGAGATGGCAAAAACGAAGCTTCTGTTTATTACCCACGAGATGTCGCCTTTCCTGGAGCTAACTAAGATTGCTGAAATTACCCGAAAATTGCCTCAAGCCATGCAAGACAAAGGTTACGAAATTCGTATCCTGATGCCACGTTTTGGAAATATTAACGAACGCCGTAACCGTTTACACGAGGTGATCCGTTTATCGGGAATGAATATTATTATAGACGATAACGATAATCCATTAATCATTAAGGTAGCCTCTATACCCGCTGCCCGTATGCAGGTTTATTTCTTAGATAACGAAGACTATTTCCAACGTAAACACGTTTTCAGAGATAACGGAAATAAGTTCTTTGACGATAACGATGAACGTACTATTTTCTTTTGCAAAGGTGCTTTAGAAACAGTAAAAAAACTAGGCTGGTCGCCTGATGTGGTACATTGCCACGGCTGGATGACTGCTTTGGTTCCAGCATATTTAAAAACAATTTATAAAGACGATCCAACCTTCAAAAACTCAAAAGTAGTTTATTCTGTTTACGAAGAAGATCAGTTTTCGGAGAAATTGCATACCGAATTTGCCCGTAAGGCCGTTATGAATGGTATGGAACCAGCTCACACAGAAGCCTACCAGTCGGCAGATAATGATGCGCTGCACCAAGGGGCCATATCGTATTCAGATGCTGTGGTGTTTGGAAGTGAAAATCTGAATGACGAAGTGTTAAAGTTTGTTAAAAAAGCCAATAAGCCGGTTTTAGACTACTTAGCCACTGCAGATTTCGAAAATTATTACAACCTTTACCAAGAGATTACCAATGACGAACTGGTATCTATGGTTTAAGTTATGACGGTTAAATCTATGAAGAACTATAAATTAGGCTTATTAACTCTGTTGATAAGTCTTTTTATTTTGCAAGCCTGTAACAATCCGGATGAAATAGGCTTGGATGTTGCGAACTTCGGAATTAATACAGCCATTGCAGACAATAGCACCGTTAAGGCGACAACCGTTGCCGAAGATAATGTCATCACCCAAAATCTGTCACAATATCCTATCGGTTATTTAAATGACCCATTCACCGGAATCACCAAAGCAGCAGTTGCCGCTACCCTCAACTTGCCAAGCAACGATTTAGTTTTTGGAGATAATATCGTTCTAGATTCTGCGGTTTTAGTATTAAAATACGGAACTAGTTTTTATGGTGATTCTTTGAATTCTACGTACCGATTTACGGTTCATCAACTATCTGAAAAATTAAATTCGGCTACAACCTATTACAACACTACTCCGGTTAATTTTGACCCTTCAGAGATCGGGAGTTTAGTGGTGAATAAGATTAAATTGAAGGACAGTATTAAGGTCAATCAAATCATTAAGGGAAAAAAAGATTCGCTGACTAAAGTTCCCGCTCATCTTCGCATCCCGATTAGCGCAAGCTTTATCAATGCCAATTTCTTCAATGCTCCTGCCGGAACTTTTTTAAACGATAAAAGCTTTACCGAGTTTTTCAAGGGCATTTACGTTAAAACAGATCCTCCCAGTGGTTCACAGGCCGGAGGTATACCATTTTTCGATTTGAATTCAGGAGCAAGTAAACTGGAATTATACTACCGAAATGTGAACGCTACTATTGATACCAATTACACCACATTTAGTATCAACAGCAATTCCTCAAAAGTAGCAGCCAATTTTACGCACGATTATACGGGAACCGAGGTGGCAACACAATTAGCTAATCCAAATACCTCTTACACCAAAACTTTTGTGCAAGCTTTGGGCGGAGTTCGAACAAAAATCACTTTCCCGGATTTAGCCAACCTAAAAGCTTTGGGTAATATTGTTATCAATAAAGCGATCCTCGAAGTCAAAGTTGAGGCGGGCACCGATGTCCCATTTGCTCCGGCACCACGTCTCATGTTTTATCAAACCGACATTGCAGATCAGCGTCAACCGGTACCTGATTTAAACCCTTATGATGGTCGCTCTGTTGGTATTGATGGTTTTGGCGGCACCTACAATAGTGCAACAAAATCGTATTCCTTTGTGCTCACTGCCTACATTCAGGATTTGTTGAGTGGCAAAACCAAGCAATACGCAAACTACCTGGCCGTGGTTGATAAAAATGTCAACAATCCCACTACAGCAATTAATCCTTCCGGAACAGTGGCTGATAAGGTAGTTTTAGCCAGCGGAACGAATGCGAATTATCCGATGAAGCTAACGGTTATCTACACCAAGATTAACAACTAAAAACTTTCTTTATTTTAGCGTATAATTATACCTAATAGTTATATGTTCATTTACCTGAGATAAATCATCATTATGTGTGGAATAGTAGGATACATCGGCCATCGTGAAGCTTGGCCAATCATCATAAAAGGATTACATCGCTTAGAATATCGCGGTTACGATAGTGCCGGAGTAGCCTTACAGAATGGCGATATGCGCATCTATAAAAAGGCCGGAAAGGTTAGCGATTTAGAAAATTTTGCAGCACATCAAGATCTGGCTGGTAAAATGGGAATGGGCCATACCCGCTGGGCAACTCACGGTGCACCATCCGACCGCAATTCACACCCCCACACTTCGGGCGATGAGAGTTTGGCCATCATCCACAACGGTATAATTGAGAATTATGCTACCCTGAAAGACGAGTTAATTTCTGAAGGACACGAGTTTCGTAGCGATACCGATACGGAAGTGTTGATCCACCTCATTGAACATATCCAGAAAAAAACAGGTTTAGATCTACGCGAATCCGTACGAGTAGCTTTAAACGAGGTTGTAGGTGCATATGCCATCGTAGTGATGAGCAAAGACGAACCCGATCAGCTAATCGCTGCCCGCAAAGGAAGCCCCATGGTTATTGGCGTTGGCAAAGATGAATATTTTATTGCCTCGGATGCTTCGCCGATTGTAGAATACACAAAGAACGTAATCTACCTGAACGATAACGAGATTGCTTACCTCAAACGTGATGAGTTATTAATCAAGAACTTGGATAATATGGTCAAGACACCTTATGTTCAAGAGCTCGAGATTAAACTCGAAATGTTAGAAAAAGGAGGGTATGAGCACTTTATGCTCAAAGAAATTTACGAGCAGCCACGTTCTATCAGAGATTGTATGCGTGGACGTATTCATCCGGAAGAAGGATTGGTTCAGTTGGGTGGAATTAAAGAATATGCCGATAAACTGAAGAACGTAGATCGCATCATCATTGTGGCCTGCGGAACTTCTTGGCATGCCGGTTTAGTAGGAGAATACCTGATTGAAGAGTATGCCCGTATTCCGGTAGAAGTGGAGTATGCCTCAGAATTCAGATACAGAAATCCGATTATTACCGATAAAGATGTAGTTATTGCCATCTCGCAATCGGGCGAAACAGCCGATACCATGGCTGCCCTAGAACTGGCGAAAGAAAAAGGCGCAACCCTATTTGGTATTTGCAATGTCGTGGGATCTTCCATTCCACGCTTAACCCATGCAGGTGTTTACACGCATGCTGGTCCGGAAATTGGGGTTGCTTCAACCAAGGCATTCACCGCACAAGTTACCGTATTAACCCTGATGGCGTTCTACATGGGGCAGCAGCGGGGTAAACTGTCCGTGTCTCAATCGGTTGGTCTGTTATCTGAGCTAGATCAAATCCCGGTATTGGTTGAAAAAGCCTTAAAGAGCAATGAGTACATACAAGAAATTGCAGCCCAGTTTAAAGACGCCCGTAACTTCTTGTTCTTAGGCCGCGGTACCGGATTCCCAGTTGCCTTGGAAGGTGCTTTAAAACTCAAAGAGATTTCATACATCCACGCCGAAGGCTATCCAGCTGCAGAAATGAAACACGGGCCAATAGCTTTGATCGATGAGGAAATGCCAGTTGTAGTTATTGCTACCAAAAACTCTTCTTACGAAAAAGTAATCAGCAATATTCAGGAAGTTAAAGCCCGTAAAGGTGTGGTGATTGCTATTGTAACCGAGGGCGATACCGAGGTGAAGAAAATGGCCGATCACGTGATCGAAATTCCGGATGCAGACGAAGCCTTCTTGCCAATTTTAGCAACTATCCCTCTGCAATTATTGTCTTACCACATTGCGGTAATGCGAGGTTGCAATGTAGATCAGCCTCGTAATTTGGCAAAATCGGTTACCGTAGAATAAGCCCAGCTATTCACATGCAGGGGCAAAAGAACAGGCAGCAACAAGCTAGAATTCTGCGAATTTTTAGAAAAATTCACAGAACTACAGGCGCCTTTCTGTTTATCTTTTTCTTCATCGTATCCATCACTGGGTTTTTATTGGGCTGGAAAAAGCATAGTGGCAACTTGATTTTGGCTAAATCGTACCAGGGAAGCTCAACCAATTTGAAAGATTGGCTGCCCATAGACAGTCTCCACAAAAACGCTTGTCAGATTTTCCGCGATTCCATCTCCACCACACTTTCGCTCGACCTAGACCGTATCGACATCAGAAAAGATAAGGGAATGGTCAAGTTTGTTTTTATAGATGGTTTTTGGGGAATTCAATTAGATGGTGCTACCGGTAAACTGCTCCACATAGAAACCCGTCGTTCTGATTTTATAGAAAAAGTTCACGATGGCTCCATCCTCGACCTCTATTTCGAAACCAGTAACGGTCAAATTAAAGTGGTCTATACCTCCATCATGGGTATCGCTTTACTCATTTTTACCATCACCGGATTTTGGCTTTGGTACGGTCCTAAACGAATGAGATCCGAATAATCATACCGATTCTTTTTGACGTAAACTCGGTTTTTGTACCAAATTTTAGCCCAATAATTGGTCTATACAATAAAATTTGCTACATTTAATTAGTGTTACAACCTTAATTAATTCAAGCAGACAATTGACTAATTTTTACAAATATGGATAGGAAAGAATTTTTAAATCAAGTAGGTATCGGTGCGGCTGCCCTCTTGGCACCTGTTTGTTTGGGAGGTTTAGCTGCATGTGGAAAATCAAATACCGGTGTACCAGAAGCACCCAAAAATGTTGATTTTACAGTTGATGTAAGTACGGGTGCATTAGCCAGCAATGGTGGCTTTTTGGTCAAAAATGGAGTAATTATAGCCCGAACAAATTCAGGCACATTTCTCGCAGTTTCAGCAGCCTGTACACACGAAGGCACCACCATTAATTTTGTTGCCAGTAGTAATAAGTTTGTATGTCCGAACCACAATGCGCAGTTTTCTAGCACCGGTGTAGTTACACAAGGACCGGCAACCAAAAACCTTACCGTATACAACACCAGTTTAAATGGAAATAGCTTAAGAGTCTACTCCTGAGTTTAATTTACACCTAATGAAACACCTATTCCTCGTATTCTTTTTTTGTCTTTTTGGCACTAACCTGTTTGCCCAAACAGATAGCACCCAAAACAACAACCTCTTACAAGAGTTAAACGCAAGCACAACTGAGCAAGAAAAATTGCTGCCCAATAAAATGATGATTACCCAACGATTGCTATGGGGCGAGAAAGGCTTTATGCGAAAATTCGATCGTTTTGAACTCACTCCCGAAAAGCGACAACAGGAACTTAAACTCCGTCGTACGGCATTGGCTGCCCATCAGGTTTTAGGTTTTGCAACCTTGGGCGGTATGGTTGCTCAAGGAATTGTAGGAAGTAGATTGTACAATGGGAATAACAATCTGAAAGATACACACGAGGCCTTAGGAGCAGCTGTCAACTTCACGTATTTTACTACAGCGTCTTTGTCCCTGTTCGCCCCGCCCAAAGCACTAGACGAACGGAAAGGCTATAGCAGTATAAAAGTGCATAAATGGTTGGCTTTGGTCCACATGAGTGCCATGATTGCAACCAATGTACTTGCCGAACGTATTGAAGATAGGCCAGATTTAAAACCTTACCACCGTGCAGCAGCTTACACCGCTTTCGGTGCGTTTGCGGCATCAATGTTGGTTATTAAATTCTAAACCCATGAAAAAAATAATCTCAGGCATAGTACTTAGTTTGCTATTCACCTCAGTATGGGCACAGCAAGTTAAATTTACAGCCGATAAAAAACTTTCTAGTATTACCTACAGCATGCACCATCGCCTGCACGATTGGGATGGGGTAAGTAGAGATTTAAATTCGGTGATTTTGGCTGATGCCACTAAAACGAACATCACTCAAGTAGCCGTAAGCGTCAAAGTTTCGAGCTTTGACAGTAAAAATGCCAACCGAGATTCTCACACCATTGAAGTAACCGAGGGACTCAAATACCCCAACATTACCTTTAGTAGTACCGAAATACAACAGCAGGGAGATAAATTATTAGTGAAAGGAATACTCAATTTCCATGGGGTAAACCGAAACATCAGTTTTGAAGCATCACGTAAAAAAATGGGAGATAAGCTGGAGATTACTGGGACTTTTCCTGTAAAAATGACGCAGTTCAACATTGAACCACCCACTTTATTAGCCATACCCACCGACGACGAATTTAAAATCAGTTTCAAAGCGGTTTATTAATCATCACAATATCATAAAAAACAAAGCTTTAGCTTAAAGCGGTCGGATTCAATACTTTTGCCGAACACCTGAATAGCAGTGTGCATACCGCATTCAAGAATGTCCGATAAAATTATTGAAGTACAACAACTCGCCAAACGATTTGGCAGTTTTGAAGCCGTAAAAGACGTCAATTTTACGGTTTACAAAGGTGATGTATTCGGTTTTTTAGGACCCAACGGCGCCGGCAAAAGTACCAGTATCCGGTGTCTCCTTTCACTCATAAAACCAGATCGTGGTGAGATCAAAATTTACGGGCAAACCCTAGCAGCCAACCGTAGTCAGATCTTAGCCCGAACGGGCAGCATCATTGAGAAACCCGACTTTTACAAATACCTTTCTGCCTATCAAAATCTAGCTATCTTTTCACGTATATCCGGTGCAACAGCATCCGCAAAGGAAATTTACCAAATGCTCGATTTTGTCGGACTCGCTGGAAGGGAAAAAGACAAAGTCGCCGGTTTTTCACACGGCATGAAACAGCGTTTAGGCATTGCGCAAACCTTATTGCACAAACCCGATTTGATCATCCTCGACGAGCCCACCACTGGCTTAGATCCACAGGGAATCATCGACATCCGAAACCTCATATTACGCTTACGCGATGAACAGGGCAAAACCGTAGTACTCTCTTCACACCTCTTGGCCGAAATGGAACTCATTGCCAACCGCATGGTAATCATCAACAAAGGAAAAACAGTGGTAGAAGGAGAAGTGTCCAAATTATTAAGTAGCGATGATTTAGTGGTGCAGTTAGAAATAGACAAGGTAGAATCAGCCAAAAACTATTTAAAAAACCACTTGCCTCAACTGGAAATTATAGATAGTACCGCAACCCATTTGGAGTTGGCAATAACCAAATCGATGCTGCCGGAACTCAACAAATCACTTGTGCAACAAGGGTTCAGCATCTACGCCATAGAGTCTAAGCGTAAGCTCGAAGATTATTTCATTAAAATGCTCAAAGCCGATGTTGTGGAATAGCGTATACAACGAATTCATCAAAATTACCGCCAAGCCACGCAGCTATTTGGGTTTGCTGGCTATTACCGTATTGGTAGGAGTAATTCTGTTTGCACTCAAGGTAGATGGCCAGTCAATGATTGCCTTTGTAACTTCCTCATTCGAGCAAACCTTAAGTTTTCAGGGTACACTACTCAATGGAAACCTAGTAGCATTTATTGTACTCCAAATGCTCATCATCCACATTCCTTTGCTCGTGGCCTTAGTTACGGGCGATTTGGTATCCGGCGAAGCCGCTTCGGGCACTATCCGGATGTTGCTCACCAAGCCCATTTCACGTACCCAGTTACTACTCTCCAAATTTATTGCCGGTGCAGTTTACACCCTTTGCCTCATCATCTGGCTAGGCATACTGGCCGTCATTGTAGGTAAGGTATTGTTCGGCAATGGCGATTTAATGGTACTCAACAGCGACGGTTTGGTCATTTTACAAGAACAGGATGTCAACTGGCGCTATGCCGGCGGATTTGCAGTAGCTTTTCTGGCCTTACTCACTGTAAGTACCCTTTCCATCTGCCTGTCTTGCTTTAGCAACAATTCCATTGGTCCAATCGTAGTAACCATGGCCATCATCATCCTGTTCACCATCATTGGCACGCTGGATGTAAAACTATTTGATGCCATCAGGCCCTACCTTTTTACCACGCATATGGCCTCTTGGCGTAGCTTTTTTGAAGAACCGCTGCCCCTCAAAGAGATCATCAAATCACTGATCATTCTATTGGCTCATCAGGTCATACTTATTGGCCTGGCTTTGTATCATTTCAACAAAAAAGACATTACCACATGATTTCACGTCTCATTACCTTGATTTTATTGGGATGCCTCCCGGTGTTTGCCGCAGCACAAGACGCAACAGCCATATTGGAGCAAATGATGGCGAAGTGGAACCGCGTAAAAGACTATGCTGTGCAGGTAAACATCAAATCAGAAATTCCGTTAATCAAATCTTTTCCGGTAAAAGCCACCATCTATTTCAAGCAAAAAGACCAATTCAAAATGCTTTCTAAAGGAATTGCCATTTTGCCAAAACAAAATTTCAACGAACTACCCAAATTCCTCAGAGATAAAAACAGCTATACAGCCCTCATTACCGGAACAGAAGTTGTACAGACGCAAAAAACGACTGTTCTCACTGTTCTGCCTACAGATGATAGCGGCGATTTGGTCTTACTCAAATTGTGGATAGATCCAAAAACAGATCTATTGCTAAAATCACAAAGCACCACCCGATCAAACGGCACCATAAGTGCCATTTACGAATACGGTTCGCAAACAACCTTTGGTTTACCCGATAAAATGATCTTCACCGTAGAAGTCAAAAAATTCAAGATCCCGAAAGGCCTGGCTACAGACATCAACCGGACATCTAGTTCAGATACCGGAAAACCAAGCCCTAAAAATGGCAAAATCACCATCACCTTTGCCGACTATCAACTCAATAAAGGAATCAAAGATGAAGTCTTTCGGAACTAAGAACTTAACTGATGCCGAGAAAGACCGGGTTATTGAAATGGCCTGGGAAGACCGTACCCCATTCGAAGCAATCACCTATCAGTTTGGGTTAACCGAAGCCGAAACCATTGCCTTAATGCGGGCCACTCTAAAGCGAAGCAGTTTCAATCTTTGGCGCAAACGGGTCAATAGCGGAATCAGCCAAAAACACGCCTCAAAGCGAAATTCCGAAATCTCTCGCTTCAAATGTACCCTGCAACGACAAATTACCCTCAATAAAATCAGCAAGCGCTAATACCCATGGCAAAGCAGGTAATCAATATCGTCTGGCTCAAACGCGACCTACGAACGCAAGACCATGCTCCGCTACAGGCCGCTGAACAAAACGGATTGCCTTACCTCATTCTTTACCTGTTTGAACCTTCTTTACTTGCCCATCCGGATACTTCGCTTAGGCATTTGCAGTTTCAGTACCACTCGTTGCAGCAAGTCAACCAAACGCTGCACGCTTTTCAAAAGCAAGTCTCCCTATGTTACGCAGAAGCTTCTCAGGTTTTCGATGCACTAAACCAATACCTTGATATTCGCACCGTATTCTCATACCAGGAAAGCGGCATAGATATTTCGTACGAAAGAGATAAACAGCTCAAGCGGTATTTTAAAAAACACGGAATCAGCTGGCAAGAATTTCAGCGTGATGGCATTCTTCGAGGAATTAAAAACCGCGAAGGCTGGATCAAAGCATGGCACCGGGTTATGCATGCCCCGCTTATCCAAAATACCTTTACCTCAGGTCCATCACCCGAATGGGAAAATCCATTTCCTATTCCAGCAGAGCTTATCCAAAACTGGACGGATTATCCGGATACCTTTCAGCCTGCCGGTGAATCGTTTGCCTGGAAATACCTCCGTTCTTTCAGTACCGAAAGGGCCAAAAACTACAGCAAACATATTTCAAAACCTGCACAAAGCCGCACTTCGTGTTCACGTTTATCACCCTATTTGTCTTGGGGTAACCTCAGTATCCGACAAGTTTATCAAGCAGTTGAGGCCGCAAAGAAAACCACAACTTTTAAAACGGCCCTAACCAATTTCCAAACCCGTTTGCGCTGGCATTGCCATTTTATCCAAAAGTTTGAGGTAGAGTGTCGTTACGAATCCGAATGCATTAATCGGGGTTACGAACTGCTCGAGCATCCGCAAAACGAAACCTATATCCAAGCCTGGAAAACCGGTCAAACCGGCTTCCCACTAGTTGATGCCTGCATGCGCTGTTTACAGCAAACCGGCTGGATTAATTTTCGGATGCGGGCCATGCTAGTATCGTTTTTCTGTCACCACCTCTATCAAGATTGGCGCTTAGGAGTGTACCATCTGGCTCAATTGTTTCTCGACTATGAACCCGGCATTCATTACCCCCAATTTCAAATGCAGGCCGGTACCACAGGCATCAATACCATCCGCATGTATAACCCGGTAAAACAATCGCAAGACCACGATCCAGAGGGCATATTTATCAAGAAATGGCTGCCGGAGCTAAGCCCTGTTCCTGTTGCATTTATTCACGAGCCCCACAAAATGAGCCAAATAGAACAGGAATTATACGGTGTTAAAATTGGTGTAGATTATCCCGCTCCCCTAATAGATTTAGAGCAGAGTGGCCGAGAAGCCCGCGATAAAATTTGGGCCCATCGCAAACACGAGGCAGTTCAAAAAGAGAATCTAAGAATATTGATTACCCATACACATCCACGTATTTCAGAGGTGCGTATCAGTGGCGAGTAGCTAAAACCCGGCCACACTATCCTCACCCCGCTTGTCGGCAGCGGCATGTAATTTTCCATCAGGCCCAATCACAATAATTTCTGTTCGGCCAATGCCATCCCGTAAACGGAAAGTATAGCCCATGGCCTCTAATTTTTTACGTGTTTCTTCCGGGAAACCGGTTTCAATATCCACTACATCGGGTAACCACTGATGATGAAATTTTGGATAATTGATAGCACTTGTAGCATCCAGTTTAAAATCAATACTGTTTACCAGTGCCTGCAATACCGAGGTTGGAATGGTCGTACCTCCAGGTGTACCCACCACCATATAGGGTTTTCCATTTTTGAGCACCAGTGTAGGGCACATAGAGCTGAGCATACGTTTATTTGCCTCAATAGCATTCGCATCACCACCAATGGCACCATACATGTTCGCCACACCCGGCTTAATGCTAAAATCGTCCATTTCGTTATTCAGTATAAATCCCGCACCGCCAACCACCGTTTTGCTGCCGTAAGCACCATTCAGGGTAGTGGTTACCGCTACCATATTTCCCTCAGGGTCTACAATACTCAGGTGGGTGGTCTGATCGCTTTCTCGAAACTCACCAGCCTTGATGCTGGCACTCACCGAAGCCTTGCCCCACTCAAAATCGGCCATCCGCTTATTCAAGTACGTGCTCGATAGCAATTGATTTACCGGTACCTTCCAAAAATCCGGATCTCCCAAATGCTCGGCACGATCTGCATAAGCACGGCGCTCAGCCTCAACAATCAACTGTACCGCTTCTGGCGACTGAAAACCATACTGCTCAAGCGGATAAGCTTCGAGCATTTTTAATACCTGACCTAAAATAACCCCACCACTGCTCGGTGGCGGAAACCCGATAATTTGGTGCCCCCGGTACGAAAACTCCAAGGCTTCACGGCTCTTGGCACGGTAAGCACTCAAGTCTTTTTTCCCTACAATACCGCCCCCACGTTTCATCTCAGCAACCAAAAGTTGGGCTGTACGGCCAGAGTAAAAACCCTTCGCACCCTTATCTCGTATTCGTTTCAGGGTGTTTGCCAAGTCTTTTTGAATTAGGGTATCACCGGTATGCCACTCGCTTCTGCCGGTAAACGCAGAAGCCCGGGTGCTGTACTTATTAAAATTGCCAATGGTCCAGTTAAAGCTACGAGCCTCGTTTTCAGTTAGTACAAAACCAAATTCGGCCAAGTCAATAGCCGGCTGAATCAATTCTTTAAACGGCAATTTGGCATAAGGCAGCGTAGCAAAAAGTCCGGCAACAGTTCCCGGAACCCCCGAAGCCAAATGTCCGTTTTGCGACCAGGCGGTTTGAGCTTTACCGTCTTTGTCTAAATACATATTTCTGCTAGCCTTTGCAGGTGCAGTTTCTCTAAAATCAATAGCTACGGTTTTCCCATCGCTTTTTCTGCCCAGTAAAAATCCGCCACCACCAATATTTCCTGCAACCGGATAAACCACGGCCAAAGCCAATTGCGTAGCAATAGCCGCATCAAAAGCATTACCCCCATGTTTCATGATTTCGGCACCTACCTGCGAAGCTAAAGCATGTGCACTCACTACGGCTGCACTAGGTAGCGTTTCCGTTTTAGATAGCGAATAGCGATAAGGATCAACCGCACGGCCGGCACCCACTATTTGGGCAACTAGCGAAACCGAAACCAGTACTAAACAGAAAAACAGAGCGATTTTTTTAAACATGATGCCTATACGTTTAACCTAAGATAAACAATCTCAGCAAGTATACTGAACTTGTAAGGTTATGTTCGCACTTTAGCAAGTTATGTACAGAACTCAACACCTAATGTTTGTTACTTAACATACTTAGTTTGAAACAACACAGGTATTAAACAGAAGTCAGCACTTATGTTTTGGAATTGAACAAGCAGGTTTCTAAACTCGACATTCAAGTTTAGGAAATAAACACTCTTGTTTCGGAATTAAACACTACAATAGCAGTAATAAGCATACTAAGTTCAAATAATGAGTATAAGATTTCTAAAGTAGGATATACTGTTTCAGATATAAACATTCCAATAACGAAAATTCAAATTCTAAAAACGGTATGTGAACATTTAGACGCCAATATCAACAAAGTACTTGCGAAATTAGCCTAGTTCAGTGCTAACCTAAGCCATTACGTCACGGTAGTGCGTACTATTTCTTCCGGAAATAGCCAATCAGAAAGAGAATGAGCAAAATCACAACAAACACCAGAATTAATGCGGTGTAATAACCCGCTTTGAAAATACCGCTCACAATCTCACATCCCGTTAGGAGTGCAGCAAAACATAATATGGGTACAAACTGGCGCATAAAAAAAGAGCAGTATATTTCTACACTACTCTTTTTTAAAGATTTTGTTTTAAGAATGTTTATTTCGCTTTCGCAAAACGCTCTGCAACAGCAGTCCAGTTAATTACATTCCAAAATGCAGCAATGTAATCTGGGCGTTTGTTCTGGTATTTCAAATAATACGCATGCTCCCAAACATCCATACCCAAAATAGGGGTACCTGGGCACTCGGCAATATCCATTAGCGGGTTATCCTGGTTAGGCGTAGAGCATACACATAACGAACCATCGGCTTTCACACAAAGCCAAGCCCAGCCAGATCCAAAACGAGTAGCACCAGCCTCTGCAAATTTCTTTTTGAACTCATCAAAAGAACCAAAAGCAGCATCAATAGCCTTCGCTAAATCGCCACTAGGATTACCACCGCCGTTAGGCGACATGATAGACCAGTATAAGGTATGGTTATAGTGACCGCCACCATTGTTGCGTACCGCCATCGGGAATTTTGAGATAGATTTCATCAAATCTTCCAAAGCGATATTTTCAGAACCTGTACCGGCCAAAGCCTTGTTCAGGTTATCTACATAAGCCTGGTGGTGTTTGCCATGGTGAATTTCCATGGTCATTTTATCGATATGCGGTTCTAGCGCATCGGTTGCATACGGTAATGCAGGCAATACAAATGACATAGTATGTTGAGTTAAAGGTTGAACAAATTGATGCTACAAATATAACCCGGCCTTTTGATAATTTGTTTATCGCCGATTAAGTTTTACTTCGTTTTGACCGGAAAAACTCACGTACCAACTCTCCGCAAACCTCCCCATTTACGCCTCCAATATACTCGGTTTTTGGATGAAGCAACGGCTGTTTAATGGATGTGAAACCCCGCTGCGGATCGTAAGCACCAAAAACAACCCGACTAATTTGGGTCCAGAAAGAAGCCCCGGCACACATTACACAAGGTTCCATGGTTACGTACAAGGTGCAATCTCTCAAATATTTTCCGCCCAAATAATCGGCTGCAGCCGTAAAAGCCTGCATTTCCGCATGTGCAGTTACATCATTCAGCCGTTCAGTAAGGTTATGTCCACGACCAATAATTCGGCCCTGGCAAACAATAACCGCTCCAATAGGAACCTCGTCCAGCTCTAAAGCCTTATGCGCCTCCTTCAGGGCCTCCTTCATAAAAAACTCATCGGGAGCCAGGCTGCTTTCATCACCAAAATTGACGTATTTCATTTGTACCAAAGGTAGAAAAACGAAAAGCATTATTTAAGTAGATTTGCGCCATGCACCGCATCAGTATTAAAAAAGGAAAAGAGAAAGCCATCCGTCAGCAACATCCTTGGATTTTTTCGGGAGCTATCGAAAAAATTTCGGGTAATCCCCAAAATGGCGAAGTAGTTGAAGTAGCCGATTTTCAGGATAATTTCTTGGCGTATGGATTTTACAATGCCCAATCCAGGGTTGCCGTACGGGTATTAAGCTGGGATAGCAATCAGAAAATAGATGCCAATTGGTGGCGTATGCGAATTCAGCAGGCCGTAAATGCCCGTCGCGATTTGCTCGAAAGTAAGGAAACCAATACCTGCCGGTTAATTTTTAGCGAGGCCGATTTCCTACCGGGATTAATTGTTGACCGTTACGCCGATTTTCTTTCGGTGCAGATTTTAAGTTCGGGTATGGAGCAATTCAAATCTGTTTGGCTGGATGAATTGCAAAAGCTGTTAAAACCCAAAGGTATTTTTGACCGAAGCGATGCCAATGCCCGCTCGCACGAAGGGATGGAAGCAAGTTCAGGGGTACTCTGGGGTGAGGCTCCACCCGATTTTATTCAGGTAATGGAAAACGGTATTCAATACGAGGTAAACATTGCCGAAGGTCAGAAATCTGGTTTTTATTGCGACCAGCGTGATAACCGAAAAAAAGTAGCGGCCCATGTGCAAGGCAAAAAAGTATTGGATTGTTTTTGCTATTCTGGCGGATTTACCCTGAATGCCTTAGCGGCAGGAGCGGCCTCCGTAACCAGTGTCGATAGTTCTGCCTTGGCTATCGAAACCCTGCAACGCAATCTGAAACTAAATACCTTTAAAAAACCGAAGCAGCAGTCTATACAATCGGATGTAAACAAACAACTGCGTGAGTTTAAAGAGAGCGGCGAAAAGTTTGATGTCATCGTACTCGATCCACCTAAATATGCTCCTTCGCGTTCGGCACTCGATAAAGCTGCCCGAGCTTACAAAGACTTGAACCGTTTGGCTATGCTCTTGCTAAACCAAGGCGGTTTGCTGGCTACCTATTCTTGTTCGGGAGCAGTAGACATTGATACCTTTAAGCAAATTCTGGCCTGGGCTGCCTTAGATGCAGGTAAAGAAGTTCAATTCATTGACCAATTCGCCCAACCGGAAGATCATCCCGTTAGGACATCTTTCCCAGAGGGAGAATACCTTAAAGGACTGCTTTGCAGAGTAGTTTAATTAATTTTTAGGCTCTTCAGGCGTATTGTGTAAATGCACCGGTTTGGTTTTTGATTTCATTCTCAAATTGAGCATTTCTACCAATACCGAGAAGGCCATGGCAAAGTAAATGTATCCTTTCGGGATGTGTTGCTCGAAAGCTTCGGCCAACAATGAAACCCCAATCAGTAACAAGAACGATAAGGCCAGCATTTTAACCGTAGGATGTCGGTTTACGAAATTACTGATGGCGCCTGCAGAAACCATCATCACAAACACGGCAATAATTACTGCCGCAATCATTACTTCAACATGGTCGGCCATACCAACCGCAGTAATTACCGAATCGAGAGAGAATACAATATCCAATAATAAAATCTGAACAATGGTGGCTGAGAACGACAATTTTTTCTTGCTATCCTGAGCATGCTCGGCACCTTCCAGTTTTTCGTGAATCTCGCTGGTACTTTTGTAAATCAGGAATAAACCTCCAACCAATAAAATCAAATCGCGACCAGAGATGGCCAATTTTTCTAAGAGCGTTGCATCGCTGGCGCCAATCCATTCACCCATATTAAATAGGGGACTGGTTAAGGTCATGATCCAACTTAAAGAAAGCAACAACAATACCCGGGTAATCATGGCCAAAGCCAAACCCAATTGGCGGGCTTTACGCTGCTGGTTTTCGGGTAGTTTACCGGCTAAAATCGAAATGAAAATAATATTATCGATACCCAAAACGATTTCTAAAACCGTTAGCGTAATTAAGGAGATCCAGATTTCGGGGTTGCTCAAAAATTCCATGTGACGAAATTACAATTTGATTAGCTTTTGAGGAAATGGTCGATGGCTTTTACCGCATTGCGGAATCGCTGGGCATTTGTACCCGAAATAACTTCGTATTTAGCGCCTAAAGATTGTAGTTCTTGATGCCAAACTTCCATAAAATGTTCACGCAGGTGCGGGAAATCACGGAGTGGATCATTTTCCCAGGGCAGGTCGATATTCATGAGCAGGTAGAAATCGTAGGTATGCTTGGGTAACTCATCCAAAACTTCTTGCGGTGCTTTTCCGAACATCTGATCGCTCCAAATTTTAACGGTAATAAACGTGGTATCGCAAATCAAGATTTTGTTGGCCTTGGGCAGTAACTTTTTTTCCAATTCAAGCTGTCCGCGAAACATGTTGATCTCGTCCTCCCAGGTGCAGGGAGCAGTCAATTTTTCACAATATTCGCGGGCATATTCGGGCACCCAAACCGTATCGTAATGCTCGGCCAGCATCGGCGATATGGTCGATTTCCCAGTAGATTCGGGCCCTACAATTGCGATCTTTTGAATGTTCATGATTGCGTTTTCAATTCGGCTCTCCAGGCCAGGTATCCCGATAGGGCAATGTAAATGTACAAGGCATACATGCCCGCCGTTAGGTGAAGATCTTTAGCCAGGTAAACACCCACATAAATGATATCTACAAAAATCCAGATCAACCAATTTTCTAAAACTTTGCGTGCCAAAAATACTTGTGCTACCAAGCTGCAAGCAGTACAAAAACTATCTATAAACGGGAAAGCGGCATCGGTTTGTTTAAACAGAAAGAAGCCAAGCAAGGCTGTAAATAAGGCAATGCAGGCTAGTGAAATCAGCAATTCTGTTTTACTAATTCTTTTTACCGGAACCTTGGGAGCATCTTTCGCTTTACGACTCCAAAAATACCAGCCGTAAATATTCATGCCTAAAAAGTAGACTTGCAAACCTGTATCGGCATACAGTTTGGCTTCTAGAAAAATGACGATGTAAATGGCCACACTGATAATGGCTATGGGCCAATTCCAGACGTTATTTTTGGCAGCCAACCACACACATAAAACACCGGTAATTACACCGGCAGACTCTAGAAGACTCTGCTGGGCCAGCCAGTTGGTGAATGAGTTTAGCACTTCCATCGGGTTAAAGATAAACACAAAAAAGCTCCTGAAAATTTTCAGGAGCTTTTATTCTACCAGATTTTTACTCTTACATTTTCTGGTCGCCACATGGCATCACCTTGTTTAATGCCAAAGGCTTCGTAAAACTCGGTAAGGTTGGCAAATGGTCCATTTACACGAAGGTTAGCCGGTGAGTGTACATCGGTTAAAATTTGGTTTGCTAAACGTTCGTTTCGCTGTGAGCCTAACCAGCCCAGGGCATAACCCAAGAAATAACGTTGCTGAGGCGTTAATCCATTAATTTTTTTACCCGATTTAAACTGCTCGGTTTTTTTGAAGGCCTCGTAGCCCAATACAATTCCGCCCAAATCGGCAATGTTTTCGCCTAAGGTAGCTTTGCCATTTACGTGCATGCTGTCTAGTACCACAAAATCATTAAACTGTTTTACCATCAGCTCGGCACGCTGGTTAAATTTCTCTTCATCGGCCTTGGTCCACCAGTTTTTCAGGTTACCATCCGCATCGTATTGGCGCCCTTGATCATCAAAACCGTGGGTAATTTCGTGACCAATGGTAGAAGCACCGGCATAGCCGTAAACCACGGCATCATCTACCTCTTCATCACGCATTCCCGGAATGGTGAATATGGCAGCAGGTAATACAATCTCATTGTTTGATGGATTGTAATAGGCATTGTAAGTTTGCGGCGTCATGTCCCATTCTGTACGATCAACGGGTTTACCGAGCTTATTGATCTGATAGTTGTACCAAAACTGGTTGGCCCGCATCACATTGCCTGCATACGAATCACGAGAAATTTCAAGTGATGAAAAATCTTTCCACTTATCCGGATAGCCTACTTTTGGGGTAATTGAATTCAATTTAGCCAAGGCCTTTTTCTTGGTAGGCTCACTCATCCAGTCTAAATTTTTGATGCGTTCGGCATAGGTTTCGCGGATGGCTTCTACTAATTTTTCGTAGCGTTTTTTGGTTTTTTCAGGGAAGTATTCCTTTACAAATAATTGGCCCAAAACTTCACCCATCAGGCCGTTTTCAGTATCCAATACGCGTTTCCATCGCGGAAGCTGCTCTTTTTTACCAGAGATAACCTTACCGTAAAAACGGAAGTTTTCATCGTCAATGGCTTTATTCAGGTAAGATGCAAAGCTGTTGACTAAATTCCAACGCAGGTAGGCTTTCCAATCGCTAATTGGACGAGTCTTTAGTAATACATCTACTTCTTTATAAAACTCAGGCTGACCCACAATTACCGAATCAACCTTCTTAATGCCCATTTTAGCAAATAAAGGAGCCCATTTGATTGCTGGTGTTAGTGCATCCAACTCTCCAATAGCCATCTTATTGTAATTGGCGTAGGGATCACGCAAGTCTTCGAGTTTACGTGATTTACTTGCCAGCATTTTTTCAATTTCGTATACCGCTTTTGCAGCATTTTTGGCATCGGGTTCAGTCAATCCCGATAATTTCAACATAGTTGGCAAATGTACTTCGGCATAATCTTTACGAATCGTGCTGGTCTTTTGATCGGTATTGAAATAGTAATCCCGATTTGGTAAACCAATGCCTCCCTGCCAGAGGTGCAAAGCCATTTGCTCACTGTTCTTGGCATCTTGATAAACTCCTGGATTGATGAAAGAACTTACGCCCATTTTCTGGAAAGCAGAAATCACTTGCAGCAAACCCGCCACATCCTTGATTTGCTCAATCTGGTCGAATGCTACTTTTAGTGGCAATAATCCTTGTTTTTCAATTTTTACCGAATCCATCCCACTGGCGTAGAAATCGCCAATTTTTTGGCTGTTACTTCCTTTTTCTGCCTGTTCTTTTAAGGCATCCTCATTGATCTTTTTCAATTGGTTCCGAATTTCTTCAGTTACCAGGTTACCAATGCCCCACGAAGAATAGGCTGCCGGAATTGGATTCTTTTTAATCCATCCGCCATTGGCGTACATAAAGAAATCTTTACCCGGATTAGTTGTGGTGTCCAAGTTTTGAAAAACCACATCCCGATCTGGACCAGGATTAGGAGTTTGTGAGCAGGCGCTGAAAAGCAAAGCAAAGCCTGCTGCCAGAACGAAGTATTTTAATTTCATGAGCTTAATTTTATCCGAATTTAAGACTTCTGGCCGAATTAATTGATCTAAAAAAAATCCTCCAGGTCTTTGCCTGAAGGATTTATTAACCAAACAAATTATTATGAAGAAATTAGTATTGAGGTACTAATTGAATACTCAACATTGTAGCCAACAAAAGGTTTTTATTTTTTATTTTTTTCTTTGAGTTGTCCAATAATTTCTGGTAAAATGCCTACTTTTATAACCCGACAATTAAGTTGGGATTTTCGTTTTAAACGCATAGGAAAATCCCCCAATTTTAAGCCCTATGCCCAAAAATACTTCCATCAAATCTGTCCTGATTATCGGATCAGGACCAATTATTATCGGTCAGGCCTGCGAATTTGATTATTCCGGATCTCAAGCTGCACTCTCTTTGAAAGAAGAAGGCATCTCGGTTTCCATCATCAATTCCAATCCGGCTACCATTATGACGGATAAGGTGATTGCTGATCACGTATATCTTTTGCCGCTTACTTGCGAAAGCATTGAACAAATTTTGCAGGAGCAGAAAATAGACGCGGTTTTACCTACCATGGGCGGACAAACCGCTTTGAATTTGTGTAAAGAAGCTGAAGAGAGAGGTATTTGGGCTAAGTACAATGTCAACGTAATTGGGGTAGATGTAGATGCCATTGAAAAAACCGAAAACCGCGAAGAGTTTAGAAAATTAATGGTGGAGATTGGTGTGGGTGTAGCGAAATCTAAAATTGCCAATTCGTTTTTGGAAGGCAAGGAAGCCGCTCAGCAAATCGGCTATCCGCTGGTTATTCGTCCTTCGTATACCTTGGGTGGTACCGGAGGCGGTTTTGTACATAAAAAAGAAGATTTTGATGCGGCTTTGAGCCGTGGTTTGCAGGCTTCGCCTACTCATGAAGTATTGGTTGAGCAGGCGGTATTGGGCTGGAAGGAATTCGAGTTGGAGCTGCTTCGCGATAACAAGGATAATGTGATCATTATCTGTTCTATTGAGAATTTCGATCCCATGGGTATCCACACCGGCGACTCGATCACCGTGGCTCCTGCAATGACGCTCAGTGATCGTTGCTACCAGGAGATGCGCAACCAGGCTATCAAGATGATGCGTGCCATCGGAAATTTTGCCGGTGGATGTAATGTGCAGTTTTCGGTAAATCCGGAAAACGACGAGATTATCGCCATTGAAATTAATCCAAGGGTGTCACGCTCCTCGGCGCTGGCTTCAAAAGCTACCGGATATCCCATCGCGAAAATCGCTGCCAAACTGGCTATTGGCTATAATTTAGATGAGCTTGAAAATCAGATTACTAAAACTACTTCAGCTTACTTTGAACCTACGCTGGATTATGTGATTGTAAAAGTACCACGCTGGAACTTCGATAAATTTAAAGGTGCCAATAAAGAATTGGGCCTGCAGATGAAATCCGTAGGTGAGGTAATGGGTATTGGTCGCAGTTTTATTGAGGCCTTACAGAAAGCCTGTCAAAGTTTAGAAACCAACCGTTTAGGCTTGGGCGCCGATGGTCGTCAGAGCCGCAATTTAGAGGAAATTATGGCCAGTTTGGAACATCCAAGCTGGGATCGTTTGTTCCATATTAAAGATGCTTTCGAATTGGGCGTTCCTTTAGAATCCATCCGAAAGGTTACTCGGATTGACAAGTGGTTCTTGGTGCAAATTCAGGAATTGGTGAATCTGGAGCAAGAACTGAAACGTTATTCATTAAATAATATCCCACAAGACTTCTTCCTGACACTGAAACAAAAAGGCTATTCTGATGCACAAATTGCCTGGGTGTTGGGTAACGTAACTGAAGATGAGGTTTACGACCGCCGCCGCGAATTGGGCATTAAGCGGGTGTATAAAATGGTAGACACCTGCGCTGCCGAATTCCCTGCTCAAACACCGTATTACTATTCTACATTCGAATTTGAAAACGAATCGATAGCATCTGATAAAAAGAAAATCCTAGTGCTAGGATCTGGTCCGAACCGGATTGGTCAGGGGATTGAGTTCGATTATTCGTGTGTACACGGGTTGTTGGCCGCCAAAGAATCCGGTTTCGAAGCCATCATGGTGAATTGTAATCCGGAAACGGTTTCTACCGATTTTAACATGGCGGATAAGTTGTATTTCGAACCTGTATTCTGGGAGCATGTTCGTGAAATTATCGACCATGAAAAACCAGAAGGTGTAATTGTGCAGTTGGGCGGACAAACCGCTCTAAAGATGGCCGAGAAATTACATGAGAAAGGTATCAAAATAATAGGCACCAGCTTCTCGAATATGGATATTGCCGAAGATCGCGGTCGTTTCTCTGATTTGCTGAAAGCATTAGATATTCCTTATCCGAAATACGGTGTAGCTGAAACCGCCGAGGAGGCCATTAAAGTGGCCAACGAGGTAGGCTATCCGGTATTGGTGAGGCCGAGTTATGTATTGGGTGGACAAGGGATGAGCATTGTAATCAATGATGAAGATCTGGAAAAAGCCGTAGTGAAACTACTTCGAGCAATGCCGGGCAATCGGGTATTGATTGATCATTTCCTGGATCGTGCCGAAGAAGCAGAGTCGGATTCGATTTGCGATGGTTCGGATGTACACATCATCGGTATGATGGAACACATCGAACCTGCAGGTATCCATTCCGGCGATTCGAGTGCGGTTTTGCCGCCATTCAGCCTTTCTGAAAAAGTGCAGCAGCAAATGGAGGAATACACCATCAAACTGGCTAAAGCGCTAAATGTTCGTGGTTTGCTCAATATTCAGTTTGCGGTTAAAAATGAAGATGTGTATGTAATTGAGGCAAACCCAAGAGCTTCACGTACGGTACCATTTATCGCGAAAGCATACGACGTTCCCTACATCAATATTGCCGCGAAAATCATGCTTGGGGTCAATAAATTGAAAGACTTTAAGATTGAGCGCAAGCTGAAAGGCTACGCCATTAAAGAGCCGGTGTTCTCACACAATAAATTCCCGGAAATTGAAAAAGAGTTAGGTCCGGAAATGAAATCGACTGGTGAAGCCATTCGTTTCATCAAAGATTTGGAAGATCCGTACTTTATTAAGTTGTACAAAGAGAAATCGATGTACTTGAGTAAGTAGGTTTTACCCAAATAGCGAAGAAAACACTTCTTCAACCTTTGAAACGGTTTTAATTTCGATTTGGTAGCGTTTTAGGTCTAAGCCCTTTTTATTGTATTTCGAGATGTAGATCTGCTCGAAGCCCAGTTTTTCAGCTTCTGCGATGCGTTGTTCAATACGGTTTACCGCTCTAATTTCTCCTGATAATCCGACTTCAGCAGCAAAACAAACTTTGGAAGGCACCGGCATATCTTCGTGCGAACTGATGATGGCTACCACTACGGCCAAATCAATAGCCGGATCTTCTACCCGCAAACCACCAGCAATATTCAGGAATACATCTTTGGTGCTCAAGCGGAAACCGCAGCGCTTTTCGAGTACAGCCAGCAACATGTTCATGCGGCGGGTATCAAAGCCCGTAGCCGAACGTTGAGGGGTGCCGTAAGCCGAATGGCTCACCAATGCCTGAGTTTCGATCAACATGGGGCGCATACCTTCCAGCATGGCCGATATGGTGATTCCGCTCAGAGGTTCATCTCGTTGCGAAAGTAAAATCTCCGAAGGATTAGAAACTTCCCGTAAGCCGCTGCCCTGCATTTCGTAAATACCCAATTCTGATGCCGAACCGAAACGGTTTTTAACCGAACGCAAAATGCGGTACACATGATGACGGTCGCCTTCAAACTGCAAGACGGTATCGACCATATGCTCCAAAATTTTTGGTCCGGCAATGGTACCATCTTTGGTTATGTGGCCAATCAGGAATACCGGTGTACCGGTTTCTTTAGCAAAACGTAACAATTCGGCGGTACATTCACGCACCTGAGATACACTACCTGGGGTAGAATCGATATGTGCTGAATGTAAGGTTTGGATAGAATCAACCACCACCAATTGTGGTTCAAGCTGTTCAATCTGCTTAAAAATATTCTGGGTAGAGGTTTCAGTCAGGATATAGCAATCTGCTTTGCTCGATTTGAGTAAACGTTCGGCACGCATTTTTACCTGCTGTTCGCTTTCCTCACCCGAAATGTATAACACCTTCATGCCCGGCATCAATAAAGCCAGTTGCAGCATGAGGGTTGATTTTCCAATGCCGGGTTCTCCGCCAATTAAAACCAAAGATCCGGGTACGATACCACCTCCTAGAACACGATTAAGCTCTTTATCGGGCGTAACAAATCGGTTTTCTTCCTGGTAAGTAATTTCATGAATGGCCGATGGCTTGTTTGAACGTTTACCAGAATTGCTGGTTTTCCAATCGGGAACGGCTGCCGGCGTTTTTTCAATCACCTCTTCTACAAAGGTATTCCACTGGCTGCAGGCAGGGCATTTACCCAGCCATTTGGCCGATTCGTGGCCACAACTTTGACAGAAATAGGCAGATTTAGATTTAGCCAATTGGTTATGGGTTAAAGGTTTTAGGTTATGGGTTTAAGTTACACGTTATTTGAAAAACTTACAACCCACAACCTAAAACTCACAACTTGATTTCTTCTTCCTTATTGTTTAGGAAATGGAATTCGGTAAGGTGGTAGGAAGAAACTGCCTTTACGCTGATCCAGCGACCGTAGTTCAGGAACCACTTCCACTGCAAAGAGAAAACACCTTTTTTGATATAGGCCTCAATGTACGGATGTACGCAGAGGGTGATGTTCTTCTCGTTTTGTTCGCGGATGATGTATTGCAAATTGGCAGCAATATCGTCTAAAAGCACAATGCTCGCCTTAATTTCTCCGGTACCGTCGCAGGTTGGGCATTTCTCGTTGGTGATGATGTTCATCTCCGGACGAACACGCTGACGGGTAATTTGCACCAATCCGAATTTACTTGGTGGCAAAATGGTGTGTTTTGCACGATCCAGGTTCATTTGCTCACGCAGATAATCGAACAGCTCTTTGCGGCTGCTGGGTTTGTGCATGTCAATGAAATCGACCACAACAATTCCACCCATATCACGTAAACGTAACTGGCGGGCAATTTCTCGGGCAGCTTCTTTGTTCACCATCAGGGCATTTTCGTCCTGGTTTTCTTTGCTGGCTGTGCGGTTACCGCTATTTACATCAATAACGTGTAAGGCTTCGGTATGCTCAATAACCAAGTAGGCGCCTCCCGGTAGGTTAACGGTTTTACCAAATGCGCCTTTAATTTGTTTATCGACACCAAAATGCTCGAAAATAGGTTCTTTGTGCTTGTACAGCTTTACAATTTTCTCCATCTCAGGAGAAATGGATTGCACGTAAGTGCGAACCTCTTCGTACAAAGCTGGATCGTCTATTTGGATATTGGCGAATTCAGGATTTAAGATATCGCGTAAAATAGTAGAAGTTCTACCCATTTCACCAAGTACTTTCTCAGATGGCTGGGTGTCTTTCAAGCGTTTTGAAAAACGCTCCCATTTCGCAATCAGGTCGAGTAAATCTTTTTGTAATTCTTCTACACCCTTACCTTCAGATACGGTACGAATAATCACTCCGAAATTTTTCGGCTTAATACTCTCTACAATTTTGCGAAGTCGGGTTCTCTCCGCATTGCTCTTGATCTTTTTAGAGATCGAGGTGGCATCTGAAAAGGGAACCAAAACCACAAAGCGTCCGGCAATAGATAGATCGGCACTTAAACGCGGCCCCTTGGTAGAAATAGGTTCTTTGGCAATTTGTACCGGCAAGAGCATGTTGCGGCTCACGATATCTGATATCTTACCGCTTTTTTCTATTTCTGCTTCTAGTTTAAAATTGTCAAGCAGTTTACCCTGATGACCGCCAGATTTGATCATCTTGGTCAGTTTCATCAACGATTTTATCTGCGGACCTAAATCGAGGTAATGTAAAAAAGCATCTTTCTCGTAGCCAACATCTACAAAAGCAGCATTTAATCCGGGCATAATTTTTTTGATTTTACCCAAATAGATATCGCCAACAGCATAATTGTTGTTGACCTGCTCTTTGTTCAGTTCTACGAGTTGCTTGTCTTGTAATAAAGCAATTGTGGACCCATTTGGCCCAGAATTGATAATTAGTTCTTTAACCAATGGCTACTCTTTATGCATTGGATGATCACATCCAATCAAATTAATACGAGGGTTGATTGATAAAACAGCAACAAATTAACCTCCATCGCATGTTGTATACGGGAGGTTAACCAGTTAAAATAGTACAGAACTGTACTTATTTTTTCTTATGTCTGTTTTTTCTCAAACGCTTTTTGCGTTTGTGGGTAGCCATTTTATGTCTTTTTCTTTTCTTTCCGCTTGGCATAGCTTTAAATTTTAATGTTTTAGTATTCTGTTATTTCTTTAATGCTTGTATTTTTTGATCCACAAACTTAGTCAATCCCGGGTCGGCCGCTAATTCCTTAGCTTTTTGATAAGCCAAAATGGCTTCTTCGTTTTGCCCCAGATTTTCATAGCTGGAGGCCAGGTAAAACCAGGCTTCCGGATCGGGTTGTTGTTCAATTACAGTTTTAAAGCGTTCTACCGCTTTGTCAAATTGGCCCGAACGCATGGAGAACAAGCCCAGGTTCGTATTCGCCTTTATATTCTTAGGATCCACTTTCACTACTTCAAGTAGCAATTGGATTCCCTGCATCGGGTTTGGAGTTCCGCTAACATAAGCAATACCTAAACCTGTTTTGGCGTCTAAACCATCAGGATTCAGTTTAGCTGCTTCCTGATAGGCTGAAATCGCTTTTTGAACTAATCCGGCCTGCACAATGGTATCTTGTATAGACTGGTAAGCTGCGGTAAAACGATCACCGGTTTTAAGCCAATTGGCATAATCGGGTTTAGCTTTGGCGATGATTTCACTATAAAAAGCTGCCGGTGCGGGTTGATTCACATCATCCCATTTTTGGGCAAGCTGTTCAGAGATTGTAATCTGCTCCTCCGACTCTCCAGCGTTTTTAAACGCATTTTCCAAACTTTCAATTTCGGCTGCCAAATTCGCATTTAAGCTCATTTTAGCAGTTTCCGATACACTCTCGAGGCTAACTTGTGCAACTTCTTTTGCAGGAGTTTCTTCTTTACCCTCTTCTTTTACTAATCCTTTAATATCTAATGCAAACAAAGCTCCGATTAGTAAAATTACTAATCCGATTACGCTTACTTGTTTGGCATTTAACATCAATTAGGCTTTAGATTTATTGCCGCTTTTCACTTTTTCTACAAACACTTTGGCTGGCTTGAAGCTAGGTACAAAATGCTCTGGAATAATGATAGCCGTATTTTTTGAAATATTTCTGGCAGTTTTTTTAGCACGTTTTTTTACTACAAAACTTCCGAAACCCCTTACGTAAACATTTTCACCATTCACCATCGAGGTTTTTACCACTTTGAAGAACGCTTCAACAGCTTCTTGTACATCACCTTTTTCGATTCCAGTCTTGCTGGAGATTTCTGCAATAATTTCTGCCTTAGTCATAAATATTTATAAATAGTTTTTAAATCAATTCAATCAAAAAACTTCGTTGTTTTGGGGTTGCAAAAGTATCTTTTTAAAATGAATTTGGGAAATAAATCCCGGAATATTTTAAAGCAACTTACTAGAAAACAAATACTAAGCTATTTTTGCAGACCTTTCATCAGGTTTTTAGCATCAAATGGAGTTCGGACAAGAAATAATTGCGTGGTATCATCAGCATAAGCGGTCATTACCCTGGCGGGAAACCAATGATCCCTATCTGATATGGCTTTCTGAAATTATTTTGCAACAAACTCGTGTGGAACAAGGCTTGCCGTATTATTACCGTTTTAGCGAACATTATCCAACTGTTGCCGATTTCGCTGCCGCGGATGAAGGAGAGATTTTAAAAGACTGGCAAGGCTTAGGTTATTATTCCCGAGCCAGAAATATGCATCATACAGCAAAGCTGGTGATGGAAAAGCACCAAGGCCAGTTCCCAAAATCGTATGCTGAATTGATTCAATTAAAAGGGATTGGTGAGTATACCGCAGCCGCCATTTCCTCTTTTAGTCAAAACGAAGCCAAAGCTGTACTTGATGGCAATGTTTTTCGTTTGCTATCGCGATTTTTTGGCATCGATACCCCGATTAATTCAACTACAGGAAAAAAGCTGTTTAGCGATTTAGCGAATCAACTGTTAATTCCTGAACATGCCGGATTATACAATCAGTCGGTAATGGAGTTTGGTGCACTGCATTGCAAACCCAAAAATCCGCTCTGCGAAACCTGTCCTTTACAAACAGCTTGTGTGGCTTACCAAACAAATCGAATTGCAGAACTTCCGGTTAAACTGAAAACTCTTAAAATACGTGAGCGTTTCTTTAACTATGTGGTGCTGTATACAAATGCCGGTTTGTTGATGAAAAAACGTGGCCCAAATGATATTTGGCAAAACTTATACGATTTCCCTTTGTTTGAGACTGCAGCTCTGCTTGGTCCGGAAGAACTCGTTCAAGATGACAGATTTGTTAAACACTTCGGAAGTAATGTTATTATCAAAAATATGCAAGGTCCGGTGAAACATTTGTTGAGTCACCAGCGCTTATGGGCTCAGTTTATTGTTATTGAATCTGCTGTTAAGCCTAATTTAGATCAAGATTGGATTTGGGTGCAAGCTGAGGATTTAAAAAATTTGGCACAGCCGAAATTAATTTTTGAATTTTTGATAAACTTTTTTAAATTGAATAGAAATTAAGTTAATTAATAAATACATGTCAGGAATAAATAAAGTAATATTAGTAGGTCATCTGGGCAAGGACCCAGAGGTTAGACACTTGGATGGTGGAGTAAGCGTGGCCAGTTTCCCCTTAGCTACTTCTGAAACCTATACCAAAGATGGCAAGAAAGTGGAACAAACCGAATGGCATAATATTGTAATGTGGCGTGGTTTGGCAGACATTGCCTCTAAATATTTGCAAAAGGGCAAATTGGTTTACATTGAGGGTAAACTACGAACCCGGTCGTTTGAGGATAAAGAAGGAAACAAAAAATATACTACCGAGGTAGTTGCCGAGAATTTCACCATGCTGGGTCGCAAAAGTGATTTTGAAGTAAGCGGAAATGCAGGTATGGCCAAACCCGAGGAACAGCCTGTTGATTTTGGCGAATCGGCTCCAGACGACGACTTACCGTTTTAATAAAAAAGCCTCTCGGATTCCGAGAGGCTTTTTTTAAATACTAATCGATTTCACTTATTTCTTTCCCTGATCCATATAATCTAGGGTTAGGTTAGTTAAGGCTTTAACTCCTAACTTAAATCCGCTTTCGTCAATAAAGAAATCTGGAGTATGGTGTGAAGCCGTTTTACGAGGATCTTGTCCTTTAGGCATGCCTCCTAAAAAGAAATACAGACCCGGAACTTTTTCTTGGAAAAACGAAAAATCTTCTGCGCCTGTAGTGGCAGCTTCTAAAACTACGTTTCCTGTACCGGCAGTTTTCTGCAAGCTCGATAACATTTTATCGGTTAGCGCAGGGTCATTATAAGTAACCGGATAATGGTGACTGAATGGAATTTTAACCTCGGCAATGGCACCGTTACTTTCTGCGGTTTTAGTCGCAATGGTTCTTACCCGATCAATGATTAATTTTTCGTCTTCTTTGCTCAAGGCACGTATTGTTCCCAGCAGTTCGGCCTGCTCAGGAATAATGTTTGAGCGGTTACCGCCTTTGATCAAACCAACGGTTACTACGCCGGCATTGTGGGTAACGTCTAAATTCCGGCTAACTACAGTCTGCAGGTTATTGATGATTTGTGCCAAGGTTACAATTGGATCTACCGAATCCCAGGGTGCTGCACCATGTGCTTGTTTACCTTTAACCACAATTTGCATGTCGTTTACGGCCGCCATGGTACCACCAGGTCGGTAAGTCAATTTACCCACCTCTGTTTGTGCATTGATGTGTAAACCAAAAATAACGTCCACTTTAGGATTTTCTAAAACACCTTCTTTTACCATTTGCTCGGCACCACCAACTTCACCAAATGGAGGGCCTTCTTCGGCCGGTTGGAAGATAAATTTTACAGTTCCTTTCAAGTCTTTTTTCATTCCAGAAAGTACTTCAGCAACGCCCATTAATATTGCCGTATGCGAATCGTGTCCACAGGCATGCATCACGCCCACCGGCTGTCCGTTGTAAGTAGATTTCGCTTTAGAAGCAAAAGGCAATGGAACTCTTTCTGTAACTGGAAGTCCGTCCATATCGGCTCTTAAGGCAACTACAGGTCCGGGTTTTCCACCTTTTAAAATACCTACTACGCCAGTTTTAGCAATTCCTGTTTTTACCTCTAAACCTAATGATTTGAGGTGTTTGGCAACAATTTCGCTGGTTCGTATTTCATTATTGCCCAATTCGGGATGCTCGTGGAAATCGCGACGCCAGGCGATCACTTTATCTTCAATCTGATCGGCAGATTGGCTGGCTTTGGCTTTCAATGCGTCATTTTGAGCAAAAGCTGAAAAAGAAACACCAAGCAAAATGA